>Ga0196977_1000060_pt1 | contig 79044 bp, 66 predicted proteins | sample S3v_1013CmetaG_FD_148634 | JGI IMG/M metagenome (GOLD analysis project Ga0196977, IMG submission 148634) | Soil microbial communities from Anza Borrego desert, Southern California, United States - S3+v_10-13C | ecosystem: Environmental > Terrestrial > Soil > Desert | place: USA: California...
TGGGCCCTGGCGAAGGGTACTTTGGCGCTCCGACTCGGGCTATCGCGCAAAGTGGCCATCGCCATCGGCCCCACAAATGCAAACGCCCCACCGGGATTCCGGTGGGGCGTTTGACTTGAAGGGCCCTGGCGATGACCTACTTTCTCACGGGCAATCCGCAATATCATCGGCGCGGCGTCGTTTCACGGTCCTGTTCGGGATGGGAAGGGGTGGGGCCAACGCGCTATGGTCGCCAGGAATTCTGGAATTGAAGGTATTTGGGTGGTGCATTGCACCGGCGCACGTACTTGGATGCGCAAGGTTATAGGGTCAAGCCGCACGGGCAATTAGTACTGGTTAGCTCAACGCATTGCTGCGCTTACACACCCAGCCTATCAACGTCGTGGTCTCCGACGACCCTTCAGGGGAGTCGAGCTCCCGGGAGATCTCATCTTCAGGCAAGTTTCCCGCTTAGATGCTTTCAGCGGTTATCTCTTCCGCATATAGCTACCCGGCGATGCGACTGGCGTCACAACCGGTACACCAGGGATGCGTCCACTCCGGTCCTCTCGTACTAGGAGCAGCCCCCGTCAAATCTCCAACGCCCACGGCAGATAGGGACCAAACTGTCTCACGACGTTTTGAACCCAGCTCACGTACCACTTTAAATGGCGAACAGCCATACCCTTGGGACCGGCTACAGCCCCAGGATGTGATGAGCCGACATCGAGGTGCCAAACTCCCCCGTCGATATGAACTCTTGGGAGGAATCAGCCTGTTATCCCCAGAGTACCTTTTATCCGTTGAGCGATGGCCCTTCCATACAGAACCACCGGATCACTATGACCTGCTTTCGCACCTGCTCGACTTGTCGGTCTCGCAGTCAAGCCACCTTATGCCATTGCACTATGAGTACGATTTCCGACCGTACCTAGGTGACCTTCGCACTCCTCCGTTACCCTTTGGGAGGAGACCGCCCCAGTCAAACTGCCTACCATGCACGGTCCCCGACCCCGTCAAGGGGCCCAGGTTAGAACCGCAACGTCGTCAGGCTGGTATTTCAAGGTTGGCTCCACCGAGTCTGGCGACCCGGCTTCAAAGCCTCCCAGCTATCCTACACAGACAACGTCACAGTCCAATGCAAAGCTACAGTAAAGGTTCATGGGGTCTTTCCGTCTAGCCGCGGGAAGATTGCATCTTCACAAACATTTCAACTTCGCTGAGTCTCAGGAGGAGACAGTGTGGCCATCGTTACGCCATTCGTGCGGGTCGGAACTTACCCGACAAGGAATTTCGCTACCTTAGGACCGTTATAGTTACGGCCGCCGTTTACCGGGGCTTCGATCAAGAGCTTTCACCCCATCACTTAACCTTCCGGCACCGGGCAGGCGTCACACCCTATACGTCGACTTCCAACGTCTTTGCAGAGTGCTGTGTTTTTGATAAACAGTCGCAGCCACCGATTCTCTGCGGCCGCTTCCAGCTCGGGGGAGCAAGTCCCCCTTACCGTAATGCGGCACACCTTCTCCCGAAGTTACGGTGTCAATTTGCCGAGTTCCTTCTCCTGAGTTCTCTCAAGCGCCTGAGAATTTTCATCCTGCCCACCTGTGTCGGTTTGCGGTACGGTCCCAACGGGCTGAAGCTTAGTGGCTTTTCCTGGAAGCATGGTATCCGCGACTTCCGGAGCCAAAGGCTCCATGGTCCCGCGCCTCGGCATTGACCCCCCGGATTTCCCTAAGGGACCTGCCTACACGCTTCACCGGCACGTCCAACAGCCGGCTCGCATAACCTTCTCCGTCCCCACATCGCACCCGTCGGCGGTTCCGGAATATTGACCGGATTCCCATCAGCTACGGCTCTCGCCCTCACCTTAGGGGCCGACTCACCCTGCGCCGATGAACGTTGCGCAGGAAACCTTGGGCTTTCGGCGAGCGGGCCTTTCACCCGCTTTATCGCTACTCATGTCAGCATTCGCACTTCCGATGTCTCCAGCAAGCCTCTCGACTCACCTTCACAGACCTACGGAACGCTCCTCTACCACCCCAAGCGATCCCTTGATCGCACTTGCTCGCACTCTCACCACCGCTCGCGAAGCCACAAGGTTGACGCGTTGAGGCCTGCGAAGCAGACATCAAGGCGTCAAACCGCCCATCGAGGTGAGTGGGCCTGTCACCGCTTGTCGCGAGTGAGGCACGCATCTTCTCTTTGGGAGTTGCTTCGAAGGTCCTGGATGGGCCCGCTCACCTCGACATCGGTGACGGCTCCAGGATTTGAGTGCGATCAAGTGGATCGCTTGAGATCCGCAGCTTCGGTTCTCGGCTTGAGCCCCGTTACATCTTCCGCGCAGGACGACTCGATCAGTGAGCTATTACGCTTTCTTTAAAGGATGGCTGCTTCTAAGCCAACCTCCTGACTGTCTGAGCCTTCCCACCTCGTTTTCCACTTAGCCGAGATTCGGGACCTTAGCTGGCGGTCTGGGTTGTTTCCCTCTTGACCCCGGACGTTAGCACCCGTGGTCTGTCTGCCGTGCTCGAGCTCTACGGTATTCGGAGTTTGCCATGGTTTGGTAAGCCTATAGCGGCCCCCTAGCCATAACAGTGCTCTACCCCCGTAGGCAATACACGACGCACTACCTCAATAGTTTTCGAGGAGAACCAGCTATCTCCGGTTTTGTTTAGCCTTTCACCCCTATCCACAGCTCATCCCCGACCTTTTCAACGGGCGTGGGTTCGGCCCTCCAGTGGGTGTTACCCCACCTTCAGCCTGGCCATGGATAGATCAACCGGTTTCGGGTCTACGCCGCGCAACTGAACGCCCTGTTCAGACTCGCTTTCGCTACGCCTCCGGCATCAAGCCTTAAGCTCGCTACGCAACGTAAGTCGCTGACCCATTATACAAAAGGTACGCCGTCACCCAGCATCAATAGCCCTCCGAACTGCAACCACCGCGCCTCTCACTCCCCTCTATAAATGGTCTTTTGCCGCGTACTCGCATCTGACGATGCGTGCCGCGTCAAAAGACCCCGGGGTCTAAAAGAGAAGGCCATTGATGCTGGGCTCCGACTGTTTGTATGCATGCGGTTTCAGGATCTATTTCACTCCCCTCCCGGGGTTCTTTTCGCCTTTCCCTCACGGTACTGGTTCACTATCGGTCAATGATGAGTATTTAGCCTTGGAGGATGGTCCCCCCATCTTCAGACAGGATTTCACGTGTCCCGCCCTACTTGTCTCGAGCCTAGTTCCACACAAGGGCTTTCGCGTACGGGGCTATCACCCGCTATGGCCGCCCTTTCCAGGGCGTTCCGCTAACACCTGTGCTAAAGCTCGATGGCTCTTCCCGTTTCGCTCGCCACTACTCCGGGAATCTCGGTTGATTTCTGTTCCTCCGGTTACTGAGATGTTTCAGTTCTCCGGGTTCGCTCCTGTGGACCTATGTATTCAGTCCACGGTGACCTCAAAGAGGCCGGGTTTCCCCATTCGGATATCTACGGATCAGCGCCCATTTGCCGGCTCCCCGTAGCTTTTCGCAGGCTGTCACGTCCTTCATCGCCTATCATTGCCAAGGCATCCACCACATGCACTTATTCGCTTGACCCTATAACCTTGCTGCCTCCTTGCGAAGGCACCCACGGGCAAAGTCCCCATGGGCATCACACGATTACAGGCAACTCTCACGCTTAAGTCTGTGCACCGAGACGATCGGTTAAATCGCTCGGACACGATGCAATACATTACCCAGGTCCCGGCTTCCCACGACCAAACCGCGATCGCTTCTCGCCAGGACTTACCTTCAATCCAGATTGTTAAAGATCAGTTGCAGCCGATGCTTCTCGAAGAAGCACCGATGAGCGGCGCTCGCTCATCGCTGATTCCTCGGCGTGGGCCGATTCCCCGCGCCCCTGCCGCGCCACCGGCGCCGCGCGCCAGAGCACTGGTGGAGCCAATCGGGATCGAACCGATGACCTCCTGCTTGCAAAGCAGGCGCTCTCCCAGCTGAGCTATGGCCCCGCGTGGTCAGAAGTGTGGTGGGTCTGGATGGATTCGAACCATCGACCCCCGCCTTATCAAGACGGTGCTCTAACCAACTGAGCTACAGACCCGCCTGGGTCGCCGCGTTTATGGCTGCTGCTGCCTGAAGTACAGCCGATAGAGGTGGGGAGCTGAGCAGATGCTCATGTCTTAGAAAGGAGGTGATCCAGCCGCACCTTCCGATACGGCTACCTTGTTACGACTTCACCCCAGTCATGAATCTCACCGTGGTCGGCGCCCTCCTTGCGGTTAGGCGACCGGCTTCTGGTGAAACCCACTCCCATGGTGTGACGGGCGGTGTGTACAAGACCCGGGAACGTATTCACCGCGACATGCTGATCCGCGATTACTAGCGATTCCGACTTCATGCAGTCGAGTTGCAGACTGCAATCCGGACTACGACGCGCTTTAAGGGATTGGCTCCAGATCGCTCCTTGGCAACCCTCTGTACGCGCCATTGTATTACGTGTGAAGCCCTACCCATAAGGGCCATGAGGACTTGACGTCATCCCCACCTTCCTCCGGTTTGTCACCGGCAGTCTCATTAGAGTGCCCAACTGAATGTAGCAACTAATGACAAGGGTTGCGCTCGTTGCGGGACTTAACCCAACATCTCACGACACGAGCTGACGACAGCCATGCAGCACCTGTGTTCCGATTCCCTTTCGGGCACACCCACCTCTCGGCGGGCTCTCGGACATGTCAAGGGTAGGTAAGGTTTTTCGCGTTGCATCGAATTAATCCACATAATCCACCGCTTGTGCGGGTCCCCGTCAATTCCTTTGAGTTTTAACCTTGCGGCCGTACTCCCCAGGCGGTCGACTTCACGCGTTAGCTTCGTTACTGAGAGTGTCAAACCCCCAACAACCAGTCGACATCGTTTAGGGCGTGGACTACCAGGGTATCTAATCCTGTTTGCTCCCCACGCTTTCGTGCATGAGCGTCAGTGTCAGCCCAGAGACCTGCCTTCGCCATCGGTATTCCTCCTGATATCTACGCATTTCACTGCTACACCAGGAATTCCAGTCTCCTCTGCCGCACTCAAGCCTTGCAGTCCCAAATGCCATTCCCAGGTTAAGCCCGGGGATTTCACATCTGGCTTACAAAACCGCCTGCGCACGCTTTACGCCCAGTAATTCCGATTAACGCTCGCACCCTACGTATTACCGCGGCTGCTGGCACGTAGTTAGCCGGTGCTTATTCTTCCGGTACCGTCAGTAGTCGGCGATATTCACGCCAACCGTTTCGTTCCGGACAAAAGAGCTTTACAACCCGAAGGCCTTCTTCACTCACGCGGAATGGCTGGATCAGGGTTTCCCCCATTGTCCAAAATTCCCCACTGCTGCCTCCCGTAGGAGTCTGGGCCGTGTCTCAGTCCCAGTGTGGCTGATCATCCTCTCAGACCAGCTACCGATCATCGCCTTGGTGGGCTCTTACCCCGCCAACTAGCTAATCGGACATCGGCCAACCCAATCGCGTGAGGCCTTGCGGTCCCCCACTTTCCCCCTCAGGGCGTATGCGGTATTAATCCGGCTTTCGCCGGGCTATCCCCCACGACATGGACATGTTCCGATGCATTACTCACCCGTTCGCCGCTCGCCGCCAGGTTGCCCCGCGCTGCCGCTCGACTTGCATGTGTAAAGCATTCCGCCAGCGTTCAATCTGAGCCAGGATCAAACTCTTCAGTTCAATCCAGTTAAATCACTCAATTCGAATCACTTGGATCCAAAGTGAGCCACTGCAGTATCACTTGACCCCTCAGGACTCAACCTCATCCCTCGGGCAAGCACTACCCAGCACCCACCTCTATCGGCTGTAACTTTTTAAAGAGCGATGCCCGTCCCTTGCAGTGCATTGGGAGGGATTGGTTGCGGGGGCAGGATTTGAACCTGCGACCTTCGGGTTATGAGCCCGACGAGCTGCCAGACTGCTCCACCCCGCGCCCGGTCGACGTACTTCGCAAAACCAAGCGTCGAGAGGTGAAATTATGCCAGCAGCACGATTCCGAGTCAACTTCTTCCGACTCCGGCAACTCCAATCGGCCTACGCGGCACCTTTGGAATCAGTCGCTTAGCGGCGACACTTCAGGCCGGTCGCCGCTCCAGAACCGCTTGTGCAAGTGTACCACTGTCGACGTGCTCCAGCTCGCCGCCGACCGGCAGTCCGCGCGCGATCCGGGTCACCTTGAGGCCCTTGCCGCCCAGGAGCTCGCTTATATAGTGGGCCGTGGCCTCGCCCTCGACGGTGAAATTGGTGGCCAGGATGACTTCGACGACGGTCCCGTCGGTGGCACGGCGAACCAGGCGATCGAGGTGGATCTCGTGGGGCCCGATCCCGTCCAGGGGCGACAGACGTCCCATCAACACGAAATACAGCCCGGAATAGCTTTGTGACTGCTCCATCATCAGCAGGTCGCCGGGAGACTCGACCACGCACAACAGCGACGCATCGCGCCGGGGCGAGGCGCAAAGGGAGCAGGTCTCGGTCTCGGTGAAGGTGTTGCAGCGCGCGCAGTGCCGGATCTTGCCCAGGGCCTGTCCGAGCGCTCCCGCGAGCCGCTCGGCGCCGCGCGTGTCCCGCTGCAGCAGGTGGTAGGCCATGCGCTGCGCGGACTTGGGGCCCACCCCCGGAAGGCAGCGCAACGCCTGGATCAACTCGTCCAGCGCCGCGGGCTTGTCCATCGCCACCTAGAAGGGAAGTCCCATTCCAGGCGGCAGGTTCAGCCCCGCGGTGAAGGCCGCCATCTTCGCCTGGGTCGCAGCCTCCGCCTTCGCCACGGCATCGTTCATCGCTGCCAGCACGAGGTCTTCCAGCATGTCCTTGTCCTCGCCCAGGAGCGACGGGTCGATGCCCACCCGCTTGACCTTGAACTTGCACGTCATGGTCACTTTCACGAGCCCGGCGCCGGACTGGCCCTCGACCTCGATGTTGGCCAGCTCCTCCTGCGCCTTGCGCATGTTCTCCTGCATCTGCTGCGCCTGCTTCATCAGCGCGCCCAGCCCGCCTTTGGGAATCATCGGCTCACCTCTTCGGGTTCGTTTGGCCACCCTCCTCCGGAGGGCGAATGGAAGACGGCACCACTTCGGCGCCGAGATCACGCACGAGGTCGCGAACGAACGGATCCTCCTGGATCGCCTCGGCCGCGCTTGCCTGCCGCTGCTCCGTCTCGCGAGACCTCTCGGCGGCGAGGCTCCTGCCCGCGGTCTCGCCCACCCTGACAGTGAGGCGCAGTCCCTCGCCGAGATGCGCCGCGAGCTCCGACTTCAACTTGTCCTGGTACGCCTTCTCCGCGTACATCCGGTGTGATTCGGGCACCACGAGCTGGAGATGGTTGTTTTCCCAGGACGCAAGCTCGCCATGCCGGGCGACCATTCCCGCCATGCCGGTGAGGTTCAGGCGCGCCACCAATGCGGGCCAATCGCCGTCGAAATCGATTCTTGAGAACGACGGCGCGGGCGCGGCTTCGGCGCGCGGTGCGCTGGCCTGCGCGGCCGTGCGCGAAGGTGAGGATTTCACGGGCGCCGCGGTGACGCGCGCAGGAGCGGGACGCGCCTCGCGAGATGCATCGGAACCCGCGCCGAACGCCATCATTCGCAGCAACGCCATGGTGAAGCCCGCGTATTCGTCGGGTGCCAACGGCAGGTCGCGACGCCCGAGGAGCGCGACCTGGTACATGACCTGCACGCGCCCAGCGTCGAGCTTTTCCGCAAGGGCGAGGATGCGACCCGCATCCGCATCGTCGTCGGCAGGCACGGCACCGGCCTGCGCCATCGCCACGCGATGCAGGATGCCGGCGAGCTCCTCGAGGGCCATCTCATAGGAAAGGCTGCGCGAGGCGATTCGATCGGCTTCCGCGATGAGCGCCTTGCCGTCACCCTCCGCGATGCGCTCGAGCAGCGGCCACACGAGGTCGCCGCCCAGCGATCCCAACATGTCCGCGACCTGCGAGGCCGACACGCGCCCGCCGCCATGGGCGATGGCCTGGTCCAGCAGGCTCAAGCTATCGCGAAGGCTGCCCGCGGCCGCACGCCCGAGCTGCAGCAGCGCAGGCTCCTCGAAGGCGATGCCTTCGGCTTCGAGCACGCGCCCGAGGTGCCCCGCGATCACCTGCGGCGATTGGGGCTTGAGGTTGAACTGCAGGCAGCGCGAGAGCACCGTCACCGGCAGCCGCTGCGGATCCGTCGTGGCGAGGATGAACTTCACATGCTCCGGCGGCTCCTCGAGCGTCTTCAGCATCGAGTTGAAGGCATGCCGCGAAAGCATGTGCACCTCGTCGATGATGTAGACCTTGAAGCGCCCCGCGACGGGCATGTATTGGGCGGTGTCGAGCAGCTCGCGCATCTCGTCCACCTTGGTGTTGGTCGCCGCGTCCACTTCCAGGAGGTCCACGAAGCGGCCCGAGTCGATCTCGGTGCATGCACGGCACACGCCACACGGCCGCGAGGTGATGCCCGTCTCGCAATTGATCGCCTTCGCGAGGATCCGTGCCAGCGTGGTCTTGCCCGTGCCCCGCGTTCCGGTGAACAGGTAGGCGTGGTGCAGTCGCTTCGACTCGAGGGCGTTCACGAGCGCCGTGACCACGTGCTGCTGGCCGACGATCTCCCCGAACGCGCGGGGACGCCACTTGCGGGCGAGTACCTGGTAAGTCATGCGGGAGCGGGAAAGCGCAGGGCGAGCGCCTGTTGGGTGCCTGGCCCGGAGCCCCGCAGCGGGGTCTTCGAGCCGCGAATTATTGGCGAGCCTGACCCCCGGCACTTGAAGGGATCGACTGTGGCTGCTTCGTTCCCGACCTGACCAGGTTCATCGGCCTTCAATGCGGGGAGGCCCGCCACTTGGAATTATGGCACAGCGATGCGCTCATTCGAGGGCGCAAGTGCGGAATCCGGCGAACGGATCACGGCGCTGCGGCAGGTAGAAGTTGCGGAAGCGCTCGTGCACGAGCCGGGGACGCGTGGCGAAGGCTCCGCCGCGCAAGACGAAATGCGTTTCGAACCACGGCTGCGAATATTCCCTGTACGGATCGGGCCGGAATCCCGGGTACGGAAGGAAGGGCGAGGACGTCCACTCCCACACGCCGCGCATCATCCTCGCCTTCTTCGCCGCATCGTGGCGTGCGGCGAATTCCCATTCCGCTTCGGAGGGCAGGCGACGGCCGGCCCAGCGGCAATACGCCTGCGCCTCATGCAGGCCGACATGCATCATCAATGCGTGGGGATCGAGCGCCAGCCAGCGATCGTATTGGCGAACCTGCCATGCGGTGTCTTCACGCCGCCAATAAAGGGGCGCGGTTATTCCTTCGGAGCGGAGCCAATGCCAGCCGGTTTCGGTCCAGAGCTCCTTGCGCGAATAGCCTCCGTCGTCCACGAACGCGGCGAACTCGCCCCGCGTCACGGGCCGCTTCGCCATGCGGAAAGGACGAACCCGGCTCGGATGCGCCCATTTCTCGTTGTCGAAGGCGAAGCGGGTCGTGCCCGGCTCGCTGCCCTGCTCGAATTCTCCGCCTTCGAAGGTCCAGTCTTCGAGCGCAACGGGCGGCGAGGGCCGGGGCCCGCTGTTCTCCACGCCCGGCGCCGGCATTCCCAGTGTCTGCAAGGTCATCAGCAACGCCTCGCCATGCATGTCCTCGTGCAGCAGGGCGAGGACGAAGAAATAGCGTTGCTGCTCCGAGGCGTTCGGCAACACCCGCAATGTGGCCTCGAGCACCTCGTCCATGTATCGCCGTAACGCCGCCACGGGCGGATACGGCAGCGACCAGCGCGACGCATGCGCCACGCGCGAAGAATCGAAAAGCGCGTCAGCATCGGGAAGGATCGAGCCGCTGCCCAAAGCGCCCGCCTGGATCGACCAGCGCAGGCACCAATGCTCCTGGAACCACGCCATGTGCGAAAGCTCCCAGAGCGGTGGATTGACGATGGGCAGCTGCGGCACCGGGCGCTCCAGATCGACGCCGGCGTAGATCGCCAGCGTGCGGGCGCGCGCTTCAAGCAGCGCGTGGCCGAGGCGATCGCCTTCGTATAATCCGTCGATGGTCTCGTCAGCCAAGCCAGTGGTGTGCATCGTGACGCCCGGGACGCGCGGCGCGAACAATGGCAACTGGCGCACCGCCGCGCGGTGGGCCGCGATGCTTCGCGAGCGCTGCCGTGTCATTGTACAGACGACATGGGACGGATCGCCCGTGGACGCGATGCTCGCGCTGCATGCGCGTCGCAGCTCCGGGACGATCGCCGCCTATCGCGAGCGTTTTCCAAAAGCTCCACTGGCCGTAGTTCTCACAGGAACCGACCTCTACCGCGATCTCCCCGGCGACCCCGATGCGCGACGCTCCCTCGACCTCGCCGATCGGATCGTGGTGCTGCAGGACGATGCGCCTCGCTGCCTTCCACGCGCTTGGCGCCGGAAGTGCGAAGTGATTTTCCAGTCCGCCTCGCCGGTCAAGGCCGCGCGTGGGCGCGCCAGGGACCTGCGCTGCGTGGTGGTGGGTCACCTGCGCGAGGAAAAAGACCCGGCAACGCTGTTCGAGGCGATTCGCAAGCTGCCGCCGGACATCCCCATTCGCATACGCCATATCGGCGGCGGCCTGGATCCGGAGCTGCAGGCAGCGGCTTTCCAGCTCGCGCGCGACGAGCCCCGCTACCGCTACGCGGGCGCCCTCTCCCACCGCGCCACGCGAGCGGCCATCGCAATGGCCGACGTGCTGGTCCATCCTTCGCGCATGGAGGGCGGGGCGAACGTGATAGCGGAAGCCATGACCGCCGGGACGCCCGTGATTGCGAGCCGCATGTCGGGCAACGTGGGAATGCTCGGGCGCGGCTATGGCGGCTACTTTCCGGTCGGGGATGCGGCGGCTCTCTCGCGAAGGCTCTCGCGGGCCGCGACCGATTCCGGATACCTCTTCGGCTTGCGCGCGCAATGCCGCGAGCGCAAGCCGATTTTCTCGCCGTCCCGCGAGCGCAAGGCACTTTGCGAGCTCGTCGCACGGTTGCTCGCGCAAGCGCGGCGGTAGAATCGCGACTGATCCGATTTCACCGGGAATCCGTATGGACATGCAGGTTCGCCTCACCCAGTTCAGCCACGGCGGCGGCTGCGGCTGCAAGATCGCTCCGGGGGTGCTCGAGCAGATCCTCGCCAAGTCCGCGCCGGGCCTCGTGCCAAAGGAGCTCCTGGTGGGCATCGAGACGAGCGACGACGCCGCGGTCTACCAGCTGAACGAGCGCCAGGCCATCGTCGCCACCACCGACTTCTTCATGCCGATCGTGGACGATCCGTTCGACTTCGGCGCCATCGCCGCGACCAACGCCATCTCCGACGTGTACGCGATGGGGGGCCAGCCGCTTTTCGCCCTGGCTCTCGTCGGCATGCCGGTGAACCAGATCCCGCTGGAGATCATCCGCAAGATCCTGCAGGGCGGCGAGTCGGTGTGCGCCCGCGCCGGTATCCCGATTGCCGGGGGGCACACAATCGATTCGGTCGAGCCGATCTACGGGCTTGTGGCCATCGGGCTGGTGGACCCGCGCAACCTGAAGCGCAACGCGGGCGCGCGCGTGGGAGACAAGCTCGTGTTGGGCAAGCCGCTCGGCGTGGGAATCATGAGCGCCGCGCTCAAGAAAGGCCGGCTCGACGATGCCGGCTACCGACGGATGATCGAGAGCACCACGCGGCTCAACACACCCGGAACGCGCCTGGGCCGGATGGAAGCCGTCCACGCGCTCACGGACGTCACGGGTTTCGGGCTGCTTGGGCACTGCCTGGAGATCGCGAAAGGATCGGGCGTCACGGCGCGCATCGAATGGTCCCGCGTGCCGCTGCTTCCCGACGTCCTGGCGCTTGCAGGTGAAGGAATCGTCACCGGCGCCTCCGCGCGTAACTGGACCGGATACGGCGCCCGCGTGGACCTCGCCGATTCGCTGGACGACGCGCAACGCGCACTGCTCACGGATCCCCAGACGAGTGGCGGCTTGCTGGTCGCGTGTGCGCCCGAGGCAGCCGACGAAGTACTGGCCCTCTTCCGCGTCGAGGGCTTCTCGCAGGCGGCGGTCATCGGTGAAGTCGTCGCCGGCGCCGGCCGGGTGGAAGTGCGCTGATCCCGCTGTTTTCGCGGCCTCAGTCGGCGTAGAAGACGAAGAAGCTCGCTGCGCCGTCGCTCCAGCATTGCACGCGCGCGAAGCCCGCGCGCAGGAGCAGGCGCTCGAACTCCTCGCGCGAGTATTTGTAGGAGTTCTCGGTGTGGATGCGCTCGCCGGCCCGGAATCGGCGCGCCTTGCCGCCGCCAAGCGCCACGACCTGGTCGCGCAGCGCCTCCAGGTGCATCTCGATCCGGCCTGCCTCGGCGTTGTAGAAGCCCCGATGCACGAAGCCGTCGAGGGCGAAATCGAAACCGAAGCGCCGGTTGAGATTGAGTAGCGCGTTGCGATTGAACGCGGCGGTGACCCCGAGTGCATCGTCGTACGCGGCGTCCAGGAGCCGCTTGTCCTTCTTCGCGTCGACGCCGATCAACAATCCGCTGCCCGGACGAGTGGCGCAGTGCCGCTGGATGGATGCCAGAAATTCGACGGCATCTTCAGGCATGAAGTTGCCGATGCTCGAGCCCGGATAGAAGAACGTGGCCGGTCCGGCATCGAGGGCGGGTTCCAGATCCAGCCGGAGAGCGAAATCCGTCTCCACGCCAAGCATCTCCACCCGGGGAAAGTCCCGCGACAAGCGCGCGAGGGCGGCCGCAAGCTCCTCCCCGGCGAAGTCCACCGCGACATAACGCGACGGCTCGAGGAAAGGCAGCCACGCCTCGGCCTTGCGGCAATCCCCAGCCCCGAGGTCCACGAGCTGCCGGCGCTGCCCTGCGCTCGCGGTGATGGCGGTGCGATGCGCGGCGAAGATGGCCCCCTCGGTGCGCGTGGGGTAGTACTCGGGCAGGCGACAGATGGCCGCGTAGAGCGCGCATCCCAGCTCGTCGTAGAAATATTTCGGCTCGATGCGGGCGGGTGTTTCCAGCAGGCGCTCCACCGCCTCGGCCCGCGCATCCACCGCCACGACCGGCCCGAGCCGCAGGATGCGCGGCAAGGCAGCGTTACGATCCTGCACGCTTCGCCTCGCCCAAAAGGCCCTCGATCACTTTCACCGAAGGCGCGGCGCTCCAATCGCGTTCGCCGAAAGCCCATTGCCGCACCTGCCCGCGAGCGTCCACGAGGAAAGTCATCGGCAGTCCGCCGACCTTCCAGGCCGCCGCCGTCCGCTTTTCGGGATCGAGGAGCACCGGCAGCGTGAGCTTTTGCCGCGCGACATAACCGCCGGCGCGCTCCTCGGACTCGCCATAGTTCACCGCAAGCACCTCGAAGGGCCTTCCGCGCATTTTTTCGCGCAGGCGTTCGAGCGACGGCATCTCGGCGAGGCATGGCTCGCACCACGTGGCCCAGAAGTTCACCACCACGACGCGACCGCGCATCGCCGCGAGATCGAACTTGCGGCCATCGAGGGCTTCGAGCTCGAGGCGCGGTGCGGGTCCACCCTTCCAGGGCTTGAGCGGCGCATCCTCCCGCGCGCCGGCGAGCACCCCGGCGGGCAGGAGGGCCGCGAAAAGGACGAAAGCGGCGCCGGCAAGGCGCCGTCCGAGGAGCAACACGGGCCCGCTAGGCCACTTCCCTGGAAGTCATCGTGTAGCGGAAGTTGTCCGGGTCAAGGGGATCGAGCCGTCCCTTGGCGGTCTCGCACTGCGGATACATGAAGAAGCCCACCTTGCCACGGGTAGCGCGGGGCAGCTGCACGTCGTGCGCGTAGTTGTACGCGAGCCAGTTCATCTCCCACGAGCCGAAGAGGCGCTTGCGCGCGGCGACGACCATCGGATCGTCGATGCGCTTGCCCCCGCCTTCTTCCAGGATCACCTTGCGCACGTCGGCCGGATCGACCGGCACCCAGCCGTGGCCCTGCAGGTATACCTCGGCGCGGCAATGCTGCGCCTTGGTGATGTCGCCGCTCTTGCCGAGGCTCTTGTAGCCGAGCGCGGAGTCGCCCACGCGAACCCCGTAGACGTCGCGCGCCGGGATGCCTTCGGCACGGGCGAGCGCCACGTAGAGCGCGTTCAGGTCGGCGCACTTGCCGCCCCAGGCCTTGTTCTCGACCATGAACTTCACGTCTCCCACGCCGCAGCCGCGCACCTTCCCGTCGCGGTGCGTGTTCTCGACGATCCAGTCGTAGATCGCGCGCGCCTTCTCCATGTCGGTACGGGCGCCCTTCACGATGCTCGAGGAAAGCTCCTTCACCGCACCGTCGGTCGGCATGAGCTCCGTGGGCTGCAGATATCTGGCCAGCACCGCGCCCTGCTCCGGGCTCGCGTATCCGGGCTGCGACAGGTCCACTGACACGTCCCGGGTTGCGAAACGGCTCTTCACCTCGAGGACAGGCTGCGCGCCCTCGGCCCATTCGGCCCAGACGATGCCCGCGCCGTACTTGTCGTCGGTGGTGAAGCCCGAAGCGCCGCTGCCGGAATGGTAGGTATTGCCGAAAGCCTTGAGGTAGGCCGTGTCGCTTACCAGGGGGGTCGGGACCCAGACGCGGGTGACGCCGGCGGGCTTGAGCACCTCCACACGCGTGGTGACCTCGTAGAGACGCCACGGCGCGGAAGGCTGCTGTGCGAAAGCGGGGGAAACCACGGAGGGAACGGCGAACCCCGCGGAAGCGAGGCCGGTGAAGCGAAGGAAGTCGCGACGATGCATTTGGGGCTCCTTGTCTTTTGTTACGCGGGCCGCTGGCCTCGGGGCCGGCTGCGGGAGGCAGCGTTCGAGGGCACGGTCATGAGCGAGCGAAGGGTGCGGGACGGGCTGGGAACGATCATGGTCATCTCCAGTGATGCGGTCCGCGGATGGCCGCGGGCCTGCTCGAATGATACGTCCTCCCGCGCCGCGCCGAACATGAGCGGCATGCGCGCGGGCCATGGGGTGAGTCGGGTGCGTTCCGATAAAATTGCGTTTTCCCCCCGCCGCACCGCATGTCTTCCGCTTCCCCATTGGCGCTCGCCTTCGGCCTGCGCTTCCAAGACCTCTACACCCGCGACGGGCTCGTATCGATCGATGGCCATTTCACCGGGGCCCTGGCTGCGGCCGATGCGCCCTTGCATGCGCGTTACCTCGCGGCGCGCGCGGCACCGCAATCACTCGCCTACAAGGAAGAAGCCGAGCTGCTGATCGGAGTCGCACCTCACCTCGACCGGTTCGTGGCGGCGCTTTTCGGCATCGGGGACGAATGGGCCGAGCTCGTCGAGGGCCACCATCGGCTGGCGCCGCTTTTCCGGGTGAAGCGAAAGTTCGTGCAGCGGCGCGCCATGCTCAAGGTGAAGGCCGACGAGGCCGCAGGGCTGGATGGGGAGGCGCTCCTCGCCGAGGTGTCCCGGCGCATGGGCGGAAGGTTCGACGAGCTCGCGTTCGCGGAGCGGGTCCTCGAATGGGTTGCGGATGAGCCCGCGCATGCCGAGGACCTCGCCGCGGCGGAGCGTTTCGCCGCGTGGGCCGCCCATACGCCGGAGGGCCGCCACCGTTTCCGCGACGGCGTGCTCTTCAAGCCACCGCAGCGCGTCGATCCGATGCACCTCGTGCCGGTGCACACCGATAATAGCCCCGGCTATACGGTGCACACGCTGCACCACATCCGCCGGCGCGAAGGCTTTGCCCTTACCGATTCCGGCACCGGGCTCGCAGGCGCCCTGGACGAGGCGAACTACTGCATCTGGTGCCATGAGCAGGGCAAGGACTCGTGCTCCAAGGGATTGCGCGAGAAGCCCGACGCGGCCGGACGGTTCGCTTTCAAGAAGAGTCCCTTCGGCGTGCCGCTCAACGGCTGCCCGCTCGAGGAGCGCATCTCCGAATTCCACAAGCTCAAGACCGAGGGCTGGGCCATCGGCGCCCTCGCGATGATCGTCGTGGACAACCCGACGGTCTGCGCGACCGGCCATCGCATCTGCAACGACTGCATGAAGGCGTGCATCTACCAGCGCCAGGACCCGGTCGACATCCCCCAGGCCGAAACGCGCACGCTCAAGGACGTGCTCGAGCTGCCCTGGGGGTTCGAGATCTATTCGTTGCTCACGCGGTGGAATCCGCTCAACCTGCGCCGCCCGTTGCCGCTGCCTGAAACCGGCAAGCGCGTGCTGGTTGTGGGAATGGGCCCCGCCGGCTTCACCGTAGCGCACCACCTGATGAACGACGGCCACACGGTGGTGGGTATCGACGGGCTCAAGATCGAGCCGCTCGATGCCGAGCTTTCCGGCGTGGATGCCAGGGGCGAGCGCGTGCCTTTCCGGCCGGTGCGCGACATCGCCCAGCTGCGAGAGCCGCTGGAGGCACGGCGCATGGCAGGCTTCGGCGGCGTGGCCGAGTACGGCATCACCGTTCGCTGGGACAAGAACTTCCTCAAGGTCGCTCGCCTGCTGCTCGAACGGCGCGCGCAGTTCGCGCTCTTCGGCGGCGTGCGCTTCGGCGGCACCCTCACCGTGCAGGGCGCATTCGACATGGGGTTCGACCACATCGCCCTCGCGGCTGGCGCCGGCAAGCCCACGGTGCTGGACATGCCCAACGGGTTGGTCCGGGGCGTACGCACGGCTTCCGATTTCCTCATGGGGTTGCAGCTCACCGGGGCCGCGCGCGCGGACTCCATCGCCAACATGCAGGTGCGCCTGCCGATCGTGGTGGTGGGTGGCGGCCTCACGGCCATCGACACGGCGACCGAGTCGTTGGCCTATTACCCGCTGCAGGTGGAGAAATTCCTGCAGCGCTACGAGAAGCTGGCCGCCGAGCGCAGTCCCGGCAGCGTTCGCAACGAATGGAACCAGGAGGAGACCGAGGCCGGCGAGGAGTGGCTCACGCACGCCCTGGCGATCCGCGCCGAGCGCGATCTCGCCGCGCGAGAGGGACGCGAGCCGCGCATCCTCGAGCTGCTCCAGTCGTGGGGCGGGTCCACGATCGCCTATCGCAAGCGCCTCATCGACAGCCCGTCGTACACGCTCAACCACGAAGAGGTGGAGAAGGCGCTGGAGGAAGGCGTGCGCTTCGCCGAGAACCTCACTCCCAAGCGCGTCGAAGTCGACGAGTTCGGCCACGCGCGGGCGCTGGTGGCGACCGCCCGCAGCACCGACGAAGCGGGCGAGGTCCACGACACGGAGATCGAGCTTCCGGCGCGCACGCTGCTGATCGCCGCAGGCACGCAGCCCAATACCGTGCTCGCGCGCGAGGATCCGGAGCACTTCATCGTCGACGGGCGCTATTTCCGCGCGGTGGACGAAAACGGCGAGCCCGTCACGCCCGAGCGTTCGGCCAAGCCCCACGAGGTCCGCGTGCTCCTCTCGCGAGGAGAGGACGGCCGCGCCATCAGCTTTTTCGGCGACCTGCATCCCTCCTTCGCGGGCAACGTCGTGAAGGCCATGGGCTCGGCCAAGCAGGGTTATCCCGTCGTGAGCCGGGTGCTCGCCCATCGCCCACCGCGCGATGCGCGCGAGAACGACGCGTTCTTCGCGATGCTGAACGACCAGCTGCGGGCGCGCGTCGAGCGCGTGGAGCGCCTCACGCCGAAGATCGTCGAAGTCGTCGTGCGGGCGCCGCTGGCGGCACGGCAATTCCATCCGGGCCAGTTCTATCGCCTGCAGAACTACGAGGCGCACTCGGCCAAGCCCGAGGGCACCACGCTCGCGATGGAAGGCCTCGCCCTCACGGGCGCCTGGGTGGATCGCGAGAAAGGGCTCGTTTCGACCATCGTGCTGGAGATGGGCGGCTCGAGCGACCTTTGCGCCTTGCTGCAACCCGGCGAACCCATCGTGCTCATGGGGCCGACCGGCACGCCGACGGAAACGCCCGCCGGGGAGACTGTGGTGCTGGTGGGCGGCGGCCTCGGCAACGCCGTGCTCTTCTCCATTGGCGCCGCGCTGCGAGCGGCCGGTTCCCACGTGCTCTACTTCGCCGGCTACAAGAAGCTGCAGGACCGCTACAAGGTGCCCGAGATCGAGGCAGCGGCCGACGAGGTGGTCTGGTGCTGCGACGAGGCGCCGGGGTTCACGCCGACTCGCCCGGGCGACAAGACGTTCGTGGGCAACATCGTCGAGGCGATGGCGGCGCACGCCAGCGGCGCCCTCGGCAAGGCCGCGGTCTCCATGCGCCAGGCCGACCGCCTGGTCGCCATCGGCTCCGACGGCATGATGGCCGCGGTTGCCCGCGCGCGGCACGGTGTGCTCGCGCCGTACCTGAAGGCGGCGCACGTGGCCGTGGGCTCGATCAACTCGCCGATGCAATGCATGATGAAGGAGATCTGCGCCCAGTGCCTGCAGCCGCAGGTCGATCCCGCGACGGGCAATACGCGCTACGTCTTCTCCTGCTTCAACCAGGACCAGCCCCTCGACGAGGTGGACTTTCCCGGGCTGCGGCAGCGGCTCGGCCAGAATTCGCTCCAGGAGAAGCTCACGGCGCAGTGGATCGATCGCTCCCTGCATATCGCAGGCTCCCGTCCCGGAGTACGATAGCCCGACGCATGACACCGGGATCCGCGGCTCCCGGTCATCCCAAGACGGCGTCCCGTCCAAGCCTGCGCCACTCGACTTCGGGAGGACGGGACATGGACACCGCATTCATCGACGCCGCATCGGTTAACCGGCAACTCACGCCGGCCTTGGCGATTGCCGCCCTCGAGCGCGCGTTCGTCGCCCTCGATCGCGGCGAGATCGGGCCCTCGCACTCGCTGGGGCTGCCGGCAACTGCCGGCTCCTTCCATGTGAAAGCCTGCGCGTCGACGGTGGCCGGAGGCATCTTCGTGGCAAAGGTCAACGCGAACTTTCCCGGCAACCCCCCGCGGGGGCTTCCGACCATCCAGGGCGTGATAGCGGTATTCGACGCATTCGATGGTCGCGTGCTCGCGATGGTGGATTCGGGCTCGATCACGAACCTTCGCACGGCGGCTGCGACGATGCTGGTCGTGCAGCGGCTGGCCCGCGAGGGCGCGAAAGCCGCGAGCATCGTCGGTTGCGGCGCTCAAGGCGCGGCGCACGCGCGCCTGATACTTGACGCCACGCCGATACGGGAGCTCCGGCTTTTCGACGACGACCCTGTCCGTGCGGCGAGGCTGGCCGGCGAGCTCGGAGCGCGTGCGTGCGCCAAAATGAGCGAGGCGACGATAGCGAGCGACGTGGTGATCACCTGCACCCCCTCGACGCGGCCTTTCCTCGGCATCGACGACGTGAAGTCCGGCACGCTGGTGCCGGCCGTCGGCTCCGACAACGATCACAAGCTGGAGGTCAAGCCCGACCTGCTTGCGGCGGCGCGCCTCGTCACCGACTCGACGGCGCAGTGCGAGAAGATGGGCGAGCTCAAGCAGCGCCTGCCCGGGCCTGCGCGCATCTGCGGCGAGCTGGTCGATGTCGTCGCCGGGCGAATCGCGCGCACCCGCGCCGACGAGGTCGTCGTCTTCGACTCGACCGGCATGGCGGTCGAGGACCTGGCGCTGTGTGCCGCCCTGCTCGGGCGCTAGCGAACGCCGATCAGCTCGACGTCGAATACGAGCGTTGCGTTCGGCGGGATCACGCCACCCGCGCCGCGCGCGCCATAACCCATATCCGGCGGAATCACGAGCGTGCGCTTGCCGCCTACCTTCATGCCCGCGACACCTTCGTCCCAGCCACGGATCACCTGCCCCGCCCCCAGGCGAAACTCGAAGGGCTGGCCGCGATCGACCGAGCTGTCGAACTTCTTGCCATGGCCGTCCGCTGCCGAGGGGTCGTGCAGCCATCCTGTGTAGTGCACCGAGACCATTCCGGGCTTCGCCTCCGCGCCGGTGCCTTCCTTCACGTCGATTTTCTTCAGCTCAGCCATCATGTTCTCCTTGGGTTGCGGTCATTCGAGCGCCTCGTCGCCGGCTTGTTTCGCCTATGGTGAGCCTCACCGGGCAGCACCCGCGCCCTTGCGATTGGAGACCGCGGCGTCCGCGGGATCGTTCCAGGAATCCGCCGCTCGCGCACAGGGCAGTGATGAACGAACAACACGCTCACGGATCGGCTCCTGCGAACACATAGAGCCTCACGGGCTCCTGGGGCGGCCAATGCAACATCGTTTCGAGGCGAAAGCCGAGGTTCTCGAGCAGCCTGGCGGAGGCGGCGTTGTCGGTTGAGGTGATTGCGACGATCCGCGTGAGGCCGAGCGCGCCCAGCGCGTGCCCGAGTACGGCGCGAGCCGACTCCGTGGCGTAGCCGCGACGCCAGTGGCGCGGCAGGAAGGCGAAGCCCAGGTCCACGTCCTCGAGCTGCTCGCGCTTGACCAGGCCGCAGATGCCGAGCGGGGAGCCGTCCTCCCGCCGCTCGACCAGCCACAGCCCGAAACCGCGCTCCGCGTACATGCGCATCGGGCCGCCCTCGATGTAGCGCTGCGCCGCCTCCACGTCGCGAACGCTCTTGTCGCCGATGTAGCGCAGCCACGAGGGATCGTTCACGAGCTCGAAGATGAACGGGGCGTCCGCTGCGGAGAGCTCGCGCAGCTGCAGACGCGGCGTGGTGAGGACGGGGCTCAATGGTCCGGGCGGTCGGTGAGGAATGGCGGAGAGGGCGGGATTCGAACCCGCGTTGGGTTATTCACCCAAACACGCTTTCCAGGCGTGCGACTTAAACCGCTCATCCACCTCTCCGGTGGAACGAAAATCGCGCCGGGAAGCGCGAGGACAGCCCGAAATTATACCTTGCCGACCCTCCCCACAGCCATGCTCAACCACGGCCCAGCGCCAGCCAGCGAAAGCCATAGAGCTGGCGCGAGAAGAGGATCACCAGCACCAGCACCATCACCCCGTGCACCGGCCAGAGCCCCAGCCACGCGGGAATCTTTCCCTGCGCGGTCCAGGCCTGGAAGATCGACAGCAGGTTGTTGTACAGGGCGTAGATCAGCACGGCGAAGAGGAGGTTCCACGAGCGCCCCGAGCGCGGGTTCACGAACGACAGCGGGATGGCGAAGAGCGCCATGACCAGCACCGCGAGCGGCAGGGCGATCCGCCAGTGGAGCTCGGCCATCTGTTCCGGCTTCTTCTCCTCCAGCAGGTCGAGCGTGGTGATCGCCTTGTTCGAAGGCGCCTGGCGCGCCACCTCGCGCGGCTCGATGCGCAGGGCATATCGGTCGAAATCCACGGTGCGGTACTCGAGCGATCCCGGCGTGCCTTCGTAGCGGCGCCCGTTCAGCAGGACCACGAAGCGGTCGCCGTTCTCGGCCGTCTCCACATAGCCCTTCTGGGCCACCATCACGCCCATGCGGTTGTCCTGCATGGACTCGACGAAGATGTTGTTCACGACGTCGTCGCGCTCGGTGAGCTTGTCCACGAAGAACACGCGCCCCGAGTCGCGCGACTCGCGGAAGACCCCGGGCGTCACGCTGGAGACTTCGTCCCGGCTCGCGAGCAGGCGCTGGTACTCGACGCTCTGGGCCTGCGACCAGGGCGTCACGCCCAGCGATAGCAGCGCGCAGACGAGGGCCACCGGCAGGGCGAACTGCAGCACGGGCTTGATCCAGGCGGCGATCGAAAGCCCCGAGGTGAACCACACCGTCATCTCGCTATCGCGATAGCTGCGCGTGAGCGCGAGGAGCACCGCGACGAAAACCGCGATCCCCAGCAGAACCGGAAGGTAGTTGAGGATGCCGAACGCGATGAGGCCCAGGACCGCTTCCGGCAGCACGTCGCCCACGGAAGCCTTGCCGAGCAGCATGATCAACAGGCGCGTGAGGATGATCGCCAGCAGGACGCCCACGACCGCGATGGCGATGAGGCTGAACTCGCGGATGAGGCTGCGCTGAAAGATCACGTCACCAGGGAACCCGGCGGCGCGGATCGCAGCGTGGGATAATCCGCGGTTGGCGCAGCCAGATAAGTCGAGGAAAACAAATGGAATTTAGCATAAAGAGCGGCAGCCCCGAGAAGCAGCGAAGTGGCTGCGTGATCGTTGGAGTCTACGAGGGGCGCAAGCTTTCGGATTCGGCCCGAGCCATCGACGAGGCCTCCGGAAAGTACCTGGGCGAGATCCTTCGCCGCGGCGACCTCGAGGGCGGGCTGGGCAAGACCCTCCTGCTGCACAACGTGCCGAAGGTCCCCGCCGAGCGCGTGCTGCTCGTTGGGCTGGGCCGCGAGCGCGAGTTCCACGAAGGGGCATATCGCAGCGCCGTGCTGGCAGCAGCCCGGGCCCTCAAGCAAACCGGCGCAGCAGACGCGATGTTCTGCCTCACCGAGCTCGCCCTCAAGCGCCGCGACGCCGGATGGAAAGTCGAGCATGCAGTGCTGGGCCTCATGGAGGGCGCCTACCGGTTCGATCGACTGAAGAGCAAGCCGCCGGAGGCGAAGCGCACATTGCGCAAGGTCACCCTGCATGTGGAACGCCGCAACGACATCGCCGCGGGCGAAACCGCGCTCGAGCGCGGCATGGCGATCGCCGAAGGCATTTCCACCGCCAAGGACCTCGGCAACTTGCCGGGCAACTACTGCACGCCGACGTATTTGGCGGCCGAAGCGGTGGAGATCGGGAAGCGCCACGGACTGAAAGTCCAGGTCCTGGACGAGAAGGACTGCGGCAAGCTCGGCATGGGCGCCTTCCTCGCGGTAGCGCGCGGCAGTCGCCAGCCGCCGAAATTCATCGTGATGGAGCACAACGGCGGCAAGCGCGGCGAGGCGCCGGTGGTCCTGGTGGGCAAGGGGCTCACGTTCGACACCGGCGGCATCTCGATCAAGCCGGCCGCCGAGATGGACGAGATGAAGTACGACATGTGCGGCGGCGCCAGCGTGCTCGGCACGATGAAGGCCATCGCCCTCATGCGCCTGCCGCTGAACGTCGTGGGCATCGTGCCGGCCACGGAGAACATGCCCGGGGGCAACGCGATCAAGCCCGGCGACGTCGTGACCACCATGTCGGGACAGACGGTGGAGATCCTCAACACCGACGCCGAGGGCCGGCTCATCCTCTGCGATGCGCTCACCTACGCCGAGAAGTACAAGCCCGCCGCGGTCGTGGACATCGCGACGCTCACGGGGGCGATGGTGATCGCCCTGGGCCACGTGGCCACGGGACTCTTCTCCAACACCGATTCGCTCGCCCGCGAGCTGATCGCCGCCGGCGAGACCGGCTGGGACCGGGCGTGGCACATGCCGCTCTGGGACGACTACCAGGAGGGGCTCAAGTCGAACTTCGCCGACTTTCCCAACATTGCCTCGCGCGCGGGCGGCTCGATAACGGCGGCGTGTTACCTCTCGCGCTTCACCAAGGCGTATCCCTGGGCGCACCTCGACGTGGCCGGCACGGCGTGGAAATCGGGCGCCGAGAAGGGCGCCACCGGGCGACCCGTGGCCCTGCTCTCGCACTTCCTCGTGAAACGGGCGGCGTGACGCGCATCGACTTCTACCGTTACGCCGAGGACAAGCTGCACTTCGCCTGCCGCCTGGCGACAAAGGCCTACGACAGCGCGAGCCGGCTGGTGGTCTACTCGCCCGACAACGCAGTGCTGCAAGCATTCGACACGCGGCTCTGGACGATGCAGGCCACGAAGTTCGTGCCGCACTGCTTTGTCGAGAGCCCGCTCGCCGCCGAGACGCCGATCCTCCTGGCAACCTCCGGCGATGCGCTGCCCCACCACGACGTGCTCCTCAACCTGGGCGACGAGTGGCCCCCCTTCTTCGCGACCTTCGATCGCCTGCTGGAGATCGTCTCCACCGACGAAGCGGACAAGGCGCGCGCGCGCGAGCGATACAAGTTCTATTCGAATCGCGGCTACGATATCCGCGTGAACGCCATCGACGGCGAGCGCCGCCAGGGGGAATAGCGTGTCGAGCGACAAGGACGTGCTGGGCAAGGCCGATGCGCTGCTGCGCAGGCATTCGATCGGAATGCCCGCGACGGGCTCCGACACCGGCGGCGTCCCCGTCCTGACCGACCTGGTGGACGCCCCCGGCAGCGCGTCCGCATCGGCCGCGCCGGATGCGGCGAAGGAGGTGTTCGCGAGCGTGATGGCGGAAATCGAGGACCGGCTGGTGGTCGATCTCGAGCGGCGCCTCATGCGCCAGCTCGCTCCGCAGGTGCATGCGGCGGTCTCGGCGGCCATGGGCGAGCTGCACCAGCAATTGGCCGATGCGGTCGCCAAGGCCGTGGCCCAGGCGCTCGAGGCCCGTAACGTAAAATAGCGGGCTCCATGGAACTCGCAAAAGCATTCGATCCTCACGGGATCGAGTCGCGCTGGTATCCCTTCTGGGAATCGCGCGGCTACTTCAAGGCCGGCTTCGACGAATCGAAGCCCTCTTTCTCGATCCAGCTCCCGCCGCCCAACGTCACGGGCACGCTGCACATGGGCCATGCCTACCAGCAGACGCTCATGGACATCCTCACCCGCTACCACCGCATGAACGGCTACAACGTGCTGTGGCAGCCCGGCACCGACCATGCAGGGATCGCGACCCAGATGGTGGTGGAGCGCCAGCTCGAGGCGAAGGGCGAGTCGCGCCGCGCGCTCGGGCGTGAGGAGTTCGTGCGCCGCGTCTGGGAGTGGAAGGAGCAGTCGGGCTCGACGATCACGCGCCAGATGCGGCGCCTGGGAGCCTCGTGCGACTGGTCGCGCGAGTACTTCACCATGGACGAGGCGCGCTCGCGCGCGGTCACCGAGGTGTTCGTGCGCCTGCACGAGGAGGGCCTCATCTACCGCGGCAAGCGCCTTGTGAACTGGGATCCGGTGCTGCAAACGGCGGTCTCGGACCTCGAAGTCGAGTCCAGCGAGGAGAACGGCTCCCTCTGGCACCTGCGTTACCCGCTCGAGGATGGCAGCGGCCACCTCGTGGTGGCCACCACGCGACCGGAGACGATGCTGGGCGACACCGCGGTCGCGGTGCATCCCGAGGACGATCGCTACGCGCACCTCGTTGGGCGCAACGTGCGCCTGCCGCTCGCCGATCGCCTCATCCCGGTGGTGGCGGACGCTTACGTGGACCGCGAGTTCGGCACCGGCGTGGTGAAGATCACGCCGGCGCACGACTTCAACGATTACCAGGTGGGCATGCGCCACGGGCTGCCGATGCTTTCGATCTTCACCCTCGAAGCCCGGGTGAACGAGAACGCGCCCTCGGCCTACCGCGGGCTCGACCGGTTCGAGGCGCGAAAGCGCGTGCTGGCCGATCTCGAGGCGCAGGGCCTGGTCGAGAGCACAAAGCCGCACAAGCTCATGCAGCCCCGCTCGCAACGCTCCGATGCGGTGGTCGAGCCGATGCTCTCCGACCAGTGGTTCGTGCGCATGGACGGCCTGGCCAAGGCGGGCCTCGGGGCCGTCGCCCGCGGCGAGACGCGCTTCGTGCCGGAGGAGTGGACCAAGGTCTACAACCAGTGGCTGGAGAACATCCAGGACTGGTGCATCTCGCGCCAGCTGTGGTGGGGCCACCAGATCCCGGCGTGGTACGCCGAGGACGGCACGCCCTTCGTCGGCCGCAGCTTCGGGGAGGCGAGCGCAAGGGCGACCGCGGCCGGCAAGAAGATCACCGAGGGCTCGCGCGATCCCGACGTCCTCGACACCTGGTTTTCCTCGGCCTTCGTCCCCTTCTCGACGCTCGGCTGGCCCGACGAGGCGACCTTCGAACGCGAGCGGCGCTTCTACCTGCCCTCGACGGTGATGATCACCGGCTTCGACATCATCTTCTTCTGGGTCGCGCGCATGGTGATGACCACGCTGCACTTCGCCGGCGAGACCGCCTTCGAGGACGTGTACATCAACTCGATCGTGCGCGACGCCGAGGGCCAGAAGATGTCGAAGTCGAAGGGAAACACCATCGATCCGCTCGACGTGATCGACGGCATCTCCTTCGAGGACCTGCTCGCCAAGTCGACGCAGGGCCTGATGCTGAAGGCGCACCAGGACGCCGCGGCCAAGCGCATCAAGCGCGACTATCCCGGCGGAATTCCCCCTTACGGCGCCGATGCGTTGCGCTTCACCTTCGCCTCGCTCTCCACGCTCGGGCGCACCCTCAATTTCGACCTGAAGCGCTGCGAGGGCTATCGCAGCTTCTGCAACAAGCTCTGGAACGCCACCCGTTTCGTCCTGATGAACTGCGAGGGCCAGGACGTGGGGCTGGACGAGGCGCTGCCCATCGAGATGTCCGCCGCGGATCGCTGGATCGTCTCCCGGCTGCAGCGCGCCGAGGTCGCGGTGGTCGAGGCGCTCGCCGAGTACCGCTTCGACGTGGCCGCCCGCGCGGTGTACGAGTTCGTCTGGGACGAGTATTGCGATTGGTACGTCGAGATCGCCAAGGTGCAGGTGCAGAAGGGCAACGAGGCGCAGCAGCGCGCGACTCGCAGAACGCTCATCCGGGTGCTCGAGGCCACGCTGCGGCTCGCGCACCCGCTCATCCCCTTCATCACCGAGGAGCTGTGGCAACGCGTGGCGCCGCTGGCGGGCAAAGGCGCCGAAAGCATCATGGTGGCGCCCTATCCCCGGGCCGAGGAGGCGAAGCTCGATCAAGCTGCGGAGAACGAGATCGTGGCGGTGAAGGACCTGGTGAATGCCGCGCGCAACCTGCGCTCGACCCTGGGCGTGCAGCCCGCGGCGAAGGTGCCGCTCTACGTGGCGGACAGTCCGGCATTCGTCGCGCGGCATGAGGACACGATCGCGGCGCTCGCACGGCTTTCCGAGCTGCATCTCGTCGCCACGCTCCCGGAACGCAATGCGCCTGTATCGGTCACCGCGAGCGGCAAGGTGATGCTGCACATCGAGATCGACCAGGCTGCCGAGCGCACCCGGCTCACGCGCGAGATCGAGAAGCTGGAATCGGACCTCGGGAAGCAGCGCGCAAAGCTGGACAACCCCTCGTTCTCCGAGAAAGCGCCGCCTGCCGTCGTCGAGCAGGCGCGCAAGCTGCTGGCCGATACCGAGGCGAGGCACGCCGACCTGCGATCCCAGCTTTCACGGCTCGGGTGAGCGCCACACCCTACCCCCACCTGCTGGCGCCCCTCGACCTGGGGTTCACCCAGCTTCCCAATCGCGTGCTCATGGGATCGATGCACACTGGCCTCGAGGACCGCGCGCGCGATTTCCCCCAGCTCGCGGCGTACCTCGCCGAGCGCGCGCGGGGCGGCGTGGCGTTGATCGTCACGGGGGGCTTCGCGCCCAACATGGAAGGCTGGCTCGCCCCTTTCGCTTCGCGCCTCGCCACGCCCGGGCAGGCGCGCAAGCATCGCGTGGTCACCGATGCCGTGCACGCCGAGGGCGGCCGCATCGCCCTGCAGATCCTGCATGCCGGGCGCTATGCGCATACCCCGTTTTCCGTGGCGCCCTCCCGCATCAAGTCGCCCATCAATCGCTTCACGCCGCGGGAGCTTTCGGCCGCGGGAATCGAGCGGCAGATCCGCGCCTTCGTGCGCGCCGCAACCCTCGCCCGAGAGGCCGGCTATGACGGCGTCGAGGTGATGGGCTCCGAGGGCTACTTCATCAACGAATTCCTCGTCGAGCACACCAACAAGCGGCGCGACGAGTGGGGCGGCAGCTACGAGAACCGCATGCGCCTGCCGGTGGAGATCGTGCGGCGCAGCCGCGAGGCGGTGGGGCGCGACTTCATCATCATCTATCGCGTTTCCATGCTGGACCTCATCCCCGGAGGCCAGAGCTGGCAGGAAGTGGTGACGCTTGCCAGGGCGATCGAGAGCGCCGGCGCCACGCTCATCAACACCGGCATCGGCTGGCACGAAGCGCGCGTGCCCACGATCGCGACCTCGGTGCCGCGCGCGGCGTTTGCCTGGGTGACCCGAAAGCTCAAGGCCGAAGTCGGCATCCCCCTCATCGCCACCAACCGCATCAACACGCCGGAGGTCGCCGAGCGCATCCTCGCCGAGGGTTGCGCCGACATGGTGTCGATGGCCCGCCCGCTGCTTGCCGACGGCGCGTTCGTGGCAAAGGCGCGCGAGGGACGCGCCGACGAGATCAACACCTGCATCGCCTGCAACCAGGCCTGCCTCGACCATATCTTCCAGGGACGGCGGGCGACTTGCCTGGTGAACCCCCGCGCCTGCCGCGAGACCGAGCTGGTGCTGCGCCCGGCCGCGGCGAGCAAACGAATTGCCGTGGTCGGGGCGGGTCCCGCGGGCCTCGCATGCGCCACCGCGCTCGCCGAGCGGGGACACGAGGTGCACCTTTTCGAGGGGGCAAGCGAAATCGGCGGACAGTTCAACATGGCCAAGCGCATCCCCGGCAAGGAGGAGTTCCACGAGACGCTGCGCTACTTCCGGCGGCGCATGGAGGTGCTCGGCGTGCATGTCGAGCTGGGGCGGCGCGTCGCCGCGGCGGACGTCGCAGGCTTCGACGAGGTCGTCGTCGCCACCGGCGTGGTGCCGCGCAACCCGCGAATCCCGGGCCAGGAGGAAGCCGTCGCGCGCGGCCAGGTGCTTTCGTATGTCGACGTGATCCTGCGTCGCAAGCCGGTCGGGGCGCGCGTTGCCGTCGTGGGGGCCGGCGGCATCGGTTTCGACGTCTCGGAGTATCTGCTCCACGAGGAACACTCGCCCACCCTGGACCTGGAAGCATGGATGCGCGAATGGGGCGTGGGCGATCCTGGCCAAAGCCGCGGCGGCGTGGTCCCGCCGCAGGTCCCCCCTCCCACCCGCCAGGTCTTCCTGCTGCAACGCAAGCCCACGGGTGTCGGCAAGGGCTTGGGCAAGACCACCGGCTGGATCCACCGCGCGGCGCTGCGCAAGAAGCGCGTGGAGATGATCCCCGGCGTGAACTACGAGAGGATCGATGAACGCGGGCTGCACGTGACTTTCGGCGAGAAGCGGGAGGATCCGCGCCTGCTGGAAGTCGACACGATCGTGCTTTGCGCCGGCCAGGAGCCGCTGCGCGAGCTTGCCGATGCGCTTTCGGCGGCGGGCCGGCATGCGCACGTGATCGGAGGCGCCGACGTGGCCGCCGAGCTCGACGCCAAGCGCGCCATCGACCAGGGTACGCGGCTGGCGGCCATCCTCTAATGCGGGCGGCGGTGCCTCAGCGAACCTGCTGCGCCATGACCGGAACCAGCCGCAATCGCCATTCGCGTTGCAGCTCCTCGGGCAACGTGCCCCACCGGTTGTCGCGCTCGAAAGGATCGGCGGCCAGGTCGAAAGCGTAAGCGGTACCGCGCCTGCGGTCTTCCCAATACTTCCAGGCGTGGGCTCGATCGCGCCGGTCGAGCAGCCCGGCGAGCTCGCCCTGCTCGAAGAAGGCGAAATCGCCGATGGCGGCGTCCTGCAGCGGCCGGCCCGACCACGACCGCGGCTGCGGGATGGCGAGCTCGTGCAGCAACGTGGGCGCGATGTCGACCTGCGAAGGCAGCGCGTGGCGCGTAAGCGACGCGCCGGGCGGGTACCCATACGCGATCAGCAGCAGCGGCACGCCGAGCATCTCCCGAAAGACGCCGCGTTGGTGTCCCCAGATGCCGTGCTCGCCCAGTCCCTCGCCGTGGTCGCCGGTGATGGCGACGACCGCGTCGGCCAGGTAGCCCTTGCGCTCGAGGGATGCGAGCACGGCGGCGATGGCGGCATCGGCTCCGCGCACCCCGTTGTCATAGAAGTTGATCGCGCGTGCCGAGGGCTTGCCCTGCTCCCCGCGATTGGCCGGAAAGAAGTAGTTCTCCGCAGGAAGGAAGGCGGAGCTGGCCTGGTGGCGCTTGCCCAACATGTGGGGGCTCATCAGGTGCAGCTGCAACAGCACCGGCACGCCATCCCATGCGGGCAGCGAGCCGACCCGGTCGATCACCACCTGGTCGTCGTTGATGTACCCGGCTTGCGCTTCCGATGCGTCGAAGTAGGAATCCACGCGACCGTATTGCGCGCGCAGGCCGTAGAAATTGGTGTGGTCGCCCCCCAGGATCATCACTGTGCGGTACCCGTGGCGGGAAAGCACCTCGTGCAGCACGAACATGCGGCGCGAGAATTGGTGGACGTAGCGCGAGCTCGCGAGCCCGAGCAGGCCGCAGGCCGATTCGGCGCAGACGGTGTGCACCACGGGTGCCATCCGCAGGCGTCCCTGGGCGAGCAGGCTCGCAAGATGCGGGGTGGTGTCCCTCGGATAGCCGTACACCCCCATGTGGTCCGCGCGAAGCGCGTCGGCCACGATGAGCACCAGGTTGCGCCGCGCGCCGGGACGCGGCACATAGCCCGCGCGCACCTCATCTTCGGCCGCTTCGCGGCGTGCCGCCGCCGCGCTGTCGATGCCATGGCTCTGTATCCGGTGCGCCGCCTCCAGCGAAAAGAATGCAAGGCTGAACGGCTCCTGCTGCGCGACCGGCGGCAACACGAGCTGGCGATGCGCAAGCAATGCCACGACGACGAGGAGCAGCGTGGCGCCCGCCGCGAGCGTGCCGCGTGGGAATCGCGCGGCCACCCTGGGCACCCAATCGGTCCTTCGTCCATGCAGCCATGCCGCGGCGATGAGGACGACGACTGCAATCGCGGCGATGGCGGCGGCGATCGCCGGCGCGAAACCCATGGCGCCCAGCAGCAGGTGCGCTTGCGGAGCGTATGCGGCGACGAGGTCCCAGGTCGTGACCCGGCCCCAGGAGCGAAGCCCCACGAGCGCTGCCCCGTAGAAGAGCACGAGCGAGGCGAACGAGAGCGTGGCCACGAGCCCCGAGGCGAAGGACGCCGCGCCCCCGCGCAGCAGCGCCGAGAGCGCCAGGCGCAAGAACGCCATCGCAGCCCACGCGCAGGCAACCAGGTGCAGGTGCGCAAGCACGCTCGCCGGCGGCGCCCCCGCGATGCCGACGTAATACGCGAGGAAGGCGCCGGCGGCGAGCAGCCAGGCTGCGAGCTCCAACAGCAACAGCGCCAGGGCGCCGTGCCTTTCCTCAGGCATTGCGCAGGACGACCAGCCGGGACAGGCCCATGAGGTTCACCGGCGTCATCGCTTCGACGCGCCAGTCGTGGCGAAGGATGTGCCGCGCGTAATCGAAGTCCGAGCGGAACCCGATGCGGTCGGCCAGCGGGCGCACCATCCGCTCCAGCAGCCACCAGAAGTGGCTGCCGGAAAAGTGGTTTAGGATCAGGATCGAGCCGTCACGCCGGCAGACTCGCCGGACCTCCGATACGAGCCGATCGGGCTCGGGCGTGACCGAAAGGACATAGGGCAGGACTACGCAGTCGAATGCGCCATCGGCGAACTTCAGCCGCTCCCCGTCCATGAGATCCAGGCGCACAAAACGTCCATGCAGGCCCTGCACACGTTCGCGCGCCTTCGCGAGCATCGCGGCGGAGACGTCGACGCCGGTCACGCGGATAGCCGGGTCGTAGAGCGGAAGCATGAGGCCGGTGCCGACACCGACCTCGAGGAGCTCGATCGGGCGGCCCGAGGCGATCGATCCCGCGCTGCGTGCCAGCTCGCGCCTGCCGGGTTCCAGCACCGCCCCGAAGAGCCAGTCATAAACGGGCGCATAACGTCCGTAGGCGCGCTCGACCTCCTGGACCGTGGGGCCAGGGCGCCCGTGCTGGCTCAACGCTTTTTCATGAAGAACGTGAACTGGGACGCCGATTCGGAGTGCGACAGCAGCTCGTTGCCGGTCTGCTTGCAGAACGCCTGGAAGTCCTTCACCGACCCCGGGTCGGTTGCCATCACCTTGAGCACCTGTCCCGCCGTGAGGTCGCCCAGGACCTTCTTGGCGCGCAGGATGGGAAGGGGGCAGTTGAGGCCGCGAACGTCGAGCTCGCGATCGAAGGCGTGTTGCATGGAAGTCTCCATAAGGGCTTGAATTTTAACATGGGCATCCGGCGCTCCGGCTTCAAGGCTTGATGCCGCGAACGCGCTGGACTACCATGCGCGCTGCCCGGGATCGCAGGCTCCCGGGGGCGGCTTCGCCGCCTAGACGGTGTCCGTCCAAGGCCTGCTTCCGAAGCTCTCGGATACCCCGGCAACGCCGGGGACACCAGACGGAGGCTCCATGGACACCGTTTCGATCGACTCCCGCTCGCTCTATTCGCGCCTCGGCCGTGCCGACGCGCCCCTCGTGCTCGACGTGCGCCGCGACGACGCCTTCGGCGCGGACGACGTGATGCTCGCCGGCGCCCTGCGCCCGCAAGGCGACCTGGCCGCATTCGCCGCGACGTTGCCCCGCGGTCGCAAGCTCGTGGCTTACTGCGTGAAGGGCGCGGAGGTCGGGCAGGAAGCGGCGGCTGCACTGGCCAGCGCCGGCTTCGAATGCAGCTACCTGCAGGGCGGCCTCAACGCCTGGCGCGAGGGGCACCTGCCGACCATGCGCAAGCGCCCCGATTGGCGCGTGCCCGGTGCTTCGCGCTGGATCACGCGCGAGCGGCCAAAGATCGATCGCATCGCCTGCCCCTGGCTGATCCGGCGCTTCGTCGACCCGCTCGCCACCTTCGACTACGTCCCCACCGCTCGTGTCTTCGCCGAAGCCGAGGCGCGCGGGGCGATTCCGTACGACATTCCGGGCGCCGTCGTGAGCCACCGCGGCGAACGTTGCAGCTTCGATGCGCTGATCGAGGACTTCGGGCTCGACGATGCTGCGCTCGCGATGCTCGCCACCATCGTTCGCGGCGCCGATACCGACCGCCTCGACCTGGCGACGCAATCGGCCGGCCTGCTGGCGGCCTCGCTCGGGCTGTCGCAGCGCTTTGCCGACGACCACGAGATGCTCGAGAACGCGATGGCGCTCTACGACGGGCTCTACGCCTGGTGCCGCGCCGAGCTCGAGGGAAGCAACGAGCGCCACCGCTGGAACCCCCCGGCGTGAGGAAAGTCGCGTTCCGCGATGCGCTGCGCTTCTGGTGGCGCCTCGGCTTCATCAGCTTCGGCGGGCCCGCGGGGCAGATCGCGATCATGCATCGCGAGCTGGTCGAGCGGCACCGCTGGATCTCGGAGCGGCGCTTCCTGCACGCGCTGAACTATTGCATGGTGCTGCCGGGGCCCGAGGCGCAGCAGCTCGCGACCTACATTGGCTGGCTGCTGCACGGCCGGTGGGGCGGCCTTGTCGCGGGCGCGCTCTTCGTGTTGCCCTCCCTCTTCATCCTCATCGCGCTGTCCTGGATCTACGTGCGCTACGGCGAAGTGCCTGCGGTCGCGGCGCTGCTGCATGGCGTGAAACCGGCGGTGGTGGCCATCGTCCTCGCGGCGGCCTGGCGCATCGGCTCGCGTACGTTGCGCCATCCGCTGCTGTGGGCGACGGCCATCGCCGCGTTTGCCGCGCTTGCATTCGCGCACGCGCCTTTTCCCGCCGTGATCCTCGGCGCGGGGCTGCTCGGCATGGTGGGGGGCCGGTTGCTGCCCGGGGCTTTCGCTGGCCGAGGGAGCCACGCCATGGCGTCGGGAACAACGGCCGGGGCGGTGATCGACGACGACACGCCGCCTCCGCCGCACGCGCGCTTCTCGCTTCCGGCAACGCTGGCGATGACCGGCGCCTTCCTCGCGGCCTGGGCGGCCGCGCTCGGATTGCTCGCGCTGCGTTACGGCTGGGAGTCGGACTTCACGCACATGGCGCGCTTTTTCACGCAGGCGGCCCTGCTCACGTTCGGCGGCGCGTATGCGGTGCTTCCCTACGTGCTGCAGGGCGCGGTGGAGCAGCATGGCTGGATGACGGCCACGCAGATGATCGATGGCCTCGCGCTCGGCGAGACCACTCCCGGGCCGCTCATCATGGTGGTCGCCTTCGTGGGCTTCGTCGGCGGCTGGAGCAAGCAGGTGCTCGGCCCCGAGGCGCTCGCGCTGGCCGGAATGGTGGGAGCCATCGTCGCCACCTACTTCACCTTCCTGCCTTCGTTCCTCTTCATCCTCGCCGGCGGCCCTCTGGTCGAGGGCACGCGCGACGACATGAAGCTGATGGCGCCGCTCACCGCGATCACCGCAGCCGTCGTGGGCGTGATCGTGAACCTGGCGGTGTTCTTCGCGTGGCGCGTCTTCTGGCCGGAAGCGAGCCCGGGGGCCCCCTTCGCGGGGCGCTTCGATTACGCCTCGGTGGTGATCGCCCTGGCGGCCAGTGTCGCGCTCGTCTGGAAACGCGCGGGCGTAATTCCCGTCATCGCGGCGAGCGCGGCGGCCGGCCTCGCGCTCTGGCTCGTGGGTTACGGCGCCAGGTAGGTGCCGGACTTGCCGCCACGCTTCTCGAGCAGGCGGATGTCGCGCATCACCATGCCGCGGTCCACCGCCTTGCACATGTCGTAGATCGTGAGCAGGGCGACCTGCACCGCCGTGAGCGCTTCCATCTCCACGCCGGTGCGCGCGGTGCATTCGACGGTCGCGCGGCACTCGATGCGGGCCCCGTCCTCATCGAGTGCGAACTCGATGCCGATCGCCGTCAGGGGCACTGGATGGCACAAGGGCACGAGCTCGGAGGTGCGCTTGGCCGCCTGGATGGCGGCGATGCGAGCCACGCCCAGCACATCGCCCTTCTTCGAGGTTCCCGATGCGACCAGGGCAAGGGTCTCCGCGCGCATGTGGATGAAGCCGCCCGCCACCGCGATGCGATGGGTCTCCTGCTTGGCCCCCACGTCAACCATGCGGGCCGCGCCACGTTCGTCGAAATGGGTCAGCTTTTCCGTCATAATGGACCGAGCCCCGTAACCTTGAACCGCCCCGCGGGCACGGCCTTCATAGTAGCAGCACGTTTCCGGGCCGCCCCCCAGCCGTGATCCTCCGAGCGACCGCCCTCCTCCTCGCCCTCGTCCTGAGCCCCGGCCCCGCCGGTGGCCAGCGCCTGCCCGACCTGGGCGACGCCTCGGGTGCGACGCTGTCGGAGACGCAGGAGCGCACCATCGGCAATCGCATCATGCGCGAGGTGCGCGTGGATCCGGCATACGTGAACGATCCCGACGTCGTCGATTACGTGAATTCGCTCGGCTCGCGGCTGCTCGCGGTGGCCGATGCCAACAGCCGCCGCGAGCTTTCCTTCTTCGTGGTGCAGGACGATGCCGTGAACGCCTTCGCCCTCGTGGGCGGCCACATCGGCATCCACACCGGCCTGCTGCTCCTCACGCAGAACGAGTCCGAGCTCGCGGGCGTGATGGCCCACGAGATCGCGCACATCCTGCAGCGCCACCAGGCGCGCACCTTCGCCGGCGCGAGCCGTGCGCAATGGGCATCGCTCGCCGCGCTCGCGCTCGCCGTGCTCGCCTCTCGCGGCAGCACCAGCCAGGCCGGCCAGATGACCGAAGCCGCGGTCGCGACGGCGGGCGCCCTGCAGATCCAGACCCAGCTCGACTACACGCGCGAGCACGAGCGCGAGGCCGACCGCGTGGGCCTCACGCTGCTCGAGCGCGCCGGCTACGACGTGCGCGGCATGGCCTCCTTCTTCGAGCGGATGCTGCGCACCAATCGCCTGAACGAGTTCAAGGGCGCGCCTTCCTACCTGCGCACCCATCCCCTCACCACCGAGCGCATCGCCGACATCCAGGATCGCGTGGTGTCCATGCCCGGCAAGATGGTGCCGGACACGTTCGAATATCGCCTTGCGCGCGCCAAGCTGCGCGCCGCGGCAGGGTCCCCGGCGCAGGCGGTTGCGTTCTTCCGCGAGCTGCTCGCCGATGCGACGGTGCTGCGCCCGCGGGAAGACCAGTTCGGGCTCGCCCTTGCCTTGCGGCGCGCGCGCGACTTCGACGGCGCGTGGAAGGCGCTCGAGCCGCTTCGAAAGGGGGCCTCGGTGCATCCCGCCTTCGAAGTGCTCGCCGCCGAGCTGCATGCCGACCAGGGCCGCGTCGAGCAGGCCCTCGAGACCTATAGCGCGGGCCTGCGTAGCCATCCCCGCCATCGCGGGCTCACCTATGGTTATCTCAACCAGCTGCTCCACGCGGGCCGCGCGCCGGAGGTGCTCGCCGACCTGGAGGAGAGGCTTCGAGGCGTGCAGGACGACGCCACGCTCTACGAGATCCAGGCACGCGCCTATGCGGCCACCTCCCAGCGCGTGGCGCAACATCGCGCCCAGGCCGAAGCCTACTTCCGGCGCGGCAACCTCGCCGCGGCGGTGGACCAGCTCGAGATCGCGGTGAAGGACAGGGGCAGCGATTTCTACCAGCTTTCCAGCGCCGAGTCGCGCCTGCGCGAGCTGCGCGCCCTGCTCGAGAACGAACGCGCCGCCGAGAAGGCGCTCAAGATCAGTTGATGCGCGTTTCCTGGCCGTTCTGCGCCATCATCCTCGCGATGGTCCTCGATGCCGCTGCGCAGCAGCCCACCGCGGCCGAGCTTTTCGCCATGCCCGACAAGGGCCATTGCAGCGCCTGCCACCAGCTGCCCGCGGGCATCGCACCCGCCTCGCGTGCCGACCTGGGCCCGCCCCTGTCGGGAGCGCGCATGCGCGAGCTGGGCAAGCCGCGCATGCGCGCGCTGCTGGACGATCCCATGACGGAGAATCCCGACACGGTGATGCCGCCCTTCGGGCGCCACCGCATCCTCGATGCCGCCGAGATCGACCGCCTGGTGGAATTCCTGCATGCGCTTCCCTGAAGCGTTGCGCGCGCTGGCGCTCGCCTGTGCGATGCTGGCAGCGACCGGTTGCCTCGCCGCTGCAGCCGACGTGAAGAACGAGATCGCCGCGCGGCTTCGCGCGCAGCTGCCATCGCTTGCACCCGGCGATTACGCGCTGGGCTCGGCGGCGTTCGACGAGGGATTGCGCGCGGGTTCAGACGCTCCGGCGGAAGGCGCAGCCGAAGTGCTCGAGGCCGGCCGCAGGATCTGGGCGCGCAAGTTCAAGAACGGACGAACGCTCGCCACTTGTTTTCCGAACGGCGGACGCCGCGTGGCCGGCAACTATCCCCAATACGACCCGCGCCTGAAGCGCATCGTCACGCTCGAGATGGCGGTGAACCAGTGCCTCAAGTCGCACAACGAGCCCCTGCTCGACCAGGGCGATCCGCGATCGATGGGCGCCGTCATGGCCTACCTGCGCTCGCTCTCCAACGGCCAGAAGCTCGCCGTGCGCGTGCCGGCGGCGGCCGAGCCACGCTTCGAGGATGGGCGCCGGCTCTATTTCACCCGCATGGGCCAGCGAAACTTCGCCTGCGCTTCGTGCCACGTGCAAGGCGCGGGCAGGCGGTTCGGCGACCAGCCGCTTTCGCCCGCGATCGGGCAGGCGACCCATTGGCCGGTGATCCGCGCGGGAGCGCCCATCACGATGCATGCGCGCATCCGCGAATGCCTCGAGCTCATGGGCGCCGCACCCTTCCCCGCCGGCGCCGAAGAGCTGAACCGCATCGAGTACTTCCTCGCCTACCTCTCGAACGGCCTGCCGCTGAAGGCGAACGTCGCGCGCCCTGCGCGCTGAGCACCTAGCCGGCGCACGCCGGCCGGGCCGCGTCCTTCGAGGCGAGCAGCAGCCCCTCGATGAATCGCAGCTCCGAAAGATGCACGTTGGGCCGCAACCAGTTCTCGCGGCCGCTGTCCAGGAGCGTGCGCACGATGGCGCCGTTGCCGCGGCAGAGCCCGGCCGTCGCCGCGGCGAGGAAGGCCATCTCGGAGGCGGGATTCTTCTCGCCGCGCGAAGCCTCGAGGATCAAGGTCGACGTTCTCAACATCGCCGCGGCATCGCGTCGCGCGATCGCATCGAACATCTCGAGCCACAGCCGGTCGGCCGCGGGCAACGTGCGGGCACAAGGTGCCTTCGCGATCGAATCCCAGACGCGGGTCGCGACCTCCGGGGGGAGCCACGGGTTCACGGTTTCGGCGACCACCACCATCGCCGGCAGCGCCTGGCCGAAAGCGAGGCCGCTTTCGCAGCCGCTCCAGAACCGCACCAGCTCCGCGGCCATCTCGCGGCTGCCGGCACGCCGGTTCGCGACCGGCCCTGCGGCCGCGGGCGGCAACAGGATGTCCAGCGTGTCCCAGGCCTGGCGCGAGGCCGTATCGGTGAACGTGGTGGGTACGACCTCCACCCGGTGCGCCGATGGCACCGGCGCCCCGGCGAGCATCTCGAGCACCGGCACGGGTGAAGCCTGGAGATTGGTGAGCTCCGCCATTCGGGTGTTGGTGAAGCGCGTCTTCGAGCTGCGCTGGTCCACCACCGGGAAATAGTCGGAGTTGCTGCGCACGCCGTAGGTGGCGAAGTGCCGGCTGATGGGACCCGAGCCGCCGACCAGCCGGCGCTGCACCGAGGCGGGATCGGTGAGCTTCAGCTTGGAGAGCATCGGCTGCAGCGCCGGAAGCGACAAAACGCCGGCGTCGAATTGCCCGGCCGGCCCGCCCTTGCGCGCGATGAGGATGAGGTCGAAGTCGACCGACGAGTACATGGCGTACTCGGGAAAGGTCTTCGACACCGCGCCCAGGATCGAGGCGAGCGTCTCGGCATCCATGTCGTAGGTGTGTAGCCATTGCGCGAGCACCCCACCCTCGCTCAGGTAGTTGGACAGGCGCGCGTAGAACTCCTCGGCGAAGAGGGACGACACGCCGCTCACCCACGGATTGGACGGCTCGGACACGATGATGTCGTAGCGCTCGCGCCCGCGCGCGAAGTAGGACTTCGCGTCGTCGATCACGATGCGGCTGCGCGGATCCGCGTAGGCCGCCTCGACCACGGGACGGAAATGCTGCGCCGCCTCGACCATGGCGGGCTCGATCTCGATCGTGTCCACGCGCTGCAGGCGAGGTGAGGCGAGCAGGGTCGCCGTGGACATGCCGGAGCCGAACCCGATCACGGCCGCCGTGCGGGCGTCCGGGCGGTGGCCGAGCGGCAGCGCCGCGAGGAGCGTCATGGTGAACTCGTCTATGGTCGCGGGCTTGCCCTCGGTCATGTTGATGCTCGCATCGGGCTTGCCGTTGGTGCGGATCGAGCGCACGCCACCGGGGGCGATCTCCACCAGCGAGACCGTCGCGGTCTTGCCGTCGCGGTGGTAGAGCAGGTTCTCGTCGCGGCCGAGCATCGGCACGCCGGAGCGGAAGACGCCCGAGGCCGAGCGCCGCGGATCCACGTCGAACGCGACCGCGATCAACACGAATCCCAGCAGCGCCGCGATGGCCCCTGCCGGCAGGCGCCGCGGGGCGCCATGCGGCTTGCTCGCGAGCAGCAACAACACCGCGAGGCCCACGTCGATGACCGCGCCCACCAGGATCGTTCCGCGCACGCCGATCCAGGACAGCAGCAGGTGCACGGCGATGACGACGCCCACGATCGAGCCCAGCGTGTTCACCGCATAGACGAGGCCCAGCGCCCGCTCACCCGACGGTGAACGCATCAGGCGGTAGGTGATGAGGGGCAGCGTCATGCCGGCGCAAAAGGTGGCCGGCAGCATGACCAGCAAGGCGATGACCGAGGAGCTCAGGCTGAAGAGCAGGAAGCCCGCATCGTTGCGCGCGAGCGACGACAGGATCCACGACATGACGTCGAAGGTCTTGTTGTACACGGGGATGGTCGCGGCGGCGGCGATGCCCATCGCCAGCTGCACCATGGCGAGCATGCGCAGGCTTCCTCCGGCGATGTCCACGCGATTGCGCACCCAGGCGCCGCCCAAGGCCAGGCCGAGGATGAAGCTCGCCAGCATGAGCTCGAAAGAGTGCGTCGAGGCGCCGAGCACGAGGCTCAACATGCGGATCCACGCGATCTCGTAGATGAACGACGAAAGGCCCGTGAGGAAGGCTGTGAGCAGGAGCAGGCGCAGCCAGCGCGGATCCCAGGCCTCCTCGGCAACGCCTGTCGCGGAGGCCGCCGGCATCGAAAGCGGCTTCGGCGGCTCGCGCGAAAGGAGCAGCGCCGCCAGGGCGAGCAACAGGTTGGCGGAAGCCGCGAAGCGCAGCGTGCCGGGCAGGCCGAACTCCGGGATGAGGAAGAAGGCCGCGGCGAGCACGCCGAAGACGGCGCCGAGGCTGTTCAGGAAATAGAGCGCCGCGACGTCGTGCCCTGGGCGCGTCGCATCGATACGCAGCGCCGCGGCGGTCACGAGGGGGAACGTTGCGCCCAGCAGGATCGATTGCGGCAGCAGCAAGGCGGCCGACAGCAGCCACTGCGGCAGGCACGCCGGCTGCGCGGGATCGCAGGTGGCCGGCAGCAGGGAGGCGTAGCCCCAGTCGGTTGCCAGCACGAACACGCGGTGGAAGACGAGCGAGCCCAGGCCGATCGCGAGCTCCACCATGGCGTAGAGCCGCAGGGGGTTCTGGAGCCGCTCGGTGAAGCGCGCGCACAGCCAGGCGCCGAGCGCGAGCCCGCCGATGAAGACCACGAGGACGAGCGTCTGGGCATACGCGGCGTGCCCGAGGAACAGCTTTACGTAGTGCGTCCAGATCGCTTCGTAGATGAGGCCCGCGAAGCCGGAGACGAGGAAGAGGACGAAGACGACATGGGTTTTTCTTCTCATGATCCCGTTTTCAGTATTGCCATGGCCTCAAGTCGAGCACTGCGAGGACCTTGCCGGTCTTCGCTTCGAGCACCACGGAGAGGTCCGTCTTGCCCGCGCGCAACGGCAGGAAGGCCAGGCGCGACTCGTCGCCGCCAAGCTTCGCCACAACAGTCGCGAGCTCTCCTTCCCGTCCCGGGTTGTAGGTCCTCAGGGTCCTGATCGGCTTGGCCTTCGCGGCCGCCTCGGCCGCCAGTTCCTCGTAGGGCACGAAGTAACGCGGATAGCTCGAGACGTCCGCGCCGGCGAGGCCCGACACCATCATGCGGAAGCGTTCGTCGGGATCGGTCGGCACGCGCGCGCCCACGACTTGCGGTCCCGACAGCGGAGTGCGCGCGTATTGCGGCTTTGCCGGCGCCTTCTCCTCGACCATGACCTGGTTGGCGCGCACCAGGTCGAAGCGGTCGCGGAGGTAGACGATCCAGGCCGGCCGCGCCTCGAACACCACGTAGCTGCCGTAGGCAAGGGCTGCCAGCTGCAGTACCGCGATCACGACCAGGTCGAACTTGAGGCCGGGCTTGCCGGGCTTGAAGATCACGAGCGTGATCAGCGGGCCGATCGTGACGTCCACCAGGGCCAGCACGAGGAAGAGGTCCCTCCCCCCGGCGCCGCGGAAGAGGGGCTCGGGATACCAGACGAAGTACACGAGCAGGAAAACCGTCCCCACCACGAGCATGCTCAGGCCGAAGTGCGTGGCGGCGGCGCGAAAGCGGGTCATTCCACCGGGCATGGGAAATCCGGGCTCCGGAAAGGCAAACGGGCCGCTCGTGGCGACCCGTTTGCTTGAAGCAGTTACAGGTTAGCGGCAGGCAGCCGGCAGGTACTTCGGCAGCACCGTCGTACCGGCAGCGGCGTTGCAATCCCAGCCGGTGATCGTGGCGCTGGTGATGACCGGGTTGTAGCCGAGCGTGTCGCCGGCGCCAAGTTGGGTCAGCAGGCCGCCAGCGGCCTTGACCGTGATCTTGCCCGTGGCGACTTTCGGCGCCTCGGAGTTGGCCGTGCCCTGGTTGCTGCAGCCGGCGATCGTCTCGTCGGTGGGCAGCGAACCCTTGGTCTGGTAGTACTCGGCAACCGAGGTCTTGCAGACGCCGGCGGCGTTGATGAGCTCGGTCACTTTCGAGCGGATGGTGTAGTCCTGGTAGGCCGGGATGGCGATGGCCGCGAGGATGCCGATGATCGCGACGACGATCATCAGTTCGATCAGGGTGAAGCCCTTCTGGACGTTCTTCATGGATGCTCCTGTGCGAGTTGGAGGGTGCCGCCACACTAAGTGTGCGAGGGGGACTATGCAACCGCCATGCCAAGCCGGCTGCGGCCGTCGCCGAAGGCCGGCATCCGCCCGACGGCGCCGTAAATGCCAGGCGCTTCAAGGGGTTGCATGTGTATCGCGCAGCGATCAGCGGCGGATTGGCGAGCCATCGGGCGCGCCGGCGCAGGGGAGGCGAGCGCGCCGCCGTATTCCAGACCAAATGTGACGGACATTGTCAGTCCGCGGCCCGTGGGGGCCGGGGGCTATCGCTGGTAACCCGGGATGCTCGACTCCTCGACCTCGTCGATCTGCTCGGGGTCGAGGAATTCGCGCGCGTAGCGCAGGTACACCTTGTCGCGCACGAAGACGTCGAAGAGGTCGGGATCTACGTGCCCGCCCAGCTTCATCCTGCCGAGGATGGCGAGCGACTCGGAGAGGGTCTTGCCCTTCTTGTACGGCCGGTCCTTGGCGGTGAGGGCCTCGAAGATGTCGGCGATGCCCATCACGCGGGCCTGCACGCTCATCTGCTCGCGCGTGAGTCCCTTGGGATATCCCTTGCCGTCCATGCGCTCGTGGTGCCCGCCGGCGTACTCGGGCACGTTGGTGAGGTGGCGTGGCCAGGGCAGCGCCTCGAGCATCTTGATCGTGGCCACGATGTGGTAGTTGATGATCTCGCGCTCCGGCCCGGAGAGCGTGCCGTAGGCGATGTTGAGGTTGTCTTCCTCGTCCTTGGTGAGGAAGCGGTCGACCTCGCCGCGGTCGTTGCGCCAGGTGTATCGGGCGATGCGCGAGACGCGGACCTGGTCCTCCGAGGTCATGCGCTCGCTGCCGAAGTTGGTGCGGCGCAGGAACTCGCGGTCGTCGTCGTATTGCGCGATGCGCGCGGCGAAAGCCTCCTCGGCCCGGCGCGCGCTTTCCTCGTCGTGGTGCTGCAGCGCCTGGATCCTCGCGTGCAGCATGTCGATCTCGGCCTCGCGCTTGAGCACTTCCATGCGCGTGGAAACGAGCTCGATGCGATCGAAGATCGTCTGCAGCTTGGTCGCCTTGTCCACCACGTGGACCGGCGTCGTGATCTTGCCGCAATCGTGCAGCAGCCCCGCGATCTTGAGCTCGTAGCGGTCCTTGTCCGTCATGCGGAAGTCGGCGAGCGGTCCGCTCATCGTGTTGCTGGCCGCCTCCGCGAGCATCATCGTGAGCACCGGCACGCGCTTGCAGTGCCCGCCGGTATAGGGGCTCTTGTCGTCGATGGCCGTATTGATCAGCTCGATCAGCGACTCGAACAACACCTCGAGCTGCTGGATCAGCATGCGGTTGGTGAGCGCGATCGCCGCCTGCGAGGCGAGCGACTCGGCCAGGCGCTGGTCCTCCTCGCTGAAGCTCCCGACCTGGCCCGTCGCCGGGTCGGTGGCGTTCAGCAGCTGCAGCACGCCGATGATGTCGCCCTCGTGGTTCTTCATCGGCACCGTGAGGAACGAGGTCGACCGGTAGCCGGTGCGCTTGTCGAAGTTGCGCGTGCCCGAGAAGTCGAAGCCTTCCTCGGTATACGCGTCGGCGACGTTGACCGTCTTGTGGGTGAGCGCCGCGTAGGCGGCGATCATCGTGTAGTTGGGCTTGCCGTCCTTGTCGTGCAGGGGTATCGGGTAGAAGGGCACGGGGTTGCCCGAGGTGCCGCCCATCGCGATCGACAGGCTGTCGGTGCGGACGATCTCGAACTGCAGCTTGTCGCCCATGAGGCGGTAGAGCGTGCCGCCGTCGGCGTGGGTGAGGTTCTTCGCCGCGATCAGGATCGTCTCGAGCAGCTTGTTGATGTCGCGCTCCTGCGAGAGCGCGATGCCGATGGCGTTCAGGTACTCGAGGCGCGAAAGGAAATGCGTCTCGAGCGCGCGCCCGAGGTCGGCCGGCGACTGCACGTGGGACGCCCTGCCGCTGGCGACACCCTTGATCCCCGACGCCTCGGGGATGACCGCGCTCGCCGAACTTTCGCGCGCGGTCACTTGATGCAAACCGCCCGGATCTGCGGCATGTCGGTGATGCCCTGCAGGACCTTTTCCATCCCGTCCATCTTCAGGGTGAGCATGCCTTCCTCGAGCGCGAGGGCGAGCATCTCGGCCACGCGCGCGTGCTCCTGGATCAGCTTCTTCAGCGGATCGGTGCCGACCAGCATCTCGTGCAGTCCCACGCGGCCCTTGTAGCCGGTGCCGCCGCAGGCGTCGCAGCCCTTGGCCTTGTAGAGCTTGAAGTCGGGCTTGCCGAAGCCGTAATCCTTCTGGAAGCGCTCGAAGACCTTCTTGTAGCCGGCCTGCAAGTCCTTCTTGAACTCGTTGGTGTTCACGAGCTCGCCGCAGTACTCGGTCACGAAGTGCTTGATCTCGGTCTGGTCGGGCGTGTAGGCCTCCTTGCACTTGCACAGGCGCTTGGCCAGGCGCTGCGCGAGGATGCCCAGCAGCGCATCGGCGAAGTTGAAGGGATCCATGCCCATGTCGAGCAGGCGGATGATCGATTCGGGCGCGGAGTTCGTGTGCAGTGTCGCGAACACGAGGTGGCCCGTGAGCGAGGCCTCGATGCCGATGGACGTGGTGTCCTTGTCGCGCATCTCGCCCACCATGATGATGTCCGGATCGGCTCGAAGGAACGCCTTCATCGCCGTGGCGAAGGTGAGCCCGGCCTTCGGGTTCATCTGGCACTGGCGCAGGCCCTTTTGCGTGATTTCCACCGGGTCCTCGGCCGTCCAGATCTTGGTCTCCACGTCGTTCAGCGACCCCAGCACCGAGTGCAGCGTGGTGGTCTTGCCCGAGCCGGTCGGCCCGCAGACGAAGAAGAGGCCGTAGGGCTTGGAGATGCAGCCCTTCAGGCGCTCCATGTTCACCGGCAGCACGCCCAGCTTGTCGAGCGGGATCGGCTCGCCGGCCGCGAGGATGCGCATCACCACGTCCTCGACGCCGCCGGCGGTGGGGATCGTCGCCACGCGCAGCTCGATGTCGAGCGGACCGAACTTCTTGAACTTGATCTTGCCGTCCTGGGGCCGGCGCTTCTCGGAGATGTCCAGGTCGCACATGATCTTCAGGCGCGTCGTGAGCGGGTTGCGGTACGAGGCCGGCACCTCGATGTAGTTGGTGAGCGAGCCGTCCTTGCGGAAGCGGATGCCGGTCTTGCCCTTGCCGGGCAGCGGCTCCACGTGGATGTCCGACACGCCCTGGTTGTAGGCGTCGACGATGATCTTGTTCACGAGCTTCACCAGCTCGTTGTCGGCCGCCGCCGAGACGTCGTCGGCGCTCACTGCCCCGCCGCCCTCCTCGTCGTCGTCCAGGCTGGAGAGGAGGTCCCCGATGGACTCGTTGCTGCCGACCGTCCCCTCGGCGCCGAAGAACTGGTCGAGCGTCTGCTTGAAGTCCTTTTCCGTGGTGACGGTGAAGACGATCTTGGAGCGCGGGAAGACGTTGTCCACCATGCGCGAGCTGCGCACGCGCTCGGGATCGGTGGACATCACCATCACGCCCTGCTTGGAATCCTCCAGCGGGATCCAGTGGTTGCCCTCGGCGTAATCGCGCTTGATGTTCTTCAGCAGGTCCGGCGGCTTGATGCGGTCGGGCTTGAACGGCTCGTAGGGCACGCCGAAGAACTTGGAGAGCGCCGCGCCGATGGCCGGCAGCTTCACCTGGAACTCCTCGATGAGGATGTCCTCGACGTTCTTGTTCTTGCGGCGAGCCGCCTTGGTGGCGAGGTCGAGCTCGCCGGCGGCGATGATGTTGTCGATGACCAGGTACTCGAACTTGGACTGGATCGAGCCCGGCATCTGCTGGCGCACGCGGAAGGCGATCGCGAGCGTCTTGGCCAGCTCGACCACGCCCTCGTCGTGCAGCGTCGAGAAAGGCTGGCCGGCGAGGTTGTTGATGAGCTGGATCACGCCCATCAGCTCGGTGCCGGTCTCCCCGCCCAGGATCGGGGCGATCAGCATCTGCTTGGAGCGGTAGCCGGTGCGCTGGTCGACCGCCTTGAGGAACGTGAGGTTGGGCGAGTACTGCTTGAGCTCGGCGTCGTCGTAGACGTCCTTGATGTTCATGTGGCGCCGGTTGAGCGCGCAGAAGCCGGCGAGCGAGGACTCGGAGATCGGCAGCTTGATGTCCTTGAAGGAATTCAGCCCGGTCTTCACCTTGGAGACGATCGAGCTGCCGTCCTCGCTGGTGATGTAGACCGTCATGCGATCGGCCTCGAACAGCTGGCAGATGTCGCGCGAGACGTCGAGGATGATCTCGTCGATGTTGCTGGTGGAGTGGATGCGGTTGGTGACAGCCTGGATCTTCTTGGAGAAGGCCAGCTTCACGCTCATGTCGGCGACGTTGCCCGACGACTGCACCTTGGGTTCGAGGACTGCGCTCATGGTTGCACCTGCCTGACGGGTTTCACTACAGGGAGAATTCCTGGTTGTTCTCGAGCATGCGCGGGCGCCAGCGACCGGCCGCCTCGCCCACTTCCTTCATGGTGAGCGCGCCCTCGCCCGGCTTGAGGTGGGTGATGAACACTTCCGGGCGCGCCTGCATCTTCTCCAGCTCGTCGGCGAGCATCCGCGGGCACAGGTGCTTGGAGGCCACGGCGATGTCGCGCTCCTTGTCGGAGAAGGCGGTTTCGATGATGAGGTACTTGAGGTTGGGGGCCGCGTTGACGGCGCGCCACAGGTGCTCGTTGGGGGCGGTGTCGCCGCTGTAGATGAGCGTCGAGCGGCCGCTGTCCATGCAATAGCCCACGGCGGGCACGGTGTGGTTGGCCTGGATCGCGGTGAAGCGCCTGCCGCCCAGGTCCACCGCCTCGCCCACACGGATCTCGCGATACGCCATGAAGGGATTATCTCCGTCGGGGATCTGGGTGAAGTCCGGCCAGATCTTCCAGTTGAAAAGATGCGCCCGAAGGATGTCCAGGGTCTCCTTGATCCCGTACACCACGATGGGCTTCCTGCGCATCCAGCAGACCGTGTCCACGAGGAAGGGGATGCTGGTGACGTGATCGAGGTGGGAGTGGCTCACGAAGATGTGGTCGATCCTCGCGAGGCTCTCCAGCGAAAGGTCGCCCACGCCAGTGCCCGCGTCCACGAGGATGTCCTCGTCCACGAGCATCGCGGTGGTGCGCAAGCTTCCCCCGATGCCGCCACTGCAACCCAACACCCGGATCTTCATCGTTCGCCCCATAGCGGCGACCACGGAGTGGTCGCGGCCATCCGCGCTCTGGCTGGGAACCCGATGGAGAACGGACGCTCGGTCCATTGTCGGAGAACGTTACCACGCCCGATGTGCGCCGTTCCACACTTTGGATGCGGCAGAAACGGGGAGCATGACAAGCGTAATCCGGGCGGGCGCCTGCGCCGCCCGGCCGGGGCTCACGGCTTGTGGAAGAACTCCATCTTGACGCCCGCGATCTCGATCAGGTCGTGGTCGTTCAGCGGATGGGCCTGAGCGCCCAGGGAAGCGCCGTTGAGCGTGGGATAGGTCGCGCCCTCGACGTGCGTGATGAAGTAGCCGTTGGGGCGCTTCGTGATCACGGCCACCTGCAGGCCGGGCTTGCCGATCGTGGTCAGGTTCTTGGTGAGGTCGAGCGTGCGGCCGGCGGCGGCGCCGGAGAGCACCTGGATCGCCGCTTCGCGCAGCGGGCCGGCGGCACCGGCCGGGGCCGGGGGCGCCGAGGGCGCGGGCGCCGGTGCGGCGGGTGTCGGCGGGGCGCCCGCGGGCGCGGCCTTGGGGGCTTCCGGCTTTGGCGCCTCCGCCCTGGGCGCGGGCTGCGCCTGGGTACGGTCTTCGCGGTTCGACGGGGGCGGCATCGCCGCGGGAGGCGCGCCCTCCGTGCCCATGGGCTTCATCCCCGTCTGCGTGTCGCTCAAATCCTTGTTCGCGGCCGGCGCCGGCGCGGCCTTGGCCGGATTGCGGATGATCATCGTCTTCTCGAAGTCCGCGGCGCTCGCCGTGGCCGGGGCATCGGTGAAGTACTTGAGCTTGTGCTTGCCCAGCTCGACCACGTCGTTGTTCTGCAGGAAGTGCTTCTTGATCGGCTTGCCGTTGACCATGGTCCCGTTGGTGCTGCCCAGGTCCTCGATGAACGAGTCGTTGAGGATGGTGATGATCGCCGCGTGCTCGCCGCTGACAGCCAGGTTGTCGATCTGGATGTCGTTGTGCGGCTTGCGCCCGATCAGCGTGCGCTCCTTGGTCAACGTGAACTCCTTGAGCACCTGCCCGTCGACGCTGAGGATCAGCTTGGCCATGGTCTTAGTCCTTGCCTGTTACCGGAATAGTGCCTTCAAGCGGGCGAAAAAGCCCCTAGGCACGCCAAAGGGTTCCGCGACGCGGATGAGCATCGCGGAAATGTTGTCGCGGCCGCCGTTGTCGTTGGCGGCCTGCACCAGCTGCTGCACCGTGAGCGTGGGATTCGACTTGAGCGTCGTCATGGTGAGCCGGATCTCGTCATCGTCGACCATGTCCGAAAGTCCGTCGGAGCACAGCAGGAACACGTCGTCCGGCTGCGTCTCGTACACGTGGATCTCGGGCTCGACGGTGGGATCGATCCCCAGGGCGCGCGTCACCAGGTTCTTGTTCTGCGAAAGCTTGGCCTCTTCCGGCGTGATGAGGCCCGAGTCGAGCTGCTCCTGCAGCAGGGAATGGTCGCGCGTGACCTGCTCCATGCGCTCGCCGCGCAGCCGGTAGAGCCGCGAGTCGCCGATGTGGGCGACGGCGAGGAAGTCGTCGAAGAAGAGGCACACCACGAGGGTGGTGCCCATGCCGGCGCATTCCGGGTTGTTCTGCGAGGTGTTGAAGATCGCGGCATTGGCCCGCGCGATGTGCTCGGTGATGAGCTCGCGCGCCTTCGCCTTGGCCTGCTCGCGGTCGAGGCGCTCTATCTCGCGCAGCTGCCATTCCTGCTCGAGGCCGTCGGCGATGAGCGAGGTGGCCATGCCGCTGGCGACTTCGCCCGCGTTGTAGCCCCCCATGCCGTCGGCGAGCACGTAGAGGCCGATGTCCGGGCGGGACTCGATGCAATCTTCGTTGTGGTCGCGGACGCGCCCCGGATCGGTCAGGCTGGCCGACTGGAGCGACTGCGAAAGATTCATGTCCGGTGCGCCTGTTCTCTCATACCGTTGCCGGCGTTTTTGTTTGACGCTGCCCCCATCCCCTCACCACGCCGTCCGGATACTGCGGGTGCTGGTGCCTGCACCCGGCGCGATGCGCAAAAACTCGGTTTTATAATAACTTAAAAAGCTTTTTTGAGAAACAATCGCGCTTGCGCCCCGATGTCCATGATTTTTAGGGCGCTTTCGTTTCATCCCGTGGGGCACAACTGCTGTGCCGACGCGGCTTTCCCCGCGTCTCGATGGCATTATACGATTGGGCCTGAAGGCCCCGACCGGCCGTTGGCCGCAAGCCGCAGCAACTCCCCCGCCGCATCATCCCACGAGGCCCCCATGGACCGCCTACAAGACATCGATCCGCTGGAGACTCGCGAATGGGTCGACTCGCTCGAAGCCGTGCTGGAGATCGAGGGCCCCGAGCGGGCGCACTTCATCCTCGAGCAGCTCGTCGAGAAAGCGCGCCGCTCGGGCGCCTACCTGCCCTACCGGGCGCAGACCGCCTACATCAATACCATCCCGCCGCACATGGAGGAGCGCATTCCGGGCGACCAGGCGATGGAGGCGCGGCTTCGCTCGTACGTGCGATGGAACGCCGTGGCCATGGTGCTGCGCGCCGGGCGAAAGGACCTCGAGCTGGGCGGCCACATCGCGAGCTTCGCCTCGGCAGCCACGCTCTACGACGTGGGGTTCAACCATTTCTGGAACGCGCCCACCGAAAGCCAGGGCGGCGACCTGATCTACATCCAGGGCCATTCCTCGCCCGGCGTGTACGCGCGTGCCTTCCTCGAGGGACGGCTGTCGGAAGCCCAGCTCGACAATTTCCGCCAGGAAGTGGACGGCAACGGGATCTCCTCGTATCCCCACCCGTGGCTCATGCCCGATTTCTGGCAGTTCCCGACGGTGTCCATGGGTCTCGGGCCCATCCAGGCCATCTACCAGGCGCGCTTCCTGCGCTACCTCGAGCATCGCGGAATGGCCAAGACCGAGGGCCGCAAGGTCTGGGCATTCATGGGCGACGGCGAGATGGACGAGCCGGAGTCGCTCGGCGCCATCGGCCTCGCCTCGCGCGAGATGCTCGACAACCTCGTCTTCGTCGTGAACTGCAACCTGCAGCGTCTCGACGGGCCGGTGCGAGGCAACGGCAAGATCATCCAGGAGCTCGAGGCGGGCTTCCGCGGCGCCGGCTGGAACGTGATCAAGGTGATCTGGGGGTCGTACTGGGATCCCCTGCTCGCCCGTGACAAGGACGGCCTCCTGCTCAAGCGCATGGAAGAGGCCGTGGACGGCGAGTACCAGAAGTTCAAGAGCCGCGACGGCGCCTACGTGCGCGAGCACTTCTTCGGCAAGTATCCGGAGCTGAAGGCGCGCGTGGCCAACATGACCGACGAGGACATCTGGCGCCTCAACCGCGGCGGGCACGATCCGCACAAGGTATATGCGGCGTACGCAGCGGCCACCCAGCACAAGGGCCAGCCGACGGTCATCCTCGCCAAGACGGTGAAGGGCTACGGCATGGGTGCCGTGGGCGAGGGAAAGAACATCGCGCACCAGCAGAAGAAGATGCCGGTGGAGGCGCTCAAGCAGTTCCGCGACCGCTTCAACATCCCGATCGCCGACGACAAGCTGGCCGAGATCCCGTACTTCAAGCCCGCCGACGATTCGCCGGAGATGAAGTACCTGCGCGAGCTTCGCGCGCAACGCGGCGGCTCGCTGCCCCAGCGCCGGCGCACGACCGCCAAGCTGCAGGTTCCCAAGCTCGAGAGCTTCAAGGCGCTGCTCGAGCCCACCGGCGAGGGGCGCGAGATCTCCACCACCATGGCCTTCGTGCGCATGCTCACGGCGCTGGTGCGCGACAAGGGCCTGGGCAGGAACGTCGTGCCGATCGTGCCGGACGAGTCGCGCACCTTCGGCATGGAGGGACTCTTCCGCCAGCTGGGCATCTACTCGCAGCTGGGGCAACTCTACGAGCCGGAGGACAGCGACCAGCTCATGTTCTACAAGGAGGACCGCAACGGCCAGATCCTGCAGGAAGGGATCAACGAGGCGGGCGCCACCTGCTCCTGGATCGCCGCGGCGACGTCGTACGCGAACAACGACGTGCCGATGATCCCGTTCTACATCTTCTATTCGATGTTCGGGCTGCAGCGCGTGGGCGACCTCGTATGGGCGGCGGGCGACATGCGCTCGCGCGGCTTCCTCATGGGCGGCACGGCCGGGCGCACGACGCTGAATGGCGAGGGTCTGCAGCACGAGGACGGCCACAGCCACGTGCTCTCCTCGGTCATCCCGAACTGCGTCTCCTACGATCCCACCTTCGCCTACGAGGTGGCGGTGATCGTGCAGGACGGGTTGCGCCGCATGGTGGAGGACCAGCAGGACGTCTTCTACTACATCACCCTCATGAACGAGAACTATCCCCACCCCGGCATGCCCGAGGGCGCCCGCGAAGGCATCCTCAAGGGGATGTACCGCCTGCCGCCGCTGGCGAATGCGAAGCCATCGGAAAAGTCGCCGCGGGTGCAATTGCTGGGCAGCGGCACGATCCTGCGCGAGGTGATCGCCGGCGCGGACCTGCTGGCGAAGGATTGGGGCGTGGCGGCCGATGTCTGGAGCTGCCCCTCGTTCAACGAGCTGCGGCGCGACGGCATGGCCGCGGCGCGATGGAACCTCATGCACCCGACGGAAAAGCCGCGAGCATCGTTCGTGGAGCAGTGCCTGGGCGGCACCAAGGGCCCTGTCATCGCGGCGTCCGATTACATCCGCACCTACGCCGACCAGATCCGCGAATACGTGCCGCGCCGCTACAAGGTGCTCGGCACCGACGGCTTCGGCCGGAGTGATTCGCGCGACAACCTGCGCCGCTTCTTCGAGGTGAACCGCCACTACGTGGCGCTCGCGGCGCTCAAGGCGCTCGCCGAGGACGGCGAGATTCCCGCGGCGAAGGTGGCCGAGGCGATCGCGAAGTACGGCATCGATGCCGAGAAGCCGGCGCCCTGGACCGTGTAGGAAACGGGCCGTCCCCGGTTTCGATACAACATCAAGAACTAGGAGAGCTGCTTGGCTGCGATCGAGGTGAAGGTCCCCGACATCGGCGACTTCAAGGACGTGCCGGTCATCGAGGTGCTGGTCAAGCCGGGGGATGTGGTGAAGAAGGAGGACTCGCTGGTCACGCTCGAGTCCGACAAGGCGACGATGGAAGTGCCCTCGCCACAGGCCGGCACGGTGAAGGAAGTCCGCGTGAAGGTGGGCGACAAGGTGGCCGAGGGCGTGACGATCCTGACGCTCGAAGCGTCCGCGCAGGCCCCGTCTGAAAAGCCTCCGGCTGCGTCGGCAAAGCCCGCGGCGCCTGCGACAAGCGAACCGCCCGCAGCCGTACCGACGGCACCTGCGCGCACGCAGGCGGCTACACCCGCACCGCAGCCCGTGGCGCAGAAGGCTGCCGCGCCTGCCGTCCCGGCACCCCCCGATGAGGGCCGCTCCGTTCCGGCGCATGCAAGCCCCGGCGTGCGCCGCTTCGCGCGAGAGCTCGGCGTGGACCTGGCCAAGGTCACGGGCTCGGGGCCCAAGGCGCGCATCCTCAAGGAGGACATCCAGGGCTTCGTGAAGAGCGCATTGGCGGGCGGCGGCGCACCGGGCGCCGCGGCCGCTGGCGGGGGGCTCGCCGGCATGGGCCTGCCGGCGTGGCCCAAGGTGGACTTCGCCAAGTTCGGGCCGGTGGAGACCCGGCCGCTCACGCGCATCCAGAAGATCTCGGGCCCCGCGCTCGCGCGCAACTGGGTGATGATCCCGCACGTCACGCAGTTCGACGAGGCCGACATCACCGAGCTCGAAGCCTTCCGCGCGAAGGTGAACGAGGAAAACGCGAAGGCCGGCATCAAGGTGACCCGGCTCGCCTTCCTGATCAAGGCGGTAGTGGCGGCGCTGAAGAAGTACCCCACGCTCAACAGCTCGCTCGACGGCGAGGACCTCGTCGTGAAGCAGTACTGGAACATCGGCTTCGCAGCGGACACGCCCAATGGGCTGGTGGTGCCGGTGGTCAAGGCGGCCGACCAGAAGGGCGTGATCGAGATCGCGAAGGAAACGTCGGAGCTCGCCGCCAGGGCGCGCGAGGGCAAGCTCGGTCCCGCCGACATGCAGGGCGGCACCTTCTCCATCTCGTCGCTGGGCGGCATCGGCGGCACGGCGTTCACGCCGATCGTCAATGCGCCCGAGGTCGCGATCCTGGGCGTGTCGAAGGCCTCGATGAAGCCGGTCTGGAACGGCAAGGAGTTCGCGCCGCGGCTGATGATGCCGCTCTCGCTCTCCTACGACCACCGCGTCGTCGACGGGGCGCTGGGCGCGCGCTTCACGGCCTACCTCGCGCAGCTCATCGGCGACATGCGTCGCTCGATGCTCTAGGAGATGTCGATGGCCGTGCTGGAGGTGAAGGTCCCCGACATCGGCGACTTCAGGGACGTGCCCGTCATCGAAGTGCTGGTGAAGCCGGGCGACGTGGTGAAGAAGGAGGACCCGCTCGTCTCGCTCGAATCCGACAAGGCGACGATGGAGGTGCCCTCGACGCATGCGGGCGTCGTCAAGGACATCCGCGTCAAGGTCGGCGACAAGGTCTCGCAGGGCACGGTGATCCTGACCCTGGAAGGGCAGGAAGCAGCGGCCACGCCGGCGAAAGCCGCCGCCGAGCCGCAACAATCCCCCGACCAGGTGCGCCAGGCTCTGCGCTCGACGCTCGCGAGCCTCGATGCCGACCTGCATGCCGAAGTCCTGGTGCTGGGCGCGGGGCCCGGTGGCTATACCGCCGCCTTCCGCGCCGCGGACCTCGGCAAGAAGGTGGTGCTCGTCGAGCGGTATGCGAGCCTGGGAGGCGTGTGCCTCAACGTAGGATGCATCCCGTCCAAGGCGTTGCTGCACGCGGCGAAGATCATCACCGATGCCGAGGAAGGGGGGCACATCGGGCTTGCCTTCGGCAAGCCCGCGATCGATCTCGGCGGCGTGCGCAAGTTCAAGGACGGCGTGGTTGCCAAGCTCACCAAGGGGCTTGCCGGGCTCGCCAAGGGCCGCAAGGTCACGGTGCTGCAGGGGCGGGGCCAGTTCGCCTCGCCGCAGACGCTCGAGGTGGAGACCCGGGAAGGCCGCAAGGTCGTGTCGTTCGACCACTGCGTCATCGCTGCCGGCTCGCAATCGGCGCGCATTCCCGGATTGCCCTATGACGATCCGCGCCTCATGGATTCCACCGGCGCGCTCGAGCTGCACGACGTCCCGAAACGCCTGCTCATCATCGGCGGCGGCATCATCGGCCTCGAGATGGCGACGGTATACGACGCGCTCGGGGCGAAAGTGAGCGTGGTGGAGTTCATGGACCGCCTCATCCCCGGCGCCGACCCCGACATCGTGAAGCCCCTCGCCAGGCGCATCGAGAAGCGATACGAGAAGATCCTGCTCAAGACCAAGGTGTCGCGCATCGAGGCGCTGCCCGAGGGGTTGAAGGCGCACTTCGAGGCGGCCGATGGCGGCCCCGGGCCCGCCGCGGAGCTCTACGACCGGGTGCTGCTCGCCGTGGGACGCCGCCCCAACGGCAAGGACATCGGCGCCGACAAGGCCGGCGTGAACGTCAACGAGCGCGGCTGGATTCCCGTCGATCGCCAGATGCGCACCAACGTGCCGCACATCCACGCCATCGGCGACATCGTGGGCGAGCCCATGCTCGCCCACAAGGCGACCCACGAAGGCAAGCTCGCCGCCGAGGTGATCGCCGGCATGTCGCACCACGTTTGGGAGGCGAAGACGATCCCGAGCGTCGCCTATACCGATCCCGAGGTCGCCTGGATGGGATTGCAGGAACCCGAGGCGAAGGCGCAGGGCATCGAGTACGAGAAAGCCGTCTTCCCCTGGGCGGCCAGCGGGCGCGCGCTCGGCATGGCGCGCGAGGAGGGCCTCACCAAGGTTCTCTACGAGAAGGGCAGCAAGCGCATCCTCGGGGCGGGCATCGTCGGCGTGAACGCGGGCGAGCTCATCTCGGAGGCGGTGCTCGCGCTCGAGATGGGCGCCGACGCCGAGGACATCGGGCTCACCATCCACCCGCATCCCACGCTTTCGGAGACGGTGTTCTTCACCGCGGAGATGGCCGAGGGCACGATCACCGACATGATGCCGCCCAAGAAGCCCTGGTGACGGAGGAGGACGGCAGGACCCCCGCCGAGCGCCTGGGCGCCTGGGGCAAGGAATCGAAGGCCGCCTTCGCGCAGGGGCGCGAGCCGCGACGGCTCGCCGGCGCCGTCGTCACCTTCCACGCACGCGTCGACGAGGTGCTGTCCACCACCGTGGCCGGGCACGGCGTGGTGCTCGCGTGCGCGAGCGGCTGCGCGCACTGCTGCCATTTGCGCGTGCAGGTCCAGCCCGCCGAGGCATTCGCGCTCGCCGCGTGGCTGCGGCGCCACCTCGACCCGGCCGGGCTCGCGCGCGTCATCGCTCGCCTCGAGAAAAACGTGGCGCGAACTCGCGAGCTGGGAGAGGAGGCGCGCAAGCGCACCAACCTCGCTTGCGCCCTTCTGGACGAGCAGGGCCGCTGCGGCGCGTACGAAGCGCGCCCTGCCCAATGCCGCCGCTGCCACTCGACCGACGTGTCGCCCTGCAAGGCCTTCCACGACGACCCGACGCGCGACGACCTCGAGAGCGCCATGCACGACGCGGTGGCCCACAACGCCGACGTGATCATCACCCAGGCGAGGCACGCCGCGCGCGATGCGGGCCTCGACGATACGCCGGTGGAAATGAACCACGCCCTGCTGCAGGCGCTCACCAATCCCAAGGCGTGGCGCCGCTGGCGCGACGGAAAGAAGTTTCCAGCCTGAGGGCTGTCGCGAGCGCCCGCTAGGGGAGCACAGGCGCCGCAACGAGCGCGAGCGCGGCGATGACGGCCAGGCGATCGGCGCCGAAGAAACCGCGCGGCTTCGCCTCGGCATCGACGATGCCCGCGACTTCCCCGTTCCCGGAAAGGATCGGCACGCACGCCTCCGACTGCACTCCGTCATCGCACACGTAGAAGCCGCCGCCCGCCTCCACGTGCTTGGCCACGTCGTCGATCACGGCGCTGCGCGCCGTGAGTCCGACGGTGCTGTTGGTGCTGCGTTCGGCGAACTCGGGCGTGAGCGGAAACTCGGCGCGGCTCGCGCGGCCCACGTAGGCGACCTTCACCAGCACCGGGATGCCCAGCGTATTGCTGCGACGCTGGTAGATGCCGACCCAATCGGCGCCGGTGGTTTCCTGCGCGCGTTGCGCGAGCCGCTTGAGCAGCGCCAGGCGGCGCGTCGTCTGTTCGCTGCGGCCGCCCAGGATCGGGCCCAGGTCGTAGCGCATCGGCGCGAGCCGGTCGACGATCGAGCACGCGCCGTCCTCCGTCATCATCGGCACCGGGTAGGTGTAGAGGCCTTCGAGGTCCTCGACCACGACCTTCTCGCCCAGGGTCTCGACGAAGTCGCGCACCGCGCGCCCGACGTCGCCCTCGCGCCCGGCGAGGGATTCGAGCCCGCTCATGCGCAGGAAGCCGGCGATCCTTTCGGTGGGCGAGCTCATGCCGGGGAATCGAAGGGACGGGCGAGTCCGTGAAATCCTGCGGCGCGCCGGGTGCGCAATCGGAGTTGCATGCGTGCATTTTCTCACGCGCCGTCCCCTCGCCGGCATCGAGGAGGTCCAGGTAGCGCTGCGCCATGCGTGCGATGCCGTATCGATCGCGCGCGCCCAATACGCGGTCGCGGATGAGACGCTGCCCTCAAAGCCGTCGAAAGCGAAGACGAACAGCGCCTCGCCGCGCGCCGGACGCTACAGTCGCTCGGAGACCCACTCCCGCACCGACTCGAGCGCCTTGGGCAGCGCCTTGCTGTCGGTGCCACCGGCCTGCGCCATGTCGGGACGCCCGCCGCCCTTGCCGCCGACCTGGCCGGCCACGTAGTTCACGAGCTCGCCCGCCTTCACCTTGGCGATGAGGTCCGAGGTCACGCCGGCGATGAGGCTCACTTTGTTGTCCGCCCCGGCGCTCGCCAGCACGATGGCGCTCGACTTGAGCTTGCCCTTGAGCTGGTCGAGGGTATCGCGCAGCGTCTTCACGTCCGCGCCCTCGAGGCTCGCCGCCAGGACCTTCACGCCCTTCACGTCGATCGCGCTCGAAGCGAGGTCATCGCCCTTGCTCGCGGCGGCCTTCTGCCTCAACTGCGCGAGCTGGCGCTCGAGCGCCTTCTTCTCCTCGCGCTCTTGATGCAGCTTCTTTATGAGGTCGGCACCCCGTGCCTGCACAAACCCTTCGGCCATCGCCAGATCGGCCTCGCGCTGGCGCACATAATCCAGTGCAACAGTGCCTGCAACTGCCTCGATCCGTCGAATTCCCGCCGCGACGCCCCCTTCCCCAATGATCTTGAACAGGCCTATGTCGCCCGTGCGGCGCACGTGCGTGCCGCCGCAGAGCTCACGCGAGCTGCCGATGTCCAGCACCCGCACCTCGTCGCCGTACTTCTCGCCGAAGAGCATCATCGCGCCCAGCTTCTGCGCCTCGCCGATCGGCATCACCCGCGCCTGCGTGTCCTCGTTGCGCAGGATCTCGGCGTTCACGAGATCCTCGACCCGGCGGATCTGCTCGGCGCTCAGCGGCGCGTTGTGGCTGAAGTCGAAGCGCGTGCGGTGCTCGTCCACGAGCGAGCCCCTTTGCTGCACGTGCGGGCCGAGCACTTCGCGCAGCGCCTTGTGCATGAGGTGCGTCGCCGAATGGTGGCGCACGGTGCGCGCGCGCTTCTCGAGGTCCACGCTCGCGGCGACCGTGTCGCCCACCTTGAGCTCGCCCGTCTTGACCACGCCGTGGTGGCCGAACGCCTCCGGGGTGATCTTCTGGGTGTCCTGCACCTCGAAGAGCGTGAGGCACACTCCGCCTCGCGTGAGCTCGCCGCGGTCGCCCACCTGTCCTCCCGACTCCGCATAGAAGGGGGTGCGGTCGAGCACGACGATGCCTTCCTCGCCCAGCGACAGGCTATCCACCGGCGAGCCGCCCTTGTAGAGCGCGGTGATGCGCCCCTCCTCGGAAAGCGTCTCGTAACCGCGGAAGAGCGTGCGCGCGCCGGCGTATTGCACCGTCCCCGCGGCCTTGAACCGGCTCGCGGCACGCGAGCGCTCCTGCTGCGCGGCCATGGCGCGCTCGAATGCTTCCATGTCGATTTCGAAGCCACGTTCGCGACCGATGTCGGCGGTGAGGTCGACCGGGAAGCCGAAGGTGTCGTAGAGCTTGAAGGCGGTCTCGCCGTCGAGGCGCTTCGCGTCCTTCTCGAGCGCCGTCTCGAGGATGGCCATGCCGGTCTCGAGCGTCTCGGCGAAGCGCTCCTCCTCCTGGCGCAGCGCGGCGGTGACCCGCTCCTGCTCGCGCGCGAGCTCGGGATACGCCTCTCCCATCTCGCGCACCAGGTCGGGCACGAGCTTGTAGAAGAAAGGCTGCTTCTGGCCCAGCTTGTAGCCGTGGCGCATGGCGCGGCGCGCGATGCGCCGCAGCACGTAGCCGCGACCCTCGTTGCTCGGGATCACGCCGTCGCAGACCAGGAATGCGCAGGCGCGGATGTGGTCGGCGATCACTCGCAGCGACGGCGAGGCCGGATCGGCGGCGCCCGTCTCGCGACGCGCCGCTTCGATGAGGGAGCGGAAGAGGTCGATCCCGTAGTTCGAATGCACGTGCTGCAGCACCGCGGTGAGGCGCTCGAGCCCCATGCCGGTATCGACCGAGGGCTTGGGCAGGGGATGCAGCGTGCCGGCCTCGTCGCGGTTGAACTGCATGAAGACCAGGTTCCAGATCTCGATGTAGCGATCGCCATCGCCGTCGGGGGAGCCCGGCGGGCCGCCTTCCACCGCCGGCCCGTGGTCGTAGAAGATTTCCGAGCACGGCCCGCACGGCCCGGTGTCGCCCATCTGCCAGAAGTTGTCGCTCTCGTAGCGGCGCCCGCCCGGCTTGTCACCGATGCGCACGCATCGCTCGGCGGGCACGCCGATCTCCTTCGTCCAGATGTCGAAGGCCTCGTCGTCCGTGGCGTACACCGTGGTCCAGAGCTTTTCCTTCGGCAGGCCGTAGTGGACCGTGAGGAGCTCCCAGGCGAGCGCGATCGCGTCGCGCTTGAAGTAATCGCCGAAGCTGAAGTTGCCGAGCATCTCGAAGAACGTGTGGTGGCGCGCGGTGTAGCCCACGTTCTCGAGGTCGTTGTGCTTGCCGCCCGCGCGCACGCAGCGCTGCGCGGTGACCGCGCGGTTGTAGGCGCGTTTCTCCAGCCCGAGGAACACGTCCTTGAACTGGTTCATGCCGGCATTGGTGAAGAGCAGCGTGGGATCGCCGGCCGGCACGAGCGAGCTCGAGGCGACGGGCTGGTGGCCCTTCGATGCGAAGAAGTCGATGAACTTCTGGCGGATTTCCTTGGTATTCATGGCGATGCCGGAGAAGCGAGGCGGGTACGCGCCGCCGAGTGGGGCAATCATCAAGGATATCAAATAATTACACGCTCACTCGCGTGCCCGGCAAATGCTCACTGGAGCCGGTCGCCGTCCTCCACCAAGCCGTGGCGCAGGGCGAACCGGACCAGGCCAGCCAGGTCATTGATCGCCAGGCGCTCCTTGAGCGCGCTGCGGTGCGCTTCCACGGTCTTGCCGCTGATGCCCAGCCGATAGGCGATCGACTTGGCGCCATGCCCTTCGGCCAGGAGCTGCAAGACCTGGCGCTGCCGTGGACTCAGGCGGTCCAGCGGCGACTCATGCGCGGCGCCTTCGGACGCGGCGAGCAGCAGGCCGCGGGACGCGGCAGGGCTCACGTAGGCCTGCCCGCGCAGGGCCGCGTGCATCGCGGCCCGCAAGTCGCCGGGCGCTGAGTGCTTGAGTAGATATCCGTCGGCGCCGGCGCGGAAGGCGCGCAGCAGGAACGCCGATTCGGCGTGCATCGACACCATGATCACGCGGCTTCGCGGCGAGGCGCGCTTGATGCAGGCCAACGCGTCGATTCCGTTCATTTCCGGCATCGACACGTCGAGCAGCACCAGGTCCGGCCGGTGAGCGCCGGCCAGGTCGATCGCCTCGCGGCCGTTGGAGGCTTCGGCGACCACCCGCGCATCCTCCGCGCCCTCGATGAGCGCCCTCAGGCCGGCGCGCACCAGCACATGGTCGTCGGCAAGCACCACTCGGATCATCGGTGTTTCTTCCGGGGCAGCGGAAAGACGGCGGTGACGCTCGTTCCGAGGCCCGGTGCCGAGCGCACGCGCAGCTGTCCGCCGGCGAGCCGCGCGCGCTCCGTCATGGCCTGCATGCCATGTCCGGGTCTCGCCGCCGGCTTGCGGCGCGCGCGCGACGGATCGAGACCCACCCCGTTGTCGCGCACGTGGAGCCTGAGCAGGCCTCCCTGGTCGTCGACGCTCACCGAGATCTCGCTCGCATTCCCATGCCGAACCGCATTGTTCAACGCTTCCTGCGCGATCCGGTAGCAAGCCAGGGCCACCGCGCGGCGCGGCCTTGCGATCGGCAAAGGCGGATTGCGGATGTCGATTCGCCTGCCGCTCGTCTGGCGCAGCTGCCGAACGAGCGCCTCGAGCGCGGCCGCCATGCCGTGGTCGAGCTCGGGCGCGCCTAGCTGTCCGCTCAGCCCGTGCAGCTTGGCGATGCCCTGGTCGAGGACCGCCACGCATTCGGCGAGGAGCTCCGCGCCTTCGGCGCCGCATTCAGGCGGGAGCCGTCGCAGCCCGATGGCAACGCTCGCGAGGGATTGGCACACGTCGTCATGCAGCTCGAGGGCGATCGCCTGGCGCTGCCGCTCCTCGGCTTCGGCCAGGCGGGCGGACAGCTGGCGCAGCCGCGCGTGCGCCTGCTCGAGAGCCAGGTGGCTCACCACGCGCGGAGTGATGTCCAGGTGCGTGACGACCACGCCGCCGGCGCTGCCCTCCAGCGGAGTGGCCCGCGCAAGGAACCACCTTACCCTCCCCTGGACGCGAAGCTCGTGCTCCAGGGACGAGAGTCGCAACTCGCGCCGGATCACCGACTGGAGCGCTGCGATTCCGGCCTTCGCGAAAGAGTTGCCGCTCGCCGCCATGCCCCGCAACAGCGCGAGGTAGTTCCCGCCGGTTCTCGCGGCATCCAGGGTGGGCGAGTTCAGGTCGATGAAGCGCTCCCACGAGCGGTTGGCGGTCACGATCGTCCCGTCGCGATCGAGGACCGCCACGCCGAAGGTGATGGAATCGAGGGCGGCGCGGGCGGTAGCGGCCTCGCCCGCATGGGCGCGTGAAGCTTGCTGCATGTATGGTCCTGGGTAGGTGGTTGGCCCGATTCTGCCGGCACGTGGCAACGCAGATCGCTCGCGGGGCGACATTTCCGCCCATAATCTCGCGCTGGATTGTCCGGGGATGAACAAAGTCCATGAGCGAAGCGGTGCGTCGCAATCGCGCGGCGATCTCGCCGCGCGAGGTCCTGGCCGCGAGCGCCTTTTTCCGCGTTCTCCCGGCATCGTCGCGGGACCGGCTGGCGGCGGCGATGCGCACCACTGTGCTGTCCAACGACGAGGTGCTGCTGGCGAACGACTCCCGCCGGCGCCTGTGGCTGGTGCTCTCCGGCTCGCTGCGCGTGGTGCTGGGCGCCGGCGAGCGCGCCACCACCATCGGGGTGATCGGCCCCGGCGGCTTCTACAACGTTGCCGCGCTTCTGCGACGGCGGGGACCGTCCACCGAGGCCCGCGCCGTGGGACAGACGCGGGTGGCCGTGATCGAAGGTTCAGTGCTCGATCGCCTGATCGACGAGGACGCAGCCCTGAAGGAGCACATCGGCGCCATCGTCATGGCGAAGCTGAACGCCGTCTTCATCCTCTTTCGAGACGCCATCGATGCGCCGCTGCCGGAGCGGATCGCGCGACGCCTGCTCTCGATGGCGCTTTCGGCTGGGGCGATCGTGCCGGATACCGCATTGCGGCTCACGCAGGGCATGCTGGCAGAGATGCTGGGCGCGAGCCGCACGCGCGTGAGCGAGGAGCTCGCGCACCTGGAGCGTGCCGGCATCCTGCGCCTCGGCTACCGCACCATCCACATCAGCGAAGCGGACAAGCTTCGCGAGCTGGCCGGCCCCGATGTGGAGGCCTCATGAATCATCAGCTGCGCATCAGCTGCACCAGCTCGCCGGTAGCGAGCGTGTGCTCGAGGTATTCGAAGCTGCCTTGCTCGCGCACCTCGCGGGCAGCGGCCAGCATGCCGCTCATGGCGGCGCGATAGAGCGAGGTCGCGAGGCTTACGCGGCGCACTCCGGCCGCACCCAGCTGCGCGACCGTGAAGGACTTGCCCCGGATGCCCGCCATGAAGTTGACCGGTCTCGAGACCGAGGCGCAGACGGTTCGAACGGACTCGAGGTCCGGCAAGCCCGGCGCGAAAAGCACATCGGCCCCCGCCTTCGCGTAGGCCTGCAGCCGGAGAATGATGTCCTCGAGGTCCTGGCTGCCGTGCAGCAGGCCCTCGGCCCTCGCGGTCAGCACGAAACCGCTCGCGCGCGCCGCCTCGGCGGCAGCGGCCACGCGCTCGGCGGCCTGTGCAAGCGCGTAGATCGGCGCATCCGCCTCGCCCGAGTAGTCCTCGATGGAACCGCCCGCAAGACCGACCGAGACGGCGTCCCGGATGGTTTCGGCTGCGTCCTCAGGCCGATGGCCGAACCCCTTCTCCAGGTCCGCCGACACCGGCACATCGACAGCCTGCACCAGGGCGCGCGCATGGGCGATGGCTTCCTCGCGCGCTACCTGGCCGTCGCGGCGACCCAACGCGTTGGCCATCGCGCCGCTCGAGGTGGCGATCGCGGGGAATCCCAACCCGGCCAGCAAACGCGCGCTGCCAACGTCCCACGCATTGGCGATGACGAAAATGCCGGATTCGTGGAGCGCGCGAAAGGCGGCGCTGCGCGCCTGCGCCACGTCAGGCGCCGAGCAGCGCGTTGAGCAACATGATGGCGACGATCGCCACGCAGGAAATGATGTTCTGGGTGCGATAGCTCATTCCGGTTCTCCCCGGGATTTGAGAAACTTGAGGATCTCGTCGAGCGCGAATCCGCGGCCCTGCAGGAAGCGGACCTGGCGAGCGCGCTCGCGATCGGTTGCCGCAGGCTCGCGGAAACGGCGGCGCCAGATCGCTTCGAGGCTCGCAGGGCCCTCGTCCCCCGCGGCGCGAACGCCGGCTGAGATCGCCTCTTCGCCCACTCCCCGCCCCTTGAGGTAGTAAGCAACCTTGAGGGGGCCATACCGCCGCGCTTTGGCGCGCGCCACCTGCTCCGCGAAACGCGCATCGGAAAGGCAGCCACGTTGCGCGAGCTCGTCGAGCACCGCCTCGAGGTCGTCGCCTTCCGCGAGCCTCGAAACCAGCTTGCGGCGCAGCTCCTCGCGCGAGTGCTCGCGCCGCGCGAGAAAACGCATGGCCTGGGCCCTCAGGGAAGGTTGAGCCTTGGTACCCATGAATGCCCAGGCCATGCCAGCGCTGGCAACGAACGAAGCCCTAGTCGGCCTGCGCGGCCTCGGCGGAGTGCGGCATTCCGCCCACGATTCCCACGGCCTCGCGGATCCTGGACTCGATCTCCTGCGCGGTCTCGGGGTTGTCCTTGAGGAACTCGCGGGCATTGTCCTTGCCCTGGCCGATCTTCTCGCCCTTGTATGCGTACCACGCGCCCGACTTCTCCACGATGCGGTGGAGCACGCCCAGCTCGATGATCTCGCCCTCGCGGGAGATGCCCTCGTTGTAGAGGATGTCGAAGTCGGCGACCTTGAAGGGCGGGGCCACCTTGTTCTTCACGATCTTCACGCGGGTCTCGTTGCCGATGACCTCCTCGCCCTTCTTGATCGAGCCGATGCGGCGGATGTCCATGCGCACCGAGGCGTAGAACTTGAGGGCATTGCCGCCGGTGGTGGTCTCCGGGTTGCCGAACATGACGCCGATCTTCATGCGGATCTGGTTGATGAAGATGACGAGCGTGTTCGAGCGCTTGATGTTGGCGGTGAGCTTGCGCAGCGCCTGGCTCATGAGGCGGGCCTGCAGGCCCATCTGGGGCTCGCCCATCTCGCCCTCGATCTCGGCCTTGGGGGTGAGGGCCGCGACCGAGTCGACGACCACGCAGTCCACGGAGCCGGAGCGCACCAGCATGTCGGCGATCTCGAGCGCCTGCTCGCCGTTGTCCGGCTGCGACAGAAGCAGCTCGGAGGTGTCCACGCCGAGGCGCTGCGCGTACTGGGGATCGAGCGCGTGCTCGGCGTCGATGAAGGCGGCGGTCCCGCCCAGCTTCTGGATGTTGGCGATGACCTGCAGCGTGAGCGTGGTCTTGCCCGACGATTCCGGGCCGTAGATCTCGACCACGCGGCCGCGGGGCAGGCCGCCCACGCCGAGCGCCATGTCGAGGCCGAGCGAGCCGGTCGAGACGACCTGGATGCCCTTCTCGACGTCCTTGTCGCCCATCTTCATGATCGAGCCCTTGCCGAACTGCTTCTCGATCTGCGACAGCGCGGCGGCGAGCGCCTTGGCCTTGTTCTCGTCCATCTTGGGGGAGGTTTCGGAAGCGGTGCTGGAGATGACTTTGAGCATTGGAATTATCCCATCAATGTTTGTTTGGTTACGGTCCCCAGATTAGCGGCGCGCTGGCTCAAGGGATGAGCTAGCGAGTCCGCCGCACCAGCCCTGCCATGACGCCGAAAATCTCCAGACGCCCCTTCGGGCGGATGACCGGATAGGCCTTGTTCGCCGGCTTGAGCACGAAGCCGGCCTTTTCCCTGTCCAGGTACTTCACGGTGAATTCGTCATCAACGATCGCGACCACGATCTGGCCGACATTGGCGTGCGGCTGCTTTTCCACGACCAGGTGGTCGCCCTCGTGGATGCCCGCATCCACCATGGAATCGCCCTTGACCGGGATCAGCACCGTGCGCGAGGGCACGCGCACCAGCATCTCGTCGATGGACGAGACGTAGTCGTAGCCGCTGGACAGCGCCGGGTTGGGCAAGCCCGCCTGCACGGGCGAATGCGCCACGCGGCGCTCGAAGAAGCGCTTGCCGGGCTTGAGCTGCCGGTCCGGGGTCCAGTCGAGGAAGCCCGCCTCCTCGAAGCGCTTGACGCACTGCGACACCCAGGATTTCGCCGAGATGCCCCACAACCCGGCCAGCACCGAGTACGACGGGATCACCTTGTGCTCGGCGTAGTAGTCCTGGAGCCTTTCCAGGTACTGGGGGTCGAGCTGCTTCTGGTTGTTGTTGGCGGACACGGCACCCTGCGCACCGAACGATTGTTCGGAGACTACAGAACGACCGTTCTGCTTGTCAACAGCTACCGCAAGAGATCGATCAGGCCCCGGATCGCCACGTACACGGATTGCATCCGCACCTCCACCCTGCCCCCCTCGAAGCGGAAACCGCGCGACTGCACCGGCCCGCCGCGCTGCGCCCAGGCGAACCAGACGAGGCCCACGGGCTTCCCGGGCGCGGCTCCCGTGGGTCCGGCGATTCCGGTCACGGACACGCTCACGTCTGAGGGACTCTTCTTCAACGCCCCGGTGGCCATCTCGCGGGCGACCTCCTCGCTCACCGCGCCGAAGCGCTTGAGGGTGCGCGCGTTCACTCCGAGGAGCTCGCGCTTCGCGTCGTTGGCGTAAGTGACGAAGCCGCGATCGAAGTACTTGGCGCTGCCCGAGATGCGGGTAATGGCCGCGGCCACGCCGCCGCCCGTGCACGACTCGGCGGTCACGATCTGCACGCGCCGGCGCTTGGCGGCGCGGCCCAGCTTGCGCGAAAGCTCGGTGATGTCGTCTTCGGTCATCGCTGTTCCCCCGGGCGCCCGCGATACCAGTAGAGATACCGCTCCTCGAAACCGAACTGCCGGTACAGGCGACGGGCGCCCTCGTTGTCCCCGCTCACCTGCAGATACGCATTGCGCGCCCCGAGTTCCCATGCCGTGCGCAGCAGGCCTGCGACCACCGCGCGCGCGTGGCCGCGTCGGCGGGCATCCTCCCGGGTCACGATGTCGAAGAGGCCCACGCTGTCATCCTCGATCATGGCGAGCCCCGTGGCCACGACGCGTCCCGCCTCCTGCACCGCGACGGCGCGCAAGGTGAGCCCCACGGACTCCAGTCGCGCGCGATGCGAGGCGCGGTGCTCGACGGGGGACCCTCGCAGCTCCCCGACAGCCTCGATCCATGCGGCGAGGTTCATCGGTTGGGCATCGCCGTCGCGCTCCAGGCAAGGATCGATCCGCGCGGATTCCACGGCCGTCGTGTCGAAGCGCCCATAGCCGCGCCGCGCCAGGTCTTCGTCGAGCCCCGGCGGCTGGCAGAAAGGCGTGATGCGAAAGAGCAGAGGCAGGCGGGCCGCGCCATAGGCGCGTTCGCAGCGGGCGATCTTCTCGTCGAGCGCCAGCCGCGAGGGGTACACGGCGTTCACCGAACGCGCGCGCTTGGCCTTGCCGGGCAGGAATCGCAGGAGCCAGCCGTCGTAGAGGAGCTGGCCGGGAGGTGCGGACGAGTTGAGGCTCAGCTCCTCGAGGCGCCAGGGGTCGAGCGCGGCGCCCACCAGCCCTACTGCGCCCTCAGGCGCTTGCCGCTCGCGGTATCGAAGAAGAAGAGCTTGCCAGGGCGCACGGTGAAGGCGAGCTCCTCTCCGGCAGAGGGGGTGGCATGGCCGTCCACGCGCGCGATGAGCGTGCCCGAGCCCAGCGTGCCGTGCACCAGCGAATCGGCGCCCAGCGCCTCCACCGTGTCGACCTTGAAGCGGAACACCGGCCCTGCGCCGTCCCCCGTCTCGAGGTGCTCGGGGCGTACTCCGACGGTAACGGCATCGCCCGCGGCCGCCCGAAGCCCGGCCGGCAGGGGCACGCTGATCCCGGCGCCGACATCCACCGCGTCGCCCACGCGCTTGCCGGGGAGGAAATTCATCGCCGGCGAGCCGATGAAGCCCGCGACGAAGAGGCTCGCCGGGTCGTCGTAGACGTCGATGGGCCGGCCGATCTGCTCGACCACGCCGAGGTTCATCACGATCATGCGGTCGGCGAGGGTCATCGCCTCGACCTGGTCGTGCGTCACGAAGACGCTCGTGGTCTTGAGCTCGCGGTGCAGCTTCTGGATCTCGAGGCGCATCTGCACGCGCAGCTTGGCGTCCAGGTTGGAAAGCGGCTCGTCGAAGAGGAAGGCCGCCGGCTCGCGCACGATCGCCCGCCCCATCGCCACGCGCTGGCGCTGCCCGCCGGAGAGCGCGCGCGGCTTGCGGTCGAGGAAGGCGCCCAGCTCGAGGATCTTCGCCGCTCGCTGCACCCGTTGCTCGATCTGCTCCTTGGACATGCGCCGGATGCGAAGGCCGTACGCCATGTTCTCGTACACGCTCATGTGCGGGTACAGGGCATAGTTCTGGAACACCATCGCGATGTTGCGGTCCTTGGGCTCGATGTTGTTGACGACCTTGCCGGCGATCGCGATCTCGCCCTCGGTGATCTGCTCCAGGCCCGCGATCATGCGCAGCAGGGTCGACTTGCCGCAGCCCGAGGGGCCGACGATCACGATGAACTCGCCGTCGGCGATGTCCACGTTCACGCCGTGGATCACCTGCAGCTTCGCGGTGTAGCTCTTCTTCACGCCCCTCAGGGAGATCTCGGCCATGTTTCCTATTTCTCGGTTTCCACGAGGCCCTTCACGAACCACTTCTGCATGAAGATCACCACCAGCGCCGGCGGCAGGAGGGCGAGCATCGCGGTGGCCATGATCAGGTGCCACTCGTTGGACGCATCGCCGCCGGCGATCATGCGCTTGATGCCGATCACGACCGTGTACATGTCCTCGCGGCTGGTGATGAGCAGCGGCCAGAGGTACTCGTTCCAGCCGACGATGAAGAGGATCACGAAGAGCGCGGCCATGCTCGTCTTGGACAGCGGCAGCACCACGTCCCAGAAGAACCGCATCGGCCCGGCGCCGTCGATGCGCGCCGCCTCGGCCAGCTCGTCCGGAATGGTGAGGAAGAACTGGCGGAAGAGGAAGGTGGCGGTCGCCGAGGCGACCACCGGCAGGATGAGGCCCGCGTAGGAATCGAGCAGGTTCAGGTCGGCGGCGACCTTGAACGTGGGGATGATCCGTACCTCGATGGGCAGCATCAGCGTGACGAAGATCATCCAGAAGAAGAAGTTGCGCAGCGGGAAGCGGAAATAGACGATGGCGAAGGCCGAGAGGATCGATATCGCGATCTTCCCGATGGCCACGCCGAGCGCCATGACGAGGCTGTTGAAGAGCATCGTCCCCACCGGCGCCGAGGATCCCTTGTTGGATCCCGCCGTGATCACCTGCGTGTAGTTGGCCATCAGCTGGTCGCCGGGAACGAGCGGCATCGGCACGTTCACGATCTCCTCGAAGGTGAGCGTCGAGGCGACGAAGGTCACGTAGAGCGGGAAGGCGACCAGCACCACCCCGAGCACCAGGATCGCGTGGGCGAGGAAGTCGAACCAGGGGCGGTTTTCTACCATGGGCGCGGCACGCTCAGTACTGCACTTTCTTCTCGACGAAGCGGAACTGCACCACGGTGAGGGCGATGACGATGATCATGAGGATCACCGATTGCGCCGCCGAGCCGCCGAGGTCGGCCGCCTTGACCCCGTCGTGGTAGACCTTGTAGACCAGGATCTGCGTGTCGGCGGCGGGGCCGCCCTGGGTGGTGGCGTCGACCACGCCGAAGGTGCCGAAGAAGGCGTACACGATGTTGATCACCAGCAAATAGAACGTGACCGGCGACAGCAGCGGGAACACGACCGTCCAGAAGCGCCGCAGCGGGGTGGCGCCGTCGATCGCCGCCGCCTCGAGCAGCGAGCGCGGGATGGACTGCAGCCCCGCCAGGAAGAAGAGGAAGTTGTAGCTGATCTGCTTCCACGTCGCGGCGATCACGATGAGCAGCATCGCCTGGTCGCCGTTGACGATCCAGTTCCAGTCCACGCCGTAGCGCTTGAGGACATAGGTGGCGATGCCGATGGATGGCGCGAATATGAACGCCCACAGGATCCCGGCAATCGCGGGGGCGACGGCGTACGGCCAGATGAGCAGCGTCTTGTAGGCGAGCGCCCCGCGCAGCACGTGGTCGGCCATGACGGCCAGCAGCAGCGAGATGACGATGCCGCTCACCGCCACCGCCGTGCTGAAGATCGCGGTGATGCGGAAAGAGTCGAGGTAATGCTGGTTCCTGAAGAGCTCGGCGTAGTTCTGGAACCAGACGAAGGTGGTGGACAACCCGAACGGGTCCTGCACCAGGAAAGACCAATAGACCGCCTGCGCCGCGGGCCAGAAGAAGAAGACGATGGTCACCGCGATCTGCGGCGCGACGAGCGCGTAGGGCAGCCACTTCGACTGGAAGACGACGCGTTTTTCCACTTGCGAGGTCAGGTCAGCGCCGGCGTTGATCGGCCTCGACCGATCGAACGCCGGCGGTTGACCGGGCGTGGCCGGCGGGAGCCGGCCGCGTCCCGGTCAACCCTTGTTGGCCGCCTCGAACTTGCGAAGGATTTCGTTGCCGCGGCGTACCGCTTCGTCAAGCGCCGCCTTGGGCTCCTTCTTGCCCGAGATCACGGCCTCGATCTCCTCCTCGATCACCTCGCGGCCCTGCACGAAGTTGCCGAACCGCAGCCCCTTCGAATTGGCGGTCGCGGGCTTGTTGGTGAGCATCTTGATCGCGACCTCCGCGCCCGGATTCTCCTTGTAGAAGCCGCTCTTCTTGGTCATGTCGTAGGCGGCGTAGGTGATGGGCACGTAACCCGTCGCCTTGTGCCACTCCATCTGGATCTCGGGGCGGGACAGGAACGAGAAGAAGCGCGCCACGCCCTTGTAGGCATTGTTGGTCTTTCCGCCCATCACCCAGAGCGAAGCGCCACCGATGATCGCGTTCTGCGGGGCGCCCTTCACGTCGTCCCAGTACGGGATCTGCGTGACCGCCCAGTTGAACTTGGCGCCGCGGCGCACGTTGGCCTGCCCGCCGGTGCTCTCGGTCAGCATCGCGCACTCGCCGCTGGTGAATTTCGCCCCGCCCTGGTTGGTGCGCCCCGCATAGCTGAACATGCCGCGCTTGGCGAGGTCCTGCAGCATGGTGAGGTGGCGCACGTGCAGCGGCGTGTTGAACTGGAACTGGGTGTCGGTGCCTGCGAGGCCGTTCTCCTTCGTGCCGATGGGCACGTTATGCCAGGCGGAGAAGTTCTCGATGTGGATCCAGGACGGCCAGGACGTCGTGTAGGCGCACTGCTGGCCGGAGGCCTTGAGCTTCTCCGCGGCGGCGACCACTTCCTTCCAGGTGCGCGGAGGCTTTTCCGGGTCGAGGCCCGCCTTCTTGAAGGCGTCCTTGTTCCAGTAGAAGATCGCCGTCGAGCTGTTGAACGGGAACGACAGCATGTTGCCCTTCGAGTCGGTGTAGTACCCCGCCACCGGGCCGATGTACGCCTTGGGATTGAACGGCTCGTCGGCATCCTTCATCAGCTTGTGGACCGGCAGGATCGCGCCCCGGGCGGCCATCATGGTGGCGGTGCCGACCTCGAAAACCTGCAGGACGTGCGGGGCATTGCCGGCGCGGAAGGCCGCGATCGCCGCGGTCATGGACTCGGGATAGCTGCCCTTGAACGTGGGCACCACCTTGTAGTCCTTCTGGCTGGCGTTGAACTTGCCGGCGAGCTCGTTCACCTTGTCGCCGAGGGCGCCGCCCATCGAATGCCACCACTGGATCTCGGTCTGCGCCTGGGCGCCGCTGGCGAAGGCCAGGGCGAGCGCGGCGAATAGCGTCTTGCGGATCATCGTCTTCTCCTCGGAATCTGGTTTTTGGGCCGGCTGCAGCGAGGCGCAATCTTACCTCGGACCTCATCCGCCCGACAGGGCGGCCACGACCAGCACCTCGTCGTCGGCGCACAGCGTGACGGCGAGGCCGTCGGCCTGGACCCGGTTCACGAACACCTTGATGTGCGGGCGGATGGCTCCCTGCTCGTCGACCACGCGGAAGCGCAGCCCCGGGAAGCGGCCGTCGAGGTCGTCGAACAGCTCCTCGAGCGTGGCGCCATGCGCCTCCACCTCGCGGCGATGGCCGGTGTAATCGGCAAGCGGCGTGGGCAGCAGGACCTTCAACGCGCCGTTGCCGCTTCCACCGAATAAATGTGGGGAAGGTGGCGGCAGAGGCTCGACCAGCTGTCACCCTCGTCGAAGCTCGCGAAGACTTCACCGGAAGTGGTACCGAAGTAGAGGGCGGCGGGATCGCCGTCGTCGACGCTCATCGCCTGCCGCTTGACCGTGAGCCAACCCTGCTCGGCCGGCAAGCCGCGGTCCTGGCGCTCCCAGCTCGCACCTCCATCCCGCGTCCTGTAAACGGCGGGCCTGCCGCCGATGGGCACGCGCGGCCAGACCGTGCCTCCATCCATGGGGAATACCCAGGCTGTCGAGGGATCGCGCGGATGCAGCACGATGGGAAAGCCGATGTCGCCGATCTCCGCGGGCATGCTGGCGCCGATGCGTTGCCAACGGTTGCCGGCCCGGTCGAGCCGGTAGATGCCGCAATGGTTCTGCTGCCACGCTTCGCCGGTGGCCGGATGCAGCCGAAGGCAGTGTGGGTCGTGCCCATATTCGGCCTCGGGATCGGGCAGGAAATCGGCGGCCACTCCGCGATTGAGCGGCGACCAGGTGGCGCCATGGTCGCGCGACTCGAATACGCCCCCACCGGACATGCCGATGTAGAGGTGGCGGGCGTCCGAGGGATCGACGTTGATCGAATGCAGTGTCCCGCCGTCGGGCGGCGCATCCTGCGGGCCACCGATCCATTTGCGGCGATCGCGATGGGCATTGAAGCCCTCGACCGGCTCCCAGGCGCGCCCGGCGTCGAGCGAGACGAAGAGTCCTTGCGGCGAGGTACCTGCGTACCAGCGGCCCGGCTCACTCGCGTGGCCGGGGGTGAGCCAGAAGACGTGGCTCACCGATTCGCCGTCCTCGCCGGGCGCCGCCTTCGCGAAAGCCGGTGGGCGAGACGCCTCCTGCCAGCTTCGCCCGGTGTCGTCGGAGCGGAAAACCGTGGGACCGAGATGGCCCGCCTTGACGGCCGCGAGCAAGGTCCGGCCATCACGCGGATCCAGCACGGCGTGATTCACCACCTGGCCGAGGAAATGCGGCCCGTCTATGCGACAGGCGCCGCGCGCGCGTTCGACCTCGAGGACGAAAAGGCCCTTGCGGGTGCCGACGAGGACCTGGGCCATGGGGCCGCCCGAGTGGACCTAGAAGATGTCCTTCTTGAGGACCGTCTTTATCGACCCGAGCAGGCTCTTCTTCTCCTCGGGCTCCGGCTCCGCCTTCGCGTTCATCGCGCTCGCCTTGGGGTTGGTCGCACTCGTGGGGCGACCGATCGGCTGCGGCTGGTATTGCGGCTCGCTGCGGGGGCGCGGCGGCGGCGCGGCGGGTTTGGGGTTGAGCACCGAGCGCTTGACGATCTCGACCCAGTCGCTCGGGCGACCGATGAAGTGCTTGGCGAATTCCTCGATGGCCTTGTCGTTCATCTCGGCGGCGAGGAGGTTGTAGAGGCCCACGTCGAAGCCCCCCACGTTCTTGGTCGCGACCTTCAGGCGCGCCGTCTCGTGGTTGCCCTCGATGCGCGCCTGCACCCGGAAGTCGCACTTCACCTTAAAGACCTCGTGCGTGATCACCTTGCGGTTGTCACGGAACTGCTCGCTCGAGTGCTCGATGTTGTTCTGCCAGAGGATGTTGCGGAACTTCTCCATCTCGTCCGGCCCCTTCTTCACGGTCAGGACCTTGTCCGACCAGCAGCGGTAGGCGACCTGCACCTCGCCGTAGTAGTCCTTGTCGATGAAGTGCTTGGAGCGGAAGTCGCAGAAGAAATCCTTGATGACCAGCCCTTCGATGTCGCCGACGGAAGGCAGGTTGAACTTGAAGGAGCTGGGCATCTGGACGACGTTCAGCTGCTTTCCGAGGTCGTTCAGGTACAGGAACGAGCGGCGCAGCGAGTGGTCGACGGCGACCGCGGAGGTGCGCAAGCTCTCGGTCTTGTCGACCTCGTTGGCCTTGAGCGCGTCGGCCTGTTTCTTTAGATCGTCTAGAAGTCCCACGGAACACTCCCTGATGCCGGCCTTTACCGGGCAAATTTTAACTTATGATCAGGCGGCTCGACAAAGAACGCCGCCGATCACAAGCTCCCGATGAAGGCCGTCCTCGCCCTGGACCAGGGCACGACCAGCTCGCGCGCCATCGCCTTCGGACCCGATGGGCGGATCCTGCGCGTTGCACAGCAAGAATTCCGCCAGATATTCCCCCGCCCGGGCTGGGTGGAGCACGACGCCCTCGAAATCTGGCGCACCCAGCGCGATGTCGCGTCGCAGGCGCTCGCCGGCGCCGGGCTGGGCGCGGCGGACGTGGCGGCCATCGGCATCACCAACCAGCGCGAGACCACGGTACTCTGGGACCGAGCCACCGGCCAGCCCGTAGCCAACGCGATCGTGTGGCAGGACCGACGCACCGCGTCGCGATGTGACGCTCTGCGACAGGCGGGCCACGAACCGCTCTTCGCCAGCCGCACCGGGCTCTTGCTCGACGCCTACTTCGCCGGGACCAAGCTCGAGTGGCTGCTGGACAACGTCGCCGGGGCCCGCGAGCGCGCGCAGCGTGGCGAGCTCGCGTTCGGGACCATCGACTCTTGGCTCGTGTGGCAGCTGTCGGGAGGCCGCGAACACGTGACCGATGCGACCAACGCTTCGCGCACCCTGCTCTACGACATCCACCGCGGCGATTGGGACGACGAGCTGCTGGAATTGCTGCGCGTGCCGCGCGCGGTGCTGCCCCGCGTGGTCGATTCGTGCGGGGAGGTAGCGCGCACCCGATGCGAGGGCCTGCCCGATGGCATCGCGCTCGCCGGCATCGCGGGCGACCAGCAGGCGGCGCTCTTCGGACAGGCCTGCCACCATCCGGGGATGGCGAAGAACACCTATGGCACCGGCTGCTTCCTGCTGATGAACACCGGAGAGGGCGCCGCGCGCTCGACCCATCGCCTGCTCGCCACGGTGGCCTTGCGCCGGGGCTCGCAGACGCGTTATGCGCTGGAGGGCAGCGTGTTCATAGCGGGGGCCGCGATCCAGTGGCTGCGCGACGGCCTGGGCCTCGTCGCGCACGCCTCGGAGATGGATGCCCTCGCGGGCAGCGTGCCGGATGCCTCCGGCGTGTTCTTCGTCCCCGCCCTTTCCGGCCTGGGGGCACCCTACTGGGATTCGCGCGCGCGCGGCACGATCGTGGGGCTTACTCGCGGGACCACGAAGGCGCACCTGGCGCGCGCCACGCTCGAGGCCATCGCCTTCCAGAGCGCGGAGCTGATCGAGGCGATGAGCGCCGACAGCGGCATCGCCCTCACGGAGCTGCGCGTCGATGGGGGGGCGAGCGCCTCGGCGCTGCTGATGCAGGTCCAGGCCGACCTGCTCGGCGTGCCGGTGGTGCGCCCGCGGATCACCGAGACCACGGCGCTCGGCGCGGCATACTTGGCCGGCCTCGCCACCGGCTTCTGGCGCGACGAAGCGCAGATCGCCGCGATGTGGTCGCGCGAGCGCGTTTTCGAGCCGACGATATCGCGCGCGCTCGCAGCGGAGCGGCTGGGCGAATGGAAGCGCGCGGTGGAACGCTCGCGCGACTGGGCGCGCGACTAGGCTACGGGAGCGGCCGGCGCCGGAACGAGGAAGGCGCGGCGGTAATGGCGCAGCTCCTCGATCGATTCGTAGACGTCGGCGAGCGCTTCGTGCCGGCCTTCCTTTGCGACGCCTGCCAGTACCTCCGGGTGCCAGCGCCTGGCGAGCTCCTTCAGCGTGGAGACATCCACGATGCGGTAGTGCAGGTAGGCGTCGAACGCCGGCATGTAGCGCGCCATGAAGCGGCGGTCCTGGTGCACGGTGTTGCCCGCGAGGGGCGCGAGGCGCTCGCCCACCAGGGGCTTCAGGAACTCGAGGATCCGTCCTTCCACCTCGGCCTCGGTGAACGTCGAGGCGCGAACCTTGTCGATGAGCCCGGACTTGCCGTGCGTGGACTTGTTCCAGGAGTCCATCGCCTCGAGCACCTCGTCAGGCTGGTGGATCACGTACACCGGCGCCTCGGCGATGGTATTGAGCTCGGAGTCCGTCACGACGAGCGCGACCTCGAGGATGCGATCGCGGTCGGGAACGAGCCCCGACATCTCCATGTCTACCCACACCAGGGGCGTCTTGTCCTGTGCCATAGAATCCTCGAAACGGAACCGCATCATACCGCCGCATGAGCGCGCCGACCTTCGCCTTCGTCTTCGCTTTCTTCGTCGTCGCCGCGCTCGCGTGGCGCACGTGGCTGGGGGCGCGCCAGGCGCGGCATGTCGCGAGGCATCGCGACGCGGTGCCGGCCGATTTCGCGGCGTTCATCCCGCCGGAAGCGCACCGCAAGGCCGCCGATTACACGCTCGCCAAGCAGCGCGTGGGCCTGGTCGAGACCCTGATCGTCGACGGGATCGTCCTTTTGGCGCTCACGCTGGGAGGCGGCCTCGCCGCGATCGACGCATGGTCGGCGCGTACCTTCGGCGACGGCTACACCCGGGACCTGGCGACGGTCTTCGGCGTGCTCGCCGCGAGCACGCTGGCTACGCTTCCCTTCGACCTCTGGCGCACCTTCGTGATCGAGGAGCGCTTCGGTTTCAACCGCACCACGCCGCGGCTCTTCGCCCTCGACTTCGCCAAGGGCCTCGCCCTTGCCGCCGCCATCGGCACGCCGCTGCTGCTCGCCATCTTCTGGCTGGTGCGCAGCGCCGGGCCGCTGTGGTGGTTCTATACCTGGCTCGCGTGGATCGCCTTCACCGTCGCGCTGGTGATCGCGTTCCCGCGCTGGATCGCGCCCCTCTTCAACCGCTTCACGCCGCTCGACGACCGCGAGTTGCGCCGCCGCATCGAGGCGCTGCTCGCGCGCTGCGGCTTCACCGCCTCGGGCCTGTACGTGATGGATGGGTCGAAGCGCTCGAGCCACGGCAACGCGTATTTCAGCGGCTTCGGGCGCACCAAGCGCATCGTCTTCTTCGACACCCTGATCGAGCGCCTCACGCCCGAGGAGATCGAGGCGGTCCTCGCGCACGAGCTGGGCCACTTCGCCCGTGGCCACATCCCACGCCTGCTCGCGGTGCGTTTCGCGCTCGCGCTGCTCTTCCTCGCCGTGCTGGGCGCGCTTTATGCAGAGCCGGCCTTCCACCAGGCCCTCGGGCTGCCGCAGCCGCGGATCGGCGCGCTGCTGGCGGGCTTCGCCCTGGTCCTGCCCGTCTTCACGTTCCCCTTCCAACCGCTCGCGAGCCTGATCGCCCGGCGCCAGGAATTCGAGGCCGACGCCTTCGCCGCGCAGCACGCCTCGGCCGAAAGCCTCACCAGCGCGCTCGCAAAGCTCTATCGCGACAACGCCTCGACGCTCACGCCCGATCCGCTGCATTCGCTGGTGTATGATTCGCATCCCCCGGCGGCGCTGCGAATCGATCACCTCAAGCGCGCGCCCGCCGCGCCGTCCACCCTTTGAAGACATCGCCACGATGAACGAGCTCGCGCGCAAGAAGTGCAAGCCCTGCGAGGGCGGGGTGGCGCCGCTCACCCCCGAGCAGGTGCGCCCGATGCTGAAGGGCCTCGACGGCTGGGCCCTCGAGGGCAAGGAGATCGCCAAGACGTACCGTTTCAAGAACTACTTCGAGACGATGGCCTTCGTGAACGCCGCGGCGTGGATCTCGCACCGCGAGGACCACCACCCCGACATGCTCGTGGGCTACAACCAGTGCCGCGTGTCGTACGTGACGCACGCCATCGACGGTCTGTCGGAGAACGACTTCATCTGCGCGGCCAAGCTCGACGCCCTCTTCGAAATCTAGGCGTGGCGATCCCCTGACAGGATGACGACGCGCCGCGAGAAGGAACAGCAGGTCGTGGTCGAGGGACGGGTCGTGGCGGACTTCGGCCGCGAGTTCCTGGTCGAGTTCGCCGATCGCCGCCAGGTGGTCTGCTCCCGCAAGGGCAAGCGCCAGGACGCGACCTGCGGCGACTTCGTCGAGGTGCGCCTCACGGGATCGGCCCAGGGCTCCATCGAGCGCATCGGCACGCGGCGCAACCTGCTCTATCGCTCCGACCAGTGGCGCGAGAAGATGCTCGCGGCCAATGTGGACCAGGTGGTCATCCTGCTGGCGCCCAAGCCGCCGTTCAGCGAGGCGTTCCTGAACCTGAGCCTCGTGGCCTGCGAGGCCGCACGGCTGCCGGTGGTCATCGCGCTCAACAAGATCGACCTTCCCGAGCAGGAGGCCGCGCGCAAGGCGCTCGAGGCTTACGAGAAGATCGGCTATAACGTGATCGGCATGTCGGCCAAGTTCGATGTGTCGCCGCTGCTGCCCTTCCTGGAAAAGAAGGTCACGCTGCTGGTGGGACAAAGCGGCATGGGAAAGTCCCGGACGGTCAACGCGCTGGTGCTCTCCGACGTGGCCCGCGTGGGCGAGCTCACCGCCTCACGCGATTCGGGCGCGCACACCACCACGTTCTCGCGCTTCTACCGCCTTGACCGCGACACCGCAATCATCGACACCCCAGGCTTCCAGTCCTTCGGGCTCTTCCACCTGACCGAGGACCAGATCGGCGAGGCGATGCGGGAGTTCCGGCCCTTCCTCGGCCGCTGCAAGTTCAACGACTGCGCCCACCTGAACGAGCCCGGCTGCGAGGTGATCGAGGCCTCGAAGCGCGGCGAGATCGGCCGAGACCGCCTGTCCTTCTACCAGGTGCTCATCGAGCAGCACCGCGACCTGCACGAGCAGCATCCGGAGTGGTCGCGGTGAACCCGAAACCCGGGACGGACCTGGAATTGCGCCTGGAGTAGCGAAGCCCGAATTCCAGGTCCGTCCCGGGTTTCCGGTTCTATCGCCCGATGGCTACCGGAATGCGCTTCCTCCCCCACTGGCGCTTCGCATCGAATTTCCCGAAGCGCCCTGGAATCGCGGTTCCGCAATCGGCGCAGCGCCCCTCATCGGTGAGCCGGTAGCTTTCGATCCGGTACCAATCGCGCACGATGAGCGCAGCGCGACACTTGGGACAAGAAGTGGTGCCGCCGTCGCGATCGTGCACATTGCCCGTATAGACGTAATGCAGCCCCTCGTCCATGGCGATCCGGCGCGCGCGCGTGAGGGTCGCAGGGGGCGTGGGTGGCAGGTCGGTCATCTTGAAATCCGGATGGAACGCGGTGAAGTGCAGCGGCACGTCGGGCCCCAGCTCGCGGTAAACCCATTTCGAGAGCCCGCGCAGCTCGGCGTCGGAATCGTTCTTCGTCGGTATGAGCAGCGTGGTGATCTCGAACCACACCTGCGTCTCGCGCTTCAAGAACACCAACGTATCGAGCACCGGCGCCAGGCGCGCGCCCGTGAGCTTCACGTAGAACTCGTCGGTGAAGCCCTTGAGGTCCACGTTGGCCGCGTCCATCTTGGCGTAGAACGCCTCGCGCGCAGCCGACGTGATGTAGCCGGCTGTTACCGCCACATTGAAGACGCCCGCGGCGCGACACGCATCCGCGGTGTCCATCGCGTACTCGGCGAAAATCACCGGATCGTTATAGGTAAAGGCAACGCTCTTCGAGCCCGACTCCACCGCGGCGCGCGCGATCGCCCCGGGACTCGCCTGGTCCATGAGTCGGTCCATGTCGCGCGCCTTTGAAATGTCATGGTTTTGGCAATACTTGCAGGCAAGATTGCATCCGGCAGTACCGAACGAAAGCACTGCGCTTCCCGGCAGGAAATGGTTGAGCGGCTTCTTCTCGATCGGATCCACGCAGAACCCCGACGAGCGCCCATACGTCGTGAGCACCATCGCGTCGCCCTTGCGCGCGCGCACGAAGCAGGCGCCGCGCTGCCCCTCGTGCAGCTTGCAGAAGCGCGGGCAGAGATCGCATTGGATGCGCCCATCGTCCAGGCGATGCCACCAGCGCCCCGGGTGCAGCGGCTCGTCGAAATCTTCGTCGGGATGAGTGCTCAGGCGAACTTCTCCACGGTATAGCGCGATAACCGCAGCTCGGGATGCCAGAACGTGCCCGGCAGCCCCGCCTTGCGCTTGAGCTCGGCAAGGAAGGTCGCCGGATCCGGCAGGCTCTCCCAGACCTGGGGCAGGAAGGTCGAGGAAGCCCCCCCGAATTGGAGGTAGACGCCATCGATGCCGGGCCGAAGGAGATCGAGCGCTTCGCTCTCGTTCAACGCGCCGAGCGGCTCGCGCGCCGACAACACCGAGACCTCGATTCCCAGTCGCGGTCTCTGCGCCTCGTCCACCGGCGGGAAACGCGGATCGCGATAGGCTGCGGCACGCGCGTTTTCGGCAACGTCCTCGCCGAGCGCGCGCCGCGGCTCGATGGAGCC
>Ga0196977_1000061_pt1 | contig 78331 bp, 70 predicted proteins | sample S3v_1013CmetaG_FD_148634 | JGI IMG/M metagenome (GOLD analysis project Ga0196977, IMG submission 148634) | Soil microbial communities from Anza Borrego desert, Southern California, United States - S3+v_10-13C | ecosystem: Environmental > Terrestrial > Soil > Desert | place: USA: California...
CCGCACTTCGCGCAGGGCATGTGGGAGCTGTGGCGCGCCCACGACGTGTTCGAGGCCGGCACCGAGATCGGCCCCGACGGCCGCCCGACCGCGACGGCGCGCAAGCTGCCCGACGGCGAGATCGAGGCCGGCACGCCGATCCCGGCGCTCGTCCCCATCCCGACCGTGGCGATGGCCCCGATGCCGACCGAGGCCTTCAAGGGCTTCCCCTTCTACATCCCCGGCGTCGCCGGCCACCGGCCGCCGCACCCGCCGCTCGACACCGTGGACGACGGCGGCCTGCCGCGCCACGTCATCCTCGGCGGCACGGCGCACAGCGTCGAGACGCGCCTCGACTTCTCGAAGGAGATTCTGACGGCCGTCGCGCAGGAACTCCCCGAGGGCGGCACGGCCGCCGAGCAGGCCGCCATGGCCTTCCACGCGCAGAAGCAGGTCACGAGCTTCACGCCCGAGGGCGCGGCTTCGACCTTCAAGCTCAACGGCCTGCCGCAGGTCGCCGGCGCGCCCTTCGCCGACCCCTGCCGCGACGACGCCGGCAACGCCGCCGGCCGCGCGCGCGTTTACAAGGGCGCGAACATCCAGCTCGACATGACGCTGAACAAGGCCGGCTGGCACTTCCCGCAGTCGCGCATCCTCGCCCTGTGGGAGGACGTGCGCCCGACCATCAACGGCCAGCGCGCGCCCGAGCCGCTCTTCTTCCGCGCCAACACCAACGACTGTCTGACCTTCCACCACACCAACCTCGTCCCGCACAACTACGAGCTCGACGACTTTCAGGTGCGCACGCCCACCGACATCATGGGCCAGCACATCCACCTCGTGAAGTTCGACGTGACCTCCTCGGACGGCGCGGGCAACGGCTTCAACTACGAGGACGGCACCTTCGCCCCCGGCGAGGTGCAGGAGCGCGTCCACGCCATCAACGCGGCCGGCGGGCTCCAGAAGGCCGACGGCTCGGTGGCCCACCTCGAACTCGAACAGCACCCGTTCTTCGGCCTCGCCGGCAAGGACGAGGACGGCAACGGCATCGACGACTGGCTCGGCGCGCAGACCACCATCCAGCGCTGGTTCGCCGACAACACGCTCAACATGAACGGCAAAGACCGGACGCTGCGGACGGTCTTCACCCACGACCACTTCGGCCCCTCGACGCACCAGCAGGCCGGAACCTACGCCGGCCTCGTGGCCGAGCCGGAGGGCTCCGTCTGGAAGCACAACGAGACGGGGCAGACCCTCGGTGGCCGCGCCGACGGCGGCCCGACCTCGTGGCAGGCGATCATCCAGACGCCGACCGAGAGCTACCGCGAGTTCCTGATCGAGTTCGCCGACTACACGCTCGCCTACAAGGCCGGCGGCGGCGTCAACGGCGCGGGCCACCCCGTCCCCGACCCGGCCAACGCCATCAACCCGCCGGCGAAGGAAGAGGCCTCGCTCCCGATCAACGTCAGGAAGGCCGACCAGTGCCCGGGCGGCGTGCCGCTCCCGTGCCCCGAGGCCATCTCGGCGGCCGACCCCGGCACGATGGTCGTCAACTACCGCAACGAGCCGGTCGCGCTGCGCACGCTCGACCCCTCGAACAACCAGCAGGCCGCGGGGCTGGCGGGTGACCTCTCGAACGTCTACCGTTCGGACATCACGCGCGCCATGCCCGAGCTGAACACGCAGCCCGGCTTCTACCCGCCGCTGACGGGCGGCCTTGCCGGCGGCGACCCGTACACGCCGCTGATGCGCGCCTACGAGGCCGACAAGGTGCAGGTGCGCGTCCTCGTCGGCGCGCACGAGGAGAGCCACAACTTCAACGTCCACGGCATCAAGTGGAAGTTCGAGCCGGGCACCCCGACCGACCCGGCCTCGGCCAACAACAACAACTCGGGCTTCAAGTCCTCTCAGGCGATGGGCATCTCGGAGCACTTCGAGTTCCTCGTCCCCGAGCTGGGCGCGACGAAGGGCACCTCGCCCTTCGCCGACTACCTCTACCAGCCCTCGGCCTCGGTCGACGGCCAGTGGAACGGCGCGTGGGGCATCCTGCGCGCGTACAACGGCGGCGAAGGGCTCCAGCCCGACCTCGCCGCCCTGCCCTCGAACTCCGACGGCAAGGCGTCGTCGGCGACCAACAAGGCCGACTTCAAGGGCGTCTGCCCGGTCAACGTCACGCCTAAGAAGTTCAGCGTGACGGCCGTGCTCGCCCGCGACGCGCTGCCCGGCGGCACGCTCGTCTACAACAACCGCCCCGACAACGGCGGCATCCTGCACGACCCGACGGCCATCCTCTACGTCCGCTCCGCCGACCTCGACGGCGCGGGCAAGCTGAAGGCCGGCGTCCCGGTCGAGCCGCTGGTGCTGCGCGCCAACGCGGGCGACTGCATCGAGTTCACGCTCAACAACCGCCTGCCGGAGAACATGCCCGACCTCCCCGGCTGGAACACGCTGCCGATGCTCGTCGAGAACTTCAACGCCAACCAGCTCAAGCCGTCGAACCGCGTCGGGCTGCACCCGCAGCTCCTCGCCTACGACGTGGCGACCTCGAACGGCGCGAACGTCGGCTTCAACGTCAGCAACTACATCAACCCGAACACCCTCGCCAACTCCGACCAGACGGCCGGCCCCGGCGAGACGGTGAAGTACAGGTGGTACGCGGGCGACGTGAGCATGCAGGGCACGACGAGGGTGGCGACGCCGGTCGAGTTCGGCTCGGTCAACCTCATCTCGTCCGACCCCATCAAGCACTCGAACAAGGGGGCCATCGCCTCGCTCATCGTCGAGCCGCAGGGCGCGACGTGGGTCGAGGACTCGGACATGCGCGCCTCGGCCACGGTCACGAAGGCCGACGGCACGAAGTTCCGCGAGTTCGTCCTCCAGTTCCAGAACGACGTGAACCTGCGTCGCGGGGAGATGACGGGCGACGCCGCGGCGGTGCCCAACGTGGCGGGCGAAGAGGACGCCGAAGACTCCGGTCAGAAGGCGCTCAACTACCGCTCCGAGCCGATGTGGAAGCGGCTGGGCTACGCGCCCGAGTCGCCGCTGAGCGGCGGCGAGGACGAGGACGGCGACGGCGACGACGACAGCAGCCTGACGCCGACGCGCGCCTTCGACTACACCAACTCGCTCAACAACGCGCAGGTCGGCGGCGACCCCGTCACCCCGATCTTCACGGCGCAGGCCGGCACCCCCGTCCGGTTCCGCGTGTTGATGTCGAACGGCCACATGCGTAACAACGTCTTCCAAGTGCACGGGCACATCTGGCAGGAGGAGCCGTGGACGAACAACTCCACGAGGATCGGGTCGAACCCGCTCTCCGAGTGGAAGGGCGCGCAGCAGGGCCACGGCGCCTCGAACGCCTTCAACGCCGTGTTGCAGAACGGGGCGGGCGGCGCGTTCAGGGTGAAGGGCGATTACCTCTACCGGACGCAGTCGTCCTTCCAGTTCGACAACGGCATCTGGGGCATCTTCCGCGTCACCCAGTAACCACCCGGCGGCAGTCAGCCCGCCACTGACCGGAGAGGGGCGCGAGTCTTCACGGACTCGCGCCCCTCTCCCTTTTCGCGCGGCGGCCCGGGGCCGCGGGTTTAGATTTGAGAAGGCGGGGCCGCCCCGGCGCGCGCGGCCTCGGCCAGAAACTCTTCCGCCTCGGCGCGCGAGCGGAGGCGGACGACGCGGCGGCCCGCGGCGTGCTCGGCCAAAAGCCTCAAGACCTTCGGCCGCGAGCGCGAAGGGTAGCCCCAGACCCAGCGCAGGAAGGCGGGCGTGACCCTTTCGGGGCAGCCGCGCGCCATGTCGGGCCGGCTCTCGCCGCGGTGCCTGAGCGCGCGCCTGAGCACGCCCCACACGCAGACGACGCGCGGCAGGTCGAGGAAGACGACCGTGTCGCAGGCGGCGAGCCTCAGCTCAAGCGTGCCGCCGTAGTTACCGTCCATCACCCACGCCTCGCGCCGCACGAGCCCCTCGACCCGCTCGCGCCACTCGTCCTTCGGCGTCTCGACCCACCCCGCGCGCCAGTAGAGCGCGTCGAGGTGGATGACCTCAAGGCCGAGCGCCGCGCCGAGCCGCCGCGCGAAAGTGGACTTGCCGGCCCCGCCCGACCCGATGACCAGAATCCTCCTCATGCCCCGCCCAGAAGTGAACGCGCGCCCCGCGCGTTCGTCACGCCGCCTCGCGAGGCTCGCGGCCGAGTCCGCCGCGACGCCCGTCACGCGCGGAGGGCACGGGGCGAGCACAGAGGCACGGAGCAACCGTCTTCCCCGTGAACCCTGTGAAACCCCGCGCCCCCCGCGTTGAGATGAAGACTCGCTAAAGCCCGACCGCGGTTCGCCCTTCAGGAAGCCGGCGGCTGCCCCTGCGGCTGGCCTTGCGGTTGGGCCTGAGACTGCCCGCCCTGCTGCGCGGCCAGTTGCGCCTGAAGCTGCGCGACCAGCTTCTCCATCTCCAGCAGCCTCTGCTCGTGGTCGTCGACGGCCACGGCCGTCGCCAGCGTCGCCTGCTTCTGCGCCTCCTCGGGCGGCAGCTCCGACTCCGGCTTCGACTGGATTTGCTGCACCACCGCCGTGACGACGCCGAGCGTCTGCGAGACGTTGCCGGCGATCTGGCCGGGCTGGCCGGGCAGCGTCGCGGCGGCGATGGCCGCGCCCTTGTCCACCCCTTTGACGACCTTCTTCAGCTTCGAGAAAAATCCCATGCCCTGCGCCTCCTTCCGATGTGGTCAAACCGGGGCGTCCGACCGCAAGCGTGACGGCAGGCGTGACGATCAGACCCCCGCGAGGACGCCACATCTTACGCCGTTTCGCCCCGGCGCGTCGCAAGATTTCCGCAGGATTTCCGCGTCGCGGCGGCGTGGCACACGTTGGAGCACGCGCGCGGCCCGGTGTTTCAAAGCGAAACACGGGCGGCCCTCCGCGCGGCCGGTTTCCTCAGTTCCCGGCCCGCTTCGAGAGGCACGCCGGTTGCTTTTTCTGGGGGCGAGCCTCCGAATTCTCCCACGAGCCCCCAGACGCGGGGGCGGTCAAATCGCGGGGCCGCCATTCAAACCCAGACCCATTTAAAGGATGAAGAGCACCAAGATGAAGCACACGATGAAGAAGACCGCCTTCGCCACCCTCGCCGCCGTCGCCGTCATGTTCGGCGCGGTCGTCGCCCGCGCCACCACCGTCAGCGAGTGTCAGGCCATCATCGCCGGCCTCAACACGAAGACCGCGGCCGTCGCCATCGCCGGCAAGAACGCCGAGAAGGATCGCGCCGGCCTCACCGCGAAGCTGAACGAGGCCAACCTCAAGCTCGATCAGGCCAAGTTCTGCGACGCCATCCAGAAGCTCAACGACTTCAAGGTCAAGGTCAACCAGCTCGCCGCCTCCGGCAGAATCAATCAGGACGCGACCGCCGGCACGACCGGGCAGGAGCTGCTCGCCGACGCCGACGCCGCCATCGCCTGCATCAACGACCTCGTCACGCAGAGCGGGACGGTCTGCTCGTTCTAAGTTTTCCTTAGCCTCACCGGATTCGGGCGGCGGGGCCGCGCCTCCGCGTGCGCCCCGCCGCCCGAGATGTTAAATTGAGGCCGACCCGCGACCGTCGCGCCGTCGGCCACGCGGGGCCCCGAGGCCCGCGCCGTCGCCCGCGCCGCGCGGCCCCGCAAGCGGCCGCGCAACTCCCACAAGGGACAATTCAGCCGACGCTCCGGACGCGCCGCCGCGCGCGTTCTCACGCGCCGCCGTCCCGCAGATGAAGCCCGCTTCGCCGAAGCGGCCACAGGATGAAGAACATGAACGGCTCGCAGAACGCCCGCTCCTCCTACGAGACGACCGACCTCTCCCTCGCCAGCTTCCTCCGCTGCCGCGAGTTCCCCATCGAAAACATCAAGCGCCAGAACGGCCGGACGACCTTCGTCTTCGCCGACACGCCGCCGCTGCGGCAGGCCGTGCTCGACTACGCCAACGACGGGCAGGTCTCCGTGCGCTCCTTTTGCAGCACGATGCGCGACCTGAAGGCCATCACGCGCTAGCCGAGGCGGGGCCGACTCCGTTCTAACCACACGCCCGCGAAGTTTCAGAAGAAGGATTTATGAAAGTCTTACGCCACATCCTGACCCTCGCGCTGCTCGCCTGTGTGTTGGCGGGCGGCCCCGCGGCCCTCGGCCGCCAGCAGCAGCAGCCGCAGACCGGCGCGACGCCCGCGCCGGCCGCCGCCGCCGCACAGACCCCGGCCCAGCCCGCCCGGCAGCGCGGCCCGCAGGAGGTCGTCAAAGAAGGCATCAAGGTGGAGTTCAGCGTCGAGCCGGCCGCCGAGGGCGGCACGGTCACGGCCGGGCGCGAGGCGGTCGTGCGCTTCCGCGTCAGCGACACGGCGACGCAGACGCCGCTCGCCGGCGTCCGCCCCGTGGCGTGGATGGCGCAGCAGAGCGGCGCGCCGGCCGACGCCGCGCAGTGCCGCGAGAAGGTGCAGAGCTTCATGCAGGGCTCCCTGCGCGCGCGCCCCGACGTTGACCTCAACTCCTACTTCATCCTCGCGCTCAATCAGGAGCCGAACATCTCGGTCATCGACCCGCTGCTCGGCTTCGGCGGCAGCAAGCTCATCACGCTCGTCTTCCTCAAAAGCCGCGGCGCGGACTGGGCGCTCACGTCCGACCGCACCAAGCTCTTCGTCAGCATGCCGGAGGTTAATCAGGTGGCCGTCGTGGACACGGCGACGTGGAAGGTCGTCACCAACATTGACGCCGGCCCCGTGCCCACGCGCCTGCGCCTCCAGCCCGACCAGAAATACCTCTGGGTCTCGAACGACCCCGGCGGCGGCGACGCGCGGGGCGGCGTGACCGTCCTCGACGCCGCGGCCGGCAAGGTCGCCGCCACCATCCCGACCGGCGCGGGCGCGCACGAGGTGGCCTTCTCCGACGACAACAAATTCGCCTACGTCACCAACAGCGCGGCCGGCACGCTCTCGGTCGTGGACGTGGCGCGGCTCGCGAAGGTGAAGGACGTGCCGGCGGGCGCGCGCCCCGTCTCGGTCGCCTACTCCACCCTCAGCCGCGCCGCCTACGTCGCCAGCGAGGACGGGCAGGTGACGGCCGTCGGCGGCGCGGGCCACGAGACGCTGGCGACGCTCAAGGCCAACCCCGGCCTGAAGTCCATCCGCTTCGCGCCGGGCGGCCGCTACGGGTTCGCGCCGAACGCGGCCGACTCGGTCGTCTACGTCTTCGACGCCTCGACGAACCGCCCCGCGCACGCCGTCCCGGTCAGCAAGTCGCCCGATCAGGTGACCTTCACCAGCAACTTCGCCTACGTGCGCTCGGCCGGCAGCGAGGAGGTCTCGGTCATCCGCCTGAGCACGATGGGCAAGGAGCCGGACGTGACGAAGTTCCCCGGCGGCAGCGCGGCCCCCAACAGCGAGCCGACCTTCGCCGCCGCCACCGACGCCATCGTCCCCGCGCCCGAGGGCAACGCCGTGCTCGTCGCCAACCCCGGCGACAAGCAGATTTATTACTACAGCGAGGGCATGGCCGCGCCGATGGGCAACTTCCAGAACTACCGCCGCGTGCCGCGCGCCGTCCGCGTCGTCGACCGCAGCCTGCGCGAGGAGTCGCGCGGCGTCTACACGACGAACGTCCGCCTGCCGAGGGGCGGCAAGTACGACGTGGCCTTCCTGCTCGACTCGCCGCGCATCGTCCACTGCTTCGAGGCCGAGGCCGCGCCCGACCCGGCGGCCAAGGCGGAGCAGCGCGCGGCCCTGCGCATCGAGTACCTGAACGAGTCGCGGAAGATTCGCGTCAACGAGCCTTTCAAGCTGCGCTTCAAGCTCATCGACACGGCGACGGGCGCGGCCGTCTCGGATTTGAAGGACGCGCGCGTGCTCTTCTTCCTCGCGCCCGGCATCTGGCAGAAGCGCGACTTCGCGAAGCCCGCGGGCGACGGCGTCTACGAGCTGACGCTGACCGCGCCCGAGGCCGGCGTCTACATGGTCTTCGTCGAGAGCGCGTCGCGCGGCGTCGGCTTCCGCCAACTGCCCTTCCTGACGCTCCACTCGGAGGCCCCGGCCGAGGCGGGGAAGACATCGGAGAAGTAGACAGTAGACAGTAGTCAGTAGCCAGTAGGCGCTCCCGCGCGAAGACTGCTGACGCCGGCACGCGAACGATTCATTGGCGTTTGTCTTTATCCACTGACTACTGCCTACCGACTACTGGTAGATGGAGGATTGCGATGAGAAGTAAATTCTTTAACTCGCTGGCCGCGTGGTCGCTGGCGCTGTTCCTGTCGCTCTCGGCGCTCGGCTTCTTCGCCTTCGGGTCGCCCGCGGCCGCCGCGCACGACGGCCACGACCACGCGAAGAAGCAGGAGGCGGCCACCTACTCCTGCCCGATGCACCCCGAGGTCAAGTCGGCCAAGCCGGGCAGTTGCCCCAAGTGCAAGATGGATTTGCGCAAGGACGAGCCGGCCGCGGAGGCCGCGACGCCCGCGCCGGCCCACGCCCACGAGAGCGGCGCGGGGATGAGCATCCCCGACGTGGAGCTGCTCGATCAGGACGGCCGCAAGGTGCGCTTCTACACCGACCTCGTGAAGGGGAAGACCGTCGCCGTCAACTTCATCTTCACCACCTGCACGACCATCTGCCCGCCGCTCGGCGCGACCTTCGCGCGCGTGCAGAAAGACCTCGGCGCGCGCGCGGGCCGCGACGTTCATCTCATCTCGATCTCGGTCGACCCGGCCGTGGACACGCCGGAGCGGCTCAAGGCGTGGGGCGCGAAGTTTCACGCCGGGCCGGGCTGGACGCTCGTGACGGGCGCGAAGCCGCAGGTTGACGAACTGCTGCGCGCGCTCGCCGCCTCGACCGCCCGCCGCGAAGACCACTCGCCCACCGTGCTCATCGGCAACGACGCGCGCGGGCAGTGGACGCGCACCTACGGGCTCGCCAAGCCGAGCCAGCTCGTCAAGCTCATCGGCGACGCCGCCGAAGGCAGACTCGCAGCCCCGGCCGCCGGGGCGGACAAGGAGTGACCCCCGCCATGAAGAGATTTATCCTGACCGCCGTCATCACCCTCGGCCTCTCGGCCGCCGCCGCCGCGCAGGCCCCGCAGCAGCCCGCGCCGAAGCCCGCCGACCCGCACGCCGGCCACGACATGAGCCAGCACGCCGGCCAGCCGCAGGAGAAGAAGTCGGTCGCGGCCAACTACTTCTCCGACGTGGAGCTGCTCGATCAGGACGGCCGCAAGGTGCGCTTCTACACCGACGTGCTCAAGGGCAAGACCGTCGTCGTCAACGCCTTCTTCACCACCTGCACGTCGGTCTGCCCGCCGATGAACCGCAACATGGAGAAGATTCAGGACGCGCTCGGCGACCGGCTCGGCCGCGACGTGTTCCTCGTCTCCATCTCGGTCGACCCGGCGACCGACACGCCCGCGCGCCTCAAGGAGTACGCCGCGAAGTTCCACGCCAAGCCCGGCTGGATGTTCCTCACGGGCAAGAAGGAGAACGTCGACTGGGCGCTCTACAAGCTCGGCCAGTACGTTGAGACGAAGGACGATCACAAGACCGTCATCATCGTCGGCAACGAGCCGACCGGCCTCTGGAAGAAGGCCCTCGGCATGGCGCGCGCCGAGGAGCTGATCCGCATCGTGCAGGAGACGGCCGCCGACAAGGGCGGGAAGTAAAAACGGTGCCGGGCGCCCGGCGTCGGGTTGAGGGCAGGCAGCACTCCCCGGCGACTGGCGCCCGGCGCCCTCGTGTCAGCAGATGAGCAGAACCCTCAAACTCGCCGCCGCCTGCGTCGCGCTCGCGTGCGCGTGCGCGCTTCTGAGCGCGGAGGCGGTCGGGACGCGGCAGGCGGGGACGCCCCCCGCGCCCGCGCGGCAGGCGCTCAACGAGCAGGAGCGGCGCGGCAAGGAGCTTTACCTGCGCGGCCAGAGCGCCTCGGGGCGCGAGCTCGTCGCCGTCGTCGGCGAGATCGACGTGCCCGGCTCGACCGTGACGTGCGCCGGCTGCCACGGCCTGCGCGGCGAGGGCAAGACCGAGGGCGGCGTCACGGCCGGCAACCTCACTTGGTCGAACCTCCTCAAGCCCTACGGCCACACGCACCCCTCGGGGCGCAAGCACGGCCCGTTCACCGAGTCCTCCTTCATCCGCGCCGTCACGGGCGGCGTCGACCCCGACGGCAACGAGCTGCTCGTCGCCATGCCGCGCTACCGCATGTCGGCCGGCGACATGGCCGACCTCATCGCCTACCTCAAGCGCATCGAGGCCGACCGCGACCCCGGCCTCACCGAGAGCTCGATCAGCGTCGGCCTGCTCGTGCCCTCCGCCGGGCCGCTGGCCGAAGCAGGCGCGGCGATGCGCGAGGTGCTCGACGCCTACTTTCAGGAGGTGAACGCGCGCGGCGGCGTCTACAGCCGCAAGCTCGCGCTGCGCGTCGCGCAGGCGGAGCCTGACGCGGCCGCGGCCGCGGCCGCGGCCCGCGGCCTCGCCGAGCGCGAGCAGGTCTTCGCGCTCGTGGGCGGCGTGAGCGCCGGGGCCGAGAGGGAGCTGGCCGCCGTCGCCGCCGAGACCGAGACGCCCTTCGTCGGCCCCTCGACGCTGCTGCCGCAGACCTCCACGCCGCTCAACCGGCAGGTCTTCTACCTCATGCCGGGCGTCGCCGAGCAGGCGCGCGCGCTCGCCAACTTCGCCGCCTCGCGCCCCGAGCTGAAGCCGGCGAACGTGGCCGTCGTCGCCCCCGCGGGCGAGCTTCACGAGGCGGCCGCCGCGGCTTTTGAGGATCAGGCGAAGCGCGCCGGGTTGGGGCGCGTGACGCGCCACGCGCACCGGCGCGAGGGCTTCGACGCCGCGCGCCTCGCCGCCGAGTTGAAGGCCGCGGGCGCGGGCGTCGTCTTCTTCCTCGGCGGCGGCGCGGAGGCCGCGGCGCTTTTGCGCGAGGCGGCCGCCTCCGGCTGGACGCCGCACGTCCTCGCGCTCGGCCTGTTCACGGCCGGCGAGCTGGCGCAGGCCGCCCCGCCCGCCTTCAAGGACAGAATCTTCGTCGCCTTCCCGCAGGTGCCCTCCGACGTGACGGCCGCCGGGATGGCGGAGTTCCGCGCGCTGCAAGCGAAGCACAAGCTCGCGCCGCGCCACGCGGCCTCGCAGCTCGCGGCCTTCGCCGCCGGCAAGGTCTTCGTCGAGGCGCTCAAGCGCGCCGGGCAGGACTTGAGCCGCGAGCGTTTGATTACGGCGCTCGAAGGGCTTTACGATTTCGAGACGGGCGTCGCGCCGATGCTCACCTTCGGGCCGAACCGGCGGGTCGGGGCGGCCGGCGCGTACGTGCTGACGATCGACCCCGAGAAGAAGGAGTACGCCCCCGGCGCCGGGTGGGTGAGAGCGAACAACAATTAAGAGTTAAGAATTAAGAATTAAGAATTGGGGCGGCCGGGAATCCCGAAGGGCGCTTCGCCGAGCGCCCCGTTATTAATTCTTAATTCCTAATTCTTAATTCGCAGATGAAGGAAGGTTAAGACATAAAACCGATGAAGACCCTATTCCACTCAGCCGTTCTCGCGCTCGCGCTCTGCGGCGCGGCCGCGGCGCAGACGAACCCCGGCGCGGCCGCGCGCCCGACCCCGACGCCCGCGCAGGCGGCCGCCCCCGCCGCCGCCCAGACCGTCAACCACCCGTGCGGCTGCGACGCGCCGCTGCCGCCCGTCGTCGCGCAGGCCGGCGGCGTCAAGTTCACGCCCGCCGACTTCACCCCGCAGACGCAGCAGCAGGTCAAGCGGCCTCAGGACGAGGTCGTCGCCGCCCGCAAGAACGAGCTGAACCTCCAGATCAACAGCATCCTGCTCGAAGCCGAGGCCAAGAAGCGCGGGGTGAGCACCACCAAGCTGCTCGAAGACGAGGTCGTCGCGAAGGCCGTCAACCCGAGCGAGGCCGACGCGCAGGCTTACTTCGAGCAGAACCGCGCGCAGGTCGAGGCGCAGGCCGGACGCCGCGTCGAGTTCGCCGAGGTCAAGGAGGCCGTGGTGAACCACCTTCGCGGCGACCGCCAGCAGGCCCGCGCCCAGCAGTTCTCCGAGCAGTTGCGCGCGGCCAACAACGTCAAGGTGCTCGCCGCCGAGGCCGCCCCGCCGGCCACGGCCGCCGACCGCGCGCGCGTCCTCGCCACCGTCAACGGGAAGAACATCACCTCCGGCGACATCGAAGACTCCCTGCGCCCGCTCGTCTTCGCCGTGCAGGAGCAGGTCTACAACCTGCGCCGCCGCGACCTTGAGATGAAGGTCAACGACCTGCTGCTCGAACAGGAGGCGCAGAAGCGCGGCGTCACCGCGCGCGCCCTGCTCGACGCCGAGGTCGGCGCGAAGGTTCCCGTCGTCAACGAGACGCAGGCCCAAGCCTTCTACAACGAGAACAAGGAGCGCATCAACGGCGAGTTCGCGAAGATCAAGTACCAGATCATCGAGTACCTCCAGCAGCAGGAGCGCGAGAAGCTGAACACGGCGCTGGCCGAGCGGCTGCGGCAGAGCGCGGGCGTGCAAATCTTCCTCAACGCCCCCGAGCCGCCCGTCTTCGACATCGCCACCGACGACCAGCCGACCAAAGGCAACCCGAACGCGGCCGTCACCCTCGTCGAGTTCACCGACTTCGAGTGCCCGAGCTGCGCGCAGACGCACCCCGTCGTCGAGCGCCTGATGGCCGAGTACGGCGACCGCGTCCGCTTCGTCGTCCGCGACTTCCCGCTCTCGCAGCACGCGAACGCGCAGAAGGCGGCCGAGGCCGCCGAGGCCGCGCGCGAGCAGGGCAAGTACTGGGAGTACGTCGCGCTCCTCTTCCGCAACCAGTCGTCGCTCGGCGTCGCCAACCTTAAGCAGTACGCCACGTCCCTCGGCCTCGACCGCGCCCGCTTCGACGCGGCGCTCGACTCGGGCAAGTTCGCCGAGGCGGTGCGCCGCGACATGCTCGACGGCCAGAAGATCGGCGTCAGCGGCACGCCCTCCTTCTTCCTCAACGGGCGCCGCGTCACCGAACGCACCTACGAGGGCCTCAAAGCCGCCCTCGACGCCGCCCTCAAGGCCCCGCGGAAGTAACCGACAGACAGAGGCCCGACCGCCGGGGAGGGCGTCGGCCGAGACCGGAGGCCGGAGACTTGTTAAAGGCAAGTCTCCGGCCTCCGGTCTTTAGCCCCTAAACCCGGCCCCCTCCCCGGCGGCCGGGCCTGCGTCCGTCTCGTTAACCTTCCCGCCCGCCGCCGCGTCTTAAATCGACGGGGCGCCGGAGGTTTCGGCGGAACAAAGGCCGCGGCCGGGGCGTTAAGATGAGCGTCGCCCGGTCGGGCCGCCGCTCTCACCTGTAGACCGCGCGCGCACGCGCTCAACCCAAGCTAGGGACGTAGAGGACTCATCGATGAGAAAAATCTGGGCAACGCTGGCTCTGGCCCTCTCGCTGGCTGGGGCCGCCGCCTCGGCCCGCGGGCAGGCGGCCGACCCCGGCATCACCGCTGGCGGCGTCATCGGCGAGGTCGTCGCCGTGGACGCGGCGGCCAAGCAGATGTCCGTCCGCACCGACGCCGGCTCGGTCGTCACCGTGGCCGTCGCCGCCAACACGGTCTTCAAGCGGCTGCCGCCGGGCGAGACGACGCTGGCGAAGGCCGCCGACACGGCCCTCGCGGAGGTGGGCGCGGGCGACCGCGTCTTCGCGCGCGGCGCGGTCTCGGACGACCGCAAGACGGTCATGGCGCGCGCCGTCATCGTCAACACGAAGGCCGACCTCGAACGCAAGCAGGCGGCCGACCGCGCCGAGTGGCAGCGGCGCGGCGTCGTCGGCGTCGTCTCGGCCCTCGACCCCGCGACCAAAGAGATCACCATCCAGACGCGCACGCCCGAGGGGCCGAAGCCCCTCACGGTCGCGGCCTCGCAGCCGGCGGTCAGGTTCCGCCGCTACGCGCCCGACTCGGTGAAGTTCGCCGACGCCAAGCCGTCGAAGTTCGAGGAGCTGAAGGTCGGCGACCAGCTCCGCGCGAAGGGCGAGCGCAGCGCCGACGGCGCGAGCTTCACGGCCGAGGAGGTCGTTTCGGGCAGCTTCCGCACCGCGCTCGGCACGGTGACGGCCGTGGACGCCGCCAACAACCAGTTCACCATCAGGCAGGCGCAGGGCGACCAGACGTTGACGGTCGTCGTCCGCCCCGACTCGGTGCTCAAGCAGGTGCCGGCCGGCGCGGCCGCGATGATGGGCGGCGCGGGCGCCCCCGGCGGCGGGCAGGGCGCAGCGCCCGGCGGTCAGAGGCCGGGCGGCGGGCAGGGCGGCCCCGCGCGCGCGGGCGGCCCCGACATCCAGCGCATGATCGAGAACCTGCCCGCGCTCTCGCTCGCCGAGTTGAAGGCCGGGCAGATGGTGGTCGTCTCCAGCACGGTCGGGGCCGACCCGACGCGCGTGACGGCGATTCAGCTCGTCGCCGGCATCGAGCCGCTCGTCGCCATGATGTCGCAGCGGCAGGGCGGCCGCCCCGGCGGCGGCGTCGGCCAGATCACGGCCGCCGCGGGCCAGATTAACTTCGGCTTCGGCATCGGACAGCCTTAAGAAATGAGGTCGTCGGCGAAGACAAAAACCGGCGACCGGCGACCCACGACTGATTGAAGGACTCGATTATGAAGTTCACACTGAAGGGCATCGCCGGGGCTCTGCTCGTAACGCTGGCGCTGGCGGCCTTGTGCGCGCCGGTGTCGGCGCGGCAGGCGGCGGCGTCGGGCGCTCTGCGCGGGCAGGTGACGGACGAGTTCGGCGGCGTCATCATCGGCGCGACCGTGACGGCCGTGGACGCCGCGGGGCGCGAGCGCACGGCGACGACCGGCGAGGACGGCCGCTACGCCTTCGCCGGCCTCGCGCCCGGCCGCTACACCGTGCGCGCCGTCTCGTCCGGCTTCGCGCTCTACGAGAACGGCGAGGTCGAGGTCGCGCCGGGCCGCGCCGAACTAAACATCACGCTCGGCGTCGTCCTCGCCAAAGAGGAGGTCGAGGTCGCCGCCGAGGGGCCGCTCAATGTGGACAACGCCGACAGCGCCGGCTCGCTCGTCCTCAAGGGCAGCGACCTCGAAGCGCTGCCGGACGACCCCGAAGAGCTGGCCGCGGCGCTCGAAGCTCTGGCCGGCCCGGCCGCCGGCCCCAACGGCGGGCAGATCACCATCGACGGCTTCGAGGGCGGGCGCATCCCGCCGAAGGACTCGATCCGCGAGGTGCGCGTCAACGAGAACCCGCTCGCGGCCGAGCGCGACCAGCCCGGCTTCGGCGGCATCCAGATTCTCACGCGCCCCGGCACCGACAAACTCCGCGGCAGCTTCTACTCGACCTTCACCGACGAGAGCCTCAACGCCCGCAACCCGTTCGCCACGCGCCGCGCCGACTTCCAGTACCGGCAGTTCGGCGGCAACCTCTCCGGCACCATCGTCCCGAGGAAGGCCTCGTTCTTCTTCGACCTCGACAGCGGCGTGACGGATGACAACGACATCGTCAACGCCGTCCGCCTCGGCCCCGCCGGCGCGCCCGAGTCCGTCATCGCGACGGTGCTCACGCCCGTCCGCCGCTTCAACGTCAACCCGCGCCTCGACTACCAGATCAACCAGAACCACACGCTCGTCGGCCGCTACAGCTTCTTCCGCGACGAGCGCGAGAATCAGGGCGTGCAGAGCTTCTCGCTGCCCGAGCGAGCCTTCGACACCGCGCGCCGCTCGCACACCGTGCAGCTCACCGAGACGGCCGTGCTGAACGCCTCGGCCGTCAACGAGACGCGCTTCCAGTTCATAGACAACCGCAGCGAGCAGACGGCGCTCGGCTCCGCGACGGCCGTCAACGTCCTCGAATCCTTCTCCGCGGGCGGGGCCAGCGTCGGCGACTCCTTCAGCCACGACCGCCGCTGGGAGGTCACCAACACGACCACCCTCGCGCGCGGCACGCACTCGGTCAAGTTCGGCGGGCGGCTGCGCGGCGTGCGCCTCTCCGACTTCTCCGAGAACAACTTCAACGGCACTTACACCTTCGGCGGCGGCCTCGTCGCGGCGCTCGACGGGAACGACGAAGTCGTCTTCGACGGCGGACAGCCCGTCTTCGTCCAGATCACCAGCCTCGAACGCTTCCGCCGCACCGTGGCCTTCGGCCGCGACGGCCTGCCCTCGAACCGCGGCGAACTGACGGCCTCGCAACTCGGCTTCGGCCCGACGCTCTTCTCGCTGAGCGGCGGCGAGCCTCTGGCCGAGATCAGTCAGGTGGACTTTGGCGGCTTCGTGCAGGACGACTGGAAGCTGCGGCAGAACCTGACCGTCGGCGCCGGGCTGCGCTACGAGGTTCAGTCGAACATCGGCAGCCGCCTCAACTTCGCCCCGCGCGTCTACGTCGCGTGGGCGCCGGACGGCGGCGGGCGGCAGACGCCCAAGACCGTCGTGCGCTTCGGCTTCGGCATCTTCTACGACCGCGTCGCCGAGAGCCTCTCGCTTCAGGAGCGGCGCTTCGACGGCCTCAGCCAGCGGCAGTTCGTCGTCACCGACCCGGCGGTTCTGACCGGCGCGCTCTTCACCGAGGCGGGTGCCGTGGCGAACGCGCCGACGGTCGAGGAGCTGGCCGGCTTCGCGCTGCCGCAGGTGACGCGGCGTCTGGCCGCAGACCTGCAAGCGCCGTACTCGTACTCGTGGGGCCTCATCTTCGAGCGTCAGTTGCCGAAGAGGTTCACCGTCTACGGCTTCCTGATGGCGCACCTGACGCGCCACACCCTGCGCTCGCGCAACGTCAACGCGCCGCTCACGGGCCCCGGCGGCCTCCCGCTCGAAGACGCCGAGGGCGACTTCGTCAGGCCCACGCCGGGCGCGGGCGACGTTTACCAGTTCGAGACTTCGGGGACGCAGAACCTGCGGCAGATCAACGTCGGCGTCCGCAACCAGATCAACCGCGGCTTCTCCGTCTTCGCCAACTACAACTGGGGCAAGGCCGAGGGCGACACCGACGGCCCGTTCGGCTTCCCCGCCGACCAGTACGACGCGGGCAACGAGTACGGGCGCACCTTCTGGGACGCGCGCCACCGTTTCAACTTCGGCGGCTCGCTCGGCGTGCCCTTCCTCCAACTCGTGCTCAACCCCATCGTCATCGCGCGCACGGGCACGCCCTTCAACATCACGACCGGCTTCGACCGCAACGGCGACGGCATCGTCAACGACCGCCCGGCCTTCGCCGACTCGCGGACTACCGCGGCCGACCTGCGGCGCACGCCGTGGGGCGATTTCGACACCAACCCCAAGCCGGGCCAGACCATCATCCCGCGCAACCACGGCGAAGGCCCCGGCTTCATCTCCTTCAACCTCCGCGTGAGCCGCCAGATCAGCTTCGGCGACGCGCCGGGCGCAAGCCGCGCGTCGGCCGCGCCGCCGGTGCAGGGAGGAGGCGGCAACCGCGGCGGCGGGCGCGGCCCGGCCGGGGGCGTGCGCGGCACGGGCGACCCGCGCGCCGTGATGATGGGCGGCCCCGGCGGCGGCGAGCAGAAGCGCTACACGCTGACCTTCGCGCTCTTCTTCTCGAACCTGCTCAACCGCACCAACCTCTCTAACCCGGTCGGCAACCTCAGCTCGTCGCGTTTCGGCGAATCGCTCTCGACCGTCGGCCACTTCGGCGGCCCCGGCGGCGGCAACGCCGCGGCCAGCAACCGCCGCATCAACGCCTCCGTCCGCTTCAGCTTCTGAGGCAAAAGAACAGAGCCGCGGGCGGGGGCGGGAGGTTCGAGTGACATTAACACTCGAACCTCCCGCCCCCGCCCGCGGCTCCGCGTTTAAGGCGCGCGCCTGCTAGACGCTCAAAATCTCCTGCTCCTTCGTCTTCGCCAGCTCGTCCACGCGGCCGACGTAGGTGTCGGTCAGCTTCTGGACTTCGGCGAGGGCGTCGCGCTCGGCGTCCTCGGAAATCTGCTTCTCCTTGAGCATCCGCTTGAGGCGGTCGTTGGCGTCGCGCCGCACGTTGCGGATGGCGGTGCGGTGATCCTCGGCCACCTCGTGAACCTGCTTGGCGAGCTGCCGGCGGCGCTCCTCGGTGAGCGGCGGGATGGGGACGCGCACCAGCTTGCCGTCGTTCGACGGGTTCAGCCCCAAGTCGGCCGTGCGGATCGCCTTCTCGATGGGGCCGAGCTGCGTCTGATCCCACGGCTGCACCGTCAGCATGTTCGGCTCCGGCGCGTGGACGGACGCCATCTGGTTCAGGGGCGTCGGCGTCCCGTAGTAATCGACCGTCACCGAATCGAGAAGGCTCACGGCCGCGCGCCCCGTGCGGATCGTCGCCAGCCTCTTTCTCAAGTCCTCGACCGCCCCCTCCATCCGCGGCCGCGTCTCCTTGATGACATCCTTTTCGCTCATAAGAAAATCTCCAACAGAGTTTCCAACACGGAGGCGGCCGGTCACGCCCGGTCGAGGTTATCCTGAAACTCCTTCGCGCCGCGCCGCCTTTCGACTTCGGCCTCCGCCTCCGCCAGCTTCGCCGACTCTCTCGCCAGCCTGACGGACTCGGGGAGTTGGTTGCACACCCGCGTCCCGACGCCCTCCTCGCCCGTGACGACGCGGATGATGTTGCCGGGCCGGCGCATGTTAAAGACGACGATGGGGAGGTTGTTGTCCATGCACAGGCTGATGGCCGATGCGTCCATCACCCTGAGCTGCTGTTCGAGCACCTGCTGGTAGGTGATGCAGTCGTAGCGCGTCGCCGTCGGGTCTTTGACGGGGTCGGCCGTGTAGACGCCCTCGACCTTCGTCGCCTTCAGAATCACGTCGGCCCTGATTTCGAGCGCGCGCAGGGCGGCCGCCGAGTCGGTGGTGAAGTAGGGGTTGCCGGTGCCGGCCGCGAAGATGACGACGCGCCCCTTCTCGAGGTGGCGCACGGCGCGGCGGCGGATGAACGGCTCGGCCACCTGCGGGATGTTGATGGCCGAGAGCACGCGCGTGTAGACGCCCGTCTTCTCCAGCGCGTCCTGCAGGACGACGGCGTTCATCACGGTGGCGAGCATGCCGATGTAGTCGGCCGCCGCCCGGTCCATGTTGCCCGCGCTCTCCGAGACGCCGCGGAAGATGTTGCCGCCGCCGACGACGACCGCCACCTCGACGCCGAGCTTGTGGACGGCCTTGATCTCCTCGGCAATCGAGCGCGCCACCTCCACGTCCACGCCGTAGTTCTGCGCGCCCATCAGCGCCTCGCCCGACGCCTTCAGGAGGATGCGGCGGAACGCGGGCGCCTTCGCGCCGGGTTGTGCTTCGGCTGTGCTCATTTATTGATCGCGGACTCTTTCGGCCGCGGCTGCGGGCTGCGGGGCCGGGGGCCGGGCGGTTCATCGAACCGACCACTCAGAACCCCCGCCGAACCCGCGACCCGAATCCGCAATCGGTCTTACTGCCCGCCGCCGCTCATCGAGGCGACCTCGCTCGCGAAGTCGTCCTCGCGCTTGGCGATGCCCTCGCCCATCTTGTAGCGCGTGAAGCGGCGGACGGTGATGCGCTCGCCGGTGGCGGCGATCTTCTCGGTCAGAAGCTCGTTGACGGTCTTGGCCGGGTCTTTGACGAACGGCTGGTCGAGCAGCACGGCCTCCTCGAAGAACTTGTTGAGCCGGCCCTCGACGATCTTGTCGATGACCTGATCGGGCTTGTTGGCGTTCTTCGGGTCGTTCCGGGCCTGCGCGCGCGCGATCTCGCGCTCCTTGTCGAGCACGTCGGCGGCGACCTCCTCGCGCGAGACGAAGCGCGGCTCGGCCGCGGCGATGTGCATCGCGATGTCCTTGACGAGCGCCTGAAACTGTTCGGTGCGCGCCACGAAGTCGGTCTCGCAGTTGACCTCGACGAGCACGCCGACCTTCCCGCCCATGTGGATGTAGGAGCCGACCGCGCCCTCGGCCGCGACGCGGCCCGCCTTCTTGCCGGCCGTCGCCATGCCGCGCTTGCGCAGGATTTCGACGGCCTGCTCCTCGTTGCCGCCGGCCTCCGTCAGGGCCTTCTTGCACTCCATCATCCCCGCGCCCGTCTTCTCCCTGAGCGCCTTCACCGCGGCTGATGTGATCTCCGCCATGTTCATCTCCTAAAACGGTAGTCGGTAGACAGTAGTCAGCAGCCAGTAGAAAAACTTCCGTAGCCGAGCAGCCGGGATGAAGGCGTCAACTTCCGTCTAAGACAACCTACTGGCTACTGGCTACCGTCTACTGACTACTTAAAAAGATGCGCAGCCCGGCGGGTTCATCCGCACTCAAGAGGGCTGCGCTCGCCGTTGATGGAAACTTGTCGAACCCGCGCGGGCGGCCGCTTCACTTGGCCGCGCCGACCGACTCCGCGCCCTTCTCCTGCTCGGCCGAGGAGGGCGGCCGGTTGCCTTCTTCGTCGCCGCCGCCGGTCGCGCCGCGCACGGGCGCGCCCGTCCCCGCCTGCTCGTGGTCGCCCACGCTGTCGGGCTGCTGGCCCGTCCGGCCGAAGCCGATGTTGCCGGCCACGCTCGACGAAGCCTCGGTCGAGGGGATGGCGTTGCCCATGTCGGTGAAGTTCTGCGACTGCGCGCCGGGGTCGCGCTGCGTCGTCACGGAGGAGGTCGTCGGCTGGCCGCCCGTGCCGGTCGCGGCCACGACGGGCGACGGCGCGGCGGGCGCTTCGGCCGCGGTCTCCTCCTCGTCCGAACCCTTCGTCGAGAGCTGCTGCCCCTCGACGATGGCGTCGGCGATGCGCGAGGCGAAGAGGCGCACGGCCCTGAGCGCGTCGTCGTTGCCGGGGATGACGTAATCGATCCCCTCGGGCGAGCAGTTGGTGTCGACGACGGCGATGATCGGGATGCCGAGGCGGTTCGCCTCCTTGACGGCGATGTCCTCCTTGCGCACGTCGATGACGAAGAGCGCGTCGGGCAGCCGCGTCATGTTCTTGATGCCGGAGAGGTTGCGGTCGAGCGTCTCGCGCTCGCGGTCGAGCTTGATGCGCTCCTTCTTCGTCAGCTTCTCGTAGCGGCCGTCGGTCTGCATCGCTTCGAGGTCGCGCAGCCGCTTGATCGACTTCTGCACGGTCTGGAAGTTGGTCAGCAGGCCGCCGAGCCAGCGCTGGTTGATGTAGTACTGGCCGGCGCGCTCGGCCTCCTCGCGGATGGCGTCCTGCGCCTGCCGCTTGGTGCCGACGAAGAGGACGTTGCGGCCGCGGTCTTCGCCCATCAGGTTGGTGACGAACGCGATGGCGTCGCGGAACATCTTCTGCGTCTTCTGCAGGTCGATGATGTTGATGCCGTTGCGCTCGCCGAAGATGAACTCCTTCATCTTCGGGTTCCAGCGCCTGACTTGGTGGCCGAAGTGCACGCCGGCCTCAAGCAACTCCTTCATCGTGACGGTGACTGGCAAACTGACTCCTCCTCTGCCTCAGATTGGTTTGGTGTACTCGCCGCGCCCCAACGGCCCCGCGGGGCAACCAACCGGGGCGCGGCAATGGAATTAAGCGATTGCGGATTCCGGATTGCGTGACGCGGATTTAAGAAGGGGCGCGAGCCGCCCGGGCGACCCGCCATCCGGAACCCGCATGCCGCAATCGGCCTACCTCTTCGAGAACTGGAAGCGCTTGCGCGCGCCCTTCTGCCCGTACTTCTTGCGCTCTTTGGCGCGCGGGTCGCGCGTCACCAGCCCGGCGTCCTTGAGGGCGGGGCGGAGGTCGGCGTTGAACTCCATGAGCGCGCGGGTGATGCCGTGGCGCACCGCGCCGGCCTGCCCGGCCGGCCCACCGCCGGCGACGTTGACGACGATGTCGAACTTCTCGCCCGTGTTCGTCAGCGTCAGCGGCTGGCGGATGATCATGCGCAGGGCCTGATTGGGGAAGTACTCGTCAAAGGTCTTGCGGTTGACGCGGATCTCGCCCGTGCCCGGCCTCAGGTAGACGCGCGCCGTCGAAGTCTTGCGCCGCCCGGTTCCGTAATACTGAATCTCTGCCACAGCTCTCTTCCTTCGGAAAACTTAAGATTACTTCTGCGCCGCGGCGGCCGCGCGCGCGTCGAGGGCGAGCGGCTCGGGGCGCTGCGCCGCGTGCGGGTGCTCCGCGCCGGCGTAGACCTTCAGCTTCTTCGCCATCGCCTTGCCGAGCTTGTTCTTGGGGAGCATGCCCTTGACGGCCAGCTCGATGACCCGCTCGGGGTGCTTGGCGAACTGATCCTTGACCGAGATCGAGCGCAGGCCGCCCGGGTAGAGCGTGTGGTGGTGGTAGACCTTCTGCTCGGCCTTCGACCCCTTGAAGACGGCCTTGCGCGCGTTGATGACGATGACGTGGTCGCCCATATCCATGAAGGGCGTGTAGCGCGGGTTGTTCTTGCCCGTCAGCACGCGCGCCACCGCGGTGGCGAGACGGCCCACGGTCTGGCCTTCGGCGTCCACGACGTACCACTTGCGATTTTCGGCGAGTCCGTCCCCGCTGGGAAAGTATGTAGACATAGGTAACTCTCTCAATTTTAAGCGTCTAAAACGCGAACGGCTAGAATACGAAACGCCCTTTTTGTTGTCAAGCCGGGGTGTCGGGGGTCGGGGGCGAAAATGGCCGCGGGCCTGCGCGGGCCGGGGCCGGGGCGAAACTTCGGGGGCGCTTCAAACCAAAGGCCCCACGGTCAACCGCCGTGGGGCCTTCGTGCGCTTGTGAAGCAGCCCGGTTACGGGTTGCTGCCCGGCTGCGTGGCGGGCTTGTTCTGGTCTTCGGTGCGCTTCTTGAGCTGCGGCACGTCGTCCTTCTCGGCCGGCGCGCCCGTCCCGTCGGTCGTCACCGAGGGGTCTTCGGGCGCGGGCGAGCGGCGCTTCAAGGTCGGGCGGCCCGGCGCGCCGTCTTCGCCCGGCCCGATGTCGCCGGCCGTCGAGGCGCGCGCGTTCGAGAGGCGGAGCAGGCGGCCTTTGACGCGCTGGAACTCCGAGGTCGAGAGCACGTACTCCTCGCGGTCGGGGAAGCGGCTGACGAGGTCGCGCGTGGACTCGACGCGGTCGGGCGGCTGCGGGTGCGACGCGAAGAGCTTCGAGATCGTGCCCGGCTTCTTCTTGTTCTTCGCCTGAAGCTTCTCGAACATCGTGGACATCGCGCCGGGGTCGTAGCCGGCCGCCCACAGATACTGCACGCCGAGCGCGTCGGCCTCCTCCTCGGCGCTGCGGCTGAACTTCATGAAGCCGAGGAGCGCGCCGAACTGCGCCGCCTGATTGATGAGCAGGCCGCCCAAGCCCCCGAGGAAGATCGAGCCGGCCATCAGGCCGATCTCGGCGAGCATGCCCTTGGCCTGATTCTCCATCGCGTGGCGGGCGGCGACGTGCGCGATCTCGTGCGCCATCACGCCGGCCACCTCGGCCTCGTTGTCGGCCGCGAGGATCAGCCCCTTGTTGACGTAGAAGAAGCCGCCGGGCAGCGCGAAGGCGTTGACCTCGTCGGAGTCGATGACCTTGATGGTGAAGGGAATCTTGGCGTCGGAGTGGAGCACCACGTTCTGGCCGACGCGGTTGATGTACTCGCTGATGACGGGGTCGTCGACGAACTTGGCCTCGCGGTCGATCTGCGCGGCGAGCTGGCGGCCGAGGTTGACTTCCTTCTCCAGCGACCCGCTCATGCTGGCGATCAGCCCGCCGTTAATCTTCCGCTTGCCGATGAGGCGCGGGTCTTCCTTCTCCGAGAGCGGCTTGGTCGCGCTGGCCTTGACGGTCTGCGGCGCTTTGGCCTGCGCGTCGTTCTTCGCCTGCTCGGCGGGCTTCTGCCCCGTCTTGGCCTGCCGGCGCGGCGCGGCCACGGCCGCCATCGAGCCGGCCCACAGGCTGAAGACGAGCGTCAGGGCCGTGAACGTGCGGGAGATTCTGTTGAACATGGTACTAAAGCCTCCAGAAACGTTTCGAATCGCCAGTGGTCGAAGGAGAAGTCCGCGCGGCGAGGCCCCGCCGAAACCCTCGTCGGTCACCTGTTTTAAAGGACGCCGGCGGCGCGGCCCCTTCGAGCCCGCGGCCCGCCCGCTGAGGAAGCCCTGCGACGGTTCACTCCTGAAAGTGGCCGGAAGGGTGACCCTTTGATGCGCCGCGGCGCGCAGAGGGTTGCGCCGGGGGCGGGCCACGGCGGGGCCTTCCTCCGGCGCGCTTCATCTCCGAGGGGGAGCCGGGAAATTATAGCAGCACGGGCGCCCGCGGGGCGTAAAAAAACTTCCCGATTGCGCCCCGGCCGGGCCGCGTGTTAGATTCAAAAAGACCCACCTCGCCCTCTCCTCACGGGCGTCGCCGAAGCGGTTTTGCCTCCAGTCCATAAGGGTTCATCCGGTGAAACGCATTCAAGATAAGATTAAGGACCTCGTTGAGCCGCAGGCTTTCGAGCAGGGCGGGAGCTTTACGGACGATCCGGCGCGGGCGCTCGACGCCTACCGCTTCACGGACGTGACCTCCGACCTGCTGGCCCGCTGGCTCGACACGCTGGCCGATCTGTCGCGCGCGGGCGGGGCGGCGCTGGCCCTCGCCGGGGCCCGCGGCGTGGGCAAGAGCCACGCCCTCGCCGTCTTCGGCGCGCTGGCCGGGTCGGAGCGGCTGCGCCAGACCGTCGCGGACGCGCACGTCGCGTCGAGCGCGCAGAGGCTCGCGGGGCGGCGCTACGCCGTCGTGCGGGTCGAGCGCGGCACGCGCCAGACGCTCGCGGGCGAGATGGCCGCGGCCTTCGCCGCCGTCTTCGGCGGGAGCGAGGCGCAGTGGGCGGGCGGCGCGGCCGAGATGCTTTCGGTGGCGGCCTCAAGGGCCTTCGACGAGACGCTGGTCGTCATCGTGGACACGGCCCCTTCGCGCCTCGCGCGCGTGGCCCGCGACGACGGCCCCGTGCTCGGCGAGCTGGCCGTCACGGCGCGGGCCACCGGCGCGCTCGTCGCCCTCGCCCTCGACGACGACATCGAGGGGGCCGACGGCGCGAACGTCGCGCTGGCCGGAACCTACCAGATAGACTACCTCGACCCCGAGAACCTCTACCGCGTCGCCGAGCAGTTCGTGCTCCGCAAGCGGCCGCAGGGGCGCGCGCGCGTCCGCGACATCTACGAGTCTCTGCGCGGCTCCGTGCCCGACTTCCGCTGGAGCGAGACGCGCTTCGCCTCGCTCTACCCCGTCCACCCGCTGGTGGCCGAAACGTCGGCCGGCGTGCGCCTCTACGTCCCGGCCTTCGCCTTCCTGCCGTTCGCGGGCGTGGTGGCGGCGCGCGCCGCGGGGCGGCCCGCCCTTTCGCTCGTGCTGCTCGACGAGGTCTTCGACGCGACCGAGGCCGAGCTGCGCAAGTCGCCCGAGTTGCGGGAGGCCATCGCCGGCTACGACAGCCTCGCGGCCGGCTGCGTCGGCCAACTGCCGGTGATGCACCGCCATCAGGCGCGGCTGATTCTCAAGAGCCTCTTCGTGCTCTCGCTCGACGGGCGGGGCGCGACGGCGCGCGAGCTCTGCGCGGCGCTCCTGCTCGCCGACGCGCAGGGCGAGGCGACCGCGCAGATCGAGGAGACGCTGGCGCGGTTCGCCAACGCGGCCCTCGCCGGGAGCCTCCGCGTGACGGCCGAGCCGGGCGGGCACGCGCGCTACCGCTTCCACATTCAGGCGCTCGACGCGGCGGCCGCGGTAGAAACAACGAGCGCGCCGGCCGCCGCGGGCGTCGGGCCGCGAGTTCCGGAAGAGAAGAAAGCTGAGAGCGAAGCGCCCGCGGCGGCGCTCGAAAGTCCCGCGGCCGCGGGCCTCTCCGCCGCCCCCGTCGAATCGTCGCCCGCCGCTCCGAGTCAAACGGAACTCGCCGGGCAGGGACAAGTCTCGCCCCCCCGGTCTTCGCCGGCGGACGACATTCTGTCGGATATTCTGGGCGACGAGAAAACGGAAGCGGCGGCCGCACGCGTTGATTCGATAGACGCCGCGCCGCCTGTTGTCGTCGCCGAGAGCGTCGGCGCTCAGGCGCAGGTTCACGCCCCGGCCGCCGCCTCGCTCGCCGAGCAGAGCTTCAAAGACCTCTTCGCCGATGACGAGGCCGAGGAGGCGGGCGCGGCCCCCGCCGGCGAGGCCCGCGAGTCCGCGGCCCCTGCGGCCGCGCCGCCCGAGCCGACACGGCCGGGCACGGGCGAACTGGCCGAGTGGGCGCGTCTGCTGACGGGCGAGGCCGCGGCCGCGCCTTTGAGCGACCCAGAAGGTCGCGAGTCCGTGCGCGCCGCGCTGGCGCGCTGGCTCGACTCGTGGCGCGCGCGCGGGCTGGCCGAGAAGTTCGAGGCGCTGCCCGACAACTTCGCCACGACACGCGTCTGGAAGGTCGAGGCCGGCGTCCGCAAGAGCTTCGCGGCCTCGGCCTCGGCCGTCGAGTCGGCGCTGGCCGGGCGCGTCACGCTCGAAGAGGCTTTGGCCCGCGTCGGCAACGCCTTCCGCAACTCGCCCGACACCTTCGACGCGCGCGCGCGCGACCTCGCCGACCTGACCGAGCTGGTCGAGGGCTACGCGCGCCGCGAGCGCCTGCGCGCCTACCTCGCCGCGGCCGAGGCTACCGGCGTTGACGAGATCGAGACGGCGCGGCGCGAGCTGCTCAACATCGCCGGCGACCCCTCGGGGCTGCTCGACGCGGGCCGGCGCGCGCGCTTCGAGCGCCTGTGGCGTGAGTTCCACGCGCGCTACGTCGAGCACTACGCGGCCGTCCATGATAAAACTGTGGGCGGCGGCGGGGCGCGCGCGGGGCTTCAGGAACTGAAGCGCGGCGCGCGCTGGCGCGAGTTCGAGGCACTGGCCCGCCTGCCGGTCGTCAGCGCGCGCGTGTGGCGTCAGGCGGCGGAGGCTTTGCGCCGGGCCGAGGGCGCGCGGTGCGGGCTGCCCGTGCGCCAGTTGCTCGACAGCCGGCCGGGCTGCGCCTGCCGCTTCCGGCTCGCGCACGCGGCCGAGCTGTCGCAGCTCCCGCAGGAGTTGGAGGCTCTGGTCGAGCACGGCCTGTCGGTCTACCGCCGCACGCTGCTGATGCTCGGCGGTTACCTCGCCATCGCGCTCGACGCCATCGCGCGCCGCGAGACGGAGGAGGAAGCGGCGCGCCGCGCCCGCGCGCTGGCGACCGCCTTCGCGCAGGGGCGCGCGCCGGAGCGGTTCACGCGCCGCGACGTGCGGCTGCTCGAACGCGCCTTCGAGCGGATGGTCGCGCCGCCGCCCGTGCGCGTCGAGGCCCCGAACGGCGACGCCGGCCTGCTCACGCGCGACGAACTGCGCGCGCGCCTCGAACAGTGGCTCGACGAGCTGCCCGAGCGCCCCGTGCTCATCCAGATCGTGTCGAAGAACGAGGCCCATGCCCCTTAAAAAGTCTGGAGTCCGGAGTCTGAAGTCTGGGGTCGGAAGACGGGCGTCCGCGCGGCAGGCGGGCGGGGGCGAAGCGGAAAAGGGGAAGAGGGGGAAGGGGAGCCGCGAGGGTTCCTCTCCCCCTCTTCCCCTTTCGCGTCCCCCCGGCGCGAAGCCGGGGCGGAGCGTCGCCGTCGTCGGGGCGGGGAGGTTGGGGACGGCGCTGGCGCGCGCGTTGGCGTCGAGCGGGTACGAGGTCTTGGCGCTGGTGTCGCGCGGCGCGGCGGGCGCGCGCCGGGCCGCGGGGCGCGCGGGCGTGCGGGCGGCGGCGCTCTCGGCCGCGAGGCTCGCGGAGCTTCCACCCGCCGACCTCATCTTCATCACGACGCCTGACGACGCCATCGCCGCGACGGCCGGACGCCTCGCCGACTTATACGTCGCCTCCGAGGCGCGCGGCCGCGTCGTGCTGCACACAAGCGGGGCGCTCTCGTCGGGCGTGCTCGCGCCGCTCGCCGCGCGCGGCTTCGCCGTCGGCTCGATGCACCCTCTGGCGGCGGTGAGCGAGGCGCGGGCCGGGGCCGAGAGTCTGCGGCGGGCCTTCTACTGCGTCGAGGGCGACGCGCGCGCCTCGCGGGCCGCGCGCCGCGTCGTGCGCGACCTCGGCGGCCGGAGCTTTTCGATCAGCGCCCGCGACAAGGCGCTCTACCACGCCGCGGCGGTGATGACCGCCGGCCACGCCGTCGCCCTCTTCGACACGGCCGCGCGCCTGCTCGCCGCCTGCGGCCTGACCGAGGCGCGCGCCCGCGCCGTGCTCCTGCCGCTCTTCGCCAGCACCCTCGGCAACCTCTCCGGGCAGACGCCCGCCCGCGCCCTCACGGGAAGCTTCGCCCGCGCCGACGTGGACACCGTCCGCAAACACCTCGCCGCCCTCCGCCGCGCGGACGTGCCCGGCGCGCTCGCCGTCTACGCCCTCCTCGGCGGACTCTCCCTCCCGCTCGCCCTTCGGAACGGCGCGGACGCCGCGGCGCTCGAAGAGATCGAACGCGCCCTCGCCGGTAAAGCCGTGAAGCGTCAACCGTGAGCCGGAGACGTGGGCCCGCGGCTCGCGCCCAATCTCTCTTGACGGTTGACGATGCGAGGCTTTTCGCCGCCCTGCTTGCGCCCCGCGTGGCTTTGGCGATAGAGTTTTCCGCGTCGTCATTCCTAAGTCACGTCCGAAAGGAAACCTTCGCCTTGTCCTCGTCGCAGAAGACGCCCAGCGCGAGTTACAGCCTGACCTTGCGCGTCAAGCTTTCGAGCCGGACGGGCACGCTCGGGGAGTTGACGATGGCTATCGGGCAGGCCGGAGGCGACATCGGGGCCATCGACATCGTCAGCGTCGGCCGCGACCAGATCATCCGCGACCTGACCGTCAACGCCGGCTCGGCCGAGCACGGCAAGGAGATCGTCACGGCCGCGCGCGCCGTGGACGGCGTCGAGGTCATCAACGTCTCCGACCGCGTCTTCCTCATGCACCTCGGCGGCAAGATCGAGGTCGTCTCGAAGGCCCCTTTGAAGACGCGCGCCGACCTCTCGATGGCCTACACGCCCGGCGTCGCGCGCGTCTGCGAGGCCATCCACCGCGACCCCGAGAAGGCTTACACGCTGACCATCAAGCGCAACACCGTGGCCGTCGTCACCGACGGCACGGCCGTCCTCGGCCTCGGCGACATCGGCCCGGCCGCGGCGCTGCCCGTGATGGAGGGCAAGGCGCAGCTCTTCAAGGAGTTCGCGGGCGTGGACGCCTTCCCCATCTGCCTCTCGACGAAAGACCCGGCCGAGATCGTCAGCACCGTCAAGCGCATCTCGGTCGCCTTCGGCGGCATCAACCTCGAAGACATCTCCGCGCCGCGCTGCTTCGAGATCGAGGAGCGCCTCAAGGAAGAGCTCGACATCCCGGTCTTCCACGACGACCAGCACGGGACGGCCGTCGTGGTGCTGGCCGCGCTGATTAACGCCGTCAAGCTCGTCGGCAAGCGGATGGAGGACTTGAAGGTGGTGGTCAACGGCGTCGGCGCGGCCGGCGTCGCCTGCTCGAAGATTATCTTGAACGCGGGGGTGAAGAACGTGGTCGGCTGCGACCAGACGGGCGCGCTCTACCGCGGGCGCACGGAGAACATGAACTGGGTTAAGGATCACTACGCGCGCCTGACGAACCCCGACAACGTGCGCGGAACCGTCCACGAGGTCATCGCCGGCGCGGACGTTTTCTTCGGCCTCTCGGCCCCCGGCATCCTCACGGTCGCAGACCTCGGGCGGATGGCGAAAGACCCCATCGTCTTCGCGATGGCCAACCCGACGCCCGAGATCATGCCGGAGGAGGCGGCCTGCCACGTCGCCGTGATGGCGACGGGGCGGTCTGACTACCCGAACCAGATCAACAACGTGCTCTGCTTCCCCGGCATCTTCCGCGGGGCCTTGCAGTGCCGCGCCTCGCGCATCAACGAGGAGATGAAGCTGGCCGCCGCGCAGGCCATCGCCGACATCATCGCCGACGAGGAGCGCCACCCCGAATACATCGTCCCCTCCGTCTTCGACAAGCGCGTCGCCGAGGCCGTCTCGCGCGAGGTCGAAGAGGCCGCCTACCAGACCGGCGTCGCCCGCCGCGAGCGCACCCACGTCGAGCCCCTGATGTAAGCGAGCGGTTGCGGGTTTCCCTGCCCGGAGTTCCGGGCCGGACACGACGGGGCCGCGCGACGCGCCTACCACGCTCCGCGCGGCCCCGCGCACGTCCCGCCGCCAGCAGACGGCGGGAGTGCGTGGAGGGATGCGCCCTGCCCTCAGCGCACCCCTTACCTAATCCCCTACATAAATGCCCATAGCCATGAGGCCCCCTGTGATATATTCCGCCCGTTCCAGTCTTTGAAAACCCGGCAACGGCTAATGCGTAGCTCGCCTCAACCTCAAGCTGAGTGATGAGCATCGCCGTGCGTAATGAAAGGTTCCTACCCACGGCGAATCAACTACGTAACCGCATTATATCGCCAACAGGCGATAGACGCAAGTCCTTTGTTAATAATTCTGCCCCATCAGGAGGTTTCTCCTGATGGGGTACGCACGCCCGAAGCCGGAACGGCTTGCCGACAAACTCAGGCACATCAGGATTGCGCTCGGTCTCTCTCAAACCGAGATGCATCGCCGTCTTGAGGCCGAAGAGTTAATCACCTACACCCAAATCTCTAAATACGAATCCGGTCTCCGCGAGCCGCCTTTGCAGATTCTCCTGCGCTACGCGCGCGCCGCAGGCGTCCCGACCGAAGTCCTCATAGACGACGAGCTAGACCTGCCCGCGCAACTCCCCGGCCCGACCGACCACGAAGAAATCCGGCGCAGGTTTTCATCGAAGAGGAAGAGAGCTTAGCCGTCTTGGGCCGACTCGCTATTCAGCGCCCAAACACCGCGTTGCACTTGAACGAGGAGGCCCCTGTCCCGCAGAACTTGAAGCTGCTGGCGGATTTTGTCCCGGATGTGACGGTTGTGCGGGTGTAGTCGTTCAAGCTGCGCCTCGAACGCGTAAACATCCCCGTTGGTAAATTCCTTTCGGCCGAGAGACCTCACCACCCTGAGCACGTCCAGAGTCCAACCGCGCTCGGTTGGCGTAATCTCCTGCAAAGGCTTCAACCGGATGAAACTCTCGTGAACCTGCTGAGGATGCGCCGGGACGCCATCCTTGACGAGACGAATTCTCGCGTCCGGCGGGATGTTCTTCAGGACGATGTTGCAACCGACCCAACCGGCGCGACGCGCGCCCGCCGCTAACGGCTTTCGCCGTTCAATCGCCGACTCGGAAAAGGCGAAGTGCGGAACCAGAATCAAATTACGAACCTGCCAAGCCGGCTTGTTGTAATGAAGCGCGTAAAGATTCGGCGTGCGGTCTTCTCGAATCGCGCGCACCATCGCCTCATACGCTGCGTCAACGATGCGGTCTCCTATCGGGGAACTCTTGCTCTTGAGTTGGTAAGGTAAACCGCAGTTAGGACAGATGAAGTCGAAAGCTGCTGTATTGTTGGGGGCAGGCGTCAGGGAGGGGCGTTGGCAGTTCGGGCAGTAAAGATTTTTCTGCCCCCACGCCTCAGTCACGACGCGCGCTTGCTGTGCGGGGCTTCGATAGTTCTGCGCCAGATGCGCGGGCAGCAGGATGTCCATAACGTAGGCGGTAGCGGCCACGTCCGATTGGTTCAAAGCAGGCCGATTCTCTCACCACGCGCCGAATCGTGGAAGGCCAAGTTTGAATCTCCTTCGTGCGCGGGTTCCGCCTGACCACGCGGTTAATGTCCTTCAAGTTGGCCTCGCCGCCTAACTCGGTCAATGCCATTGAAACGATTTCCGCCCAAGTGGTTTGTCCGCCCTCCCGCGCCGCCGTGCCGACCCGGATGAATCCGACGGAGACGCGGCTGAAAGAGAAGGTGAGTTGGTCTGAGGCGAGTTCGTCGCGCAGGCGGGCCGCGGCTATCTCAAGGTAATCGGCTATCAAATCAATCCCTATAAACCTTCGGCCGAGGCGGGCGCAGACGACGCCGGTGGTGCCGCTGCCGCAGAAGGGGTCGAGGACGAGGTCGCGCGGGTTGGTGGAGGCGCGGATGATGCGGTCGAGCAGGACTTCGGGCTTCTGCGTCGGGTGCTTGCCGTAGCGCTTCTCGTGCTTGCCGGGCGGCTTGATAGACCAGAGCGACTGCATCTGCTTGCCGCGGTTCTCGCGCTTCATCTCCTGATAGTTGAAGGTGTGCCGCGACTTCGGGCCGGGCCGCGCCCAGAGGATGGTCTCGGTCGAGTGCGTGAAGTAGCGGCACGAGAGGTTCGGCGGCGGGTTGACCTTGTGCCACGCGATGTCGTTGAGAATCTTGAAGCCGAGCCGCTGCATGGCGTACCCGACGCTGTAGATGTTGTGCGCCGTGCCCGTCACCCAGATGGAGCCGTCGGGCTTCAAAAGCCGCCGGCACTGCTTCAGCCACTCCTCGTTGAATTGGTAGACGGCCTCGAACGTCTCGGCCCTGTCCCACGCGCCCTTGTTGACGCTCACCATCTTGCCGGCGTGGCAGGTGATGCCGTCGTTCGAGAGGAAGTATGGCGGGTCGGCGAAGATGAGGTCGAAGACGCCCTCCCTCGCCCGCGCGAGCAGGCTCAGGGCGTCGCCCCGATAGAGGCGCACGCCGCGCTGCTTGTCCTCGAAGAAGGATTCAGGAACAGGCGGAGGCATGACCGCTTCCCAGAGAAAGTCCTCGGCCAACGGCGAATCCGTCTGGTGGGTCATGGCGACGAAAGACGCGGCGCGGGTAGCGCCTTCAGACTCCTGCGAACGGACTCGATCTAAGATCGAATCCCCCCGCGCGTCAAGCGGCGGACGGGTCAAGTGATCTGAGTTCAGAAGCTTACGGGCTGAGGGACGGCCGCAGGCGGGCGAGTCGTCGGCGGTTCGGAGCGTCAGACGGCGGCGCGCAAAGATTGGGCGATGAGGGGGACGATGCGGCGGGGGACGGCGATGGCCTCTTTGATGTGGCGGGCGTGGGTGAAGTGGCCGGCGACGTGGAGGCCGGCGACGTTGGTCTCGAAGGTCTCGGGGTCGTAGACGGGGATTTCGTTGGGGCCGTGGCGCTCAGTCTCTACGCCGACCGAGCGGAGCAGGGTGAGGTCGGCGTCCGCGCCGACGAGGACGAAGACGGCGTCGTTGGGGAGCGTGAGCGAGGCCCCGGCGGCGTCTTTAATTCTGACGTGAGCTTCGGCGATCTCCTCGACCTCGCGGAAGAACAGCAGGCGCAGGCGGCCGCGCTCGATCTCGCGTTCGAGCGGGCCGCGCACCCAGTGCTTGATGCAGCCGCGCTTCGGGTCGCGGTTCTCCCAGTCCTCGCGCCAGATGGCAAAGGTCGCGCGCGCGCCGCCCTCGGAGAGGAAGAGCGCGGCCTCGGCGGCACTGTTCCCGCCGCCGACGACGAGCGCCTCCTTGCGCACGTAAGGGTAAGGCTCGACGAAGCGGTGGCGGACTTTCGGGAGGTCTTCGCCGGGCACGCCCAGCCGCCGCGGCCGCGCCATCGCGCCCGTGCAGACGAGCAGGCGCGCGGCCTCGTAGACGCCCCGCGTGGTGCGCGCGCGGAAGCCTTCCGCGCCGAGGCGTTCGAGCCGCGTCACCTCCTCCTCGGTGCGGATGCGCAAATCCCGTTCGAGGGCGAAGCGGACGTAGTGGGAGAGCAGCTCCTCGCGCGTCGGCTTCTCGCGGCAGGGCTTCAGCTCGCCCTCGCCCAGCTCCAGCTCGTCGGTCGTCGAGAAGACGGTCAGCCCGACCGGGTAGCGGTAGACGGTGTCGGCGATGAGCCCCTTCTCGACGACGAGGTAGTCGAGCCCCTCGCGCGCCGCGGCGTCGGCCGCCGAGAGGCCGGCCGGGCCCGCGCCGATGATGAGCAAGTCGAGTCGCCTGTCTTCCGCCGTCATCGAGCACATCCTCGCACACCGCCGTGCGGAAGACAAAACGGGCGGCTCGCGGGGCGCGTGCGCGCGCGAGAAAACTGTTGACAGACTCGGGCTCTGAGACTATCGTGCCCGTGCTTTTCTGCTTTACCCGGTCGCACGAGCTTTCCTTCATCCGCCGCCGACAGAAGGGTTCCCACTGAAGGCGCGACGGCCGCGCCCGAGGCCGACCACGTCACTTCGGGGCGCCCACGGCCGGCGGCTCAATCAACACTCCAGCCAGCGGACGCCCGCCGCGCCGACGCGCGGGTCGCGGCGCGGAAATTTCTCCCGACCGAAACAGAATGGCCGCGGCCGGCATAAAGAAGTGAGGCCGCCGCGGACGCCCGACCGAACCCCTCGCCGCCCGCGCGCGCGCGAAATGCTTCGCCGCGGCCCGCGGGCCGAGAACCCCTCAGACGAAAGGAACCCCGAGATGGCAGCAGAAGAACAGGCGCAGAACCGGCCGCCGGAGGAGCGCTACCCCGGCGGGCGGCCCGTCGGGATCGTCGGGATTTACCTCCTGCTCGGATACCTCCTCATCATCGCCGTCCTGACCTTCATCTCGCTGGTCGTCTTGTGGCCGCCGATCCGGCCCGAGGGGAAGAGCGACGCGCAGAAACTGCTGGAGACGGCCGGGAAGAACGCGATCGCGGGCGTGACGCCGACGCCGCCCCCGCCGACCCCCGTCCCCACGCCCGACCCGCGCCCCGAGCACCAGCGCATCAGGGACACCGTGTGCCTGACCGAGATGGGCGAGGCGCGCGAGGGCGTCACCCCGCTCAAGATTCCCTTCATGGAGCGGCGCTGCGTCTACGACGAAGACCGCCTGTTTCTCATCGTGCTCTTCGCCGGCGCGCTCGGCGGGCTGGTCTACGCGCTGCGCTCGGTGACGTGGTACATCGGCAACCGGCGGCTTAAGCAGAGCTGGACGCCGCTCTACTTCCTCACGCCCTTTTCGAGCGCGGCCATCGCCCTCGTCTTCTACTTCGTCATCCGCGGCGGCTTCTTCTCGCCCACGTCGAGCGTCTCGGACACCAGCCCCTTCGGCTTCGCCGCGCTGGCCGCGCTGATCGGCATGTTCACCGAGCAGGCGGCCAACAAGCTGCGCGACGTGGCCGCCACGGTGCTCACGCCGAAGGAGCAGGGCAAGGATCACGCCGGGGCCGCGCCCGTCATCACCACCCTCACGCCCGCCGTCGGCCCGACCGCCGGCGGCACCTCGGTCGTCATCGCGGGCGACCACTTCCGGCCCGGCGCGTCCGTCACCTTCGGCGGCGTCGCGGCCACCGTCGAGAGCGTTGACGAGAAGCTCATACAGGTCTCGACGCCGCCGCACGCGCCCGGCAAGGTGGACGTGGTGGTGACGAACACGGACAAGCAGACGCAGACGGCGTCGAAGGCCTACGAGTACAGGGACGACACGCCGGCGCCGACCGCGACCGGCGTCGGCGTTGGTGCCGGAGGCGGCGTGACGCCGGACGGACAGACCGGGGGGCAGCAACAGCCGGGACAGTCGCAGCAACAGCCGGGGCAGTCCGGCGAGGCTCAGGCGGCCGAGACGGCGCAGGCGGCGGGCGACGCCGAGGGGCAGACGACCGAAGAGGTCTTGGTGAACGACGACGCGGAGGTGGCGGCCGAAGAGGCCGCGACGGAGGCCGGGGGGCAGAAGGCCCTCATCGTCGCCCCGCCCTACGGCGTCCCCGAGGGCGGGGAGGAAGTGGCGATTACCGGGGCGGGCTTCGTGGACGGGGCCGCCGTCCTCTTCGGCGAGACGCCGGCCCCGTCCGTCACCTTCATGGACTCCAACACCCTCACGGCCGTCACGCCGCCCGGCGCGGTGGGTAAGGTGGCCTTGACGGTCAGGAACCCTGACGGCACCACCTTCACCCTCCCCGAAGGCGAGAGCTTCGAGTACACGGACGAGGCCGGGTAAGAGGGTTGCGGGTTGGCGGTTGCGGGTTGCGGAATCAGAAGAGTCGGGTGATCGAATCGATCAATCAACCTCTTCTAATCCGCAGTCCGCAACCGCCAACCCGCGACCGCCTCTCCGGCCGCTCGTTGCGTCTCCTTTCCGCGGCTCGCTATAATGCCCCGGCTTGAACCCAGAGGCCCCCGCACACAGGCAGACGCAGACGCCAGCCACAGCACTCCCCGACAGACTGCGCGGCATCCTCCTCCCTTTCCCGACGCCCTTCGGCCCCGACGGCGATTTCGACCCGCGACTCCTCAGCGCCAACATCGAGCGCTGGAACCGCACCGGCATCTCCGGCTTCGTCGCCCTCGGCTCGACCGGCGAGCGCGTCCATCTCGACGAGCGCGAGCGCGAGCGCGTCGTCGAGACGGCGCGCGCCGCCACGGCCGAGGGGCTGGCCTTCGTCGTCGGCGTCGGCGAGCAGAGCACGCGCGCGACCGTCGCCGAGGCCGCGCGGGCCGCGCGCGCCGGGGCCGACGCGCTGCTCGTCATCACCCCCCACTTCTACCGCGGCGCGATGAACGGCGAGGCCCTGCGCGCGCACTTCGAGGCGGTGGCCGACGCCTCGCCCGTGCCCCTCGTCCTTTACAACATCCCGCAGAACACCGGCGTCGCCCTCGCGCCCGAGACGGTCGCGCGCCTCGGCGAGCACCCGAACGTCGTCGGCCTCAAGGACAGCTCGGGCGACGTGGCGAGCCTGATGGAGACGCTGCGGCTCGTGGGCACGCCCCGCGCCGACTTCGCCGTGACGACGGGCCACGCCGGCGTGCTCCACCCGGCGCTGGCGGCCGGAGCGGATGGCGCCATCCTCGCCGCGGCCTGCGTCGTGCCGCGCCTGTGCGTCGCCGTCTTCGAGGCCGCGCGCGCGGGCGACCACGAGCGGGCGCGCGCCTTGCAGAGGCGGCTCGCCCCGGTTGCGCGCGCCGTGACCGTCGGGTACGGTATCGGCGGACTCAAGGCCGCCCTCGACCTGCTCGGCTACCACGGCGGCCCCGTCCGCGCGCCGCTGCGCCCGCCCGACGAGGGCGCGCGCCGCGAGATCGAGAAGCTGCTCAAAGAAGTAGACAGTAGCCAGTAGTCAGTGGCGCCCCGCGTTGCCGACGTTGACGCTGACACGCGAACGATTTAACACCGAAGCCCTTTTCTACTGACTACTGACTACCGTCTACTGACTACTCTTTATGAGCACGACCGAACCAGCCTGTCACAGCACGCCCGAGGCGGCGGGCCTGCGCGTCGAGCGCGTCGCGTTCGACCGCGTGCCGCACCAGTCGCGCCTCTTCCTCGAATACCTCCGCGACCCCGTCGCCCTGCGCCGCTTCTACCCCGAGGCCGTGCGCTTCCACCACGAGCTGGCCGCGCGCGTCCCCGCCGTGCTCGCCGCGCACCGCACGCCGCGCCGCGCCCTCTGCGACGCGCTCGCCGCGATGAACGAGTCGTGGGGCGCCTCGCCCGAGACGCTCGCCAACGTCGAGCGGCTGCGCGCCGAGGACGCCGTCGCCGTCGTCACGGGCCAGCAGGTCGGGCTGTTTACGGGGCCGCTCTACACCGTCTACAAGGCGCTCTCGGCCGTCAAGCTCGCCGCCTGCCTGACGGCGCGCGGCACGCCGGCCGTCCCCGTCTTCTGGATGGCGACCGAGGATCACGACTGGGACGAGGTGCTCGCGGCCGAGGTCGTCGCCTGCGACGGCCGGCTGGCCAGCACGTCCGTGCCCGCCGAACTCCACGCCGAGGGGCAGCCGGTCGGCGGCGTCGTGCTCGACGCGAGCGCCGAGGAGGCGACCGGCCGCCTGCTCGAACTCCTGCCTTCGAGCGAGTTCGTGCCCGAGCTGGGGAAGCTCCTGCGCGACTGTTACCGGCCGGGCCGCGCCGCGGGCGAGGCGTTCGCGCGCCTGCTCGCCGCGCTCACCGGCGCTTACGGCCTCGTCCTGCTCGACCCGCTCGACGCGCGCCTCAAGCGGCTCGCCGCGCCGCTCTACGGCGAGGCCGCGCGCCGCGCCGCCGACATCGCCGCGGCCATCGCCGAACGCTCGCGCCAGCTCGAAGAGGGCGGCTACCACGCGCAGGTTCACGCCTCGCCCGAAGCCTTCCCGCTCTTCCTGATGGACGGCGGCGTGCGCCGCGCGCTCGCGCGCGACGAAGACGGCCGCTACCGCGCGAAGGGCACCGAGCACGTGTGGTCGGCCGAGGAGCTGGCCGCGCTCGCGCTCGATGAGCCGGAGCGCTTCAGCCCCAACGTCACCCTGCGCGCCGTCGTGCAGGATTATCTGTTGCCGACGGTGGCCTACTACGGCGGCGCGGCCGAGGTCGCCTACTTCGCGCAGACGGCCGAGGCTTACCGCCTCCTCGGCCGGCCGGCCACGCCCATCCTCCACCGCGCCAGCCTGACCGTCGTCGAGCGCCGCACCGGGCGCACGCTCGAACGCTACGGGCTGCGGCTCGAAGACTTCTTCAACGGCTTGGACGCCGTGACGGCGCGCGTCGTCGAAGAGCACCTCGGCCGCGACCTCGCGCGCGCCTTCGACGAGACGGACGAGACGGTCGCGCGCGCCCTCGACGGGTTGCAGGCGAAGCTGCGCGACTTCGACCCGACGCTGGCCGACGCGCTCGCCGCGGGCCGCCGCAAGATCGCCTACCAGCTCGAAGGCTTGCGCGCGCGCTTCCACCGCGCGCAGATGTCGCGCGACCGCGCCGCCCTGCGCCAGATCGAGCGCGCCGCCACGGCGCTCTACCCCGGCAAGTCGCTTCAGGAGCGGCACCTCAACGTCACCTCCCTGCTCGCCCGCCACGGCCCCTTCGTCGTCGACTGGCTCCACGACGCCATCGAGCTGGGCGCGCCCGAGCACCAGATTCTTTATCTTTGAAGTAGTCAGTAGCCAGTAGACAGTAGTCAGTAGCCGGCAGCGCTCCGCGCTCAGGCCGCTGACGCTGATGCTCAAGGGACTCGACACCGAAGCTCTTTCTACTGACTACTGACTACCGTCTACTGACTACTTCTTTATGTCCAAAATCCGCGTCCTCTCGGATCACGTCGCGAACCAAATCGCCGCGGGCGAGGTGGTGGAGCGGCCCGCGTCCGTCGCGAAGGAGTTGGTCGAGAACTCGATTGACGCCGGCGCGCGGCGCGTCGAGGTGGACGTGGAGGCGGGCGGGCGCAGGCTGCTGCGGGTGGCCGACGACGGCTCCGGCATGACGCGCGACGACGCGGTGCTCGCCTTCGAGCGCCACGCCACGTCGAAGATCAGCTCGACCGAAGACCTCGAACGCATCGGCACGCTGGGCTTCCGCGGCGAGGCGCTGGCCTCCATCGCCTCGGTCGCGCGCGTCGAGCTGGTGACGCAGGCCGGGGGCGAGCCGGAGGCGACGCGCGTCCTCATCGAGGGCGGGCGGATGCGCGACGTGTCGCCGGCCGCGCGCCCGCGCGGGACGACCATCGCCGTGCGCGACCTCTTCTTCAACGTGCCGGCCCGGCGCAAGTTCCTGCGCTCCGAGGCGACCGAGAGCTTCCACCTGACGAACCTCGTCACCCACTACGCGCTCGCGCACCCCGAGATCGACTTCACCCTGACGAACAACGGGCGCGAGGTCTTGCGCGCCGGCGCGACCGCCGACCTGCGCGAGCGCGCTTACCAACTGTTCGGCGCCGGCTTCCTCGAAAACCTCCTCGAAGTCGGCGGCGGCCACGACGCGGTCGCGCGCGTGCGCGGCTTCGTCTCGGCCCCGCGCGAGCGGCGCACGACGCGCGACGCGCAGTATCTTTTCGTCAACGGCCGCTACGTGCGCGACCGCCTCGTCACGCGCGCGCTCTCCGAAGGCTACCGCACCGTGCTGCCGCACGGCGTCTACCCGGCGGCGCTCTTGTTCCTCGACGTGCCGCTCGAAGAGGTGGACGTGAACGTCCACCCGGCCAAGACCGAGGTGCGCTTCCGCCGCGCCGCGGCCGTCTCGGACGCCGTGCGCGAGTCGGTGCGCGCCGCGCTCGCCGCGGGCGGCTTCCTCCGCGCGGACGAGACGCACGAGGCGGACGCCGGCGGGCCGCCTTTAGAGTCCGGACTCGCGCGCGACGCGGGGGGCGCGAACGTCCGTGCGGGCGAGGCCGAGGCCGCCGCGCCGCGCGGGCCGTGGGCGCGCGAGGCCGGGCCGCCCGACGCCGGGCCGGGCGAACCGACGGCTGCGACGCAGGAGGCGATTGACTTCGGCTGGACTCCGGCCGAGCTGCCCGGAGAGTCTCTGTGGCGCGACAGCGGCGCGGGGGAGTCGTCCGCTGAGGCGCGCGAGGCGTTCGAGCGGGGCGCGCGCGAACTCGCGGCGGAAGAGTGGGCCGGCGAAGAACCGCGCAGGGAGGTCGAGGCCCGCGGCGAGTCTGACGCCGACCCTCGCGGCGAGGCCGCGCCGCCGCTGCCGCCGCTCAACTCGGCCGCGGGGCTGGTGCGCGAGGTCGCGGTCGAGTCGCTCACGCCGGACATCCGCCCGCTCGGCCAGCTCGACGAGAGCTTCATCCTCGCCACCGACCGCGAGGGGCTTCTGCTCATCGACCAGCACGCCGCGCACGAGCGCGTCCTCTTCGACAAGTACCGGCGGCTCGAAGAGGCGCGCCCGCCCGAGTCGCAGAACCTGCTCGTCCCCGAGACCTTCGACCTCACGCCCGCGCAGGCCGCAGCCTTCGACGAGGTGGCCGCCGAGCTGGAACGCTACGGCTTCGGGCTGATGCGTCTGTCGGGGCGCACGGTGGCGGTGCGCGCCGTCCCGGCCGACCTCCCGGCCGGCGAGGTGCGGAACCTCCTGCGGGAAGTCCTCGACACGGTGGACGCCGAGCGGCGCGGGCGCGCGCGGGCCACGCTCGGCGAGCGCGTCGCCGCCTCGCTCGCCTGCCACGCCGCCATCAAGGTCAACATGCCGCTCACCGAGGAGAAGATGCGCTGGCTCATCGACCGCCTGCTGCGCACCTCCTCGCCCACCACCTGCCCCCACGGCCGCCCCGCGATCCTCCGCCTCACCAAGCGCGACATCGAGCGCGGCTTCCACCGGCCTTGAAGGAGGTTCGATTCAGCCGTCAGCTATCAGTCATCGGTTTCGTCTTTACCGGGGACTGACGGCTGATGCCTGACACTCCGGAAATCAGAAATCTGTTGACACCTTCCGACGCCCGTCATACCCCTCAGCCGTCTCGCGCCGACTCCCTCGCCTTTCCGTAAAGCTCGCCGCCGTTGCCGGTCTTGTTAGAGTACGGGCGGGCGGCGAACGTCTGGGTTGACGTACTCATCGACGACAAGCTAGACCTGCCCGCCAAGCTTCCGAGCGCGAAGAAACATAAAGGGATGAGGCGCCGCCGCTCTCAGGCCGGGTGAGTCAAATACATTGTTGCCTTAATTCTTAATTCTTGATTCTCAAGTTAGAGCGCGTCGAGCGTCCGCATCACCAGTCCCGTGTCGGAGAGGTCGGGGAGCAGCGCGTCGGGCGCGTGCGGGGCGAGGGTGGCGAGGCTGTTCATGCGGCCGGTGCCGACGCCGACGGCGCGCGCGCCGAAGTGGCGGGCGCAGGCGATGTCGTTGGGCGTGTCGCCGATGACGATGAACTGCGAGGGGCGGAGGTCGAAGCCCATGTGGCGGCGGATGCGTTCCTGCGCGAGCCGCGGGAGGTCGCGGCGGTCGTGCGAGTCGTCGCCGAACGCGCCCGGCAGGCGGAAGAATTCGGTCAGGCCCATCAGCCGCAACTTCAAATGCGCCGCCGGCTCGACGTTACCCGTCAGCAGCGCCGAGCGGTAACGCGGGCTCGCCTCCGCGGCCTCCAACACCTCGCGCACCCCCGGCAGCAACTCGAAGAGCGGCCCGCGGCTCAGGTCTGAGGAGGCGCGCTCCAACTCGGCGAGGTAGCGCTCGCGCAGGTCGGCGACGCGCCCGCGAATCTGCTCCGGCGTGAAACCCTCGCCGGCGAGCGCCTCGGCGACGATCTGCAAGTCGGTCATCCCCGACACGCTCATCTCCGCCAGCCGCCCCGCCGTCCCGAACACGCTCTCCAGAACGGGGATCGTGTACTCCTTGAACGCCCCGGCCCGCACCGAACGGATCAGCGTCCCGTCAATGTCCCACAGCAGGATGCGTAAGTCTTCGGGCATAAAAGGAAGTAGACAGTAGCCAGTAGTCAGTAGTCAGTAAGGAGACCTGCGGCGGCGAGTCGTTCGGGCGTCGGCGACAGCATCAGTCACGCGGAGCGCTACTGGCTACTGGCTACTGTCTACTCTATTACCACGAGCACGTCGCCGGGGTTGACGGTCGCGCCGGGCTGGGCGCGCACCTCGACGACCGTGCCGGCCTTCGGCGACTTCATCTCGTTCTGCATCTTCATCGCCTCGACGACGACGACCGGCTGGCCGGCCTCGACCTCCTGACCGGCCTCGACCAGCACGCGGACGACGCGGCCGGGCATCTGCGCCGCGAGCTGCGCGCGCCCGCCGTCGTGCGCCGCGGACGCGCGCGCGCCGCGCAGCCGCTTCGGGTCGGCGAGCGCGACCTCGTAGGCACGCTCGCCGACGCGCACCTCGAAGGCGCCTCCGCGGCCCGCCGCCCCGACGCGGCACTCGTAGACGCGCCCCTCGTGCAGCAGAAGGTACTCGCCCTCGCCCGGCTCGTGCGCCTCCAACTCGTAACGACGCCCGCCGACCTCGGCGAACACGCGTCCGCCCTCGCGCCGCACCTCAAGCGCCAACTCCTCGCCCGCGATCTCCGCAATGAGCTTCATAAAGGGGTTTTAGATTTTCGGTTTGCGCGGCGGGGCGAGCCGCCTGCCGGACTGCGCGGGTTAGCCGCGGGCCGTCCGGCGCGCGCCGCCTCCGAGGTCGGGGAGCGGGCCCGCCCCCGCCGCTCAAATTCTCGATTGGTGGAGCGCGGCGCGGCCGGCCGTCTTCCATCGGCTCGCGGCGGGGCGCTCCGGTTGTTGCGGCCGCGCGCCGTCGGCCTTCTCCCCGTAGGCGAGCGCGGCGGCGATGGCGGCCACGTCGCGCGCGCGCGCGTCATCCTCGCCCGCGCCGCGCGCGCGTTCGGCTTCGAGCCTCCGCGCGCGGCGCTCGTTGAAGCGCGGGATGAAGCCGGTGTCGAGGCGGCCGGCGACGAACTCCTCGTCGCGCATCACCTCGCGGAAGAAGGGGAGCGTCGTCTTGATGCCTTCGACGACGTAGTCGCCGAGCGCGCGCCGCATCCGCTCGACGGCCTCGGCCCGCGTCCGGCCCCACACGGCCAGCTTGGCGATGAGCGGGTCGTAGTAGATCGAGACCTCGCCGCCCGCGTAGCTGCCCCCGTCGCAGCGCACGAACGGCCCCCCCGGCTCGCGCAGGAAGGTGATGCGCCCCGGCGACGGCATGAAGTCCTGCTCCGGGTCTTCGGCGTAGACGCGGCACTCGACGGCGTGGCCCGCCCAGCGCACGTCCTCTTGCGCGAACGACAGGGGCTCGCCGGCCGCGACCCTGATCTGCTCGCGCACGAGGTCGAAGCCCGTGACCATCTCCGTCACCGGGTGCTCGACCTGCAACCGCGTGTTCATCTCAAGGAAGTAGAAGTCGCGCGTCACGTCCGAGACGAGGAACTCGACCGTGCCCGCGCCGACGTAGCCGGCGGCGCGCGCGATCTCGACGGCGGCCGCGCCCATGCGGTCGCGCAGCCCCGGCTCGTCAATCGGCGAGGGGCACTCCTCGATCACCTTCTGGTGGCGGCGCTGCACGGAGCACTCGCGCTCGCCGAGGTGGACGAAGTTGCCGCGCGCGTCGGAGAAGATTTGAATCTCGATGTGGCGCGGGCGCTCGACCGCCTTTTCGAGATAGACGGAAGGGTCGCCGAAGGCGGCGGCCGCCTCGGACTGCGCGGTCTCGAAGGCCGAAGTCAAATCGGCCTCGGCCGCGACGAGGCGCATGCCCTTGCCGCCGCCGCCGGCCGTCGCCTTGAGCATCACGGGGTAGCCGATGCGCGCGGCCGTCTCGCGCGCGTCGTCGAGCGAGCGCAGCGGCTCGGTCGTGCCGGGCACGACGGGCGCGCCGGCCTCGATGGCGGCGCGGCGCGCGCCGATCTTCGACCCCATCAACTCCATCGCCTCGGGCGTCGGGCCGATGAAGACGAGGCCGGCTTCCGCGACGGCGCGGGCGAACGCGGCGTTCTCGGCGAGGAAGCCGTAGCCGGGGTGGACGGCCTCGGCCCCGCTGCGGAGCGCGGCCTCGACGACGCGGTCAATCCTCAAATAACTTTCGACGGAGGGCGCGGGGCCGAGCAGGTGAGCCTCGTCGGCGAGCCGCACGTGGAGCGAGGCGGCGTCGGCCTCCGAGTAGACGGCGACGGGCGAGATGTCCAGCTCGCGGCACGCGCGGATGACGCGCACGGCGATCTCGCCTCGGTTGGCGATGAGAATCTTCCTGAACATAAAAAAGTAGTCGGTAGACAGTAGCCAGTAGGCAGTAGATTTGCAAGCGGGGGTTGACGCCTTCGTCCGGGCCGCCCGGGGAAGAAAATCTTTCTACTGACTACCGGCTACCGCCCGCCGACTAACGCTTTCAAACCACCACCGAGTTGCCGGGCTGACGCGGGTTGAAGCGGACGGTGACGCGCGCGCCGGGGAAGTAGTCGCCCGAGCGTTCGCGCTGGCGGGCGTCGAGCGACTGCGACGACTCGTACTCGACGCCGTTGATCTCGTAGTTGTAGAAGACCTGCGTGATGGCGCCCGCCTCGTCCGTGATGACGTCGAAGATGGAGCCTTCGGTGATGCGGCCGGTGCGGAGCAGCGCGTCGCGGCGCGCCGTCTCGGGGTCGCCCTTCGGCCTGCGGCGGAAGATGTCGAGGATGCCCATCGTCGGCAGTCGGTAAAGTTACCGCGGCGCGCGCGGGGTGTCGGCGGCGCTGTCGCCCGCGGGCGCGACGCGCGGGCCTTCGAGGATGCGGCCGTCGCGGATGCGCTGGTCGTCGCCGGTGCCGAGCAGCCCGTCGGGGCCGGGCAGCGTCAACTCGTAGTTGGTGAGCGCGAGGCCCGCGCCCGCGAGGTCGTCCGTCGTGCGCGCCGAGGCCGCGCGCGTCCGCGCCGACCGGCCGCGCCGCGCGCGCCCCCGGCCGCGCCCGGCGGCGAGCGAGGCGAGGTCGGTCTCCGGCTTGTACTCGCCGGCCGTGAGCGCGACCAGAAGGTGCGCGACGCGGCAGTCGGGGTCGTTGAGCCGGCGCAGGTCTTCGAGCGACGCGGGCAGCGTGCCGAAGCGCTCGCGGTAGCGCGCCAGAGCCTGCTCGCCCGCGTAGAGCAGCGCGCGGCCCGCGGCCTCGCGCGCCAGCTCGCGCCGCCGCAGGCGCTCGGGAATGGATAGGCCGACGAGCGCGGCGAGGGCGAGGGCGACCGCGCAGGTGAGCGCCAGCCCCGCGCGCGCCGCGCCGTGGCCGACGAAGCGCGAAGGCTCGCGCCGCATCCGCGCGTAGGCCCGCGCGCCGAGGACGGCTGCGAGCGTCGAGAGCGGCAGCACCGTCGCCTTCAGACGCCACGCGGCCGACTCGGCGGCCCTGAGCAGCGAGTCGAAGCCGAGGGCCAGCGTCTCGCGTCGCAGCAGCGAGGCCGCGACGGCCGCGGCGAACAGCAGCGCGGCGAGCGCGCCGGCCGCCGCGAGCAGCAGCGCGTGGCCGTAGCCGGGCAGCACGCGCTCGGGCGGCGCGAGCGGCGGGCCGACGGCCCGCGCGCCGCACGCCGCGCAGCCGCCGCGCAGGTCGCCTTCAGACTTCGAGCCGCAGCAGGGACAGACTGTCAACTTCTTTGCGCCTCACTTCGCGCGAGGGGGGGTCGGAGTTCACGCGCGCGCCACGCCCGCCGGGTTGCGGCGCTCGGCACTCGCTTGAGACGCGTCGCCGGCGGCCGGGGATGCTTCGCCCGTTTCGGCGCCGCGCGCCGGGGGCGTCGGGGCGGCGGCCGCCGCCGCGTCCAGCCGGTTGAGCTCGCTCCACGTGTGGAACATGCGGTAGGCGAACGTCCAGAAGGAGCCGACGGCGAGAATCCAGAGGACGGCCGGCATCCGGTTGGCGAAGAGGCTGTCGGAGTCGGGGTGCGTCGAGAGCGCGCCGATGATGAGCAGCACGACGCGCTCGGGCCGGCGCAGGAAGCCTACGTCGCACTTCGGGATCAGACTCTCGGCGCGCGCGCTGGCGTAGGAGACGAGCACGGAGCCGACCATGGCGAGGCCCGCGAGGAAGACGTTGAGAGTGGAGTGGTACTCGGTGTCGCGCGCGTAGAAGACCATCAGGCCGACGAAGGCGGCCATGTCGGAGATGCGGTCGAAGGTCGAGTCGAGGAAGCCGCCGAAGCGCGTGACCTGTCCCGTCTTGCGGGCGACCGCGCCGTCGAGCATGTCGAAGAGGTTGGCGACGATGAGGATGACGCCGGCCCAGAAGAAGTGGCCGAGGCCGAACATGAGGCCGCACAGGACGTTGATGGCGACGCCGATGACGGTCAGCAGGTTCGGGTTGATCCGCCGGCGCGCCAAGCCCTGCACCATCGCGCTGATGATCCGGCCCGCGCCGCGTCCGATGCTCGCCCCGAACAAATCCCTCTCCGGCCTTTCTCTCGCGCTGTGGAAGAAGGGGCCGGCCCGAGACAGGCGGCCCGCAATGACGACGCGGTCATCATAGGAACGCGTCAAACGGCTTGTCAAGGAAGTCGCCCGCCCGCCTCAGCCCCCGGCGTCGCCGGCCGCCTGCGCTTCGTCGTGGAGGGTGGTGAGGCGGCGGATTTCGAAGTTGCGCGCGCCGTTGGGCGTGACGACGCGGACTTCGTCGCCCTCCTCGCGGCCCATCAGGCTGCGGCCGACGGGCGAGGTGGTGGAGATGAGCCCGGCGTTGGGGTCGCTCTCCTCGGGCGTCACCAGCCGGTAGGTGACCTCCTCCTCGCGCTCGGCGTCGCGCAGCACCACGGTCGAGCCGTAGGCGACGCGGCCGTGCGGGATTTTGGCGAGGTCGATGGAGGAGATTTCGCTGAGGCGCTGGCGCAACTGCTGGATGCGCGCCTGCACGAACTGCTGGCGGGCGAGCGCGGCGTGGTACTCGGCGTTCTCGCGCAGGTCGCCGAACTCCTTCGCGCGCTTGATCTCGCGCGGCAGATGCACGCGCAGCTCCGTGTCCAGTTCGTCCAGCTCCTTCTGGAGCTTCCGCTTGATGCCTTCGGTCACGTCTGTTCCCCTCCTCGGCGGATTATATGCGAAAGCGGGCGGCGGGCGTCAGGCGCCGGGCGGCGGGCGAAAGGCAACCTGCCTGAAACCCCCCGCCCGGCCCGCGCCGCCCGCTCTCAACACTCTTGTCGCTCCTCGTGCTGGTGGTGCTCGTCCTCGTCGGGCGCGCCGAAGGAGACGCCCACGTCGCGGGCGGTGCGGACGAGCTGGCTGTCCGGCTGGACGGTCTTGAGGTTGGCGATGGCCTCGGCCAGCGGCACGGTGCGGACGTTGGCGGCCTGAAGCGCGACCATCACGCTGCGCTCGCCGCGCTGGAGCGCGCGCACGGCCGACGAGCCGAAGTTGGTCGCCAGCATCCGGTCGAAGGCGTTCGGGCTGCCGCCGCGCTGGAGGTGGCCGAGGACGACGCAGCGCGCCTCCTTGCCCGTCAGGCGGCCGATCTCCTCGGCCACGTGGTGGCCCACGCCGCCGAGCCGCGGCGCGCCCGCGCGGTCGCCCATGTCGACGTAGTGCTCCGCGCCCTCGATCTCCTTCGCCCCCTCGGCCGCCACGATGATGCTGAACTGCGCGCCGCACGCGTCGCGCGCGCGCACCTTCTCGCAGACCTTCTCTATCGCGAAAGGGATTTCGGGGATGAGGATGATGTCGGCCCCGCCCGAGACGCCGGAGTGGAGCGCGATCCAGCCGGCGTGGCGCCCCATCACCTCCAGCACCATCGCGCGGTCGTGCGACTCGGCCGTCGTGTGCAGGCGGTCGAGCGCCTCGGTGGCGATGTCGAGCGCGGTCATGAAGCCGAAGGTCAGCTCGGTGGCGGCGAGGTCGTTGTCGATGGTCTTCGGCACGCCGACGACGGGGAAGCCGAGGCGGTCGAACTCGGCCGCGATGGCCAGAGTGCCCTCGCCGCCGATGGCGACGAGCGCGTCCACGCCGAGGCGTTCGAGGTTGCGGACGGCTTCGCGGTAGACCTCCTCGGGCTTGTGCGCCCGGCCGCCCGGGCCGCGCTCGACGAAGCGGCCGCGGTTGCGCGTGCCGAGGATGGTGCCGCCGCGCGGCAGCAGCCCGCGCACGTCGGCCGGCGTCAGCTCGCGCACGCGCGTCTCGCCGAGCAGCCCCTCGAAGCTGTCCTCGACGCCGACGACCCGCATCCCGTACTCGTGCGCCGCGGTCTTCACCGCCGCGCGGATCACCGCGTTCAACCCCGGCGCGTCGCCGCCCCCCGTCACCAGAGCGATGGTTTTCAGCATCATGCTCCGAAACTCACTTCCCGGCTTTGACCTTCGGCGGCTCGTACTGCTCGCCGTACTCGGGGTACTCGCGCGTGACGGCCGCGCCGGGGCGCGTGTTCTCGGCGAGGAGCCCGAGCGCGTCGCGCAGGACTTGTTTCTGAAGCTCGCGCATGCCGGGGCGGCCCGTGCTGTTGCCGACCTTGAACCCTTTGGGGTAGAGCGCGCGCGGCGGGCGCATCTGCGCCGAGACCTCCGGGCTGACGGTGATGAGCACCGTCGGGATGCCGCGCATCTCGATCTCACGTTGCACCGCGACGACCGTGCGGTGGCAGACGTTCGGTCAACCGCCCGTCAGGATGACGGCGTCGGCGCGCGAGCCGCGGTCGATCTCGTTGGCGATCTCGGGGGCCGTGCCCTCGTACATCGCCTTGAGCTGCATCGTGTAGCCCATGTAGCCGACGTGCTTGCGCGCCACGTCCCTGATGAAGCCCTCCTCCTTCAGCTCGCGCAGCGCGTCGAGCGGGAAGACGACGTTGATGTCTTGGTCGGCGTCCGAGTGGTCGTAGTGGTGGTGCGTGACGACGAGGTCTGCGGCGTCGGCGTCGGGCGGGATGACGCGGAAGGTCCGGTCGCCCAGCTCGTCCGCGATGTTGAAAGGCTCCTGCTCGCGCAGGTGGACGCCGCCGGCCGAGACGATGGCGACCGTGGCCCGCGCCAGCTCACCCTCGAACGGGGTGAACGGCACGCATTTACGTGACATGGACATAAGAAACACAGAAGTAGACAGTAGACAGCAGACAGTAGGAAGAGCTTCGGCAGCGAAACGTCCATACGCGAAGAGACGGCTGCCGCCAAATCTACTGGCTACTGACTACTGTCTACTGTCTACTCCCCCTTCACAGTTTGCGGAGCACCTCGAACAAGTCCTCGTTGTCGGGCTGGTCGCCTATGTCGTGGATGTCCACGTAGGCGAGCTTGCCCTCCTTATCGACGATGAAAAGCGCGCGCTCGGAAATCCCGTCCTGCCCGCGCCACGCGCCGTAAGCCTTCGCCACCTCGCCCTTCGGGTGGAAGTCGCTCAGCAGGTCGTAGGTCAGGTTGCCGAGCGATTTCGCCCACGCCGCGTTGCACGGAACAGAATCGACAGAGATGCCCAGAACCTGAGCATCGTAGCCCGCGAAGCGTTCAAGGTCAGCTTCGTAGGCCGGCATCTGCGCCGTTCAAACGGGCGTCCACGCCAGCGGGTAGAAGGCCAGCACCACGTTGCGCTTGCCGCGGAAGTCCGAGAGCTTCACCTTCTTGCCTTTCTCAAGATGGCTCGGCAGCTCGAAGTCCGGGGCCACGTCTCCGACTTCAGGCATAGATATGCGTCTCCTTCGTTGGTCTAAATTGAGGGGGAAATATCAGCCCCTCAAGGCTACTCCCAAAGAAGCGCGATTTCAAGCGGCGGTTCCCAAAGAAGCGCGATTTCAAGCGGCGGTGTTTTCGGCGTGAGTCAAAAGGGCGTTTCGGTGCGCGGGGGGGGGCGCGGGGTCACCCGGCCGTCTCGCCCGCGCGGGCCTGCATCAGCCGGTCGGCCGAGGCCACGGCCACCACCCAGACGAACGCGGCCGCGTAGCCGGCCGCCACGTCGCTCGGGTAGTGGACGCCGAGGTAGAGCCTTGAGAGCCCGACGAGCGCGACCAGCAGAGCCGCCGCCGCCCAGACGAAGGCGCGCGGCCGCCGGCCCCGGAGGCGCGCGGCGATGACGGCGGCCAGCACCCCGTAGAAGCAGAAGCAGAGCAGCGCGTGGCCGCTCGGGAAGCTGTAGGACTCGGGCGGCGGCGTGTCGAAGAAGGGCGGCGGGCGCTCGCGCCGGAAGGCGAGTTTGAGGACGGAGTTGAGCACGGCCGCGCCGGCCATCGTCACCGCGAGCGCGACGGCCGCGCGGCGCCAGCCGGCCAGCAGAAAGGCGAGGAGGGCGCAGCCCCCCGCGGCCAGCAGAAACTCGTTCGAGCCGAGGTAGGTCACGCCCCGCATGAACGAGGTCACCGGCGGCGACGCGAACCCGTTGACGAACGACAGCGCCCACTCGTCGAAGCGCCGCGTGTCGCCCTCGCTCACCTCCCCGGCCAGTTCCGCGAAGAGGTACAGGGCGGCGGCCGCCGCCACCAGCCCGAGCGAGAGGAGCAGGCCGAGCGCCGGCAGGACGCGCGTCAGGAGGTAGCCGACCCCGCCGCCGACCAGACGCCCGACGCGCGAGCCGGCCACCGCCGGCAGGAGCGAACCGCCCCGCGGGCGCGGGGCTTCGCGCGGCGGCGGGTCAGGGGGCGGCGACACCGCTCACTCCGCCGCCGTGTACAGGCTCGTGTCGAAGACGATGAAGGTGAAGTCGCGCCCGCCGTTCGAGACGCGCGTGACGCCCTCGGGCTTGAGGCTCCGGTCGTAAGAGCCGGTCTCGCGCAGCGCGGGCCGCGCGGCGTCGCCGTCCCACTCCCAGAACTTGAAGTCCATCTTCTCGGCGTTCGGCCCCGCGCCCGTGATGAGGCGGAACGCCTTCAGCCTGTCGTCGTATTCGATGCTGCGGATGCCGGCCCCGCCGAGCGGCAGGCGGATCGCCTTCGCGCCTTCCACCTCGAGGTTCTCGGCCGCGAACGCGCCGCGCGGGTCGCGCATCCTGAGGGGCACGACGAGCGCGCTGCCGTCCACGACCGGAGAGCGCAGGCCGAGCAGGAGTCGGCCGCCGCGCGCGTCCCACGCCACGCCCTCGATGTTGATGCCGCCCTCCTTGTACTTCGTGTTCTCCATCCCGCGCAGTTCGGCCACGCGCTCCGCGAGGAAGCGCTTCAGCCCCGCGACGGTCTCGACCCCCTCGGCCCGCCCGGCCGCCGCGTCGAACCTGAAGCGCACCAGCCCGGCCGCGTCGCCGCCCTTCGACTTCGACTGCGAGCCGACGACGTAGAAGTGCGAGTCGCCGTAGGTCATGCCTTCGAGGTCGATGACGCTCGCGCCGAGCTTGACCGGCGTGACGGCGCCCGCCTGCGCGCCGCCCTCGCCGAGCCGCATCCAGAAAACTTCGTCGGGCCGCCCGTCGTCCACGAAGAGCACGCCGTCGGTGCCGGGCACGTGGGCCACGCCGGAGGCCTCGAACGTGCCGCCCGAGAAGGGCGTGGCGCGCGCCGACATCGCGACCGCGCGCGACGGCAGCGCGACCCCCTCCGCACCCTCGGCCTCGCGGACGACGGCCAGCGTCGCGCACCCGAAGAGCATCATCAGGCCGACGAACGGCAGAATCATCTTCATCCTGTAACTCATAAGCTTCACCCCCCACCCTCACGGAAAACAGTTCACGCCATCGGATTTTATTCCTGAGTGTAGCAGGCTGATGGTAAACAGGCGGTAAACGCCGGAAGTGCAAGGCGGCTCAGGGTTTAGCGGGAGGGGCGGGCAGGCGGACGACGAAGGTCGTGCCGTTCGGGGCCGAGTCGGCCAGCTCCAGCCCGCCGCCGTGGGCCTGCGCGATCCAGAGCGAGATGGCGAGGCCGAGGCCCGCCCCGCCGTCCTCGGCGCGCGAGCGGGCCTTGTCGGCGCGGTAGAACCGCTCGAAGATGTGCGCGCGCGCCTCCTCGGGGATGCCCGGCCCGGTGTCGGAGACCGAGAGCAGATATTCGCCGCCGCGCCGCGCCAGCCCGAGGCGGACGACGCCGCCCGCGGGCGTGAACTTCACGGCGTTGTCCGCGAGGTTCAGGAGCATCTGGCGCAGCAGGTCGGCGTCGCCGTCGAAGGGGGCTTCGGGCGCGTCGGCCGTCTCGACCGTCACGCCCTTCTCGGAGGCGAGCAGGCCGCCGGCGCGCGCCACCTCGGCCAGCAGGTCGTTGAGGTACAGGGGCTCGCGCTGCACGGGGTAGCGGCCGGCGTCGGCGCGCGCCAGCGTGAACATGTCCTGCACGATGCGCGAGAGGCGGCGCGTCTGCTCGGCCATCATGCTCAGCGCCTCGCGGTACTCCTCCTCCTCGCGGTGCGGCTTCTTCAGCGTCACGTCGGCCGCCGTGTGCATCACCGAGAGCGGCGTGCGCAGCTCGTGCGAGGCGTCGGCCATGAACTGCCGCTGGAGGACGAAGGCGGCGCTCAGGCGCGCGAGCAGTTCGTTGAAGGCCGTGGCGAGCTGGCCCAGCTCGTCGCGCGGGTTGGCGACGGGCAACTGCCGGTCGAGGCTCCCGGCCCCGATGCGCCGCGCCGTCAGCGCCATCGCCGCCACGGGCGCGAGGCCGCGGCGCGCGAGGAACCAGCCGCCGAGGCCGGCGAGCAGCAGCGCGGCCGGCATCGCCAGATAAAGTATCTCGCGCAGGGACTCCAGCTCGTCCTCGATGGTTTCGAGCGGCTGGCTGGCGAGGATGATGAAGGGCGTGTCGGCCGGCGGGATGCGCACGCGGCGCACGGCGAGGCGGTGCTCGTCGTCGGCGTCCGACTCCTCGGCGACCGTGTAGAGGTAGACCCCGTCGTCGGGGATCGCGCCGAGGTCGGGCAGGCGGAGTTCGAGGTCTTCCTCGTAAGGGTGCTCGGCGAGGAGGCGGCCTTCCGTGTCGGAGATCATCAGAGCCTGCTGCGGGTGCGAGAGCTCGGCGGCCGTGCTCTGCGCGGCGCTGGCGGGCGACTGGCCCTCCTGTGTGTCGTGCGTCAGCGACGTGATCGAGATGTCGAGGGTCGAGCGCAGCGCCTCGTCCACGCGGCGGTGGAGCGCCCGGGACAGCATGACGTAGACGGCGACGACGAAGGCGACGAGGATGAGCGCGAGCACGCTCACGTACCAGAGCGTGAGCCGGCCCCTGACCGTGTTAAGCATCGGCGTCGGCCCCCCGCTCCGTGAGCGTGTAGCCCTCGCCGCGCCGCGTGCGGATGAGCTTGAGGTCGCGTCCCTCGTCCACCTTCCGCCGCAGGCGCTGGATGAAGACCTCGATGACCTTCGAGAACGGGTCGTAGGATTCGTCCCAGACGTGCTCGGCGATGTCGGCGCGGCCCACCACCTCGTCGGCCCGCCGCGCGAGGTATTCGAGCAGCGCGTACTCCTTGGCCGTCAGCTCCACCTCGCCGCCGCCGCGCGTGACCCGCCGCGCGCGCGTGTCGATGGAGAGGTCGGCGACGGTGATGACCTCCGGGTAGAGCGCGGGGCGGCGGCGCAGCAGGGCGCGGACGCGCGCGAGCAGCTCGTCGAAGTCGAACGGCTTCGAGAGGTAGTCGTCGGCCCCCGCGTCGAGGCCGGCGACGCGGTCGCCGACGGCGTCGCGGGCCGTGAGCATGAGGACGGGCACGGCCGAGCCGCGCCGGCGCAGCTCGCGGCAGACCTCGAAGCCGCCCTTGCGCGGCAGCATCACGTCGAGGATGACGAGGTCGTAGTCGTTCTCGTAGGCCCGCTCCAGCGCGGCCTCGCCGTCGCCCGCGAGGTCTACCGCGTAAGACTCTTCGCGCAAGCCTTTCGAGAGCATTAACGCCGCGTCCGGCTCGTCCTCGACCAGCAGAATCCGCACGCCACTTCCCCCCTTCGCCGCGCATCAGCGCGCGGGCCGCGCGGATTTCAGCAACCTTCCTGATCCGCGCCCGCCCGCGTTCACCGGCGGCCCATCAAGCCCAGCCCGGGACGGCGTTAAGCATATCAGAAGCCCGCGCGGGAAATCCGCCCGCGGGGCCGTTACCGCTCGCCGCCCCGTTTTAGGTACAATCCGCCTCAGTTCATCAACCGGCAGAGCGGGCGAAGGATTCATGGCGACGAAGAACGTGCTGGCGATCATCGTCGGCGGCGGGCCGGCCCCCGGCATCAACGCGGTCATCTCGGCCGCCGCCATCGAGGCCATCAACGAGGGCTTCGCGGTGCTCGGCGTGCAGGACGGCTTCAAGCACCTCATCCGCGAGGACGCTTCGCGCGTGCGCCCGCTCCGCATCGAGGACGTCTCGCGCATCCACCTCGACGGCGGCTCCGTGCTCGGCACGGCGCGCGACAACCCGACCAAGTCCGAGAAGGCCACGCGCGCCGTCGTCGAGACGCTGCGTTCCTTAGGCGTCACGCACCTCGTCACCATCGGCGGCGACGACACGGCGCTCTCCTCCTCGTTCGTCGCCGAACGCAGCGGCCACCACATCCGCGTCGTCCACGTCCCGAAGACCATCGACAACGACCTGCCGCTGCCCGCCCACGTCCCGACCTTCGGCTACCAGACGGCGCGCCACGTCGGCGTCGAGCTGGTCTACAACCTGATGGAGGACGCGCGCTCGACCAAGCGCTGGTACGTCGTGGTGGCGATGGGGCGCAAGGCCGGCCACCTCGCGCTCGGCATCGGGAAGGCGGCCGGCGCGACCCTGACCGTCATCGGCGAGGAGCTGGAGCGCGAGACCGTGGCCTTCAGCGACCTCTGCGACATCGTCGAGGGCGCGATCATCAAGCGGCGCGCGATGGGGCGACACTACGGCGTCGCGGTGCTGGCCGAGGGGCTGATCGACAAGCTCGACGCGGGCGAGCTGGCCGAGTTGCAGGACGTGGAGCGCGACGAGCACGGCCACGTCCGCTTCGCCGAAGTCGACCTCGCGCGCAAGGTCAAGACCGAGGTGCAGGGCCGGCTCTCGGGGCGCGGCCTGCGCGTCACCGTCGCCAACAAGAACATCGGCTACGAGCTGCGCTGCGCCGACCCGATCCCTTACGACGCCGCCTACTGCCGCGACCTCGGCTACAGCGCCATCCGCTTCCTGCTCGCGGGCGGCAGCGAGGCGATGGTCAGCATTCAGGGCGGCCGCATGGTTCCCATCCCCTTCTCGGAGATACGCGAGCCGGGCACGGGCCGGACGCGCGTCCGCATGGTCAACGTCGGGAGCGAGGGCTACCGCGTCGCCCGCGAGTACATGATCCGTTTGGAGCCGCGCGACTTCGCGGACGAGGCGTGGGTCGCCAAGCTCGCGCAGGCCGGCAACCTCTCGCCGCAGGAGTTCCGCGACAAGTTCGGCTACATGAGCGGGACGGTGCCGGAATAAGTAGACAGTAGTCAGTAGCGCCCCGCGCTATTGATGTTGACGCCGGCGCGCTGACGGTTCGCCGCCGAAGGTCTCCCTACTGGCTACTGGCTACTGTCTACTGTCTACTATGTCCATCAAACGCATCGGCATCCTCGTCGGCGGCGGCCCCGCGCCGGGGACGAACGGCGTCATCTCGGCCGTGGTCATCGAGGCCGTCAAGGCGGGCTGCGTGCCCGTGGGCCTGCACGACGGCTTCGAGTGGCTGGCGCAGCGCTACACGGACGAGCAGCACGAGATGACCATCCCCGAGGTGGCGCGCATCCACCTCGGCGGCGGCGTCCACCTCGGCACCTCGCGCGCCGACATCACGCGCGACGCGGCCACGCTGGAGAACGCCGTCTCGGCCCTGAAGAAGCTCGGCATCGAGGCGCTCGTCACCGTCGGCGGCGACGACCTCGTCCGCAGCTCGGCGGCCGTCGAGCGCGAGACGAGGGGCGCGATCCGCGTCGCGCAGGTTCCGAAGAGCATCGACAACGACCTCTGGCTGCCGCTGCCCGTGGCCACGCTCGGCCACGAGACGGCGCGCCACGTCGGCGTCGAGCTGATCAAGCGCCTGATGGAGGACGCGAAGACCACGGGCCGCTGGTATCTGGGCGTCACGATGGGGCGGCCGACCGGCCACCTCACGCTCGGCATCGGGAAGGCCGCGAGCGCCACCTGCACCATCATCCCCGAGGAGTTCCCGAAGGGCCGCGTCTCGCTCTCCGACATCGCCGACATCGTCGAGGGCACGATCATCAAGCGGCGCGCGATGGGGCGCCCCCACGGCGTCGTGCTGCTGGCCGAGGCTCTGGTCGAGCACTTCGACCCGCAGGAGGTCGCCGAGCTTCAGGACGTTGACCGCGACGCGCAGGGCAACATCCGCGTCGCCGAGATCGACCTCGGCCGCAAGGTCAAGAGCGAGGTGCAGGCGCGCCTCGAACGCCGCGGCATCAAGGCCACCATCGTGGACAAGACCATCGGCTACGAGCTGCGCTGCGCGCCGCCCATCCCCTTCGACGCCGAGTACGCGCGCGACCTCGGCTACGCCGCCTTCAACCACCTCGCGCGCGGCGGCCCCGGCGCGATGGTCACGACGCAGGGCGGCGAGTCGCGGGCCGTCCCCTTCGCGGAGGTGCTCGACCCCGAGACGGGCCGCGGCCGCCTGCGCTTCGTGGACGTGGACACGGAGAGCTACCGGGTGGCGCGCGACTACATGATGCGGATCGGCCGCAAAGACTTCCGCGACCGCGAGTGGGTGGCGCGGCTCGCCGAGGCCGGCGGCCTCACCCGCGACGAGTTCGTGTCGCGCTTCGGCAAGTTCGGGCGGTGAGGAATGGTTGCGGGTCGCGGGTCGCGAGTTAAGAGCCCGTTCCGACTCGCGACTCGAAACTTTTAGGTATGAGCGAGCCCCAAGTCACCATCAGCCGGAAGGGCGCGGAGCGCGCGCGGGCGGGCCACCTGTGGGTCTACCGCAGCGACGTGCGCGACGCGGGCGGCGCGCCGGGCGGGGCCGTGGCGCGCGTCGCCGACGAGCGCGGGCGCTTCGTCGGGCGCGCGCTCTACAGCGACCGCTCGGAGATCGCCGTGCGGCTGCTGACGACGAAAGACGAGGAGGTCGGCCGCGAGTGGTGGCGCGCGCGGCTGCGCGAGGCGGCGGCGCGCCGCGCCGGGGTTGAGAGGGAGGCCGACGCCTTCCGCCTCGTCTACTCCGAGGGCGACCTGCTGCCGTCGCTCATCGTCGACCGCTACGCCGACGTGCTCGTCGTGCAGACGCTCTCGCAGGGGACTGAAAGCCTGAAGGGCGTGCTCGCCGAGCTGCTCGCCGAAGAGTTCGCGCCGCGCTCGATCGTCGAGCGCAACGACGTGCGCGTGCGCGCGCTCGAAGGCTTGCCGGCCCGCGCGGGCCTGCTCCGCGGCGAGGAGCCGGGCGAGCTCGAAGTCGCGCAGCACGGGGTGCGCCTGCGCGTCGCGCCGCTCGGCGGGCAGAAGACCGGCACGTTCCTCGACCAGCGCGAGAACCACGCCGCCGCGCGCCTCCACGCGCGCGGCCGCGCCCTCGACTGCTTCACCTTCGAGGGCGGCTTCGCCCTCTCGATCGCGCCCGCGTGCGAGAGCGTCCTCGGCCTCGACATCTCGGCCGACGCGGTGGCCGCGGCGCGGCGCAACGCCGAGCTGAACGGCGCCACGAACGTCGAGTTCCGGGAGGCCAACGTCTTCGACGCGCTGCGCGAACTCGGAGCGTCCGGCGAGCGCTTCGACACCGTCGTCCTCGACCCGCCCGCCTTCGCCAAGAACCGCGCCAGCGTCGGCGCGGCCGCCCGCGGCTACAAGGAGATCAACCTCCGCGCCCTGAAACTCCTCCGGCCCGGCGGCGTGCTCATCACCTGCACCTGCTCTTACCACATGACCGAGCCGCTCTTCCTCGGCCTCCTCGCCGAAGCCGCCTCGGACGCCCACCGCCGCGTCCAACTCGTCGAGCGCCGCACCCAAGCCTCCGACCACCCCATCCTCCTCGGCGTCCCCGAAACCCTCTACCTCAAATGCATCGTCGCCCGCGTCGTCGAATGACGGTTCCGGCGCGGGGGACTTCGGGTTAAGGCTTCGTGGCTTCCCCGCAAGCGAAGGCCCGGCGACATTCGCCGGGCCTTCATCATTCTTCCTCGCGCGGGGCCGCCGCCCGTCACTCCACGGTGACGGACTTGGCGAGGTTGCGGGGCTGGTCAACGTCGCAGCCGCGGCGGACGGCGATGTGGTAGGCGAGGAGTTGGAGGGGGATGATGGCGAGGACGGGGGAGAGCAGGTCGGAGGACTCGGGGATGGTGATGACGTGGTCGGAGGACTCGGCCGACATCGCGTCGCCTTCGGTGAGCACGGAGATGACGACGCCCTCGCGGGCCTTGACCTCGACGATGTTCGAGTGCGTCTTCTCGTAGCGCAGCTCCGAGGCGCGGTTGCCCTCCTCGCGCGGGTTGATGACGACGACGGGCAGCCGCTCGTCGATGAGCGCGTTCGGGCCGTGCTTCATCTCGCCGGCCGGGTAGCCCTCGGCGTGGATGTAGGAAATCTCCTTGAGCTTCAGCGCGCCTTCGAGCGCGATGGGGAAGTTGATGCCGCGGCCGAGGTAGAGGAAGTCGGTGGCGCGGTGGAACTCGCGCGCCAGCTCCTCCAGCTCGTCCGACTCGGAGAGCAGGTGCTCGATCTTGACGGGCAGCTCGGCGAGCTGCTGCGCGTGGGCGCGGGCCTCGTCGGCCGTCAGCGCGCCGCGCAGCTGGCCGAGGTGGAGGGCGAAGAGGTAGAGCGCGATCATCTGCGAGGTGAAAGCCTTCGTCGAGGCGACGCCGATCTCGGGGCCGGCGTGCGTGAGGATCGTGCCGTCGGACTCGCGCGTGATCATCGAGCCCTGCACGTTGCAGATGGAGAGTATTTTCGCGCCGCGCTCCTTGGCCTCCCTGAGGGCCGCGATGGTGTCGGCCGTCTCGCCCGATTGCGAGATGACGACGAGGAGTGTCCGCTCGTCGATGACCGGGTCGCGGTAGCGGAACTCCGAGGCGTAGTCCACCTCGACGGGGACGCGCGCGAGCTGTTCGAGCATGTACTTGCCGGCCAGCCCGGCGTGCCAGCTCGTCCCGCAGGCGGCGACCATCACGCGGTCGAACTGTTTGAACTCCTGCGGCGTGATGTTCATCTCGTCGAGGTAGACGCGGCCGGTGTCGAGCGAGATGCGGCCCTGCACGGTGTCGCGGACGGCGCGCGGCTGCTCGTAGATTTCCTTGAGCATGAAGTGCTTGAAGCCGCCCTTCTCCGCCATGATCGGGTCCCACGTGATGCGCTGGCGCTGCGGCTCGACGCCGTTGCCGTCGAAGTCCGAGACGTGGACGGAGTGGCGCGTGAGCACGGCTATCTCGCCGTCGCCGAGGAAGAAAACGTCGCGCGTGTGCTGGAGGATGGGCGGCACGTCGGAGGCGACGAAGAACTCGCCGTCGCCGAGCCCGACGACGACGGGCGGCCCCTGCCGGACGGCGATGATCGTGTCGGGCTCGTCCGTCGAGATGATCGAGAGGGCGAAGATGCCGCGCAGCTCGCGCATGGCGAGGCGGACGGCCTTCTCGAAAGACTCCTCGGTCTTTAAATTCTCTTCGATGAGGTGGGCGATGACCTCGGTGTCGGTCTCGGTGACGAAGCGGTGGTCGGACTTGCGCAGGCGGTCTTTGAGCTGGACGTAGTTCTCGATGATGCCGTTGTGGACGACGACGACGCGGCCCGTGCAGTCGCGGTGCGGGTGCGCGTTCTCCTCGGTCGGCCTCCCGTGCGTGGCCCAGCGCGTGTGGCCGATGCCGTAGGTGCCGTCGAGCGGCTTGAGCCGGATGGCCTCTTCGAGGTTCCTGAGCTTCCCCTCGGCCCGGCGGATGTCGAGGCGGTTATCCTCGTCCACCACGGCGATGCCCGCCGAGTCGTACCCGCGATACTCCAGCTTCCTCAGCCCGTCGAGGATGACGGGCACGACCTGCTTGTTTCCGACGTAACCGACGATGCCACACATATGATTTCCTTTCGGGAAAATTACGGAGCCCGGAGTCCGGAAGAAACTCGCATTCGGCCCCCGGCCCTAGACCCGGGGCCCTATTCGTCACCCGTCACGGCGGCCGTGACCTCCTCCGTGTCCTTGTCTTCTCGCGCCTCGGCCGCCGCCTCGCGCGGCAGTTTCTTTTTGACTCTGGCGGGGACGCCGGCGACGAGGGTGTCGGGGGGCACGTCCTCCGTGACGACCGAGCCGGCCCCGGTGACGGAGCGCGAGCCGACGCGGACGGGGGCGACGAACATGGTGTCGGAGCCGACCTTCACGTCGTCGCCGATGTGGGTGGGGTGCTTCTCGCGGCCGTCGTAGTTGCAGGTGACGGTGCCGGCCCCGATGTTGGTGCGCTCGCCGATCTCGGCGTCGCCGAGGTAGGAGAGGTGCATCGCCTTCGTGCGGCTGCCCAGACGCGACTTCTTAACCTCGACGAAGTTGCCGACGTGGGCGGCCTCTTCGAGGCGCGCGTTCATGCGCAGGTGCGCGAAGGGGCCGACCTCGCAGTGGTCGGCGAGGTCTGAGTCGACGATGACGCAGTGGTCTTTGACCGTCACGCCGTTGCCGACGCGCGAGTTGGTGATGCGCGTGCCGGGGCCGATGCGGCAGCCCTCGCCGACGGTCGTCCGGCCTTCGATGTGGGCGCCCGGGTGGATGACGGTGTCGCGGCCGATGTGCGCGTCGGGGCTGACGTAGGTGTGCTGCGGGTCGATGACGGTGACGCCGCTGTTGAGCATCAGGCTGCGGAGCGTGCGCATCCGCAGCAGGCGCTCGAACTCGGAAAGCTCGACGCGCGTGTTGATGCCCGAGACCTCGCGCGCGTCGCCGTGGGCGTAGACGGAGACGTCCTCGCCGTCGGCGCGCAGGATGCCGGGCACGTCGGTGAGGTAGAACTCGCCCTGCGCGTTCTCGGGGCGGACGCGCTCGAGCGCGTTGAAGAGCAGGCGCGTCTCGAAGCAGTAGATGCCGGCGTTGATCTCGGCGGTCTGCCGCTCCTCGGGCGTGGCGTCCTTCTGCTCGACGATGCGCTCGAAGCGCCCCTCCTCGTCGCGCAGCACGCGGCCGTAGCCGGTCGGGTCTTCGAGGCGGACGGAGAGGAGCGTGCAGGCCGCGCCGCGCCCGCGGTGCGTGCGGTGCTGGTGGACGAGCGCGCCCAGCGTCTCGGCGCGCACCAGCGGCACGTCGCCCGAGAGGACGAGCAGGGTCGAGTTGGCCTCGGCCAGCGCGCCGCGCGCGGCGAAGACGGCGTCGCCCGTGCCGCGCTGCTCGGCCTGCGTGATGAAGACGGCCCCGCCCTCACCCAGCTCCTCTTCGACGGCCCGCCTGACCTCCTCGGCCTGATGGCCGACGACGACGTAGACCGGCCGCTGCCCCTTCTGGAGCGCGGCCGCCGCGCGGCAGACGTGCGCGATCAGCGGGCGCCCGCCCAGCTCGTGCAAGACCTTCGCCGTGGCCGAGCGCATGCGCGTGCCGAGGCCGGCGGCGAGGATCAGGATGTCGAGTGGGGAGGTGCCCGAAGGCGAGGCGGCGTGTGGCTGTTTGTCCATATGGTCTTCAGCGCGTCGCGGTCATGGTCGAGCGCGGGCACGCCTGTTCGTAGCAGGCGAGGATGACGCGGGCCAGCTTCGAGGGGCTGTGGCGCACCTTCTCGCCCTCGTCGAGCAGGTCGGCGCGGACGACCTCGGCCTCGTCGCCGAACTCGCGCTCGACGAGGTGGTCGGTCAGCCCGATCTGGCGCGCGCCCTCGGCCGCGTAAGCCTCCTCCTGCTCGGGGCTGACGCGGCGGTCGTTGACGACGACGAAGTCGAAGTCGATCTCGGGCGCGTAGCGCTTGACGACTTCGAGGTGGCGGCGGGCCGTGTAGCCGTCGGTCTCGCCCGGCTGCGTCATCAGGTTGCAGACGAAAATCTTGACGGCCCGCGACGCGCCCAGACACTCGGCCATGCGCGCCACCAGAAGGTTCGGCAGGATGCTCGTGTAGAGCGACCCCGGCCCGACCGTGATGAGGTCGGCCGCGCGGACGGCCGAGAGCGCCTCGGGCAGCGGCAGGCATTGCTCCGGCTCAAGGTGGAGGCGTTTGATGGGCGAGCGCGACGCCGTGATGTTCGTCTCGCCGCGCACCTCCGAGCCGTCCTCGAGCTCGGCCACCAGCCGCACGTCGTTGAGGGTCGCGGGGTAGATGCGCCCCTTGCTCGCCAAGACCTCGGACGAGAGGCGGACGGCCTCGACGAAGTCGCCCGTCACCTCGGTGAGCGCGGCGAGGAAGAGGTTGCCGAAGCTGTGGCCGCCGAGGCCGCCCTCGCCGCGGAAGCGGTAGCGGAAGAGGCGCGAGAGCAGCGTCGAGTCTTCGGAGAGGGCCACCATGCAGTTGCGGATGTCGCCGGGCGGGAGCATCTGCAACTCGTCGCGCAGGCGGCCCGAGCTGCCGCCGTCGTCCGAGACGGTGACGATGGCCGACAGCGCTTCGAGCCACAGCCCGCCGCGCTCGTGCTCGCCCACCAGCTCCTTGAGCCCCGAGAGGAGCGTGGACAGGCCCGTGCCGCCGCCGATGGCGACGAGCTTGAGGCCGCGTTCCAGATCAGCTTGCAACTCGCGTGTGTCCTCCGCCGCGGGGAAGGGCGCGCGTGCGCCGGTGCGGAAATCATACTCAAAAGCCATGGGCTTTGAACAGGGAGGACGGGGAAAAGATTGGCCGCGGGGCGGCGCAAGGGGAGGGGAGGGGCGCGCGGCCTTAGGCGCGGGGCGCGCCGAAGACGACCCGCTCGAAGTCGGGTTCGTTGCGCAGGATGGCGAAGTCGGAGTCGGCCTGCGCCCGGATGCGGAGCACGGGCTTGAGCTCGACGGCGCGCCCCAGAGCCTGCATGGCCGTCTCGACCGAGCCGAGCCGGGCACGCGTCGCGGCGAGCGCGTAGTGCGTGTCGGCCGCGTCGGGGTCGCGCTTGAGGGCGCGCTCGAACATCTCCTGCGCGGCGACGAAATCGCCTCGGTTGAGCTCGATGACGCCGCGGTCGTAGAGCGAGTCGGGGTCGCGCGGCAGCGCCGCCTCGGTGCGCATGCGCGCCTCGGCGATGGTGAGGTAGGTGCGCGCGCGGGCCGTCACCTCGACGACGCCGGCGTGCTGCTCGATGAGGGCGCGGAAGAGGCTGCGCGCCTCGGGGAAGTGGCCGCGTGTGAACTCCTTGTGGGCGCGCTCGAAAGCCTTGAGCGCCGCGGCCTCGTCGCGCGAGGGCTGCTTCGGCTGGGGCGGCGCGTGGCGCGTGGGCCGTGCGGCGGGCTTGGCCGCCGGGCGGGCTTTCGCCGCCGCCGCGCCCTTCTTCGGCTGCGGCTTGGTCTCGGGCTTGGTCTTGCTCGGGGCGGAGGCTCTCTTCGAGGTCTCGGCGGGGCGCTTCGCGGCGGCCGACTTCTTCGCCGCCGGGGCGCTTTGAGCCTTCTTCTTCGCGGGCTGTGTCTTTTTGGCTGTCGGGGCGGCCTTCGCGGGGGCGGCTTTACGCACGGGCGCTTTCTCCGCCGCGCGCTGAGGTTTCGGCCTCGCGGGCTTGGCGGTCAGCTTGCGGCCCTTGGCCGAAGCCTTCGTCGAGGCGCGCGGGGTCGGGCGGGAGGAACTCCTTTTCGCACCCTTGATGACTGGATCGCTCATGCGAAGCACTCGATTTTCACAGATAGCTCCCCGTCGAAAGGGGAACCGCCACGGCCAGCAGCTTAACACACCAACGCCCATAAATCAACGCAGGACTGAGACTTGCAGGGAATCATGGCCTTCCGGCGATGACTAAACGCGGGCCAACATAGAAAAACAGTTGAAGTCACCAAAGGCGCTATGTTAGAGTTTCGGTGGGGCGAAAAGGCTTCCCCGAAAGCCTTCTTCGCGCCCGTTCGCGCCGGCCGGCGCGGGCGGGCCAAGTCTTGTTAACTCTTCTACTTGAGTTCTCCAGCGGACTCGCCGAACTCAGCCCCTCCGGACGCTCACCTCCAGTCCGCATCCCTAAGAGAAAGAGCCGGTGTACGAATGACAGACACGCCTATCATCATGCACGAGGAGCAGTATCAGCAGCTCCGGCATATTCTCCATAAGTTGCGTCTCGATTCATTTTCCCGGGTGGTCTTTCTCGTAGACAAAAACGGCCAGCAGATCGCCGTGCAGGGGGACGTGGGCGAGTTGGACACGACGAGCTTGGCGTCGCTCGCCGCCGGGAACGTGGCGGCCACGGGCGGCATGGCGCGGCTCATCGGCGAGCGGGAGTTCCCGACGCTCTCGCACGAGGGCGAGCGCGAGAGCATCCACATCTGCATCATCGGGCGCGTGCTGCTCGTCGTCGTCTTCGACGACCGTTCGAGCCTCGGCCTCGTCAAGCTGCGCGTCAAGCAGGCGTCGCGCGACCTCTCCGTCCTCTTCGAGGAGATCGCGCGCGTGGCCGCCGAGCGCAAGGAGTCGGACGAAGCCATCTTCGCCGAGATCACGGACGACGACATCGACAGCCTCTTCGGATAGAGAAGCCGTGAACCGTCCATCGCGAACCGTCAACCGAAAAAGCACCCTCCTGACGATTCACGGGTGACGAGCTGATAGCCTGCCAGCGGAATTCCTATGACGTTCATCAATTACGCATCCCGCGAGATCAACTGCAAGATCGTCTACTACGGGCCGGGGCTGTGCGGCAAGACGACCAACCTGCAATACATCTACGACGCGACCGCGCCGACGGCCAAGGGCAAGCTCATCAGCCTCGCGACCGAGACCGACCGCACGCTGTTCTTCGACTTCATGCCGCTCGAACTCGGCACCGTGCGCGGCTTCAAGACGCGGTTCCACCTCTACACCGTGCCGGGCCAAGTCTTCTACGACGCCTCGCGCAAGCTCATCCTCAAGGGCGTGGACGGCGTCGTCTTCGTCGCCGACAGTCAGGACGAGCGGATGGACGCCAACATCGAGTCGCTCTACAACCTTGAGGAGAACCTCAAGTCGAACGGCTACGACCTGCTGAAAATCCCTTACGTGCTGCAACTGAACAAGCGCGACCTGCCCAACGTCCTGCCCGTCGAGGAGATCGTCTCCGAGCTGCGGCGCAAGGACGAGCCCGTCCACGAGGCGGTCGCCGCCACCGGCTCCGGCGTCTTCGACACACTCAAGTCGGTCGCCAAGCAGGTCTTGACGGAGCTGCGGAAAAGCTAAAAGCCGCGGATCGTCAATCGCGAATCGCGAATCGCGGTGACGCGCCGAGCGCCGCCCCGGCTTGGACCGTTCAGGCCGGGGCGGCGCTCGGGTTTTCCCACGATTCACGGTCTACGGCCGGCGACTCGCGGCCTTTTCAGTTCAGCGGCTTGATCATCAGAAGGCCGTCGCCGCCGTTGGAGTAGTAGCGGGGGAGGCGCTGGGTGACGGCGTAGCCGAGCTTGCGGTAGAGGTCTTGCGCGCCGGTGTTGACGGAGCGGACTTCGAGGCGGGCGATGCGGACGCCGCGGCGGCGGAAGCCGTCCTCGACCTTGAGCAGCATGCGCCGCGCGATCTGCCGGCGGCGGTGCTCGGGGGCGACGCCGAGCGTGGTGACGTGGCCGGTGGCGTCCGGCTCGACGATGCCGACGATGAAGCCGACCATCGTCCCGTCGGGCGTCACCGCGCGGTAGGAGACCGACTCGGGCGAGGTCAAAAGGTACTCGAAGGTCTCGCGGCTGTACGCCTCGCCGTCGATGAAGCAGCGCTGGTCGAGCCGCCAGCACTCGTCGAGCTGCGAGACGGTGAGCGGGCGCACGTCGTAGCGCCACGGCTCGGGCTCGGGCTCGGCGTCGGGGCGCGGCTCGTCGAAAGCGGCGCCGGCCTCCTCGCCCCCGCCCGAAGGGAACAGTCGCGAGCGAATCTTCTTCAGGACAGCCATAAGACCCGTAAATCGTAAATCGTGAATCGTAAATAGTAAATAGGGGCGGCCATTGTTTTCTTCGGTTAACGATTTATGAGATGAGCATGCAGTCGCCGTAGCTGTAGAAGCGGTAGCGGGCGCGGACGGCGTGGCGGTAGGCGGCGAGGGTCAGTTCGCGCCCGGCGAATGAGGCGACGAGGACGAGCAGCGAGGAGCGCGGCAGGTGGAAGTTGGTGAGCATCACGTCGACGGCGCGGAAGCGGTAGCCGGGCGTGATGGTCAGGCCGGTCTCGCCGCGCCCGGCGCTGACGCGGCCCCGCTCGTCGGCGGCCGTCTCCAGCGCGCGCACCGTCGTCGTGCCGACGGCGACGACGCGGCCGCCGCCCGCGCGCGCGCGGTTAATCTCCGCGGCCGCCTCGTCCGGAATCTCAAAGCTCTCCGCCGCGACGCGGTGCCCGCCGAGGTCTTCGACGCGGACGGGCGCGAAGGTTCCGTAGCCGACGTGCAGCGTCAGCTCGGCCAGACGCACGCCGCGCGCGCGCAACTCCTCGAAGACGCGCGGCGTGAAGTGGAGGCCGGCGGTGGGGGCGGCGATGGCCCCCGCGCGCCCGGCGTAGACGGTCTGGTAACGTTCGCGGTCGGCCGCGTCCGCGGCGAGGTCGCCGCCGTCGCGCTTGATGTAAGGCGGCAGAGGCATCCGGCCGAACTCTTCGAGCAGCCGGTCGAAGTCACCTTCGCAGTCGAAGCGCACGACGCGCTCCGGCCCCGCGCCGGCAAGGCCGACGACTTCGGCCCTCAAACGCCCGTCGCCGAAGGTGACGCGCGCGCCCGCGTCGAGCCGCCGCGCGGGCCGCGCGAGCGCCTCCCACGTTCGCGGCCCGAGCTCTTCGCGGCGGCGGACGAGGAACAGCTCGACGCGGCCGCCCGTCGGCTCGCGCCGCCCGAGCAGGCGCGCGGGGAAGACGCGCGTGTTGTTGACGACGGCCACGTCGCCCGCGCGCAGCTCCGAGGCGAGCTCCGCGAACCGCCTGTCGCGCCAGCTCCGCGACGCGCGCCCGACGACGAGCATCCGCGACGCGTCGCGCCGCGCCGCCGGCTGCTGCGCGATCAACTCCTCGGGAAGCTCGTAGTCGAAATCAGAAATCAACATGAAAGGAAGTAGACAGTAGTCAGTAGTCAGTAGTCAGTAGAAAGACCTTCGGCGGCGTATCGTTAGGGTGTCGGCGTCAGCGTCCCTCGTGCGGAGCCTACTAACTACTGACTACTGTCTACTGTCTACTGCTTTATGACGGCGAAGCCGGCGTCTCGGCCTCAAGCTCGGCGAGGTGGTGCTCTTGGTGGAGGACGACCGAGAGTTGCGCGCCGAACATGAGGATGAGGCTCGACACGTAGCTCCACGTGAGCACGGCGACGACCGCGCCGACCGAGCCGTAAATCTGATCGTAGTGGAAATACTGGAGGCTGCCGGCGAAGAGGTACTTGGCCGTCTCCCACAAAAGGCCGGCGACGACGGCGCTCGGCAGGGTGTCGCGCAGCGTCACGCGCCCGTTCGGCACGAGCCGGTAGACGAGGGCGAAGAGCGCGACCGTGACGAGCGTGCCGGCCGCCGCGAGCACCGCCTGCCAGAAGGCGTTGCCGAGCATCGTCAGCCACGGCGAGCGCCGCACCACGCGCATCGGGATTTGGTCGACCAACTGCTCCAGCCCGACCAGCACCGACGTGATGAAGACCGAGACGATGAGCAGCACGCCGACCGCGCCGATCATGCCGAGCGTGAGGCCGCGCCCGCGCAGAAACGTCCGCGGCCGCGTGCCCCAGATGCGGTTGAGCGCGCGCTCGACGACGGCGAAGACCCACGACCCGGCCCACAGCGCGACGACCAGCGCGCTGATCACCCCGCCCCAGCCGACGTTCGAGAGCGAGCGCACGGTGGTGCGCAGAAACTCGCGCGAGCCGGGGTAGAGTTCGACGATGCGCGCGAGGGCGTCGCTGCCGGCCTCGAAGCGGTTGCCGACGACGAGCAGGACGAGCAGCGCCGGGAAGAGCGTCAGCAACCCGAAGTAGCTCATCGCCGCCGCGGGCGTGAAGAGGTCGTTCTCGTGGAACTGGTGGAAGGTGTGCTGGAGGATGGTCTTCCACGGCGCGAGGTTCTTCACGCCCAGCCGCCGCCGCACGAAGGAGGGGATCGGTCGTCGTAACGCCTGCATCGGCACACGCCCCGAGAGAGTTTCCGCGGACCGGATTGTCGGCCATCCGGCGGCGAGTTACAAACGCTCAGCGCGGGGCGCGGCCCGCGCCCGCGCCGCCCGCGGGCGGGCGCGCCGCGGCGATAAGGGCGCGCGCCCGCGTGTAGTCGCCTTTGAGCGTGCGCGCCTCGGCGAGCGCGCGCGCGAGGTCGAGCCGCGCCATCAGCGCGAAACTCTCCTCGGGCTCCGGCAGCGGCGTCGCCAGCTCGACGCAGTAAGAGTTGACCGCCGTCTCGACGCGCGCCCCCGGACACTCGTCAAGCTCTTCGTCGGAGCGGGGCCGCGATTCGGCCTCGTTGACCGCCGAGGCCAGCTCCGCGAGCAGTTCCCACGCGCGCGCCGGGTAGAGGCGCGAGGCCGCCTGCGTGAGCGCGGTGTAGAGCGCGACGCGCAGCTCACTCCCCCTGTCGGTCTGCGCGGCCAGTCCCACGGCCTCCGCGAACAGCTCGGCCGCACGCCTCTTCCTGCCCTTCTGCACCGCAAGCTCTGCGGCCTGCGAGAGACCGTAGGCGCGCATCCCGGCCGGCGCGTCGGCCGCGCGCGCGAAGGCGGCGGCCGTCTCGTGCGCGTCGGCCGCCTCCTCGTCGCGGTAAGTCTCGAAGAGGCTCTTGACCTGTTCGGCGGCGATGAGCTGGAAGGCGGCGCGGCGCGTCTTCACGTCCGCGACCTCGGCGGCGTACTGGCGCGCGCGATCCCAGAGCTTTTTGAGTGCGGCGGCCGAGGCGAGGTCGAAGCGGGCCGCGTCGCGCGCGGCGTCGTCGGCGGCGCGCGCGAGCCAGTCGAGTTGCATCTGCAAGGGGTCGGGCGGGTTGCGCGGCGTCACGCGCTCGACCTGCGTTCGCGCCGAGACGGCGGCGCGCTGCGGCTCGCCCAACTCCTGCGCGAGTGCGACCATGCGCGCGCGCAGGGGGGCTACGTGCTGCGGCGCCTCGCGCTCGAAGAAGGGGAGCAGGCGCGAGATGGCGTAGAAGGGCGCGGCCGCCTCGCCGGCGCGCGGCTGCGCGGGGCGGAGCAGCACGCCGGCCGCCGTCTCGAAGAAGGCGCGGCGCAACTGCGCCGAGTACGGCGCGGGCATGGCCGCGCGGGAGCTCGCGGAGTCCGTAGGGCGGAGCGAGGCCGAGCCGTCGGCCCCGACGGTCACGAAGAGCGCCGGCGAGATGATCGGGGTCGAGAGCAGGAGCACGTCGTTGGGGCCGGCGCGCGGGTCCGCGCGCGTCTGCCCGAGCAGCCGCAGGTAGAGCGGGTCGGCGTCGCGCGGACTTTGGGCGCGGAGCGCGAAGAGGAACTCGATGAAGGGCACGGTCGGGCCTTCGGCGACGAGCGGCGCGACGAGGGCCGCGGCCGCCTCATACGCGCCCTCTTCGAGCAGCGCACGCGCCGCCCAGAGCCTGCGCCGGCCCATCTCGCTCGGCTCACGGCGGCTGAGGGCGGACGGCGTTTCGGCCGCGACTTCTGCCTCCTCCTCTTCTTCAATGCCGCGCTCGAACTCCTCCATGAAGCCCTCGGCCAGCTTGAGGTCGTGGCGGGCGGCGCGGTTGATGACGGACTGGCGCGCGGAGCGGATATTCTCGCGCGGGCCGAAGCGCCCGCCCTCCTCCTTCGGTCGGAAGGCGGCGAGCGCGTCGGGCGCGGTCGTCATCTCCCACGCGCGGCGCAGCAAGGAGCGCGCCGCCGACTCGTCCAGAGACCAGAGGGCGTCGGCCGCGTCGGCCATAATCGAGACGCGCTCGGTCGGGTGCTCAACCCCGCGCGCGGCCTCGGCCGCTTCGAGCAGCGCCGCGACGGCCAACTGCCGCTCGGCGGCCTTCGCGCCGCGCGCGGGCTTCGGCTTCTGCCCCTCGGCCCGCGCGCGCGCGGGAGACTTGCGCGGCGTCGTCTGGCCCTGAGCCGGGGCGGCCGCGGCGCAGGCGAGCGAGGCGGCGGCGAGAAGGCAGAGCGTGCGAGGGGCGTGCTTCACTTCGCTTGTTCTCCGTCGGTCTATTCCGTGTCGAAGAGGGCGGGGGGGCGTGGCCGGCGCGGCGGCTCGAGGCCGAAGTGCTCGAAGGCGAGGCGCGTCGCCATGCGGCCGCGGGGCGTGCGGTTGAGGAAGCCGATCTGGATGAGGTACGGCTCGATGATCTCCTCGATGGTGTCCTTCTCCTCTTGCAGCGCGGCCGACATGTGGTTGAGGCCGACGGGGCCGCCCTCGTGCTGCTGGATGATCATGAGGAGCAGCTTCCTGTCCATCTCGTCGAGGCCGAAGGTGTCCACCTCCATGCGGTTGAGCGCGTCGTCGGCGACCTCTTTGGTGATGCGGCCGTCGTGCTCGACCTCGGCGTAGTCGCGCACGCGGCGGAGCAGGCGGTTGGCGATGCGCGGGGTGCCGCGCGCGCGCCGCGCGACCTCGCGCGCCCCGCCCTGCGTGATCTCCGTGCCGAGGATGCCGGCCGAGCGGCGGACGATCAGCTCCAACTCGTCGTGCGTGTAAAAGTTCAGGTGGAAGACGATGCCGAAGCGGCCGCGCAAGGGGGCGGTGATGAGCCCGGCGCGCGTCGTCGCCCCGACCAGTGTGAACTTCGGCAGGTCGAGCTTGATGGAGCGGGCGGCCGTGCCCTGCCCGATCATGATGTCGAGCTGGTAGTCCTCCATCGCCGGGTACAAGACCTCTTCGATGGCCGGGTTGAGGCGGTGAATCTCGTCGATGAAGAGCACGTCGCCTTCCTGAAGGTTCGTCAGGATGGCGGCGAGGTCGCCGGGCTTCTCGATGACGGGGCCGGCCGTCGAGCGCAGCTCGGCCCCCATCTCGTTGGCGACGATGTTGGCGAGGGTGGTCTTGCCGAGGCCGGGCGGGCCCGTGAGCAGCACGTGGTCGAGCGCCTCGCGGCGCTGGCGCGCGGCGCGGATGAAGACGCCGAGGTTCTCCGTCGCCTTCTTCTGGCCGACGTACTCGCCCAGCCGCGACGGCCGCAGAGACAACTCGAACTGCTTCTCGTCGTCCGCCGCGCCCCTCTCGCGCACGCTGACAGGCTCAACGTCCATAAGAAGAGAGTGCAGAAGTCGGAGCGCAGAATGCAGAATCAGAAACGGCTGTCTTTACATTCTGCATTCGGCGCTCTGCATTCATCCTTTCGAGAGGTGGCGCAGGCTGCGGCGCAGGAGCAGCTCGACCGAGAGGTCGCCGCCCTCCGTGATGGCCTGCGTGACGGCCTTCTCGGCGGCCGCCTTCTGGTAGCCGAGGTTGACGAGGGCCGAGAGCGCGTCCTCGCGCAAGGCGTCCTCGGTGAGCGGCGCGCCCGCGCCGGCGCCGGCCGCCAGCTCCTCTTCGAGCGCCGGGCTGGAGAGCGCGGCCATCTTGTCGCGCAGCTCGATGACGAGCCGCTCGGCCGTCTTCTTGCCGACGCCGGGGATCGAGGTCAGGCGGGCGAGGTTGTTGGTGCGGATGGCGGCCACGATCTCGTCGGCGCTCATCCCCGAGAGCATGGCGACGCCCGACTTCGGGCCGATGCCGCTGACCGAGATGAGCAGGCGGAACAGCTCGCGCTCGCGCTCGGTGCGGAAGCCGAAGAGTTGCAGCGCGTCCTCGCGGACGTGCGTGTGGATGCGGAGGCGGACGGGCGTGTTCGGCTCGCCGAGGTCGTAGAAGGTCGTGACCGGGATCGTCACCTCGTAGCCGACGCCGCCCACGTCGAGGATGACACTGGTCGCGTGCTTGGCGAGAAGGGTGCCTGACAGGTGCGCTATCATCTCAGAGAATTTTCACCGACGAGAGAAGAGATTTCGGGAGCGCCTCACGTTTCGCAAAGATTTTAGATGATGCGCCGGGCATCGGCAACGCGGGATCCAAATAGTTTCGAGTCCGGAGCGCAAGCGCGGCCGCGCTCCCAGTCGTCCCGGACTCGAAACTATTTCGTCAGCGCCTGCGGCGCGGAGTCTTGCGGCGGTAGACGCCGTCGAAGGTGACGTTGACGCCGCCGCACTGGCCGTTGTCGTTAACGACGAGGTAGGGGCCGACGAGGCGGAGCGTGACGCGGCAGGTGTCCTCTTCGAGCGTGAGGGCGTTGCCTTCGGGCGCGACGCGGCCGGCGATCTCGCCGACGTGGACGTTGTCGCCGAGGCCGTGCCAGTACGCCTGCCCCTCGACGCCCAGCGTGCCGGCTTCGGCGCGCACCTTCAGGAAGTTCTCGTAGAACTCCCACTCGCCGGCCCAGAGCGCGAGCGGCGGGCGCGCGTCGGTCTCGCGGATGTCGAGCCGGTCGGCCGCGAGCCAGCCGACCTTCCCCGGGCCGCTCCGCGGCTGATACCAACTGCACGCCCACCCGCCGTACGTGCGCGAGACGATGACCTCGTCGCCGGGGACGAGGTACACCTTGTCGCGGCACTTCGCGCGGGGCTGCGGGCAGTCGTCGGGCGCGTCCTTGTGGAAGTAGGCGCGCTCGCCGCGCGCGCCCGCGACGCGCGCCACGCGGAAGTTGTCGGAGTCGTCGGGGAACACGCCGTTGCGGCACCAGTTGGGTGGGTTGCCCTCGCCCTGCGCCGCGGCGTGCGCGGCGGCCGACAGCACGAGCGGCAAAAGAATCGCCAGCCTGCGCGCCGCGGCGCGCGCCTTCGTCGTTATTAATTTCGTCGTCATCAATCCCGTCATTGGTTTCGAGTCGGTCCTCACGCAAGAGCATTCTATCTCAAGTCGGAGCGGTTGAATTAACCGCGGCGAGGCGCGGGGCGCGGCCGGGGTTTCAGGTTCGCGGTTTTAGATTTAGTCGTCGGCCGTCGGTCGTCAGTTTTTGCTCCCTGCCGACGACCGACGACTGCCGATCGCGAATCAAAAATCTAAAATCAAAACCCCCTCCGGCGCGGGGTCTTTCCGCCGCGGCCCCGTCCGCGTTATACTGGCGTCGCTCTCTCCGCAGAGAAGAGAAGATGAAATCCGAGAAAATCTCCGAGCTGACGACGAACCGTCTGAGCGTCTACCTGCGCTGCCTGAACCTGCTGGCCGCCGCCGGCATCAAGACCATCTCGTCGCAGGCGCTCGCCGACCAGTTCAACATGAACTCGGCGCAGATCCGCAAAGACCTCGCCTACTTCGGCGAGTTCGGCACGCGCGGCGTCGGCTACTCGGTCGAGGAGCTGCGCCGGCACCTGACGCAAATCCTCGGGCTGGATAAGCCGCACCGCGTCGGCATCATCGGCGCGGGCAACCTCGGCACGGCGCTCGCCAACTACAACGGCTTCCGCGAGTCGAACTTCGAGGTGGTCGCCCTCTTCGACAACGACCGCGAGAAGATCGGGCGCAAGGTCGGGCGCGCGGCCGTCCCCGTCCACGACGCGCGGAAGCTGGCGCGCGTGGTGCGCGAGGCGGCCGTGGACGTGGCCGTCATCGCCGTGCCGGCGCGCGTCGCCCAGAGGGTCTTGAATCAGGTGATGTCGGCCGGCATCAAGGCGGTGCTGAACTTCGCGCCGGTGCGTTTGCACGCGCGGCTCGGCGTCAAGGTGAAGACGGTCGACTTGACGATCTCGCTGGAATCGCTATCGTATTTTCTCGCGCGCCCCCAGATCACCTGCGTCACCAACCCGCGCAGCCTCCTGCCCTACGAGGAGATCGCGCAGCGCGACGAGCAGGAGTTGCAGAGTTAATCTTCAAGGAGTCGGGCCATGAGAGAGTTGCTGCTCAAGAGGGCTTTGCCGTTCGCGTTGACCTTCGCCGTCGGCGCCGCCGCGGGCGGCTTCTTCCAGCTCTTCGGCGCGCGCGAGGGCGGGCACTGGGGGCGCTGGAATTACCACCGCAACTACGAGGGCCGGCGCGGCTGCGGCAAGAAGTTCCGCCGCCACTACTTCGCCCCCGAGGCGAAGCCGCCCGTCATCCTCTTCAAGCCCGACGCGCAGGTTCCCCGGTCGGCCGCCGGCGGCGCGGCGCTCCCGGAGCGCGTGCGCGTGCGCGTCAGGTTCGGCGAGGACGGCAAGGTGCAGGAGGTGAACCCTTACGTCGAGGGCGAGTTCGTGTCGGCCGGGTTCTACGAGGCGGCCACGCGCGCCGCGCGCCACATCCAGTTCATCCCGGCGCTCGCCGACGGGGTGCCGACGGCCACCACGGAGGTGGTCGAAATCCGCGTGACGCGGGAGTGAGCGCGCGGCCGCCGAAAGTTTGATGGACGAGCAGACAGCCCGGCGCGAGATCGTGCGTGTCGGCCGGTTGATGTACGAGCGCGGCTACGTCGTCTCCTCCGACGGCAACATCAGCGTGCGCCTCGACGGCGGCCGCGTCGTGGCGACGCCGACTCAGGTTTGCAAGGGGCGCATGACGGAGGAGATGCTGGCCGTCACCGACCTCGAAGGCAAGGCTCTGAACGACCGGCGCGCCTCGTCGGAACTGGCCATGCACCTGCTCGTCTACCGCGAGCGCGAGGACGTGCGGGCGGTCTGCCACGCGCACCCGCCGCACGGCTCGGCCTTCGCAGTCGCCGGCCTCGCCATCGACAAGCCGATTCTGTCGGAGGTGATCCTGACGCTCGGCTGCGTCCCGCTCGCCGAGTACGGCACGCCCTCGACCGACGAGCTGACGGAGAAGATGCGCCCGCTCGTCAGGAACCACCACGCGCTTTTGATGGCGAACCACGGCGCGGTGGCCTACGGCGCGGACTTGTGGCAGGCTTTCGACCGGCTCGAAACTTTGGAGCACACGGCCAAGATCGCCATCCTCGCGCGCATCCTCGGCGGCGCGCGCGACCTCCCGCCCGACTCGATCGAGAAGCTCATCGACATCCGCGAGCGGGCCGGGTATCTGGACGAGCGCGGGCGCTGCCAGTCGTGCGGCTACCTGCACGAGACGCGAGTCGTTTGCGCGACGGGCGAGAGAGACGGCGCGCCGGCCAAGAGTCCCGCCGCGCCCGCCGGCGCGAACGGCGCGGGCAAGATCAACCTGACGCGCGAGGAGTTGATCGAGCTGCTGAGTCAGGCGGCGGGCCTGCGGGCCGGCGGCTGACGGAAACGTTTTCGAAGGTTTACGATTCACGCGGAGAAGAGGAGCAGAAGCGGATGCCTCAAGAAGCTCTCGGCATGGTTGAGACGAAGGGTCTGGTGGCGATGATCGAGGCCGCCGACGCGATGGTGAAGGCGGCCAACGTCACTCTGGTCGGCTACGAGAAGATCGGGGCCGGGTTCGTGACGGCCATCGTGCGCGGCGACGTGGCGGCCGTCAAGGCGGCGACCGACGCGGGCGCGGCCGCGGCCCGCCGCGTCGGCGAACTCGTCAGCGTCCACGTCATCCCACGCCCCCACGGCAGCGTTGACGAGGCGCTCCCCGTCGGCGAAAGATAAAAAAGTCCGGGGTCAGGGGTCTGGGGTCAAAGACAACTTCTCGCTTCCGACTCCGGCCGCCAGACTCCAGACTGTTTTTATGATTATCGCGCGCATCGTCGGCACGGTCGTCTCGACGCAGAAGGACGAGCGGCTGAAGGGCAACAAGCTGCTGCTCGTCCGGCCGCTGAACCTCGACGGGACGGACGGGAGCGGCTACGTCGTCGCCGTGGACACGGTCGGCGCGGGCTACCACGAGCGCGTGCTCGTCGTCTCCGGCTCCTCGGCCCGGCTCGCCGAGGGCATGAAGGATCGCCCGGTTGACGCCGCCATCGTCGGCGTCATCGACCGCGTGGACGTTGAAAAGCAGTATCAGTAGGCAGTATCGCCCCGCGCCGGGCGCGCTAACGATGCGACACCGAAGCTCTTTTCTACTGACTACTGGCTACTGACTACTGTCTACTTACTCTTATGCAACTCGCGCGCGTCATCGGCAGCGTCGTGGCGACGATGAAGAACGATTCGCTGGAGGGGCGCAAGCTCCTCGTCGTGCAATCGCTCGACTCGAACCTGCGGCCGCAGGGGTCGCCGCTGGTGGCCCTCGACGCGATCGGGGCGGGCGTCGGCGAGCTGGTCTTCTGGTGCCGCGGCAAGGAGGCGAGCTTCCCCTTCCGGCGCGAGGACACGCCGACCGACTGCACGATCATCGGCATCGTCGATTCCGAGGCGCACGTCTCGAAGGGGGCCGGATGATTCTGGCGCGCGTGGTCGGCAACGTCGTGGCGACGCAGAAGAACGAGCGCTACGCGCACGCGCGCGTGATGATGTGCCAGCCCGTCACGCCGTCGGGCGAGGAGTGGGGAGCGACGCTGCTGGCGCTCGACTCGGTGGACGCCGGCATCGGCGACACCGTGCTCGTCGTGCAGGAGGGCTGGGGCGCCTCGACCGCCGCGACCGGCGAGCAGGGCGCGGCCATCGACTCGGCCATCGTCGGCGTCGTCGACCGCGTCGACCTCCTCGAAGAGGAGCCGCACCGCGAGGGGCGCCCGCCGGCTGACAACTGATAACTGAAAACCGGTTGCCGATAACTTTTCGATGAGCAGCGAACAGGACAGAGTGCGCGAGTTGGCCGAGCGCGTGGCGCGGCGGCTGGCCGGCGGCCCGGCGGCCGGCGGCGCGCGCGAAGAGGCGCAGGGCGGGGAGCTGTCGGCCCTGCGCGCCAGCCTGTCGGAGATTCAGAGGCGGCTCGCGCACATCGAATCGCACCTCACGCACGAAGAAGATTGCGATCACGCCGCGCCCCCGGACGAAACCGCCCCGGCGCGTCGGCGCGCGGAAGAGTCTCCGCCGCCCGCCGCGACGCCCGCGCGCTCGATGTGGCTGAGCGGCACTTACGTCCCCGCCACCGCGCACCCGAGTCAGGAGCGCTTCACAGACATCGGCGAGGCCGTCTCGGAGCTCGTGGACTTCTTCGAGCGCGAGAAGAGCTGCACGGTCGAGCCGGGCGGCAAGCCCTGCGACCACTGCGGCATGTGCAACTCGCGCGGCTTCTGAATCAGGAGCCCGAACGCGGGGAAGGGCCGAAGCGAAACGCGGAAGTCGGAAACGCGGGACGGCGCACTGAGGACAGGTTGTCCTCAGTGCGCCGTCCCGCGTTTACCGTCTCTCCTCAGCCCTCCCCGCGGCCGGGCTTCTGATTTGAGTTAACGCGCGGCGTTCTGGTTGGCGCCGCCCGGGTTGCGGCGGATGGCGTTGGGGTCGATGCGCGGGACTTCGCGCGCGCCCTCCTCGGCCTTGAAGTAAGGCTCCTCCTTGAAGCCGTACATCTTGGCCGCGATGACCATCGGGAACTGGCCGCGCGAGGTGTTGTAATCCTGAATCGCGCGGTTGTAGTCCTCGCGCGCGACGTTGATGCGGTTCTCCGTCCCCGCCAGCTCGGTCTGCACGTTCTGCCACAGCGCGTTCGACTGCAACTGCGGGTAAGCCTCCTGCAAAGAGAGCAGGCGGCCGAGCGTGCCGCCGAAGCTGTTGGCCGCCTCGATGACGGCCTGCCTCTGCTCCGGCGTCTTGTCGCCGCCCTCGCCCTGCGGCGGCGCGTTCGTCGCGTTCAGGAGCCGCGAGCGCGCCTCGGCGATCTGCCCGAAGACCTCCTGCTCCTGCACGTTGGCCGACTGCGCGGCGGCGACCAGATTGGGCACGAGGTCGGCGCGGCGCTGGAGGCGGCTCTCCACGTCCGCCCAGCTCCGCCTCACGTTCTGCTGCTTCGTGACGAGCGTGTTGTAACCGCAGCCGCTGCCCGCGAGCGCCGCGAACGCGACGACGAACAGCAGCATCAGCCTTCTCTTGTTCATCAACATCCTCCTCGACTCCGGACGGCCTCGCCGTCGAAAAACCTCCCTGTTAAAAGCCACCTTCAGACGGAAACGCCGTGGCGGTCGACCGCCTCGATGACGTGCTCGATCTGCAACATGTAAGACGCGAAGAGTTCGTTGGCCTCGTCCTCGCCCAAACCGTCCGCCGCCGCGTCGCGCAGCGCGAAGACGCGCTCGAAGGTCTCGGCGTCGAGGCCGAGCGCGCGCACGGCGGCGCGCACTCGCTCGTGCCGGGTGATGGGCGGCTCCTGCCCGCGCAGCCTGAGCACCGCCGCGAAGAGCGCGGCGAAACTCTTCAGGCTGTCGGCCATCAAGTCCTGAAGGCGGCGCGCCGAGGTGGAGGCCGGGATGTAGAGCCGGCGCAACTGGATGAGCTTGCTGCGCAGCTCGTACTCGGTCTGGTGGCGCAGGTTCACGTCCGAGAACCGGAGCGTCTCGAAAGGGTCGCGCCCGAAGAGCACGACGCGCGCGCTCTCCATCTCGTGGAACTCGATGGGGAAGACGTCGGCCGCGTCGCGCAACTCGCCGAAGGTGAAGTAGACGGGCAGGGGGTGGCCGAGCCTCTGCCACTCGCGCACGGGGGCCTGCGACAGCCGCAAGTCCTCGGGCGTGATGCGGTGGAGGGCGATCAGGATGTTGTAGTCCGACTGCGCGCGCACGAAGTCGCCCGCCGCCGCCGACCCGTAGAGCACCACCGACGCGAGGTTCTCGCCGTGCGTCGCCTGCAGGTCGCCGACCAGATGCCTGAACGCCTCCTGCGCCACCGTGTTAGCCATCGAGCACCACCCGTCTTAAGTGATGAGTGCGGAAGTCAGAGCGCAGAATGCAGAATTAAAAGCAGCTTGGTTTTCATTCCGCATTCTGCGCTCTGACTTCTGCGCTGCTTACCAGTCGCCGCCCGCGCCGCCGCCGCCGAAGTCGCCGCCGCCGCCGAAACCGCCGAAGCCACCGCC
>Ga0196977_1000062_pt1 | contig 77945 bp, 77 predicted proteins | sample S3v_1013CmetaG_FD_148634 | JGI IMG/M metagenome (GOLD analysis project Ga0196977, IMG submission 148634) | Soil microbial communities from Anza Borrego desert, Southern California, United States - S3+v_10-13C | ecosystem: Environmental > Terrestrial > Soil > Desert | place: USA: California...
ACGAATGACGGCTAACAACGCGCTGCAGCGGACGAATGGAAGCCGTGGCCGCGCTGTCCTCGCAATGAATTGCGTGCTCGGCAGCGGGGAACGGGCGGTCTGCCCGGCCGCTGAGCAGGATCGTTAGGCATCACAAAGAGGCGTCCCGCGAAGTGAAAGGAATCCTCCTCGTAGCGCTCGGCGGTGCAATTGGGTCCGTCGCCCCGTACAAGTTATCGGGGCTAGTCCTGCACCACACGATCGAATGGCGGTTTCCGGCGGGCACCTTCGCCGTGAATGTCATTGGCTGTCTCGTAGCCGGCGTCTTAATGGCGTTTTCCGAGAAGGCTCATCTCCTGTCCCCTGAAGCGCGACTGTTTCTGTTCACTGGCCTTCTCGGAGGATTCACGACGTTCTCGGCGTTCGGCGTCGAGACTGTGCATCTTCTCCGTCGAGGGGAGGTACTTGTCGCGGCGCTTTATGTCGGGTTGAGTGTCGCGGTTGGGGTTCTCGCACTGTGGGCGGCCGTGGCAATGATTGGCCCGAAAGGTGCTGTGTGATGCCTAACAAAGCGTTGGAGCGGTCCGGTGGTAGGTGTGGCCGCGCCGTGCTCGCAATGAATTGCGTGCTCGCCGGCGGGGAATCGGCACCGTGCCTGGCCGCTCAACTCAGTCGTTAGCCGACGATGAACCGGCGCCCGCTATAATTTGAAGAGTTTCACCCCGGAGGTGCCCATGGGAAAGATCGAGCGTCTGGAGCAAGAGATCCAAGCCCTTTCCGCCGAGGAGCTGTCGGAGTTTCGTCGTTGGTTCATCGAATACGACGCCGAAGCCTGGGATCGCGAGATCGAGGCGGACGTAAAGTCCGGGAAACTCGACCGCCTCGCCGATGAAGCCCTTCGCGACCACGCGGAGGGCCGGACGAAGCGCATTTGAATCACCACACCACGCCGCGGTTCTGGGCGTGTTACCGCAACCTACCCAGCGACGTCCAGTCGCTCGCCGACAAGTGCTTCGAGCTCGCGAAAGAGGATCCGAAGCATCCGTCGATACATCTCAAGAAGGTCGGGCGATTCTGGTCCGCCCGAGTTGGGCTGCACTATCGAGCCCTCGCCGTCGAAGGAGCAGATGGGCTCGTCTGGTTTTAGATTGGCCCGCATCCTGAGTATGAGCGAATCGTCGGCTAACAACCCGCTGGAGCGTAGCGTGACGCAACGTGGCCGCGCCGTCCTCGCCATGGATGGCGTGCTCGGCGGCGCGGAGCGAGCAGCAGCGGCCGGCCGCTCACCGAAGCGTTAGGCGTCATGAAGACCGTGACTATCGCAGCAGCACTGTTCATAGCAGCCGCCGGACCGGCGTTCGCGGCAACCCCCAATTGCGACGGTCCCCGGGATTGGCCCGCTTTGATGGCGCTTTCTCACTTGAAAGATGCAGGCATTGCGAGCTACGAGAGGCTGGACTTCTCAAAGACCCGGGTCCTTCGGTTAGCCTCCGAGCAAAAGGGAACGAGGCTTCACCGTCAGCTGCACCTGGTTGCATTTGCGGATAAGTCTGGCCAGATCATTCACGTCATCACGAGCAATGAAGCCTCAGAGGAGTTGTGCTCCGAAGGCGCTGTAGATGTGTTTCTAATCTCACGGCAATGGCGCGGAAAATGACGCCTAACAGCGCGTTGGAGCGGACATGAACCAGCGTGGCCGCCGCGTGCTCGCAATGGACTGCGTGCTCGCCGGGGCGCAACAGCAGCGCTGGTCAGCCGCTCAACGGGAGCGTTAGGCTGCAACGGAATGTCATCGCGATGCGGTGAGCGGCGTTAATGAAGGATGCCTCCGAAAGTCGGCGAAATCCTCAAGCAGCTCCATGGTGATGGGTGGTACACCGTGACTACTCGCGGGAGCCACCGCCAGCTCAAGCATCCGACGAAGCCGGGCCGAGTTACCGTCTGGCAAGCCCAGTGACAGCATCGCTCCCGGTACACTTAACAGCATCCTGAAGCAGTCCGGCCTCAAGAAGTGAGGACCTCCATGCGCTATGCGGTCGTAATTGAGAAGGCTGAGGAGAGCTATTCGGCGTACGTGCCTGATCTGCCTGGTTGCATCGCGACTGGAAGCACTGTCGCGGAGGTGCAGCAATCTATTCGCGAAGCAATCGAGCTTCACCTTTCGGGCATGCGTGAAGATGGCATTCCCTTGCCGCCGCCATCGAGCCAAGTCGACTATATCGACGTTGCAGCCTAACAACGCGCTGCAGCGGACCGGGTTGCACCGTGGCCGCCCTGTGCGCGCTATGGATGGCGTGCGCTGGCCAGGGCGGAACCGGCTACCGTGGTGGGTGGGCTTCCTCGGCGGAATCGTCGTTTCCATCGTTCACACCGAGTCAGCCTCGCGGATACGAATCATCTCCCTTCGAAAGGCGACGCGAAATGAAGAAGCGATCCTCTTCAAAGCCCTCCAAGACTGATTGGCCGCGAGTCCGCGCGATGAAAGACCGCCAGATCGAGGTCTCGGCCGAACATCCGGAGGCTGACCTACGGCACATCGTCCGCGGAATCGTGCGCCAAGGCCTCAAGCCCGTCAGCTCGAAAATGTCCATCTCGCTCCGAGTGGACGCGGACGTCCTCGACTGGTTCAAGGCCCAAGGGCCGGGGTACCAAACGCGAATCAATGCTGTACTTCGAGCGTTCAAGGATGCTTCGCTCTAACTACAAGTTGGAACGGTCCGGGAAGCATCGCGGGCCGCGTCTGTCCGCGGCCATTCGGTCGGTGGCCGGCCGTTCAACAGAGCGTTAGGCTGCAATAGAGGCGCCATCGCGAAGCCGTGAAGACAACTCGCTACTGTGATGCGCTTCGGCAGCGCCCGGACAGAGCAGCAATCCTCGACGAATGGATCGAACGGGCCATCCGTGCCCCAGTCAAAGAAGTCATCCAGGCTGACGGTCGCATCAAGCGCCGGGCGCAGATTTTCGAGGCCGAGAATCGCTATCTGAGGGTGGTTCTTCTCGAAGACGGGGAAACGGTTCACAATTTCTTCTTCGACCGACAGTTCGTGCCATGCGAATCCGCAATTTCGAGGACACCGATACGCTGCTCATCGAGCTGAAGGATGCGCCGGCGATGGAGACGCGCGACCTCGACGAGAGCACCGTCATCGAGCTGGACGCAGAAGGGAAGGTGTGCGCCATCACGCTTGAGCATGCGTCCCAGCGAACCGCCCTGTCGCAGTTTTCCTACGAGCGGGTTGCGGCCTAACAAGCAAGTGGAGCGGTCCGGGAGCCACCGTGGCCGCGCCGTTCTCGCCCCCGACTCTGCCTCGGTCAACGAAGCGTTGAGGGTCGTGATCAAAGCGGGGCAAGCACGACGTCTAACAACGCGTTCGAACGGACCGGGCAAGACCGTGGGCCGCAGCGGCGCGCCCAGGAAATGATGCGCGCCACTGCGGCAAACGCATCACAGGCGGCAGTTCAACAGGATCGTTAGATCTCATTGGGAACCAACGTGGCAGTTCAAACAACCTCGGTGCTGACTTGCCCTGCCTGCGGAGCGAGCTCTGAAGAAGAAATGCCGCTGGACGCTTGCGTGTATTTCTACGAGTGCCGCGGTTGTGGGAAGTTGCTCAAACCGAATAAGGGGCACTGCTGCGTGTTTTGTTCATTCGGCACAGTGAAATGTCCGCCGGTCCAGGCATCGGCCCCATGCTGCGGGTCGGCGCAATGACATCTAACTATTCGTTGGAGCGGACGTGAATCAGCCGGGGCGCCCCGTGCTCGCAATGAATTGCGCGCTCGCCGGGGCGCAAAGCCAGCGGTCATCGGCCGCTGAACGAGAACGTTAGCCGGCAACCGAAAATGACATCGCGGCTAATCGCAGCCATTCCGAAATTGGCCTCTCTCGACATCGAGAGAAGTCTGGCCTTCTTCGAGCGGCTGGGATTCAAACGGCTGCATTCCTCTCGCGAGTATGGCGTTGCGAGGCGAGACAGCGTTTCCGTTCACTTCTGGTTGTGTGTCGACCCGCGCACTCCGAAAGAGACCGGATGCCGCATCTCCGTCGAGGGAATTGACGAGCTGTTCGAAGCCTTCTCGAACTTGGGCGTCATCCATCCCAGCGGGCGCCTCGAGTCGAAGCCTTGGGGCACGCGCGAATTCTCGATTCTGGACACTGATGGCAATCTCACATTCAATGAGGCTGCCGGCTAACAAATCATTCGAGGCGGACCGTTGTGCATCGCGGCCGCACCGTGCGCGCGTGAATTTGCGCGCGCGCCGGTGCGGAATCGGCAGCGTGGCGGCCGCTCAATTCAAGCGTTAGACAGCATTTGCAACCATTGGGACAAACATGAGAATCCTTTGCGCGACCAGCTTGCTCTTAGTAGCTGCGGGCTGTGCGGGCCTGGACATGCGCGCCATAAATCAGGAGTGCCAAAGAAAGTACGGCGTCGCGCTTCCGGAGGGCGCAATCCTGGCGAAGCCGGTCGTTCCTATGCGCATCGCTCCTCAGCGTCGAGAGAATTACGCGTATGCCTGCGTTGTCGTCACCGTGAATGAGATGGGTGTAGTCACACAGGCGAGGCTCGCGGAAACGGACTCGCCTGCATTCGGCGAGTATTTCCTGAACCTCGTCAAAGCAACCAAGTTCCACCCCACGATCATTGGCGGGAAGGCTGCTACTCACACGAGCGTGATATCGGCGGGTTACCAGTAATGCTGCCTAACCACCTGTTGCAGTGGACCGTGAACACCGTGGCCGCACCGTGCGCGCATGCACGTGTGCGCGGGCCGGTGCGGAATCAAGGCCGTGCGCGGCCGCTGAACAGAACACTGGAATCGGCGCCTATAATTTGGACATGAGCAGCCAGCTCGACGACCTGACAAAGCGCATCCAAGCTCTCTCCGCACAGGAGAAGGCTGCGCTCGTCCGCGTGCTCATCGACGACCTGGACCCGGGACATTAGAGCGCACCAACAAGATGAAAGCGTTCAGCGTTTCGTCTGTGGCTATCGGATTCTTCCTGGGATTTGTCGTGCCGTATTCGCTCGTCTTCTTCATCGGGCCAGGTATCGCGTTGGCGACCGGCCAGCAAAAAGTGACGCTCGGCATCTGGTTTACTTTCCTATGGCTCACGGTTGCGCTCTTGGCGCCGATCGGAGCTGGTTTTCTAGCCGCGCATCTCGCGAAGGTTCAGCCGCTGCTCCATGGTGCGGCGGTCGGGCTTCTGGGGGCAATCGCGGGTGTCGCGCTTTCGCATCCCGCACAGTCCGCGATTTACGCTGCGCTCACTTGCGGGACGGGCGGAATCGTGGGCGGCTGGTTGCAGCGTCATGTGGCACGACGATCCGGTGCGCTCTAACAAATCATTGGAACGGACCGTGAACCACCAGGGCTGCACCGTGCGCGCGTTTGCAATTCGTCCGCGAGGCACAGGGGCTGTTGACCCCGCCTGGAGCTGCGTGCACCATCTCTCCTCGGGAGGTCGGCCATGGCAAAGCTGCTGGCGTTTGCATTCCTGCTCGCATGCGTCTACGCCGGCTGGCAACAGCTGGGCAGTCCGGCGCAGCCTTCCACCAGGACGTTTGTCGCAGGCAACTACAGCAGCGGCGCGTCTGGGCCGGTCGTCACGGTCTACGGTCGCGAGAGCTGCGGCTACACCCAGAAAATGCTGAACGCGCTCAAGTCCCAGAAGGTCCCGTTCAACTTCCTCATCGTGGACGAGGAGCCGCACAAGACCTACGTGGACAAGGGTATGAAGTCGCTCAACCTTCCGCGGGGCTCCTATAACTTGCCCATGGTGGACGTGAAGGGCGAGCTCTTCGTGAGTGCGCCGCCCGAGACCATCCTAGCCGCCTACCGCGCGGCCAACTGAGCCCGCCTAGGTGCAGGCGGTCGGGTAGTTCGAGAACCCCTGAGTGCCAGCCCCGTCTCGTTTGGTATTTGTCTTCGACCACGACCTTATCCACGTGCTCGCAACGGATTGCGCGCTCGACAGGCCGAAGGCCGTACGTGCCCGGCCGCCATGAACCATCGTGGCGCGCTCTTGTTGCGAATGGGCAGCGTGGCCGGCCGCTCAGGGAAGCGTTAGCCGTGCGAACGCCGATCTCGAGAGCATTGGCATATGGCGGCGGTGCCTTTGTAGGTTCCACTCTGGCAGCCATCCTTCTCACCATTGGCGCCTTGGTAGCGTTCATCTTGGTTCGCCGCACGATAGCGAGCTCGGCCGAAGCGGTTGTCCTGGGAGGTTTGGCGGCTTTGCCAGCGACCTTGCTTGGAGTGTTTTCGATCATCGGCCTGGGGATAGCCGGGGCCGTGGGCGTCGTGGTGCTTTGCTCTGCCGTCGTGGCTGCGCTTGGCGGCGGGGCGCTGCGGCAATGACTACAACCAATACCAAGACAAAACCCACGGGCGTGAGCGTCGATTCATATCTTGCCTCCAAGGCAAGCCCCGAGCAGCTGGTGGACTGCAAGGCCCTCATGGCGATTTGCAAGCGGGTCACCAAGGAATCGCCCAGGATGTGGGGGCCGAGCATCGTGGGCTACGGCTCATACGCGTACAAGTACGAAAGCGGCCACTCCGGGGAGGCGTGCCTCGTGGGCTTTGCCGTGCGCGGCAAGGACCTGGTCGTTTACGTGACCGCTGAAGGTGCGGAGCAAGCCTGCCTCCTGGAAAAGCTGGGCAAGCACAAGATGGGCAAGAGCTGCCTCTACTTCAGGCGCATGGCCGACCTCGATGTCAAGGTCCTGGAATCGCTGATCGCCGGGTCGGTTGCGGAAGTCAGGCGCCGGTATCCGCCGGGCAAGGCCTGACCGTGTTCGACCACGTCAAGTTCGGAGTCAGCGATTTCGCCGCGAGCAAGGCGTTTTTCCTCGCAGCGCTCGAGCCCCTCGGCGTTGTTGTCGTAGCCGAAGGCGTGCCGACCTACGGCGTGGAGATGAGCCCTAAGGGTGGCAAGGTCTCGCTGGTCCTGTACCAGACCGTGGAGAAGCCGGCCCATCTGCACATCGCGTTCGTGGCCGAGAATCGCAAGCAGGTGGAGGCATTTTATCGGGCGGCCCTGCAGGCAGGAGGCAAGGACAATGGGGCGCCAGGCCTGCGCCCGCATTACCACGCGAACTACTATGCGGCTTTCGTCATCGGCCCGGACGGGCACAACATCGAGGTGGTTTGCCACGAGCCCGAGGCTGGCCACTGATCGGGGAGAAGCCATGCCATTCAAGAGCCAGGCCCAGCGTCGCAAGTTCGCGCAGCTTCTTGTCGAAGGCAAGATTTCGCCGCAGACCTTCGAGGAATGGAACCGCGAGACGGGCGGCAAGAAGCTTCCCGAGCGCGCCAAGCCAAAGGCGAAGAAGTCGAAGGCCGGCAAGTCGAAAACGAGGAAGGCGGGCGTCAGGAAAACGAAGGGCCGGAAATAGCGATGTGGAGCGCCTCTTGCGTGAGGCACTCCCGTGGCCAATGACGACAAGAAGCGCAAGGATGGAATCGGCTGCCTGCCGTTCCTTCTCGGCGCCGTAGCCGGGTTTGCGCTTCGGTTCTGTTGGAGCAACGCACAAGTTCACAAGCTGGGCTCGCACACATTGCTAGGCGACAATCGGGGCGTGATCGTCATCGGACACGCCATGGCGGGAGCGCTCGTCGGCGGCTTGCTGGTTTCGCTCATCGCCTTCCTGCGCAGGCCCGTCACAGACAAACGCAAACGGAAAAATGAACAAGACTGACTCCAAGCCGCGCGTGTACGACATCCTCGCCAAGGCCTTTGCGCAGGAAGGCGTGGACACCTGCTTCGCGCTCCTCGGCGACGCCAACATGAACTTGGCGGTGCGGCTGTCGGAGCTCGGCACCCGCATGATTTACGTGCGGCACGAGCATTGCGCGGTGGCCGCCGCGATGGCGTATGCGCGCAAGAGGGCCGACGTAGGGGTAGCGACCGTCACGTGCGGCCCCGGCGTCACTCAATTGACCACGGCGCTACCGGCCGCGGCGCGCGCGCACCTCCCCCTGGTCGTGTTCGCCGGCGAGGCGCCGCTGAAGAGCGGCTGGTACAACCAGGAGCTCGACCAGGGGCCGCTCATCACCGCCACGGGCGCCGCGTACCATCGCCTGCACTTGCCCGAGCGCATGCCGATCGCGATACGCGATGCGTTCCTGCAGGCGCGCCGCGAGCGGCGGCCGGTCGTGCTCGGCATCCCGTTCGACCTGCAGGCCCGTGCTTGGGAAGCACCCGTGAATCTGCCCACGCCGTCGCGAGAGCTCGTACCACGCCTGTCGCCCATCCCGCCGCACGCCGACGATGTGCTGCGGGCGGCGCAGTTGGTCGCGGGTGCCGAACGCGTCGTCGTCTTGGCCGGCATGGGTGCGGTCGAGGCCGGCGCAGCCGCGGCCTGCCGCGCGCTGGCGGCGAAAGTGGGCGGCTTGCTCGCGACCACGCTTCCGGCGCGGGGCCTTTTCCACGACGATCCGTTCTGCATCGGCATCTCGGGCAGCTTCACGCCGGAAGTCGGCCTCGAATACCTGTTGGAGGCCGACCTCGTCGTCGCGGTGGGCTGCTCACTCGCCTATCACGCGGGTGGCGGCGGGCAGCTGTGGCCGAAGGCGAAGATGCTGCAGGTCGATATCGATCCCGTCGCGGTGAACCAGGGGCAGGAGGTGGCGCGCCATCACCTGCGCGCCGATGCGCGGCTGGGCGTGGAGGCCTTGACGGCAGCGGTCCCCGCCCGCGAACGCGGTTGGCGAACCGATGCCATGGCGGCGCGCATCCGCGATTCGAAGCCCGACAGCCAGGCATTCGACATCGAGCCCGGGTTCCACGATCCGCGAAGCGTGGTCGCGGCACTGGAGGCGGCCTTGCCACGCGATTGGGAGATGGTGAACTCGAGCGGCCACTGCTCGTGGTTTTTCGCGCAGATGCCATCCCGCCCGCAGGAGCGGTTCCTCACGATCCGCGAGTTCGGCGCGATCGGCAACGGCACCTCGTTCGCGATGGGTGTCGCGGCCGCGCGCCCGGATCGGCCGGTCGTGCTCTTCGACGGCGACGGCAGCCTCCTCATGCACGTGCAGGAGCTGGAGACCATGAAGCGCCACGGGCTGCGGATCCTCATCGTCGTAATGAACGACGGCGCCTACGGCTCCGAGGTGCACAAGCTGCGCTCGGAGGGCATGGGAGAGCAGGGCTCCGTGTTCGGCTATTGCGATTTCGCCGCCATCGCGGGTGGATTCGGGCTCGCGGGGCGGGCGGTGAAGAATCTCGACGAGATCCCCAAGCTCGTCGATGAGTTCGCAGCAAGCGATGGCGGCGCGGTCTGGGACTTCCACGTCTCGGACAAGGTCTTGTCGCCGTCCATCCGCCGCGCCCATCCGCAGCGCGCGAAGGCCTAGGCGTGGGGCTCGCGATGGCGGGCAGTCCGCTCGCCGGCATGGCAGTGCTCGTCATGGTGGTCTCGCTCGGCGCCGGGTGGGCGTTCCGCATGTTGCTTCTGAAGAGGCTGCGCACGAAATATCCGCAGGAATTCGCGGCGCTCGGCGAACCCAATCGACGGCACCTGAATTCGCTATTGCCCCGGCATCACGAGGTGCAGCTCGGATTCTGGAAATACCTCTGGGGCGAAAGCGCCTTCCAGCTCAAGGATCCGACCGTGTCCGCCCTCACCTGGAGCGCGCGCGTCTCCGATGTGGCGCTGACTGCCGGGCTGCTGGTCCTGCTGCTCACGGTGGCCGCCCGGTAGGGATTTACATACCTAGCACTGCCATGTATGCTGGCTCTATGTATGGAGCCCGGGACATGGAAAAACTCAGCATCAACAAGGACTTGGTCGCCGCCTCGGCCTCGGCGCTGATCCTGGCGATCATCGCCGAAGGCGATACCTATGGGTACGCGATCCTCAAGCGGGTGAGCGAGCTTTCCGGCGGCCGGCTCGCCTGGACGGACGGCATGCTCTATCCCGTCCTGCACCGGCTGGAGCGGCAGGGCCACATCGAGGGAACGTGGGGCGCCGCCGAATCGGGTCGCAAACGCAAGTACTACCGCATCACCGCGCAAGGTCGCGCGCAGCTGGCCGAGCAACGCGAGCAGTGGCAGGCGGTGGACGCGGCGCTGCGCAACATCTGGCTCGCGTTGTCGGTTACGGCGCCGGCGGCTTCGTATGGCTGACATGGCGATGGCACCGCAAGCGCCGGATCCCCTCGAAGCGCAGATCGACCAATGGCGAAGCTTCCTGCGCCGGCGCCAGGCCATCCGCGCGCAGGACGTGGCCGAGCTGGAAGACCACTTGCGCGACCAGGTGGCGGAGCTGCGCGCGGCCGGCCTCGACGCCGACGAGGCCTTCCTCGTCGCGGTGAAGCGCATGGGGGCCCTCGACACGATCTCCAACGAGTTCGCGCGCGAGCATTCGGACCGCTTGTGGAAGCAACTGGTCGTCGCGCCGGTGCACGCCGAATCGAGCGCCGGCGAGCGCCGTGAATTCCTGGTGGTGCTGGCGCTCGCGGTGATCGCGGCGATCCTGATCCAGCTGCCGAAGCTCTTCGGCATCCAGTGGGGCGATGCCGATGCGCCGTTCTGGTTGCGCAACGCGCCGTTCTTCGTGCTGCCGTTGCTCGCGGGCTACTTCGCGTGGAAGCGGGGCGTGGGCCTCGCCACCTGGATGATCCTGGCCGCCGGTTTCGTGGCCGCGGCGCTCGTCGCCAACGTCCATTCCTATCCGAAGGCCAACAGCGACACGCAGAAGCTCGCGATCCTGCACATGCCGATCGCGGTGTGGCTGCTCGTGGGGGTGGCCTATGCGGGAAAACGGTGGCGCGAGGTGGCAGGCCGGATGGACTTCGTGCGGTTCTCCGGAGAGCTCCTCATTTATTACGCGCTGATCGCCCTCGGTGGCGGCGTGCTCATCGCCTTCACCATCGGCATGTTTGAGGCCATCGGCCTCAAGGCCGAGCGCTTCGTCGAGCAATGGGTGCTGCCGTGCGGGGCCATCGGCGCCGTGATGATCGCCTCCTGGCTGGTCGAGGCGAAGAAAAGCGTGGTCGAGAACATGGCGCCGGTGCTCACGCGGGTGTTCACGCCGCTCTTCACCATCGCGCTGCTGGCCTTCCTCGCGGCGATGCTGTGGACGGGTCGCGGCATCGACATCGAGCGCAACGCGCTCATCGTCTTCGACCTGCTGCTGGTGCTCGTGCTCGGCCTGCTGCTGTATTCGATTTCCGCGCGAGATCCGCTGGAACCGCCCGGGCCCTTCGACCGGCTTCTGGTATTGCTGCTCGCCAGCGCGCTCGTGGCCGATGCTTTTGCGCTCGCCGCGATCGCCGGGCGCATCTCCGACTTCGGCTCCACGCCCAACCGGGTGGCGGTGCTGGGCTTCAACGCCATCCTGCTCGTTAACCTCGCCTGGTCGGCGGTGCTCTACGTGCGCTTCCTGCGCGGCCGCGGGACGTTCGCGGTCCTCGAGCGCTGGCAGACGACCTACCTGCCCGTGTTTCCGGCCTGGGCGGCGATCGTGGTGTTGGTGTTCCCGCCGCTCTTCGGGTTCAAGTAACCTCCGGGCAATGGCCAGCCCCGTATCGAACCAAACCGAGGCCGCCTGCCGCCCCTGCGAGCATCGCGGCGCGGTGGTGATCATCGACGACTTTCTCGCCGATCCGCACGCGGCCCGCGCGTTCGCCCTGCGCGAGGAGTATTCCGACGCAGGGGCGTTTCCCGGCATGCGCGCGGCCCCCCGCAAGCACGGCGCCCGGCTTGCGAGGGCATTCGAGGCCCACGTTGGCAAGCCCATCCTCGACCTGGTGTCGATGTTCCAGTACCAGACGGCGGCGTACGAGAGCCGCTCGTACGTGCACCACGACATGTGCGATTGGGCCGCGGTGCTGTACCTCGTGGAAGGGCATGATGGCGAGCCGGGCACGAGCTTCCATCGCCATCGCGAAGCGGGCCTCACGCGCGGGAGCCTGCAGGCCGGTGCTCCCGCGCCCCATCACGACGACGGCGGCGATCCCGCGAAGTGGGAGGTGACCCTGACCGTGCCGGTGCGCTTCAACCGGCTGGTGCTCTACGACGCATTGATGTTCCATCGCAACGCTTCGGCATGGGGCTCGGATGTCCACGATGCGCGCCTGGTGCAGGCCTTCTTCGCCTGCACCAGCCTCGCCGATGGTCCGTACGAGCGCCTGATGAAGCGCGTGGCCAACCAGGAATCGACGACATGAGAATCGCACTCGCTGCATTGCTCCTGCTCTGCCTCGGCACTGCGCGCTCGCAGCCGGGCAAGGCCGCGCCACAGGAGGTGACCGGCCTCGACGTGGTGGCCTACAAGACTGCCGTGGAAAGCGGCTGCCGCCAGCAGGGCCGCCTGCTCAAGCACTCCTGGGAGCAGGTGGGCAAGCGTTGCAAGTGCGTGGTGGAGAAGCTCGAGGCGAAGCTCACCGACGCGCAATGGCGTCGAGCGACGGCGCTCGCGAAGGAGGGCAAGCCGCAGGAGGAAGCGAAGTACCTCGCGCCGCACATGGCGGCCGTGAAGGCCTGCGACCTGCCAGCGAAGAAGTAGGCCTCAGGTCCCGAGGCCCGCGCGTCCACGACGCCGCCACGCCACGGCCGCCGCCTCCTGGCTGACCCGGCGGCCCCGAAGCCACCGCACGACGCCGATCGCCCGCGCCACGGACACGAACTGCCGATAGCCGAGGTTTTCCACGAGCGCGGCGAACGCGAGGCCGCCCGCCTGGCCGAAGCGGCCATAGAGCCGGAAGGTGAGCTCCTCCAGCAGCAGGCCGCTCAACGAGACGAGGAATCCGAGCGAGAACGCCATCACGAGGAACGCGATCATCATCGCGTCCGTCACCTGCGCGGCGAGCCACATCGCGGCCATGAAGAGGTAGCCCGCGACCTCGATGAGCGGCCCGTAGCATTCGAACAGCATGGCCGAGCCGTAGGCGAGCCGGCCCGCGAGGCCGCCGCCGGTGCGAAGCAGGTCGCCGTTGGCATGGAGCACCTGCGCCAGCCCCTGCTGGCGCTCGATGCGGTTTTGCGCGATGCCGAGCGCGGTCGCCGGCACCTCGGTCCAGCAGATCGGATCGGCGACGAAATGGATCGAGCAGGCTTCGCCGCGGCTCCTCAGGAGGTGGTGCACGCGCACCAGCAGCTCGGTGTCGCCGGCGATCGCATCGGCATGGTAGCCGCGCGCCTCGACCACGGGGTCCTTGCGGAAGACCGCGAGCGAGGCGGGCGCCACGATGGCTCCGTTCACGGTGCCCCATCCCAAGCGGCCAAAGGGCATCGCGCGCAGCGATTCGAGCACCTGCACGCGCCCCAGCAGACGCCCCGGAAGCTCAACCGCCTGCAGCTTGCCGTTGGCGAATGCGCAGCCCTCGGAAATGCGCGCCGCGGCGCGGGTGGCAACGGTGCCGGGGTCCTGCACGAACGGCTCGACCAGGCGGCGAAGTCCGTCGCGCAACAGGATCGCGCCCGCATCCACCGGGCAGAAGAGCGGATAACGCGAGACGTTGATGCCGGCGTTGAGCGCGTCGGCCATGCCGCCGGGCTCCTTGTCGAGCACGCGCAGGATCGGCACGGTGCGCGAGCGGTACACCGCGTGCAACGGCTGCGTCGGGATGCGCCGCCAGTACGCCTCGGGATAGGCCTCGAGGTCGAAGGCCTGCTGCAGCGTAACGAGCGTGCCGTCGGCGGAGCCGTCGTTCACCACGACGATCTCGAACTCGGGATAGTCGAGCTGCAGCAGCAGCTTCACGCGGCCCACGATGGTGGCCTCGTCGTCGCGCGCGGCGATCACGAGCGAAACCGGCGGCTGGAGGTCCGGATGCGCGGGTGGAAGGTCCTCGAGCGGGCGCAAGGCGATGCGTCGCAGGCGCGCGATGGCGAGGAGGTTGCGGACGATGGGCCCCAGGTGCGCCACGACGAAATAGAGCAGGACCATCCATTCGAGCGCGAGCAGGAAGGACCTCATCGCCGGCGGCCCCGCTCGGCCAGCGCCAGCGCGAGCATGTCGGACGCGTAGGCGTCGCGCAGGTCCTCGTGGATGATTTCCAGCTCGTGTCCCTCGAGTCCGCGAAGCCGCGTCACCGCCTGCGCCGCGTGGTAGCGCACCCACCACGTGGGATCGCGCAGCAGCTCGAGGAGCGCGTTGAGCTCCTCGCGCCCGCCGACGCGGCCCAGGGCGCGCGCTGCGGCCATGCGCACCTTCCAGTCGGCATGGCGTGCCGCGCTCGTGACCCAGGTGAGGTGCTCGGGCTCCTCGACGTAGCCCAGCGCTGCCATGAGCACTTCGGGCTCGTCGCCGGAGCTCAACCAGCCGCGCACGATGGTGGCGATGCGCGCGCGCTCGCCGAAGCGGGCGAGCTTCACCACGCGATCGAGGCCCCCGCGTGGACGTGCCACGAGCAAGGTGAGCAGCGGAGGTGTCACGACCGAAGGGCCCAGCTCCTCGAGCAGGCTTCCGAGGCGCGCGATCGGCCAGTCGTGGCGCTGCACCATGGCCGGAGCCAGGTGCTCCATCGCGCGACGGGCGTCGATGCGCAACAACGCGCGCGCCGCCGCGAAGGACAGCACCGGGTCCGGCGAGCGCGCGATCGCCTCGAGCGGCTCCCAGGCACGCATGTCCCCCAGGCGGCCGAGGGCCGTCACGGCGATCACCCGCTGCCAGGGGAAGGGCGAGCGCAACAATCCGAGGAGCCGGCCTTCCATGCCGTGGCGCTGCAGCAGGCGCGAGACGTTGGCGGCTGGATCGGGTGCCAGGGGCTCGACGAAGCTGCGATAGCACCGCGCGAAATGCGCGAGGTCGATGGCGCGCACGCGTGGCAACGGGGCCGCCTCGGGATCCTCGGTTGCGGCGCGCAGCACCTCGCGCCAGCGCTCCTCGCGCACGGCAAGCCCGCGCAGGCGCAGGTAGCGCCACAGGCGCAAGAGAACCAGCGTCGAGAGCACGAGCAGGGCCGATGCCAGCGCCGCCGCGGCCACCGCGGATGCGAACGCGAGCTCCAGCCCGTAGGCCATCAGTCCTCGGCCTTGAGCTGGGGAAAGAGGATCACGTCGCGGATGGAGGGGCTGTCGGTGAAAAGCATCGCCAGCCGGTCGATGCCGATGCCTTCGCCCGCCGTGGGCGGCAGCCCGTACTCGAGCGCGCGGATGTAGTCGGCGTCGTAGAACATCGCCTCTTCGTCGCCGGCTTCCTTCGCTCTTGCCTGCGCCGAGAAGCGCGCGGCCTGGTCCTCGGGGTCGTTCAGCTCGGAGAAGCCGTTGGCCATCTCGCGCCCGGTGATGAATAGCTCGAAGCGGTCGGTGACCTGCGGATTGGCGTCGTTGGCCCGCGCGAGCGGCGAGACGTCGGTGGGATGCGCCACGATGAACGTGGGTTGCGCCAGCTTGTCCTCGGTGGTCGCCTCGAAGAGCTTGAGCTGCAGCAACCCGAGGCCGTCGGTCGGATAGACCTTCACGTCGGGGAAGCCGCGCAGCGCCTCGCGCAGGTATGCGGGGCTCGCCAGGTCGGTCGGGGTGTACTGCTTGTTGTACTTCGCGATCGCCTCGGCCATCGTGAGGCGGTCGAAGCGTGGCGCGAGGTCGATGCTTGCGCCCTGGTAGGGCAGCGTGGTGGTGCCCAGCACCTTGCGCGCGCATTCCCGCAGCAGGTCCTCGGTGAGGTCCATCAGGTAGTGGTAGTCCTGGTACGCCTCGTAGAACTCCAGCATGGTGAACTCGGGGTTGTGGCGTGTCGAAATGCCCTCGTTGCGGAAGTTGCGGTTGATCTCGAAGACCTTCTCCAGGCCGCCCACCGTGAGGCGCTTCAAGTAGAGCTCCGGCGCGATGCGAAGGAAGAGCTCCATGTCGAGCGCGTTGTGGTGTGTCTTGAAGGGCTTGGCCGCGGCACCCCCGGGAATGGGATGCATCATCGGCGTCTCGACCTCGAGGTAGCCGCGCCCGACGAAGAAGTCGCGGATCGCCTGCACCAGCCGCGAGCGCACCTCGAAGGTGCGGCGGCTCTCGGGATTGACGATGAGGTCGACGTAGCGCTGGCGATAGCGCTGCTCCATGTCCGTGAGGCCATGGAATTTCTCCGGCAGCGGGCGCAGGGACTTGGAAAGCAGGCGCACCTTCGTGGCCTGCACCGTGAGCTCGCCCATCTTGGTCTTGAAGAGCGTGCCTTCGATGCCGAGGATGTCGCCGAGATCCCAGTGCTTGAAGGCCTCGTGCGCTTCCGTGCCGGTGACGTCGTTGTTCACGTAGATCTGCATGCGCCCGCTCATGTCCTGCAGCGTGGCGAAGGAGGCCTTGCCCATGACGCGCTTGAGCAGCATGCGCCCGGCGATGACCACCGGGCCGGGCTTTTCCGTTTCGAGCGCTTCCTTTGTCTTCTCGCCGTGGGCCGCGTGCAGCTCGGCGGCGAGGTGCTTGCGGCGGAAGTCGTTGGGGAAGGCCTGGCCGCTCTCGCGCAGCCTCGCGAGCTTGGCGCGGCGCTCCGCGATGATCTGGTTTTCGTCCTGGAGGGGAGTGTTATCGGGCATGGATCAAGATCCTTCCAACCACAGGGACCGCAGGGACCACAGGCGAAACGTCGTCGTCAGCGAATGAGTCGCCGGATTCCGCGGCACAGTGGGGATGTATTGAAGTTCAGGAGAACCGGGATCGGCATTTCCGACCGAAAGTCCAGGCCAGCGGATTTCATGGCTTCAAGACCTTGCCTTCCGCGATGTCCATGATCGTCCGCGCGGCGAGGTACAGCCGCGGCTCCAGGTTGTCGAGCACGATGTATTCCGCATTGGCGGTGTGGCCGCCCGCCCCACGCATGCCGTAGCGCTCCACCACCGGGCCCCTGGCGCGCAATCCCGCGTAGGCCGCATCGGTGCCGCCGCCCACCGCGGTCGTCTCGACCTCGAGCTCCTGGCCGACCTCGCGATAGATCTTCCGGGAATGCTCGGCCAGCGCGCGCGATTCGGGGCGCATCACCAGGGGAGGGCGACCCCGCTCGAAGGTGAACGAGACCTTCGATTCGGGAAGGAGCTTGCTCGCGATGCGCTCTCGCACCTTGCCTTCGACCACGTCGTAATCCTCGACCTTCAACACGCGCACATCGGCGACGGCCTGCGCATGCGCGGGAATCACGTTCTGGACGGTGCCTGCCTTTGCGACCGTCCAGTTGAGCTTTACGCCGGTCGCCGGATCGGAAAGGTCGCGCGCCTGCAGGACCTGGTGCGCCATCTCGTAGAGCGCGTTGACCCCGCGATGCGGCGACGACCCGGCATGCGATGCCCGGCCCTCCACCGTGAGGGTGAGGGTGCCTATGCCGGCGGTGGTGAGCGAAAGCCGGTCGTTGCTCACGCCCGTGGCTTCGAAGGACATGGTGGCGTCGTGGCTTGCGCCCAGCGCGGTGAGCGTCTTTCGCGAGGCGGGCGATCCCACCTCTTCATCGCCATTGATGAGCACCGTGATCGTGCCGTGCTTGTCGTAGGCGAGGGACTTCAGCATCGCGACGGCGTGGATGATCAAAGCCACGCCCTGCTTGTCGTCGGAGATGCCCAGGCCGTACGCGCGGTTTCCGTCGATGCGGAAGGGCTGGTTGGCGAGCATGCCCCTTTCGTAGACCGTGTCCATGTGGGCGATGAGGAGGATGGACTTGGCGCCCTTGCCCTTGAAGGTGGCCTTGACCATCTTTCCGGGCCTCGCGGGCCTGCGCTCCGAGCGGGCGATCTCGGCGTCGGGGGCTTCGAGCACGTCCACATCGCCGCCCAGTCCGCGCAGTTTGGCCGCGACCAGATCGGCGATGCGGTCGAGGCCTTCGCGATCGTGGCTGCCGGATTCGATGTTGACCAGGGCTTCGAGGGTTTCGAGGAAGGATTGGCGCTGGGCCTTCGCGGCTTCGAGGACCGGATGGAAGGGTTGTGCGGATACGGCGATGCACCACAGGGACCACAGGGACCACAGAATGAAGCGGGTCCGATTGTTGCGTTTCGAAGTCGCGGGAAGTGGCGGGTTCAAGCTTTCTGTCCTCCGGTGGTCCCAGTGGTCTCTGTGGTTGAACGCTTTCCCATTCCTACACGCCCTGCTTGAGGCTGGCACTGATGAACTGGTCGAGGTCCCCATCCAGCACCGCCTGCGTGTTGCCCACCTCCACATTGGTGCGCAAGTCCTTGATGCGAGACTGGTCGAGCACGTACGAGCGGATCTGGTGCCCCCAGCCGATGTCGGTCTTGGCATCCTCCATCGCTTGCTTCTTCTCGGTCTTCTTGCGCAGCTCCAGCTCGTAGAGCTTCGCCTTCAGCATCGAGAAGGCCTCGGCGCGGTTGCGGTGCTGGGAGCGGTCGTTCTGGGACGCCACCACGATGTTGGTCGGCAGGTGCGTGATGCGCACCGCGGAATCGGTCTTGTTCACGTGCTGGCCACCGGCGCCGGAAGCGCGGTAGGTGTCGATGCGCAGGTCCGCCGGGTTGATCTCGATCTCGATGGACTCGTCCACTTCCGGATAGACGAAGACGCTCGCGAAGGAGGTGTGCCGGCGCGCGTTCGAATCGAAGGGCGACTTCCTCACCAATCGGTGGATGCCGTTCTCGGTGCGGAAATGACCGTACGCATACGAGCCGATCACCTTGATGGAGGCGCTCTTCAGCCCCGCGACCTCGCCCTCGCTTTCCTCCAGGAGCTCGTACTTGAACCCCTTCTTGTCGCAGTACTTGAGGTACATGCGCAGCAGCATCGAGACCCAGTCCTGCGCTTCGGTGCCGCCCTGGCCGGCGTTGAGGTCGAGGAAGCAGTTGTTCGGGTCCATCGGATCGTTGAACATCCGCTGGAACTCGAGGCTCTCGACCAGCTTGCGACTCTCCTCCACGTCGGACTCGACGGCGAGCAGGGTGTCGTCATCGCCCTCGGCCTTCGCCAGCCCGAAGAGCTCGGCGGAGTCCTTGAGGCCCGCGTCGATCTTCTCGACGGTGCCGACGGTGGTTTCCAGGGCGCTGCGCTCCTTGCCGAGGTCCTGTGCCTTCTTCGCGTCGTTCCAGACTCCGGGATCCTCGAGGGCGCGGGAGACTTCGATCAGCCGCGACTTCTTCGCATCGTAGTCAAAGGTACCTCCGCAACTCCGCCGCGCGGGCGGCGAGGTCGGCGAGGGCGGATCCGATGGCGTTGAGGCGGTCGGCTTCCATGGCGTGCGGCTCGATTCGACAGGCAGGCAATTATACGGATCGTTCAGCACGGCCGCGTCTCTTCCCGGAGACACTCCGGCCGGCGCACGCCCGGGCGGACCAGAACCGCCTCGCCCTTGCGTTCAAACTCGCGCGGCAATGTGTGTCCTCGTTTCGATGCGGGGGCGGTGATGACGGCGAAGTTGGTGGCGAAAAGCCTGCTTTCGTGGGTGCCCGGACTGCACCAGGCATTCATCCGTCATGGAAGCGGCACGGCCTCGTCGAGCTACTGCTACGGCGTGTGGCTGAAACACGTCACGTTGCTGTGGGAATACGGAATGCGTTTCGTGCCGCGCGACGTCCTCGAGCTGGGGCCGGGCGCTTCGATCGGCACCGGAATGGCGGCGCTGCTGGGCGGCGCCGAGCGCTACGTCGCCATAGACAAGGTGGACTACACGACGCGGCAGGCGAACCTCGAATCTTTCCGGGGACTGGTGGACCTTTTCCGGCGGCGCGCGCCGCGGCCGACGGCAGGATTTCCGTCCTTCGACGAGTTTCTCGACGAGCGGCTCTTTCCCGCCCACATCCTTACGCAGGAACGGCTCGCCGCGGCGCTCGCTCCCGGACGCATCGAGCGCCTCGAGCGTGCCATCGAGGCGCTGGGCACACCGAAGCCCGATCCGCGCATCCGCTATCACACGTGGCAGGACGCGGGGCAGATCGAGGAGGGCGGGCACGACCTCGTCTTCTCGCACGTCGTGCTGAACCACGTGGAGGACCTCGAGCGGGTCTATGGGCTGTGCGCGCGCTGGCTGCGCCCGGGCGGCTGGATGTCGCACCAGATCGACTTCACCTCCCTGGGCACGACGCCGGAATGGAACGGCCACCGACGCTACGGCGATCTCAGCTGGAAGATGCTGGCCGGGCGCCGCGCCTACTTCGTGAACCGGGAAGTCTTCGGCCACCACCTCGAGCTCATGCGCGAGCAGGGCTTCGAAGTCGTGTGCGCGATTCGCGGCGCCCGCGCCGGCGGCTTGCCGCGCGAAGCCCACGCGCCGCGCTGGCGCGCGTTGAGCGACGAGGAGCTCTCGACGCAGACCGGCTTCGTCATCGCGCGCAAGCGCTAGGCCACGTGCTCGACGATGAGCTGAAGGGAGGATTCGCCCTGGTACTCGTTCACGTCGAGCCGGTAGACCGCCAGGATCGACTCGGGAACCGGATCGGGTGAGCCGAAGCGCATGGCGCTGAAGCGCCGCCCGCCCGCTGCGAGCGACAGGCGCAGGTGCTTCTCGGCCACGACGCGCTGGCCTTCGACGCGGAAGTGCCCGGCGAAGCGCGGTTCCGGGAAACCCTGCCCCCAGACGTGCTCGCGCAACAGTCGCGCGAAATCGTAGGTGAGGTCGCCCGCCTCGAGCTCGCCATCGGTCTCGATCCGCTGCGCAAGGTCCGAGGGCGAGAGCTGCTCGCGCGCCACCGACTCGAACGCCGCGGCGAAGGTCTCGAGGCCCGCGGCGCGCAAGGTGCAACCGGCCGCGGCGGCATGGCCGCCGAAGCGCTCGAGCAACGCGGGATGGCGCTTGTCGACGAGGTCGAGCGCGTCCCGAAGGTGCAGCGCGGGAATCGAACGCCCCGATCCCTTCAGAACATCGCCGTCGGCAGCGAAGGCGAAGACCGGGCGATGCAGCCGGTCCTTGAGCCGGGAGGCGAGCAGGCCCACGACACCGGCGTGCCAGTCCGCGCGGTGAACGCTCAACGTATAACTGTCGCCACCCTCGAAGCCCGCGACCATCTCCAGGGCCGAGGCCTGCATGTCGCCTTCGATCTCGCGCCGTTCCCGGTTGAGCCGGTCGAGCTGGGCGGCCATGGTGGCCGCCTGCGCCGCGTCGTCGCAGGTGAGGCAGGCGATGCCGAGCGACATGTCGTCCAAGCGCCCCGCGGCGTTGAGGCGGGGACCGATCGCGAACCCCAAATCGTAGGCGGTGGCCTGCCGCATCGTCCGCCCTGCCGCCTCGAATAGCGTCGCGATGCCCGGGCACGCCTTTCCGGCGCGAATGCGCGCGAGGCCCTGAGTGACGAGGATGCGGTTGTTGGCGTCGAGGCGAACCACGTCCGCCACCGTTCCGAGCGCCACCAGGTCGAGCAGCGCCGCCAGGTTGGGCTCGTTGCCGGCGGCGAAGCGTCGGCGCGTTCGCATCTCCGCGCGAAGCTGCAGCATCACGTAGAAGATCACGCCCACGCCCGCAAGGCTCTTGCTGGGGAACCCGCAACCGTGCTGGTTCGGGTTCACGATGCAGGCGGCGTCGGGGCGCTGCGCGCCGGGCAGGTGGTGGTCGGTCACGAGCACGCGCATGCCGAGGCGGTTGGCTTCGGCGATGCCTTCGACCGCGGCGATGCCGTTGTCCACCGTGATCAGCAGGTCCGGCGATCGCGCGGCCGCCTCGCGCGCGATTTCCGGCGACAGGCCGTATGAATGGCGGAAGCGGTTGGGCACGAGGAAATCGACCGTGGCCCCCATGCTTCTGAGGGCGCGCACGCCCACGGCACACGCGGTGGCGCCGTCGGCGTCGTAATCGGCGACGATGAGGATCTTCTGCCCGCGCTCGATCGCGTCGGCGAGCAATCGCGCGGCCTCGTCGACCTGATTCAGCCGATCGGGGGAAACGAGGTTGCGGAACGCGGTATCGAGCTCTTCCATCCCCGCGAGGCCGCGGGCGGCATAGAGGCGCGCGAGCCGGGCGTCGCACCCGGCCGCCGAAAGACGCGCGCAAGCGGCGGCGTCGATGGGGCGCGCGACGATCTCAGGCATTGGCGAGGGGCTTCGCGGTTCGCCACCAGCGCCAGCGGGCGCCGGGCGTCAAGGTCGCGACGAGCGTGTCGCCGCCGGTGGGCAACAGCACTCGTACCCTACGGAAACGCGCGAGCGCCTCAGGCATGGCCGAGAACCATCGGGTATCGATCGAGCGCGCCAACGCCTGCCAGGCCCTTTGGTCGCCACTCCGGCGCGGTGCCGTCAGGCCGTCGAGCACCACGAGTACGGATTCGCGGCCGTCGCCCAGCTCGTCGATCGCGGCGGGCACCGCCGCTGCGTCTGCGCCCGAGAGCATCGCCAAACCGCGCGCGTAAGGCTCGTTCGTGTGCACACGCGCGTAGGGCCTGGCCACGGCGGCGGCCACTCCAGCGCCCCAGAACCAAACGCTGTTCACGAGGGGACGCCCCTCGGACTCGCGCCGGCGGTTCACGTCGTGCGCGGCGAAGAGCATCTGCACCTCGGTGAGCGCCGAAGGCCAGTTGATGCGCCCGCCGCCGCGCGGAAGCATGCCGAAGACGTTGCGGCCGAGGGCGTCATCGAGCGTGACGGTGGTCGGAGATTCTTCCACGGGAAGACTCACGTACCAGCGATCCGGCGCCTTCGCGCTGAATTCGAGCGCGTCGCCGCGGAAATGATCGTTGAGCGTGGAGACGAGCGCCTCGGCTTCGGCATCGTCCAGGTCCAGTACCGCGGGATCGTGCAGCAGGACCGCGTCCTGCTCGACGCGCAAATGGACCGGATCGGCACGCAACCAGGCGCCGCCCGCGCTCGCACCCTCACCGACCAGCGCGACCGCCGCGACGGGTGCCGGCGATGGTTGCCCGAACGCATGCGCGAGCCAGCCCACGGCATTCGACGGCTTGCTGCGGGAGGAATCGGCGCGCGCCAGCCAGCGCTCGATCGCCGGTAGTCGGATCGGGTTTTCGGGCGAGCGGGGCAGGGGGAGCAGGTCGCAGACGAGCAGGTCGAGCGGCATCGCCTGCAAGGATACCCGCGTAGAATCCGTGCATGGCGCTGCGGCAGAAAATCCGCTTCTGCACGGCCTCCGACGGGGTGAGGCTGGCGTACGCGAGCGTGGGGAACGGTCCGCCGCTGGTGAAGGCGCCGAACTGGCTCACGCACATCGAGCTCGAGTTGCACAACCCGATCTGGCGGCACTGGATCGAGGCCCTGTCGCAGCGTTTTTCCTATGCCCGCTACGATGCCCGCGGCTGCGGCCTGTCCGACCGCGATCCTCCGGATTTGTCGTTCGAGAGCTGGGTGAGGGACCTCGAGGCGGTAGTGGATGCGCTGGGCCTCGAGCGCTTCCCGCTCCTCGGCCTCTCCGGCGGTGGCCCGATCGCCATCGCCTATGCCACCCGCCATCCGGAGCGCGTGAGCCAGCTCATCCTCTATGGTTCCTTCGCGCGCGGCCGCGCGCACCGCAATCCGGAGGCCCTCGAGGAAGGCCAGCTGCTCTACAAGTTGATGGAGCTCGGCTGGGGCCGGCGCGACCCTTCCTTCCGACACGTCTTCGCGAAGCAGTTCGTGGCCGATGCCACGCCGGAGCTGGTCGAAGCGTTCGACCGGCTGCAGTGCAGCGGCTCTTCGGCGAGCGATGCGCTGCGCATGATGCAGGTCTCGATGCAGGTGGACGTCACGCGCGAGGCGCGCGCCATCCGCTGCCCCACGTTGATCATGCATGCGACCGAGGACGTGCGCATCCCGTTCGAGGAAGGCCGTGTGCTGGCCGGGCTCATTCCCGACGCCCGCTTCGTGCCCCTCGAGAGCCGCAACCATATCCTCCTGGAGGGCGAGCCGGCCTGGGCGCGATTCCTCGAGGAAGTCGAGGCGTTCGTGCCCGGGGTGCGCGCCGTCGCGAGCTTTCCGGCCCTGACCACGCGCGAGCGCGAGGTGCTCGATTTCGTCGCGCGCGGCATGGACAACCACCAGATCGCGGCCCACCTGGGCATCAGCGAGAAGACCGTGCGCAACGTCGTCTCGAGCGTGCTGGACAAGCTCCAGGTCGAGTCGCGCGCGCAGGCTATCGTGCGGGCGCGCGATTCCGGGTACGGAATGCCTTCCACCGCCTGACGGGACGCCGGTCCCGCCCGGGCCGCGCACTTTCCCGCGAATCCCGGGCATCGCCCGGGACAATGGCCCCGTGCGGGTAAAAGCCGATCCGCGGACGATGGTTTCCACCAAACCTTCGGAGACCGCCCATGGACACCGCCCTCCTCACACCCGCCAGCGCCCGCTATGCCAAGTGCATCGAAGCCTCCAGGCGCGTGCGCTGGGACATCGACCGCGACGTGATCCGCGGCCGGCAGTTCGACTACGCGAAGAAGTTCATTCCCGACAAGCTGGCGCGCATGGAGCGCTTCGACTTCGCCGGCGCCGAAGAGAAGCGCCTCATCAGCCAGGTGCAGGGGCGCACCTACGCCAACATGTTCGGCATGATCGAGCGCTACATCGGCGCGAAGATGATGGAGCTCACGCGAAGCCACGCGCTGGGCGACCAGCAGGTGGTCGAGTCGCTGGTGCGCTTCACCGACGAGGAGCTCAAGCACCAGGAGCTCTTCCGGAGGCTGGAAGCGTTGATGGCCGCGCGGATGCCGACGGGCTACCAGCTCGTGCCGCAGCCCAACGACGTGGCCGGCGTGGTGCTTTCCAAGGGCACGTGGGCCGTGCTCGCGCTCACCTGCCATATCGAGCTTTTCACGCTCGACCACTACCGCCAGGGCATCGACGGCGATACCGAGGCGTGCCCGCTGTGGAAGGACGTCTTCCTCTTCCACATGAAGGAGGAGGCGCAGCACGCGATCATCGACGAGCTCGAATGGCAGCGCGAGGACTCGAGGGTGACTCCGGAGCAGCGCGACCGGGGCGTGGACGAGCTGATCGAGCTGGTCGCGGCGATCGACGTGCTGCTGCAGATGCAGGCGGCGGCAGATGCCGACTATTTCGTCGCCATCAACCCTCGCAAGCTCGACGCCACGGAAGCCACGAAGCTGCGCGAGGGGCTGCTCGCCGCCTATCGTTGGCAGTACATCGTCTCGGGGGTGCAGAACGAGCGCTTCATGCAGCTCCTCACGGCGATGGCCACGCCCGAACAGATGAAACGCATCGTGGGCGCGCTGGGGCCGATCCTGGCCAGCGTGTAAAGCCGCCGGGCTCCCCGAAGAGGGGCGGGGAGGGGATAGGCCAGGTGAGATAATCCTCCCTGGCTTCCCCACCGCCCCGCCCTTTGCGACCCTTCGAGCTCTACGTCGGCCTGCGCTACACGCGCGCCAAGCGCCGAACGCACTTCATCTCGTTCATTTCCTTCATCTCCATGATCGGCATCGCCCTGGGCATCTGGGCGCTGATCACGGTGATGTCGGTGATGAACGGCTTCGAGAAGGAGATCCGCGCGCGCATCCTCGGCGCCGCCGCGCACATCCAGGTGATGGGCGGGGAGGCAGGCCTGGCGGGCTGGGAGGCGATCTCGGAGAGCGTGAGGAAGCACCCGGGCGTCGTCGCTACCGCGCCGTTCGTGCAGGCGCAGGGATTGCTGTCCACGGGCTCGGCGGTGCGCGGTGTCTTCGTGCGCGGCGTGGTGCCGGAGCTGGAGGACAAGGTCGCCTCGTTCAGCCAGCACATGGTCGCGGGCAGCATCTCGGCCCTCAAGCCGGGCGAGTTCGGCATCGCCATCGGCGTGGGCATCGCCCGCGGCCTCGGGCTGCGCGTGGGTGACCGCGTGACGCTCATCTCGCCGCAGGGCCAGGTGACCCCCGCCGGGCTCATGCCGCGGCTCAAGCAGTTCACGGTGGTGGGCATCTTCTCGCTCGACCACAACGAGTACGACTCCGCGCTGGCGCTCGCGCGGATGGAGGACGCCCAGCTCCTCTACCGCATGGAGGACAGGGTCTCCGGCGTACGCGTGAAGGCAAAGGAGGTGGACGCCGCGCCGCGCATCGGCCGCGAGCTGGCCGCCGGCCTGCCGCGCGATACGTTCGTCACCGACTGGACGCAGCAAAACGTGAACTACTTCCGCGCCATCCAGATCGAGAAGCGGATGATGTTCATCATCCTCACGCTCATCATCGCCGTGGCGGCGTTCAACCTCGTCAGCACGCTGGTCATGGCCGTGACCGACAAGCATCCCGACATCGCGATCCTGAGGACACTCGGCGCCTCGCCGGCCAGCATCATGCATATCTTCGTGGTGCAGGGCATCGTGATCGGCATGGTGGGCACGCTTTTGGGCGTGGTGGGCGGCATCCTCACCGCGCTCAACATCGACGTGGTCGTGCCGGCGATCGAGCGCGCGTTCAATTTCCAGATCCTGTCGCGGGAGGTCTATTACATCTCAGAGCTGCCCTCGGACCTGCATTGGGGCGACGTGGGTTGGGTGGCGGGTATCTCGATCGCATTGTCGCTGGTGGCCACGTTGTATCCCAGCTGGCGCGCTTCCCGGGTCAACCCTGCAGAAGCACTGCGGTATGAATAGGGCGAAGAATGAAACCACGGAGACCACGGGCACCACGGAGAAGGCAAATATCGGTGCGGCGTATTGGTCTCAGGTGGTCTCTCCTGGCCTCTGTGGTGAATGGCTCCCATGAACAGCCCTGAAGCGATCCTCACCGCGAAAGGACTCACGAAGACATACGGCATGGGCGACGTCGCGGTGCCGGTGCTGCGAGGCATCGACTTCGAGGTCCGCCGAGGCGAATCGGTCGCCATCGTGGGCGCATCGGGCTCGGGCAAGAGCACGCTGCTGCATCTCCTGGGCGGCCTGGACAAGCCCACCACCGGAACGGTGACGCTCCTGGGCCAGGATCTCTTCGCGCTCGACCCGAAAGCACAGGGCGGGCTGCGCAACCGCTCGCTCGGGTTCGTCTACCAGTTCCACCACCTGCTGCCGGAGTTCTCCGCGTTGGAGAACGTGGCCATGCCGCTCACCATCCGCCGCGCCGGCGAGCGCGAGGCGCGTGAGCGCGCCGAAGCGATGCTGGCCGAGGTGGGCCTGGGCCATCGCATCCTGCATCGACCCGGTGAGCTGTCGGGAGGAGAGCGCCAACGGGTCGCGGTCGCGCGCGCGCTGGTGACCGAGCCTGCGTGCGTGCTGGCCGACGAGCCCACCGGCAACCTCGACCGCGAGAATGCCGCGAAGATCTTCGACCTCATCCTCGAGCTCAACCGGCGCCACGGCGCGGCCTTCGTGATGGTCACGCACGATCCCGACTTGGCCGCGCGCATGGAGCGGCGCCTGGCGATCGTGGACGGCAGGATGGAGTGACGGTCAGCGCGAGGCCAGCTGGGCCGGGCGGGAGCCGAGCGGTCGCAGCTCGCCATAGATCGGCGAGCCGTCCTCGGCGCGAGCTTGCGCCACGCGCACCGAAGCGGCGAGGCGCTCGCGCATGAGCTCGAGCAACGCCTGCCGTGCCACCTTCACGTTGGCCTTCTCGCGCTCGAGGCGCGCGTCCACGTCGGGTGTCAGGCGCGTGTGCTGCATGCGCATCGCTTCCAGGGGCGATCCCGCATGGCGGCGCGCTTCGGCAAGCGCGCGCTCGGCTTCGTCGAGGCGCGCGTTGGCTTTCGCGAGCGCCGCATCGCCGTCGAAGAACGTGGGCCCGGGAGGATGTTCGGGGGGCGGATGCAGCGAGGCCTGCACGCTGCCCTTGCCGATGGAGGGGAGGGCGCGCTCCTCCAGGATGCGCGACGTCGCCGGGGGCGGCACGTCGGAAAAGGTGATCACGCCCTTCGCGTCCACGGACTTGTAGAGCACGTTGCCCTGGGCCGCCGCGGGACCGCAGGCGAGCGCCACGATGATCGTGAGGACGCGTATCTGCATGCGACCAGCATGGCTCCCGCACGCGAAATCCTCGCGACAAGCGTCCGCATAAAGCTAGTCACCCTCGATTATTCCCAGAACGATCAGCCACTTGCGCATAGGTGGCCTCCGACGCGCGTGAAGGAAAACGACACCGCCGTGTCGCCGGACGACTACGCGAGCCATGGCGACAATGCGCGGGCGACGTCTTCCTGCGAACGCACGAGCACCGTCTTCATCCCGGCCGCGCGCGCGCCTTCGAGGTTCGACTCGGTGTCGTCGAGGAAGAGGATCCGATCGAGGGCTACTCCGGTTTCACGCGCGACATGCTCGAAGGCTTCGCGTCCCGGCTTGCGGCAACCCATCGCGCACGAGGTGAAGACCTTGCGCAGGGGCTTCAATGCGGCGGCGTAGCGCTGCGACCAGAAGTCGTAGTGCGCCTTGTTGGTGTTCGAGAGCAGGTACTGCGGAACGCGCCCGGCGAGCTGCGCGATGATCGCGACCGTTCCGGGATTCTCCGGCCCGAAGACGCGCTGCCAGCCATCGGTGAACTGCTCATCGGTGAGGTCGATGCCCAGCTCCCGGCGCAGGGACTCGTAGTACTCCTCGAGCGTGATCTCGCCGCATTCATGTCGCTGGTACGCCTCGCCGTGCGAGAAACGCGACTTCACCCGCTCCATCGGCACTCCGGCCAGCTGCGCCCAGCGCTCGAAAATCCAGTCGAAGTCGATCTCGATCACCACGCCGCCGAAGTCGTAGAGGATCGCGTCGATGTCCTCGCGTCCGGCCGCGCTCACGCCTGCTCCTTCTGCAGCTCGCGCACCCATTGGTCGAGCGCCCGCGCGACCGAGAACACCGGCACCACGCGGATGGGATGGGCAAGCCCGTAGAACATGACGAGCTTGGAGCGCGGGATGAGCTTGCCGAGGGCGAGGGTCTCGCCCCAGGGGACGATCTGGTCGCGATTGGCATTGGCGAGCATGACCGGGCAGGCGATCTCGCCCAGGGCCTTGGCGTCGAGCGGGGGGGATTTCGCGAGCGCCTCGAAAAAACGCTGGTTCATCCTCGCCACGTCGCGCCAATCGTTGGGGGCATGGGTCTTCTCGAGCTGCTTCGCGCGCTCGCTACCCTCCAGCCGGCCGACGCTGGCGAGGTATGTCCAATGCTTGAGCGTGGGCGCGTCGAAGACCACTTTCGCCGCGAGCGCCATCACGCCGTCCACGCGCTCGGGATAGTGCCGCGCGAGGTAGAGAGCGATGCTGCCGCCCAGGCTGTAGCCCGCGATCCAGGCGCTTTCGATGCCGTGGCCATCCATCCAGTCGATGAAGTCGGCCGCGAGCGAGGGCATGTCGATGTCGGGCGGCAGGGGCCGGCCGCCGTGGCCCAGCCAGTCGGGCGCGGAAACCTCGAAATAGTCGCTGAGGGCCGCGCGCAGCGGCTCGATCTCGGCGCTGCCGCCATTGGCGCCGTGGAGAAGGACGAGGGGGAGGGACATGGAAAAGGGGAGGGGGGAATGGTGAAAGGGGAGCTCAACCGGCCTTGCGGCGCGTGCGGAAGGTGATCGAGTATCGCAGCGCGGGCGTGGGCGGAATGCTGTGCTGCCATCCCCAGCGCGCTTCGTCCTTGAGCACGTAAGCCGAGCCTGGCTCGAGCTCGAGCACGAAGATGCGCGCGCCCTTGCGCGGGGGGAAGGGGCGGAAGCGCATCCGGGCCGCGCTCCCGAGCGAGACGCCCACCACCATGTCGAACTGCGGCACGTCGCGGTGCCAGCCGAGCTGGGTGCCCGGGCGGTATTCGGAGACGAGCGCGTAGCCGAATTCCGCCGGGACCATCTTCAGCCATTCGGCGATGCGGGCGCGCAAGGGCAGCAGGAAGGGCGCCAGGACCGGCGCTGGCGTGAGCTCGTTGGCATCGAAGTCGTAGCCTGCGCCGAAGCTCGCCACGCGGCGGTGTGCCGTGTACTCCTTGTATTTCGCCTCACGCAGGTCGATGGCGCCGATGTCCGCGAGGAGGCTCGCCTCCTCCCCGGCCGAGACGAAGCCCGGCCGGTAGACCAGCCCGTTGGGCAGCTCGCTTTCGTCCGAGAAGAGCGACACGACGACCTTCCGGCCTCACAAGGCGACGGCGTCGAGCGAGCGCCACAGGTACCAGGTCGCAACCGAGCGGAACGGCGCCCAGGGCTCGCCCAGCACGCGCATCTCCTCGCGCGTGAGCTCCTCGCCAGCGTTGTAGAGGTTCTCCATGGCGCGGCGAAGGCCCAGGTCCCCGACCGGCAAGACGTCGGGGCGCTTCATGTGGAAGATGAGGAACATCTCGACGGTCCACCGCCCGATGCCTTTCACCTGCACCAGCTCCTCGATGATGGCCTCGTCGTCGAGGCGCCGCCAGCGGCGCGGCTTCACGAGCCCCTCGTCGAAGCGCATGGCCAGGTCCTTCACGTACGCGGCCTTCTGTCCCGAGAACCCGCAGCCGCGCAGCGCGGCATCCTCGAGCGTGCGCACGCGGGCCGGCGTCATTTCCCCGGCCAGCGTCGCGAAGCGCGCCCAGATCGATTGCGCCGCCTTGACGGAGATCTGCTGCCCGACGATGGAGCGCGCGAGCGTCTGGAAGGCGTCGCCGCGCGAGACCAGGTCGGGTTCGGGAAAACGCCCGATCAGCTTGCGCAGCACCTTGTCGCGGCGGCCGAGGTGCGCGGTCGCGTCGTGCCAGAAGTCGGGGATCATTTCGCCGGGCCGCCGCGGCACTCGATCGGCAGGTACTTGGGCTCGATGTCGGTCTCGTTGGCGCCCTTCGGCTCCATGCCGTTGGGCACGGGCACGTTGTGGCACACCCAGGCGATCGGCACCGTCGGCTCGCCGGCCACCACCGCCGGGCGCAGGGTCACCTTCTTGTTCTCGAGGTTCTTGCTCGCGTTGTTGCCCAGGGTGAGGGTGATGGCGCCGTCCTTCACGCTCACTTCCTTCACGAGGTTGCCCACGATCTTGTGCTTGGGCGGGATGCCCGCGGCGGCGTTGTTGTTGGGCATCTCGCTGGTGGCGGTCCACGCATCCTGCACGCCCTTCTTGGCGAGGGTGGCGAGCTCGAGCGCCTCCTTGACCTGCGTCTTCAGCATGTTCTCCTGGATGCCGGGCACGGCCATCAGCGAGAGGATGCCGATGATCGCCACCACGAACATGAGCTCGATCCAGGTGAAGCCCCGCTCGCGGGCCAGCATGTAGGACGCGAGGAAGCGTGGCGTGGCGGGCATGCCGCGATGATACCGAATGGCCCTGAACCGACGCCTTGCTCGCGGGTCCATCCGGGAGCAACCGACAAAGGAGAAAACCGCATGCCCCGCCCCCAGCAAGGAGACGTGCCCAAGATCCCGGCCACCAAGACGCCGCCCCTCGACCTCGGCAAGACCGGCTGCGACGAGCACGAGGAGCGCGTGATCGACGAGGCCGTGGACGAAAGCTTTCCCGCGAGCGACCCGCCCGCCATCGCCAGCCCCGACAGCTCGCTTGCCGTGAAGAAGGTGGCCGAGAGCGGCCGCGACGTGGCGCCGGCCGAGCCCGACCCGGCGAAGGAGAACGTGAAGCCGAAGAAGTAAGTCCTCGTTCCCCGTCCCCTAGAATCACGGGATGGAACCAGATCGAAAGACGGCCGCCGTCGCCATCATCGGCGGCGGCGTCCTGGGGTGCAGCATCGCGTGGCACCTCGCCAAGGGTGGCGAGCGCGACGTGGTGGTGCTGGAGCGAAACGAAGTAGGCTCTGGCGCGACGGCTCGCTCGGCGGGGCTGGTTTCGCGCGGCCGCCTGCATCGCGAGACCCTCAAGCTGGTGCGGCGCACGCGCGAAGCGATCGCGGAGCTCGAGGCAGCGCTCGGCGAACCCGTCGGCTTCCACAAGGTCGGCAGCGTGCGCGCGGCGACAAGCCCCGAGCGCCAGGCCGAGCTGGCCGCCATGGACGCGCTCCTGCGCGAAGACGGCGTAGCGGTGAAAAACATCGACGCGAAGGAAGCCCTTGAGCGCCTGCCGTGGCTCGATGCCTCCACTGCCGGGCACATCTCCTACGTCGAAGACGACGGCTACGTCGATGCCTACCAGCTCGCCAGCGCCTACGCGCGCGCGGCACGAGAGCTGGGCGTCACCATCCGGCGCGGCGTGTCGGTCGAGCGCATCGTGCACGACGGCACGCGCGTGCTCGGCCTCGAGACGGGCGCGGGCCGGATCGATGCGCCCGTCGTGGTCGATGCCGGGGGGGCATGGGCGATCGGAATCGCGGCGAGCCTGGGCGTGGCACTCGGCACGACACCCGTCCGAAGCCACTACTACATCACCGCGCCTGCTCCGCTGACGCGACGCGATCATCCCGTGGTCTACCTGCCCGATGCGCGGGCCTACGCCCGGCCCGAGGTGGGCGGCCTGCTGCTGGGCGTGCAGGAGCCGCAGTCGCGCACCTACGACGCGCGCACGCTTCCGCCGGACATCGCCGACTTCCCGCTCTCGGCCGCGGAGGACGACTGGGACGTGCTGCTCGACAACGCGCCGGTGTTGCGCGAATACATTCCGCGGCTCGATGACTTGCCGCTCGCGCACCACATCACCGGCCTTTCCACCTATACGCCCGACGGCAAGTTCATCCTCGGGCGCGCGGGCGAGGTCGAAGGGTTCTTCGTGGCGGGGGGATGCTGCGGCACCGGGGTGTCCGCTTCCGGCGGCATCGGCGATTCGGTCGCGAGCCTGGTGCTGGGCAGGGAGCCCGCGGTGGATCTCACGGCCTTCAGGCCCGAGCGGTTCGGGGTGTTCGATCCTTATTCGGAGGAATTCCGCGCGCGTTGTGCCGCCGCTCGCGCGGGGAAAAGCCGGCGGATTTGAGTCGGATCGCCGATTACCTTCCCAGCACGAGTATCGCGATCCCGAGCGCAACCCCCGCCGAGGCCACCACGCGCTTCGCCCCGAAGGGCTCCTTGAGCACCATCGCGCCCAACAGCGCGGCGAAGATGACGCTCGATTCCCGGAGTGCCGCCACGTGCGCCATCGGCGCCAGCGTGAGGGCATAAACCACGATGGCGTAGCCGGCTAGCATCATCGCGCCGCCCAGAAGGCCGTTGCGCCAGTGCACGCGCAGCGCCGCCGGGAAGGCGGCCCCGCGGCGAGCCCAGGTGAAGCCGCATACCGCGATTCCGGTGACGATGTTGAGGGCGGCCACGTAGGCGATGGGGCTGCCGGAGGCGCGTGCGCCGAGGCCATCGCCCACCGTGTAGACCGCAATGCAGATGCCGACGCCGGCGGCCCAGCACAGTGTCGTGTAATGGCGCTGCGTCGCGCGCCGCTCGAGGCCGAGGGCGAAGAGCGACACGCAAACCACGCCTACCCCCGCCACGGCCGCGGCATCGGGGATCTCGCGCGCCGCGATCCAGGAAAGGCCCAGCACCAGCAAGGGCGCGATCCCGCGCGCCACCGGGTAGGCGAGGCTGAGATCGCCGGCGCGATAGGCGTTGATGAGGAAGAAGAAGTAGAGGCAGTTCACCACCACCGAGAGCGCGAGGAACGGCCAGGAAGGCGGCGCTGGAAACGGCAGCAGCAGCAGGATCGCCCCGGCGATGAAGATGTTCGGCGCCTTGATGAGCGCGACCGCCACCAGCCGGTCGTTGCCCAGCTTGGCGATGAGGTTCCAGCCGGCATGCATCAGCGCCGAGAGCAGCACCAGCCCGATGGCGAGCGGCTCGAGGCTGAGCATCGCGCCGGCGCCTAGAAGCGGCCCGGGGAGTACGGCGCCGGGTCGATGAAGGGCTTGCGCGAAGCGAAGAGGTCGGCCACGAGGCGGCCGGTGACGGGTCCGCTCGTCATGCCGTTGTGTCCGTGGCCAAAGGCGATCAACACGTTGGGGTGCCCCGGCGCGGCGCCGATGGCGGGCAGCGAGTCGGGCAGGCAGGGCCGATGGCCCATCCACTCGCCGAAGCTTTCCGTGCGCACGGCGGGGAAGAGCCCCCGTACCTGGCCCAGCAGCCGGCGCGCGCGTCGATAGTCGGGCGGCGCGGTGAGGCCCGCGAACTCCACGGTGCCCGCCACGCGCAGGCCCTCTTCCATGGGCGTGGCGTAGAACTTGTCTTCCGAGGAGGTCACGGGAAGCCGCAGCTGCACGCCCGCCTCGCGGATGGTCACGTGGTAGCCGCGCTGCGTCTCCAGCGGCAACGAGAAGCCGAGCGTCTTGGTGAGCACGCTGGACCATGCCCCCGCGGCGAGCACTACGCGATCGGCTTGCAGCTCGCCGGTTTCGTGCACCACGGCAATCCCATCCCCGGTTTCACGCAGGCGCCGAACGTTCGCGCGCACGATGCACCCGCCGCTCGCGGCGAAGCGCGTGGCGAGCGCACACACCATGCGATACGGATTGGCCACGTAGCCATGGTCCGGCAGGAGCGCGCCGTGCGTGAAGGCGGGTGACAGCGCGGGCTCGATCTCGCGCAGCGCCGCGCCTTCGAGGCGCCGAACCTCGGCGCCGCGCTCCTCGCGCATGCGCCACTCGCGCTCGGAGCCGCGAAAGGCCGCCTCGCTGCGATACACGACCAGAGTCCCGGTGCGGCGGATGAGGTCCGCGCAGCCGGCTTCCTGCACCAAAGGCTCGTAACACTCGAAGACGTGGCGATGCAATGCGCGCAACGCATCGGAGATCTTCTCCACGCGCTCGGGACGCGCGGCGAGCGTGAAGCGCACGAGCCACGGCAGCGCGCGCGGCAGGTAGCCGGGCCGGATCGTGAGCGGGCCGTCCGGGTTGGCGAGCCAGCCGGGAATCTTGTGGAACACGCCGGGCATCGCGAGCGGCACGCAGCTCCCGGGGCTCAGCGCGCCCGCGTTGCCTCGCGAGGTGCCCTCGGCGGGGCCGGTGCGATCCACGACGGTCACGTCGTGTCCGTCGCGGCGCAGGTACAGCGCGCAGCAGATGCCGACCACGCCCGCGCCCACCACGACGATGCGGCTCATTGGGCCCTCCATGCCTGGCTGCGACGCTGGATCCCGCGCGTGGCGAGCCAGTGCAGCACGCGCGCAACGACGCAGGTGGCCACGATCACCATGGCCATGGCGATCGCGTGGGCGAACTCGCCGGCGTCGTCCATGTTGAGCACCGCGATGGCGGCGAGGTTGGTCTGGGTGGAATACAGGAACACGACCGCGGAAACCGTCGTCATGGCGCTCAGGAAGAAATAGATCGAGACATCGAGGATGGCCGGCAGGCAAAGCGGCACCGTCACGCGCCACATCGTGCGCCAGCGCGAGGCCTTGAGCGAATCGGACACCGACTCGAAGTCGGGGTCGATCTGCTTCAACCCCGTCACCAGGGTGAAGTGCGTCACCGAGTAGTAATGGATCACCGTCACGAGCACGAGGATGCCCATGCTGCCGTAGAGGAAGCCGAAGGGGTTCCTGGGGTGGTTGAAGAAAAAGATGTAGGCCAGGCCCAGCACCAGTCCCGGCACCGCCATCGGCGTGGCCGCCAGTCCCTGGACCAGCTTGCGCGTGCGTGGCAAGGCGCGCGTCTTCTCCACCAGGTAGGCGCCGAGGAACACCACGGCCGTGCCAGCCGCCGAGGTGAGCCCCGCGAGCTTGAGGCTATTCCAGTACGACTGCCAGCCGCCTCCGGCCGCGAGGTCGAAGTTGTAGTGCTTGAGGGTGAGTCCCAGGTTGTACGGCCAGAACTTGATGAACGAGCTCGCCGCCGCCACGACCACGATGCCGGCGACGGCGAAGGCCACGACCATGCAGAAGGCGAACATCGCCATGTCGAAGGCGCGATGGGGCCGCGGCTCATACGGCACCGAGCGCGTGCTCATCATCGCGACCTGCCGGCGGTGCACCAGCTTCGCGCCCGCGAAGGCGATGACGGCCGCGGCCAGCAGCAGCACGCTCACCACGGCTCCGGTCTGGAAGTCCTGCTGGCCGATCACCTTCTTGTAGATGTCGGTCGCGAGCATGTTGTATTGCCCGCCGATGACCTTCGGGATGCCGAAGTCGGTGATGGAGAGCATGAACGACACGATGCCGGCGCTGATGAGGCCGTACTTGGCGCCGGGCAGCGTGACGGTGAGGAAGATGCGCAAGCGCGAGGCGCCCAGCGATTCGGCGGCTTCGAACAGGCGCCGGTCGGCGAGGGCGAGCGCCGTGGCGATGATGATGAAGGTGTGCGGAAAGTGCGCGAAGGTCATGCCGGCGACGATGCCGATCGGGCCGTAGATCGTGTGGCCGAAGAGCAGGTCCTTGAGCATCCCCTGGTTGCCGAAGAGCTGCACCAGCGAGAGGGCGAACAGCAGCGAAGGCGTGACCAGCGGGATCATGGCGATGGCGCGAAAGATGCCCTTGCCCGGGATGCGCGAGCGTGTGAGGGCGTAGGCGTAGCCGAAGGCGAGCGGCAGCGTCACCAGCGTGCTCACGATGGCGATGAAGAACGTGTTCCAGATCGAGGTGAGCGGGGCGGGAGAGGCGAAGTACGCCGCGTAGTTGCGCAGGCCCGCGAACGCGCCGTTCGCGTCCTGGAAGCTCCTCGCGATCATGAGCGCCAGGGGAAGGGCCAGCCCCAGCACGAGGAAGGCCGCGACGGCGATCGTCGCGGCCCCCATCACCTTTTCGTCGAGGCTCCTTTGCTGGGCGAGCCCGGGCGCCCCGAGCGCCAGCGTTGCCGGTGGAATGGCCTCAGCTCTTCTTCGGGTCGGACTTCGAGCCGTAGCGCTTCTCCCACTCGGCGAGGATGCGCGCGCGATTCTTGGCGGCCCACGCGAAGTCCTGCTTCATGATGCGCGCGTCCATGTCCTTGGGCAGGTGCGGCAGGGGCTTGGCGTATCCGGGCATGGCCGCGATGGAGCGCGTCGCGCCGTAGAGGCGCACCGCATTTTCCGAGATGCCCCAGTCCACCAGCTTCTTCGCAGCGTCCATCTTCTTCGTGCCCTTGATGATCGCCATGGCGTTCATGTCCCAGCCCAGGCCGTCCTTCGGCAGGATCACGTCGATGGGGGCGCCTTCTTCCTTCAGCCGCGAGCCGCGCACGTCGAAGCCCAGTCCCACCATGTATTCGCCCTTGGCGGCCACGGCGGCCGGGGCCGAGCCCGAGTGCATGTAGCGCGCCACGTTCTGGTGCAGCGCGTCCATGAACTTCCAGCCCTCGGCCTCGCCGTAGAGCTGCAACCAGGCCGAGACGTACATGAAGCCCGTGCCCGAGGAGGCCGGGTGCGACATCACGATCTGGCCCTTGTACGCGGGGTTGAGCAGGTCCTTCCAGGTGGCGGGCTTGGGCGCGTTCTTCTTCCTCGCCTCGGCCTCGTTGAAGATGATGGCGCAGATCCAGCCCGAGTTGCCGAACCATTCGGGGGGATTCGACGGATCGCGGAAATTGGGCGAGAGCTTGTCCAGCCCCTTGGGCGTGTACGCGGCGAGCTGGTCGTGGTCGTTCAGCACCAGCAGGCTCGTGACCGCCAGGCCCCACACCACGTCGGCGCGCGGGTTGTCCTTCTCGGCGATCAGCTTGGCGGTCACCACGCCGGTGGAGTCGCGCACCCAGTTGATGGTGATGCCGGGATTGTCCTTCTCGAAGGCCGCCTTGTAGGCCTTGAGGTCGTCGTTCTCGTAGGCGGTGTAGACCGTGAGCTCGGTCTGGGCCGTGGCGTCGAAGATGCCCACGGCCGCGCACAGCGCGAGCGCCAGCGCGGGCTTTATCCAGCTACCCTTCTTGAACATGCAGCTCCCCTTTGGAATTGGCGCGCGTCGATTCGCCGCCGACTGCCGCTACTTTACGGAGCGCTCGACCCCGGCACAAGGCAAATAGCGCTGTAAACACGCGGTCGAGCCGCGCGTTGATACGGGATGCGGCTCTTCGTCCTGGCGGCGATCCTCGGTGCTTCCGCATTGCAGAACGCAAGCGTGCTGCCCCTGGAAGCCGTGGCGCCGTGGGGCGTCGTGTTGGTGCTCGCGTGTGCGTTGAACCGAGGCGGCGGCCCGCGGCCTCGGGTGCGAAGCGCGGCACGCCTGCTGGCGCTGGCGTTCGCGGGGTTGCTCATCGGCTATGGGTGGGCCGCCTGGCGCGCCGAAATCCGGCTGGCCGAAGCGCTACCGCATGCGCTGGAAGGCGTCGATGTCGATATCGCCGGTGTCGTCGCCTCGCTGCCGCAGGCCTCGAGCCAGGGCGTGCGTTTCCTCCTGCACGTGGAAGAAGGCGACCGCGTTCCGCGCGTGGTCGCGCTCACTTGGTACGCGGAGCGTCAGGGCGGCGAGGTCCTGCCGACGGTGCCCGTGGTGAGGGCAGGGGAACGCTGGCGCTTCACCGTGCGGTTGAAGCGCCCGCGAGGCCTCTCCAATCCCCACGCGTTCGATTTCGAGCCCTGGGCGCTGCAACGCGGCATTCGCGCGACGGGATACGTTCGAGGGCGAGAAGCGCCAACGAGGCTCGAGGCCCGCGTCGAGGGCTGGCCCTACACCGCCCACCGATGGCGCGGGGAATTGCGCGATGCCATGCGTGCCCGGCTGGGCGGGGCGCGCCTCGCGGGGGTGCTCGTGGCGCTGGCGGTCGGCGACCAGGACGCGATCGGCGCGAGCGACTGGGAAGTCTTCTGGCGCACCGGCGTGGGCCACCTCATGTCGATCTCCGGCCTGCACATCACCATGCTGGCGGCGCTCGCCGCCGGTCTCGTCGCGTTCGCCTGGGTGCGCGTGCCCGCACTTGCGCTCCGGCTGCCGGCACGAAAGGCGGCGATGGTCGCCGCGCTCGCCACCGCATTCGGCTATTCCTTGCTGGCCGGCTACCAGGTCCCGGCGCAGCGGACTTTCTGCATGCTGGCGGTGCTCGCCGCCTGTGTCCTGCTCGACCGGCACTCGTCGCCTTCGCGCGTGCTGGCGCTCGCCGCGCTCGCGGTGGTGGCGCTCGATCCATGGGCCGTGCTCTCCGCCGGGTTCTGGCTTTCCTTCGGCGCGGTGGCATCGATCTTCTTCGTGATGGGACTTCGTTTCGGCCGGCGATCACACATCGTGCACGCGCTGCGGGAGCAGGCCGCCGTGAGCGCCGCCATGGTTCCGATGCTCGTCGCGCTTTTCCAGGAGCTTTCGCTCGTCTCGCCGCTCGCCAATGCCCTCGCGATTCCGCTGGTGAGCCTGGTTGTCGTCCCGCTCACGCTCGCGGGCGCCTTCCTGCCGTTGCCCGGTCTACTCGATGCCGCCCATGCCGTGATGCTGCTGTGCGTGCGTGCGCTGGAGTGGCTCGCGGGTTTGCCCGTCGCCATGCTGGAGACTCATGCGCCGGCGGCGTGGACGGTGGGCCTCGCGCTCGTAGGTTGCGCGTGGCTCCTGGCGCCGCGCGGCTTTCCGATGCGATCGTGCGGGCTGTTGTGGATGGCGCCCATGTTCCTCGTCGCGCCGCCCGTCCCCGCACCGGGGGAGGCGTGGCTGCAAGTCCTCGACGTGGGCAACGGGCTCGCGGCGGTCGTCCGGACGGCGAGCCATTCGCTTGCCTACGACGCCGGGCCCGGCTGGAGCCCCGAGGCCGACAGCGGCAGCCGCATCGTCGTGCCTTTCCTCCGGGGCGAGGGCGTGCGAAGGCTCGATGGGCTCGTCGTCTCCCATGCAGACGACGACCACGCGGGCGGCGCGCTTTCGGTGGCGTTGTCGCGGCGTCCCGGTTGGCTGCTCTCGCCGCTCGACGAGGGCGACTTGTTGCACCTGGCGGTCGATCGCTCCATCGGCTGCGTTGCCGGGCATGCCTGGGAGTGGGACGGCGTGCGCTTCGAGGTGCTGCATCCCGCGCGCGATTCGGTGGCTGCGCGGCGCAAGGAGAACGATCGCAGCTGCGTGGTGCGAATCGAGAGTGGCGGCGCGGCGGCGTTGCTGGCCGGCGATATCGAGGCGCGGGCCGAGGCGGAATTGCTGGCGCGCGATGCGGCCTTGCGAGCCCAGGTCCTGCTCGTGCCCCATCACGGCTCGAAGAGCTCGTCCACGCCGGGATTCGTGGAACGGGTAGCGCCGGAAATCGCGATCTTCTCCGTTGGACACCGCAACCGGTTCCGCCATCCGCACGAGAGCGTGCTCGCGCGCTACCGCGCGCGAGAGGCGCGCGTGCACCGCACCGACCGGGAAGGCGCGTTGTCCGTGGTGCTTCCGGCAGCGGCTTCCAACCGCGTGGAAGTGCGCCGGCTGGTGGACAAGCCCCGGTACTGGAGCGAGCGGCGCCAGGCGCCTTGAGGCAGAATCGCCCATGGCCGAGTCGACCCCGCGCACCCCGCGCGAGCGAAGGATGTTCGGCCTCTTCGCGGCCGCTTTCGGCCTGTTCATCGTGGCTTTCCTGGGGCATTCGGCTTACCGCTGGCACGGTGCCCGGGCGGCCGATCGCGAGCGTCTGCAGGTCTGGCTGCCCTTCGCCGCGGGTGAGCGCGCTCACCTGGCGCAGGGGCCGATGGGCGCGCACACCCATGGCAACGAACACGCGTGGGACTTCGTGCTGCCCGAGGGGCGTCCGGTGGTCGCCGCCGCCGAAGGCCGCGTGATCCGCGTCATCGACGACCGCGCGCGCACCGGCTCCAACAACTTCGACGACACCAACCAGGTCTTCGTGGACCACGGCGGTGGCTTGTTCGGGACGTATCTCCACCATCGCACGGGAAGCGCCCGGGTGGCGCCGGGCCAGGTGATCGCCGCGGGCACCCAGCTCGCCGAAGTCGGCGCTGTGGGCACCACCGGCCCCCATATCCATTTCGACGTGCGCGGCCCTTCGTGGCGCCAGACACATGACTTGCGCTTCCGCACGCGCGCGCAAGCTTCCGGGGAACTGAAGCAGGGGAGCGCGCATGTTTCCTCGACACCCGCACCGGGCGCGCCACCCAAGGCGTTCCGCGACTCGACCCTGGATCGCGACGCGTTCGCCGCGAACGGCGTGCGCTTTTTCTCGAAGCGCGGCCATGTGATCCCGCTCGCATTCCTCGTCGACGCCGAACGCACCGTGACGTATCGCGGCAAGGTCGGCCGGGACATTCGCGGGGTGCACTTCTTCCTGTGGCGGGACAGCCAGCCGAGCGAATACTCCGCCACGGCATGGCTCTACGACGGCGGCCGGTTCGAGCTGCAGGTGCGCGTGCCGGCCGGCTCCCGGGGGCCGCGCTGGTACCGGATCACGACCGAGGGGCCGGATGGCCGGCTCGCGAACGCGGCGACCCTGCCGGTGCTCATACGATGACTGCCAGGCCAGGAGCCGATCGACAACCCTGTTCCGTCGCAGGGCTTGCCGGAGCCTTGGACATCGTCGTTGGCTGAGGGGAGCGACGGGGGGGAGGAAAGCAACTCGCGGCCGAAGCCCCGGTCCAAGGGGCATGGCCGACGTCTATGCGATCAAGGATGGCACGCCGCACCTGGCGAGCGCGCCGCACCGTTTTCCCATCGAGACCGTGGCTGCGAAGCTCACGCCGTTCGAGAAGCGCTACTTCGACGCCCCGCCGGACATCAACCCGGCGCACGGGCCGTCCTCGCGCGATGCGCCCTTCCGCCACGTGATCGTGAAGGTGGGCGACACCGAGACCAACGCGGTCTTCCCCGACGAGGGCTGGTACCACGTGCCCCACCTCACGGCGGAGGATTGCGAGGCGCTTTTCGGGGTGCGGTTCAAGTAAGCAACGGCTGTGGTGAAATAGCGCGTCCCGCGCCAGGAGGGCCGACCATGCGAACTGCCGCGCTCGTGTTTTTCCTTCTTCCCGCCGTCGCGGTGGCCGCGCCGCCCGTGGTGGACCTCGACCGCCCCGGTGTCCTCGAGGCCATCGAGCGCGACAATCCGGAGCTCCACCGGCGCATCGCGATCCTCCTGGACCAGGCGCAGGCGCCCACGTGCGAGCACTTGCCGCAGGTGCTCAAGGCACAACTCGGAGTCGAGGAATACCGCTGCCGCTCGGCGCTGTTCCTCACCAGCCATCCGGCCAAGCGGCGCGTGTTTTTCACGCTGGAGGGCATGGGCTACGCCTCCAACGTGGTGCAGGAACGGCTCGCCGAGCCGCGCCTGCGCAAGGCGCAAGATCGCTAGCGCCGAGGCGCTCGCCGGCCTCACCGCCGTCGAGGCGGTGGAGGCGATGCGCACGGGCGCCATGCGCGCGGAGGAGTACGCGGGCGTGCTCATCGCCCGCGCGGCGGCCAACACCCGGCTGAATGCCTTCCTCGCCTACGAGCCGCAGGCGGTGCTCGAAGCCGCCCGGGATGCCGACGCGCGGCGCGCGCGCGGGGGCAAGCTGGGGGCGCTCCACGGGCTTCCGCTGCCGGTCAAGGACAGCGTCAATACCCGTGCCCTCGTCACTACCAACGGCACGCGCGCGCTGCGCGGCTTTCGCCCGAAGGACGACGCGGAGGTGATGCACCGGCTGTTCGCGCAGGGCGCAATCCTCTTCGGCAAGACCAATCTGCACGAGCTCTCGCGCGGCTGGACGAGCAACAACGGCGCCTTCGGCGCGGTGCGCAACGCCTACGATCCGCAACACGTCCCGGGCGGCAGCAGCGGCGGGTCGGCCACGCTGGTCGCCGCGCGCGTCGCACCCTTGGCCGTCGCCGAGGATACGTGGGGCTCGATCCGCATTCCCGCGGCCTGGTGCGGCACCGTGGGCTTCCGCCCCACGGTAGGGCGTTATCCCAACGACGGCATCATCCCGCTCACGCGCGGGCGCTTCGACCAGGTAGGGCCCGTGGCCCGCTCGGTGGCCGATGTGGCGCTCTTCGATCACGCGCTGACGGGGGAGCCGATCGCGCAAACGGTCGCGCTCGCGGGACGACGCCTGGGGGTGCCGCTGCAATGGCTCGAGGGGCTGGACCCCGAGTTGGCGCGGCTCACGCAGCGCGCGCTCGATGCGTTCGTGGACGCGGGAGCGATCCTGGTCCACTTGCCGCTGCCCTCGCTCGCGCTCGAAAGCGCCGACCTCGCCTCGACCATCATCGCCTGCGAGAACGTGGCCGCCATCGAAGGCTTCCTGCGCGACGAGGGCGCCGGCATGACCTTCGCCGAGGTGATCTCGCAGGCGAGCCCGAACTTGCGCGCCCGCTACGAGGACTCGCCCCCGGACCGCGCCGACCATGCGCGCGCCCTCGGGCGGCGCGAGGAGCTGATCGCGCAGATGCGCGATTTCTTCCGCGAGCAGCGTCTCGAGGCGCTGGTATTCCCGCCCGTGTTGGCGCCCGCGCCCCCGCTGGGCGACAACGCGGAGATCGTCGTGGCGGGCGAGATGGTGCCCATTCGCACGGTGGTGGGCCGCAATACCGCTTTGGGCAACTGCGCTCGCCTGGCGAGCCTCGTGGTTCCCGTGGGCCTCACCCAGTCGGGATTGCCCGTGGCGCTGGAGCTCGACGCCGCGAGCGGCAAGGATCGCGAGCTGCTCGCGCTGGGGCTCGCCGTGGAAAGCGTGCTGGGCCCGCTCCCTGCGCCGCCTTCGGTGCGCGACCGGCTGGCCGCCTCGAGCGAAGCCTAGGACCGTACGGCTCAGCCCGCGGGCTCGGGTCTCCTGCGCAGGTCGAGCGTGAGCGGGATGCTCGGATTGCGCGCTTCTCGCACGACGGACATCGGCCCGGGAGTGTGGCCCATGGCCTGGAAACGCGCCACGCGCCGCGCCTCCGCCTCGAGCGCGTTCACCGGGAAGGTAGAGTAGTTGCGTCCACCCGGATGGGCGACATGGTAGCTGCAGCCCCCGAGCGAGCGTCCGTTCCAGAGGTCCACGACGTCGAAGACAAGCGGCGCGTGGATGCCGATGGTGGGATGCAACGCCGAAGGCGGCGCCCAGGCGCGATAACGCACGCCGGCCACGAACTCGCCGGGGCGGCCCGTCGGCGTGAGCGGAACCGGCCGGCCGTTGCAGGTGATCGCATAGCGCGCGTCGTTCAGCCGCGTGGCCTTCACCTGCAGGCGCTCGACCGACGAATCGACGTAGCGCGAGGTGCCCGCCTGCGTGAGCTGCTCGCCCAGCACGTGCCACGGCTCGATCGCCTGGCGCAGCTCCACCTCGATGCCCTCGTAGGCGACGGTGCCGTAGCGCGGGAAGCGGAACTCGATGAAGGGCGCGAACCACTCGAAGCGGAAGGCGTAGCCGGCGGCGTTGAGGTCCTCGATCACGTCGCGCATGTCCTGGGCCACGAAGTGCGGCAGCATGAACTCGTCGTGCAGGCGCGTGCCCCAGCGCACGAGCTTCTCGCGCCAGGGCCGCGTCCAGAAGCGCGCCACCAGCGAACGCAGCAGCAGCACCTGCAGGAGCGCCATGCGCGGGTGCGGCGGCATCTCGAAGGCGCGGAACTCGAGGATGCCCAGCCGGCCCGTGGCGCTTCCCGGCGCGTAGAGCTTGTCGATGGAGAACTCGGCGCGGTGGGTGTTGCCGGTGAGGTCCACGAGGAAGTTGCGCAGGATGCGATCGACCAGCCACGGCTTCTCGTTGGGCTCGCCGATGGCGAATTGCGACTCGAGCTGCTCGAAGGCGATCTCGAGCTCGTAGAGCGTGTCGCTGCGCGCCTCGTCCACGCGCGGGCTCTGGCTCGTGGGCCCGATGAACATCCCCGAGAAGAGGTACGAGAGCGCCGGGTGGTTCTGCCAGTAGGTCACGAGGCTTCGAAGCACGTCGGGACGCCGCAGGATCGGGCTGTCTGCGGCCGTAGGTCCGCCGAGGGTCACGTGGTTGCCGCCGCCGGTGCCGGTGTGGCGGCCGTCGAGCATGAACTTCTCGGTGGCGAGGCGGGTCGCGCGCGCTTCCTCGTAGAGCACTTCGGTGCGCTCCTTCACCTCGTCCCAGTCGGCCGAGGGATGGATGTTGACCTCGATCACGCCGGGGTCGGGCGTCACCGCGAAGCGCTCGAGGCGCGGGTCGTCCGGTGGCGCGTAACCCTCGAGGCGCACCGGCCAACCGAGCGCTTGCGCGACGTTCTCGATCGCCTTCACCAGCGTGATGAAGTCCTCGAGCAACTGCAGCGGCGGCAGGAAGACATAGAGGTGGCCGGCCCGGGGCTGGACCGTGAGGGCCGTCTTCACGACCTCGCGCGAGGCACCGGGGGGCGCCTTGCGCGGCTTGCCGTGCTTGGCCGCCTGCGCCGCGCGCGAGGGCTTGCGATGGCCCAGCGGGTCTCGCCGGTCGAAGGGATCGCGCGGGATGAAGGGCTCGTCGTCCTCGGGCAGCGTCTCCGGCAACGAGCCCAGCGGCAGCCGGTAACCCATCGACGAGTCGCCTTCGACGAGGAAGACCTTCTCGCGCCGCAACGGCCAGGGAGAGCTCTGCCACTTCGTCTGGTTAGCCGGCTTGGCCCGCGCAACGGGCTTGAGCGGCAGGACATGGCCCGCGGGACTGCCCAGCCCCGCGCTGATGCGATCGGACAGGCGCCGCCGCGCCGGCTCGCTCGTGTCGGCCGTGGTGAGGTCGACGTTGAGCGGCAGGTTGGCCTCGTCGCGCAGGATCTTCCAGGGATCCTCGTAGGCGGGCATGACGTAGTCGGGCGACAGGCCGAGTGCCTGCGCGAGCTCGCTTGCGAAGCGGGCGGCCTCCACGACGGTCGGTCCGTCATCCCGGCGCGATTCGGTGTCCGGGGACCGGGTCTCGGCCCGCGCCGGGACGACGGACGGAGCCTCCCACATGGGCTCGCCATCCCTTCGCCAGAACACCGCAAGCGCCCAGCGCGGCAGCGGCTCGCCGGGATACCACTTGCCCTGGCCGAAGTGCAGCAGGCCGCCGGGGGCGAAGCGATCGCGCAACCGGTGCACGAGCCGCGTGGCGAGCTCGAGCTTCTTCTCCGACATCGCCGTGTAGTTCCATTCGGCGCCTTCCATGTCGTCGACCGAGACGAAAGTGGGCTCGCCGCCCACCGTGAGGCGCACGTCGTTTTCCCGCAGCTCGCGGTCGACCTGGCGGCCGAGCGCATCGATCGCGCTCCACTGCGGCTCGCTGAAGGGTGCGGTCACGCGCGGGTCCTCGTGGATGCGCGTGACGGTCATCTCGAAAGCGAGCGTGCTGTTGGCGATCTCGGTCATCCCCGACACCGGCGCGGCGCTCGTGGGCAGCGCCGCGCTCGCGAGCGGGATGTGCCCCTCGCCTGCGAGCAGGCCCGACGTGGCGTCGAGCCCGATCCAGCCCGCCCCCGGGATGTAGGCCTCGGCCCAGGCGTGCAGGTCGGTGAAATCACGCTCCGGCCCCGAGGGCCCGTCGAGGGACTTGCGATCCGGTGCCAGCTGGATGAGGTAGCCCGAAGCGAAGCGCGCCGCGATGCCCAGGTATCGCAGCACCTGCACCAGCAGCCAGGCCGAATCGCGGCACGAGCCCTGGGCGCGCTCGAGCGTCTCGTCGGGCGTCTGGATGCCGGCCTCCATGCGCACCAGGTAGTTCACGTCCTCCCGCACCATGCGGTTCACGGCGGTGAGAAGGTCGATGGTGCTGGTGCCGCTGCCAAGGTACTGGCGGCGCACGCGCCCGACGAAGGCCATGAGGCGCGGAGTCTGCGGCGCCAGCTCGAGGTATGGGGCGAGCTCACGCGCGTTCTCGCTCGTGTACGTGAACGGGAACGTCTCGGCGGACGCGTCGACGAAGAAGTCGAACGGGTTGATCACCGTCATGTCGGCGACCAGGTCTACCGTGATCTCGAGCTCGCGCGTCTTCTCCGGGAAGACGATGCGCGCGACCCAGTTGCCGTAGGGGTCCTGCTGCCAGTTGAGGAAGTGCTTGGCCGGCTTGACCTTGAGCGAGTAGCTATCGATCGGCGTGCGGCAATGCGCGGCCGGGCGCAGGCGCACCTCGTGCGGCGACAGGCCTACGGGACGGTCGTAGGCGTAATGGGTCTTGTGGTGGAGGGCTACCTTGATCGTCACTAGTGGCTAGCGGAAACAGTAAAGGTGTAGTCACTCGAGCCAGTCGGGGTCGGGCAGCTCCGAGAACACCCGCCGCAAGCCGCCGCCCCAGCGCGAGCGCAGCATGGTGAAGTAGGGATCGCCCTCGCGGATGCGCTGCTGCATGCCCACCCGCAGGCTGTCGCGCGGGTACCAGAGGAGGTCGATGGGCAGGCCGACCGAGATGTTGGACTTCATCGTCGAGTCGAAGGAGATCAGCACGCACTTGGCGGCCTCCTTCTGCGGCGTGGCCATGGAGACCACGCGGTCGAGGATCGGCTTGCCGTACTTGGACTCGCCCAGCTGGAAGTAGGGCGTGTCGTCGGTCGCCTCGATGAAGTTGCCCTGCGCGTAAATATGAAAGAGCCGCGGCGCCTCGCCCTTGATCTGCCCGCCCACGAGCAGGTTCGAGGAGGCCTCGATCGAAGACTGGGCGAGGAACGGGCCGTCGCGGCGGTGCATCTCGCGCAACGCGTCGCCCACGAGCGCGGCGGCGTCGTACATCGAGGCCACGTTCCAGATGCTCTCCTCGTCGTTTTCCTTGCGCGCGTGGCGATCGAGGATGTTGATCACGCCCTGGGTCATCGCGAGGTTGCCGGAGGAGAGCGTGACGATGACGCGGTCGTCCTTCTTCTCGTACACGCGCATCTTGGTGAAAGTGGCGATGTGGTCCACGCCCGCATTGGTGCGCGAGTCGGAGGCGAAGATCATGCCGCTGTCGAGGCGGACGGCGCAGCAGTAGGTCATGGGGACAGAGCCCGGTTTCGGGGCGTCAGCGATTTTCTCATCATGGGGTCTGTCCCCGGTTCTTGTTCCATCTTACTCGACGATTCTCGACGAGAAGAAGCTCTTCTGGATGTGTTGCGACAGGTCCTGCATCGAGTCGAGGAACTCGGTCAGGTACTCATGCAGGCCGCCGGCGAAGATCTCGGAGATGCGCCCGTACTGCAGGCCCGCGAGGACCTGCTCCGCGCGGCGCAGCGTTTCGGCCGATTGCGCGTTCTGCACGCGCCCGAGGGTCTCGACCACCTGGCGCAGGCAGAAGCGCAGGCTCCTCGGGATGTCGTCGCGCAGGATGAGCAGCTCGGCGAGCCTGAGGGGCGTGATCACGTCGCGATAGACCTTGCGATAGGCCTCGAAGGCCGAGACCGAGCGCAGCACGGCCGACCACTGGTAGTAGTCCACCGCGCCGCCCACGTCCTTCACCGAGGGCAGGAGCACGTGGTACTTGACGTCGAGGATGCGCGCGGTGGAATCCGCGCGCTCCATGTGCGTTCCCAGGCGCGCGAAGTCGTAGGCGTCGTCGCGATGCATGGTGCCGAAGGTCACGCCCCGGAAAAGGTGGCTCCTTTCCTTCACCCAGTCGAAGAAGTTGGAGATGCCGCGCGCGCCCATCTTCTCCTCGTCCATCTGCTGCATCTCCAGCCACGTGGAGTTGAGCACTTCCCACATCTCCGAGGTGATCGAGCCGCGCACCGAGCGCGCGTTCTCGCGCGCCTGGCGGGCGCAGGCGTAGATCGACGAGGGATTCTCGGGGTCCATGGCCATGAAGTGCAGGACCTCGCGCGCGCACACGACGTTGTGGCGGCCGGAGAAGGGAAACAACGTGCCGGTGATGTTGAGCGGCGCGAACCATTCCTGGTCCTGCAGCCCGGGCTCCTGCACCAGCAGCGACATGCGCCACGTCACGTCGAGCACACGGGCGGTGTTCTCCGCCCGCTCGACGTAGCGGCTCATCCAGTAGAGGCTGGAAGCGACTCGGCTCAGCATTGGGACTTGTGCGGCATCAGTCCACCACCCAGGTGTCCTTCACCCCGCCGCCCTGGCTGGAATTGACCACGAGCGACCCCTCGCGAAGGGCCACGCGAGTGAGCCCACCGGGAACGAAGTTGATGTCGGCGCCCGTGAGCACGTAGGGCCGCAAGTCCACGTGGCGGTCGCACAGCGTATCGCCGCAAAATGTCGGCACGCACGACAGGTCCAGCGTCGGCTGCGCGATGAAGCGCTCCGGCGAGTCCATGATCCGCGCGCGGAAGCGCTCGCGCTCCTCGCGGCTCGCGGTGGGACCGACCAGCATGCCGTAGCCGCCGGAGCCGTGGACCTCCTTCACGACGAGCTCATCCAGGTGCGCGAGCGCGTATGCGAGGTCCTCGGGCCGGTCGAGGATGTAGGTCGGAACGTTCTTGAGGATGGGCTCTTCGCCGAGGTAGAAACGGATCATCTCGGGCACGTAGGGATAGATCGACTTGTCGTCGGCGACGCCCGTGCCGATCGCGTTTGCCAGCGTGACGCGCCCGGCGCGGTAGGCGCCCAGAAGGCCCGGCACGCCCAGCATCGAGTCGGGGCGGAAGGCGAGTGGATCGAGGAAGTCGTCGTCGATGCGGCGGTAGATCACGTCGACCTTCTGCGGACCCTGGGTCGTGCGCATGAAGACCGTGTCGTTCAGCACGAAGAGGTCGGCGCCCTCGACGAGCTCGATGCCCATCTGCTGGGCGAGGAAGGCGTGCTCGAAGTAGGCGCTGTTGTAATGGCCGGGCGTGAGCAGGACGATCGTGGGCGCTTCGGAAGTCCGGCGCGCGACGCGCCTGAGCGTCTCCAGGAGCAGGTCGGGATAGTGGTCCACGGGCCGGATGGGCTGATGCGCGAAGAGCTCCGGGAAGAGCCGCATCATCATCTTGCGGTTCTCCAGCATGTACGAGACGCCCGAGGGCGTGCGCAGGTTGTCCTCGAGCACGTAGTACTCGCCATCGGAATGCCGCACGATGTCGACGCCTGCCACGTGGGCATAGACGCCGCCGGGCACATCCACGCCCACCATCTCCCGCCTGAACTGCGCGTTGCGCAGCACCATGTGTTCTGGGATCTTCTTCGCCGCGAGGATCTCCTGCCCGTGGTAGACGTCGTGCAGGAAGCGGTTGAGCGCCGCCGCGCGCTGCCGCAGTCCCCGCGCGAGGCGTTCCCAGTCGGCCGCGCGGATCACGTGCGGGACGATGTCGAAGGGGATCAGCCGCTCGGTGCCCGAGGACTCGCCATAGACGGCGAAGGTGATTCCCACGCGGTGGAAAAGGAGGTCGGCCGCATGGCGGTTCTGCGCGATGCGCGTGGGCGGCGTCTCCGCGAGCCACTGTGCGAACGCCGCGTAATGCGGGCGCACCGCGCGCTCGGGCGTGTACATCTCGTTGTAGAGGAAAGGCGGCAAGGGGACGCGTTGTGCTTGTTGTGGGGTGTCCGCCGGATGAGACAAGCGCTTTCCGTGCCAGTTCTAGCACACAAGAAGAAAGCCGGTCCGCGGGCGGTGCCCGGGACCGGCAAGGGCCGCGTCGGTTCGCCTAGGGCCGCGCCGCCTCTGGGCAACCGATGACGCGGAAGAGATACGAGCGCAGGGCGGAAAGCCAGCCGGCGCTGCGCGGCGAAGCGGGGGAGGGCGCGATCTCGAGCGGCAGGGCGACGAACTTCACCTGCGCGATGCGGCGAATGCGGGACGGGTCGGCGTGCCTGCGTTGATTCATGGCGCCCATGGTGCCGCCGCGGGGCCTGCGATGCCCCGGAGAATTACCCCGGGGAAATGCGGAATTGTCGGCACATCGGGCTAGAATTTCCCTTCCAGCCGCACCTTTCCACCGTGCTCAGCCCATCCGCAGCCACCGAGCTCGCGCCTTTCGAGGGCGAGCTTCGCTCCACCTTCGGCGCCGCGCTCGCCGAGGTGCCCGTGCGCGCGCTGCATTTCGCCCGCGGGGCCGCGCAGGCCGCCGGCCGCGCGGAAGCCTTCGAGCGCGCGCTCGCGGTGGCGAGGTTGCTCCTCGTGCAGGGCGCCGATCCGGACACGGTCGCCGCGTCGCTCATCAGCCAGGCCATTCCCGAGCGGGAGCTCGACCTCGAGGCGGTGCAGTCGGCCTTCGGCTCCGAGCTGGCGCTGCTGCTGCGCGGGCTGGCGCGCGCCGGCCGCATCGAGACGCTCGAGGCTTCGGCGGTGGACATCGAGCAGCTGCGCAAGATGCTGCTGGCGATGGCCGAGGACGTGCGCGTGGTGCTCATCAAGCTCGCCGCGCGCGTGGTCTTCCTGCGCACGCTTACGCGCGCCGATGCCGAGCTGCAGCGCGCGGCCGGGCGCCAGACGCTCGAGCTCTTCGCCCCGCTCGCCAACCGGCTCGGCGTGTCCGACATCAAGTGGGAGCTCGAGGACTTCGCCTTCCGCTACACCGACCCGGAGCTCTACCGGCGCATCGCGCAGCTCCTCGACGAGAAGCGCCAGGACCGCGAGGCCTACATCCAGCGCGTGATCGCGCGGCTCGGAGCGGAGCTGGAGGCCATCGGGATCCACGCCACCATCCAGGGGCGGCCGAAGCACCTCTACTCGATCTGGCGGAAGATGCGCGGCAAGAACCTGCCCTTCGAGCGGCTCTACGACATCCGCGCCGTGCGCGTGATCGTGAAGAACATCCGCGAGTGCTACACCGTGCTGGGCGTGGTGCACGACCTCTGGTCGCCGGTCGAGGGGGAGTTCGACGACTACATCGCGAGCCCGAAGGCGAACGACTACCGCTCCCTGCATACCGCGGTCGTGGGCCCGGAGGGACGCACCCTCGAGGTGCAGGTGCGCACCGAGGAGATGCACGTGCACTCCGAGCATGGCGTCGCCGCCCACTGGCGCTACAAGGAAGGCTCGCGGGCGGACCGCAAGTTCGACTCGCGCATCGCCTGGGTGCGCCAGGTGCTCGCCTGGAGGAACGAGCTCTTCGGCGAGGAGGGGGCGCGACGCACCCGGGTCTTCGAAGACACCATCTACGTGCTCACCCCTCAGGGCCGCGTGGTCGAGTTGCCCGCCGGGTCGACCCCGATAGATTTCGCCTACCACGTGCACACCGACCTCGGCCACCGTTGCCGCGGCGCCAAGGTGGACGGACAGATGGTGCCGCTCGACTACAAGCTGCAGAACGCGCAGCGCGTCGAAATCCTGTCGGCGAAGCAGGGCGGACCCTCGCGCGACTGGCTCTCGCCCCAGGCGGGCTACCTCGCCAGCCCGCGCGCGATGGCCAAGGTGCGCCAGTGGTTCCGGCACGAGGACTACGAGCTCGACGTGGCCGCCGGCCGCGCAGCGCTCGACAAGGAGCTGCAGCGGCTGGGCGCGACCGGCCACTCGCACGAGGCAATCGCCACCGCCGCGGGCTTCGCGCGGCTCGAGGACTTCTTCGCGGCGCTGGGCCGTGGGGAAGTGACCTCGCGCCAGGTGGAGATCGCCGTGCGTGGCGAGGTGCCCGCGGCGCCGGCGCCCGCCGCGCCGATGGCACCGGCGCGCTCGGAGGATCGCACCTCTTCAGGCGTGCTGGTACTCGGCGTGAACAACATGGCTACCCTCATCGCCAAATGCTGCAAGCCGGTGCCGCCGGACCCCATCGTGGGCTTCATCACGCGCGCTCGCGGCATCACGGTGCATCGGCAGGATTGCCCCAACGTAACCGGCCTCGGCCCCGAGCAGCGCGAGCGCCTCATGCCCGCGGATTGGGGCAAGAACGCCGAGGAGGCGCCGTTCTCGGCCGACCTCGAGGTGGTCGCCATCGACCGCCAGGGATTGCTGCGTGACATTTCGGAGGCGATCTCGCGAGAGCGCATCAACGTGACGGCCGTGAATACGCTCTCGCGCGGCGGCCATGCCTTCATGCGCTTCACGCTGCAGGTGGGCTCGGGCGACGCCATCGCGCGCGTGCTGCGGCAGGTGAAGGACGTGCCCGGCGTGGATACGGCGCGGCGCCTGTGAAGCCGGCTACCCTCGAGCACCTCGAGGCGCGGCTGCACGAGCCGCTCACCGTGCACGAGCGCGTGCGGCTGCTGAACGAGATGGCCGAGCAGCTCTACGAGCGCGATTCGGCCCGCGGGGCGCAGGTGGCGCGGGAGTCGATCGAGCTCGCGCGCGCGACGGGCGACGCGCTGGGCGAGGCGCAGGCCCTCTACTGCCTGGGCCGAAACCTCTACTCCCAGGCCGATTACCCGGCCGTCTTCGAGACGCAGAACGCCGCGCTGGCGCTTTTCCGCGCGCTCGGTGACGCCAACGGCGAGGCACGCTGCAGCAACCTGCTGGGCATCACCCACCGGCAGCTCTCCGACTACGGGCGCGCGCTCGAGATGTACGAGCTCGCCTTGCGCGGCTTCCGCGAGGCGGGAGACGCGCGTTGGCAGGCGCGAGTCATCTCCAACATCGGCAACGTCGAGATCCAGCTGGGAAATTTCAGCGCCGCGCTCGAGCTCTTCGACCAGGCGCTCGACATTCGCCGCGATATCCACGACACCGAAGGGGCCGGTTTCGACCTCAACAACGCGGCCTTCGGCCACATCCAGCGCGCGCTCCAGCTGCGCGGCGGCGGCGACCGCGAGTCCTGCCAGATAGAGGCTGAAACGGCGCTGCGCCTGCTCGACCGCGCGCTCGCGATCGCGCGACAGTTCGGCTACAAGCGGCTCGAGGCCTTCTGCCTGCAGACCATGGGCGAGGCCTACCAGGCGATGGCGCGCCCGGAAGTGGCCCTCGGCATGGCTGACCAGTTCCTGCAGCTCGCGAGGGAGTCCAACGACAAGTGGATCGAGGCCTATGGCCACGCCTGCGTGGGCGAGCTGCGCCACCAGACCGGCGAGCACGAGGCGGCGCTCGGGCAATTGCGCGAGGCGCTGGCGACTTTCGAGTCCCTCGGCGCGCGCGACCAGCAGGCCCGTGTGCTGCGCGTGTTGTCGCAGGCGCACGAGGCTTTGGGCAACCTCACCGAGGCGCTCGCCTGCATTCGCCGCGCCGGGGAGATCGAGCAGCGGCTGCGCAGCGAGGAGACCGAAAGCCGCGCGCGCGCCATCGCCGCCCGCCGGCGCCTGGAGCAGGCGCGCCTCGAAACCGAGCGTTACCGGCGCCTCGCCATGGAAGACGCGCTCACCGGCCTTGCCAACCGCCGCCAGCTCGACGAGCGGCTGGAAGCCCTCATGCGCGAGGCGCGAAAGGCGGGCCAGGTCGTGACCGTGGCCCTCGCCGACGTGGACCACTTCAAGGGCATCAACGACCGCTTCTCCCACGCCGTGGGCGATGAAGTGCTGCGTTGCGTGGGGGAGATCCTGCGCTCCCATTGCCGGCTGGGCGACATCGTCGGGCGCTACGGGGGCGAGGAGTTCATGCTCGTCTTCCGCAACCTCGAGATGCGCGCGGCCTCCGAGATCTGCGAGCGCGTGCGCCGCACGGTGGAAGGCTGGGATTGGCCTTCGATCCACCCGCACCTGCGCGTGACGCTCTCCATGGGGCTCGCCTCCAGCGCCTCGTTCGACGAGCCGCAGGGGGTGGTGGATGCGGCCGACCATTGGTTGTACGAGGCGAAGCACCATGGGCGCAACCAGATACAGCCGCTGGTTGTGGCTCCGGCTTAGATCGGTGACGTGCTTTTCACCACAGAGGCCACAGGGACCACAGAGAAAAGCACTTCAATGAACCTCCGCCAGATCGAAGCGTTCAAGCCCTCTTCGAGTCGGGAACGGTCACGCAGGCCGCCGCGCGCCTCAACATCTCGCAGCCCGCGGTGAGCAAGCTGCTGCAGGGCTTCGAGACGCGCTCGGGCCTTACGCTCTTCACCCGCGACCGCGGGCGCCTGTCGCCCACCCCGGAGGCGCGGCTGCTGTACGAGGAGGTGGAGCGCATCTTCCAGGGCGCCGGGCGCGTGCGGCAGGCAGCCGAGGAGATTCGCTCGCTGCAGCGCGGCACGCTGGCCGTGGGCGTGATGCCAGCGCTGTCGGTGGGCTTCGCGCAGGAGATCCTGGCCCGGCTACGCATCACGCATCCGGGGGTCGCGGTGATGATCCACGGCCGCGAGACCCCCAAGCTCGTCGAGCAGCTGGTGATGCAGCAGATCGACCTCGTCTATTCGGTGGCGCCGATGGACCATCCCGAGGTGCGCGTGGAGGAGATCTGCCGCGTGCCGCTGGTGTGCATCCTGCCGCCGGGCCACAGGCTTGCCGCGCGCAAGGAGATCGCCTGCCGCGACCTGGCGGGCGAGCGCTTCGCCTCGTTCCGGCACGATTCGAACGTGCGCCGCAACATCGACCAGGCGTTCCACGACGCCAAGGTGCAACGCACCATCGTGCTCGAGGCGCCGATGGCTCCGTCGATCTGCGCTTTCGTCGCCCGCGGGCTCGGTGTCTCGGTGGTGAACCCGCTCTATGTCGGCGCCTTCGCCCCGGCGCTGGTGGTGCGGCCATTCCGCCCGCGCATCGAATCGCCGATCTTCCTCGCCACGCGTCGCGGGCGGCGCAACTCGAAGCTCGCCGAGGCGTTCGCGCAGGCTTCGCGCGACGTGGCCGCGGAAGCGCAGGCCGCCGCCGGCGCCATGGCGTTTCGTTATGGTTGACCACGGAAAACGACTTTGACCCTCGCGCGCGAATTGCCTAGTCTCGACGGGACTCCCGCGCGAGGCACGATGCGAACCACCCAGGTGCTGGCCGAATACGTCCACGCTCTCGACCACGCGTCGTTGCCGCGGGGAAGCATCGATGCGGTCGCGCGATGCGTGCTGGACCTGGTGGCCTGCGCGGCCGCCGGGTTGCACGAAAGCGGCGTGGCGGCGGCGCGCAAGCTCGCGGCCACGCAGTATCCGGGCGGTCCTGCGGAGGTCTGGTTCACCGCGCAACGCGCCACCGCGAGCGGCGCCGTCTTCGCCAACAGCACCGCGGCGATGATCCTCGACTGGGACGACGGCTTTCGCACCGCGCGCGGCCATCCGGGCGCGGGCGTGATCCCGGCCGCGCTCGCCGCCGCCGCGGAAACCGGCGCCAGCGGTGCCGAGGTGGTCGCCGCCATCGTGGCGGGCTACGAGGTCAGCGTGCGCGTGGGTCGAGCCAAGCGCTGGTACACCTCCACCGGCACCTGGTCGCCCCATGGCGCCATCGCAGCGGCGGGCCGCATCCGGCAGACGCCGCCCGAGCAACTCGCCCACGCTCTCGCCATGGCGACGCAATGCGCGCCGGTGCTCAAGGGCAAGGGCGGGTCGCAGTTCGACCAGCTCTCGTGGAGCGACGTGAAGGAAGGCATCGCCTGGGGCGCGCTCACCGGGATGACCTCGCTCTACATGGCCGAGGGCGGGGCTACCGGAGCGCTGGAGATCCTCGACAGCGAGCGTCACTATGAGGTCGCGCGCATCACCGAGGGTTTGGGCGGCACGCCGCTGGTCGCCGGCACTTATTTCAAGCCCTACGCCTGCTGCCGCCACGTGCATGCGCCCCTCGACGCCTTCGACGCGCTGTTGGCGACCCATGCGATCGACCCGGCCGATATCGAGTCGGTCGAGGTCCACACCTATTCGGGCACCTTCAATTTGCCGAACGCCGCGCGGCCACCGGATTACCTCGAGGTGCAGTTCAGCGTGCCCTATTGTTTGGCGATCCGGGCCCTGCATGGGCGCGCCGCCTTGATGCCGATCGAGCATGCCGTCGTGGGCGACGAGGCGCTGGCGGCGTTCGCCGAAAGGATCATGCTGCACCCCGATCCCGCGATCGAAGCGCGATTTCCCGCCGAATCCCCCACTCGAGTCGTGGTGCACTCGCGCCGCGGACGTTTCGAGTCGCCGGTCACGACGCCAAGGGGCGATCCGGACGCGCCGATGGCCTGGGACGACCTGGTGGAGAAGCTTCGCGTGGCCACGCGCCGCACGCTCTCGCCCGAGCGGCAGGACGCCCTCGTCGCGGCAGTCGAGCGCCTGGCCGCCGGCGACCTGGCGCCCTTGCGAGCCGAACTGGCGAAACCCGCGGTATAACCTCCGGTTATGGGCGGGGCAATAAATGTCCTTTGACGCCCGCCGCCGCCCGCTCCTATCCTCGGGGCGTCGACCTTCGCGAGGGCATAAGAAATGATCAGACGCCTCATTCCCAGCGCGGCCCTGGCCGCGGTGCTCGCAACCTCGAGCTTAGGCGCCATGGCGCAGGACAAGGTGCTGCGCGCCGCCGTCCAGGCCACCGACATCGCTACACTCGATCCGCACCGCACCTCTTCCACCCACGAGAAGACGCCGATCAGCTGGATGTTCGGCGGCCTGGTGCGCTTCAAGCCGGGCAGCGCCGATCCCTCGCAGATCGAGGGCGACCTCGCCGAGAGCTGGACCGAGTCGAAGGACGGCAAGGTCTGGACCTTCAAGCTGCGCAAGGGCGTGATGTTCCACGGCAACTACGGCGAGGCGACCGCCGAGGACGTGGTGCACAGCTACACGCGCGGCGCCGATCCCAAGCGCTCCTCGTTCTCGTCCACCTTCACGCAGTTCGAGAAGGTCGAAGCCATCGACCCGTACACGGTGCGCATCACGCTCAAGAACGCGGTTCCGAGCCTGCTGGGCCTCGTCTCCAACTACCACGGCGGCATGATCGTGAGCGCCAGGGCCGACAAGGAACTGGGGGACAAATTCAAGCTGAAGCCCGTGGGCTTCGGGCCCTTCGAGTTCGTCGAGCACCAGACGCAGCGCCAGGTGGTGCTGAAGGCGCACGACAAGTACTACCGCGGCAAGCCGAAGATCGCGCGCATCGAGCTCAAGTTCATCAACTCGGATTCGAGCCGCGACCTCGCCTTCAGCTCCGGGGAGCTCGACCTCATCTACGGCAAGCGCGAGCAGCGCTGGGTCGAGCGCACGCGCCAGCAGAAGGGCGCCAAGGTCGATATCTTCCGCCCCGGCGAGTTCCGCACTCTCATGATCAACCAGCGCATCAAGCCGCTGGACGACCGCCGCGTGCGCGAGGCGCTCTATCGCGCCGTCGACGTGTCGCAGTTGCTCAAGTTCGTGGGCAGCGACGTGGCCAAGCCCGGCCGCTCGGCGGTGCCGCCCGGCTACCTGGGCTACACCGAGGCCGGGCCGCAGTATGCGTACGACGTCGCCAAGGCGCGCGCGCTGCTCGCACAGGCGGGCCATCCCAACCTCGCCATCAAGGCGGTCGTCTCCAACAACAGCTCGCAGCTTCCGGTGATGGAGGTGATCCAGGGCCAGCTCAAGAAGGCCGGCATCACGCTCAACATGGAGGTCGTGGACCACACGACCTACCACGCGCAGATCCGCAAGGACGTGAGCGCGGTGGTGTTCTACGGCGCGGCGCGCTTCCCCATCGCGGACCAATGGCTCACCGAGTTCTACCACTCGGCCTCCGAGATCGGCTCGCCCACGCAGGTGACCAACTTCTCGCATTGCAGGGCGGCCGACGCGGAGATCAAGTACGCGCGCGACGATCCCGATCCGGTGAAGCGCCTGGCGCTCTGGAAGGTGGCGCAGGAGAAGATCGCGCAGGAGATCTGCAGCGTGCCGCTCTTCGAGCTGTTGCAGGTGTGGGCGCGGACGGAGAAGCTCGACTACGGCTACAAGCTGGACGGCTCGCTCAACCTCGCGCCGCCGATCACCGAGAAGACGGTCCTCAAGTGACGGCACCGCTCGGCGCCTGCGACGTCGCCGTCGTCGGCGGCGGCGTGGTCGGCTCGGCGATCGCCCTGGGCCTGGCCGAACGCGGCCAGCGCGTGGTCGTTTGCGACGAGGGCGACCGGGCGCTGCGCGCCGCGCGGGTGAACTTCGGCCTCGTGTGGGTGCAATCGAAGGGGCACGGCCTGCCGGCGTACATGCGCTGGACGCGTCGCTCGGCCGACCTGTGGCCGGCATTCGCGGAGCGGCTGAAGGCGCTCACGGGCGTCGACGTCGAGTACCGCAAGCCCGGTGGGCTCGTCTACGCGCTGGGGGAAGCCGGCTTCGAGGAGCAGCGCCAGCGAATGCTCGCGTTGAAGGCCCAGGCCGACATCTACGACACCCAGATGATCGAGCGCGCCGCGCTCGAGCGGCTGATGCCGGACGTGCGCTTCGGGCCGGAGGTGACGGGCGCGTCCTACTGCCCCCACGACGGGCATGCCAACCCGCTCTTGGTTTTGCGAGCCCTGCATGCGGGGCTCGCGGCGCTGGGCGCGCGTCATCGCCCCGATGCGCCGGTCCAGTCGATGGAATTCGTGGCGGGCGGCTTTCGGCTCCACACGGCCGCGGGGATCCTCGAGGCCAGGCGCGTGGTGCTTGCCGCCGGGCACGGAACGACGGGACTTGCCGGGCAGCTCGGGCTGCCCGCGCCCATCCGCGCCGAGCGTGGCCAGATCCTGGTGACCGAACGCCTGCGCCGCTTCATCACCCTGCCTGCGAGCGGCATCCGCCAGACCGAGGACGGCACCGTGATGATCGGCTCGTCGAAGGAGAACACGGGCTTCGACGATCGCACCACGGTCGCCGTGGGCGGCCGCATGGCGGCGCGCGCGCTCCGGATCATCCCCGAGCTCGCCAACGCGCGCCTCACGCGCACCTGGGGTGGCATCCGCGTCCTCACTCCCGACAACCACCCGGTGTACGCCGAATCCCCACGGCATCCCGGAGCTTTCGTGGCCATCTGCCACTCGGGCGTGACGCTCGCGGCGGTGCATGCCAACGATGCCGCCCAGGCGATAGTCGAGGGCCGCCTGCCTGCATCCATGGAGGATTTCCATTCCAGACGCTTCGATGTTCAGAAAGCCGCCTGAGGCTGCCGGCGCGGTGACGGTGCAGGTGGCCGGGCGCGCGGTGAAGGTGCCCGCGGGCTGCAGCGCCGCGGCCGCCGCGATGATCGCCGGGCTATCGAGCACGCGCACCTCGCCCGTCAACGGCGAGCCGCGGGCGGCCTATTGCATGATGGGCGTGTGCTTCGAGTGCCTGCTGGTGATCGACGGCGAGGCCTCGCAACAAGGGTGCATGGTGCCGGTGCGCGAGGGCATGCGCATCGAGCGCCAGGAAGGGCCTCGGACCCTGTGAGCCGGCACGACCTGGTGGTGATCGGCGCAGGGCCCGCCGGCCTTGCCGCGGCTTCGACGGCGCGCGCGCTGGGACTCGACGTCGCCCTCGTCGACGAGCAGGCCGAGCCCGGCGGCCAGATCTACCGCGGCGTGGAGCGCGCGCAGGCCCAGGGCCGCGCCGCCTCGCTCGGGGAAGACTACTCGCGAGGGCTGTGGCTGGTGCGCGAATTCCGCGCGAGCGGGGCGGCTTACCTTTCCGGACACCACGTCTGGCAGGTCGATCCCGAGGGCCACGCCTATGCGAGCGATGGCAACGCAAGCCGCGAGCTCTCCGGAAAGAAGGTGCTGGTTGCCGTGGGCGCCCTCGAGCGCCCGGTGCCGATCCGCGGCTGGACCTTGCCGGGCGTGATGACGGTGGGCGCCGCACAGATCCTGCTCAAGACCGCCGCGATGTTGCCGGGTGACGATGTCTGGATCGCGGGCAGCGGCCCGCTCGCGCTTTACTACGCCTCCCAGGTGGTGGGGGCGGGGGGGCGCGTCGCGGGCGTCCTGGACACGACCCGCGCCGCCTCGCGGCCTGCGGCCATGGCGCACTGGCGCGGTGCCCTCTCGGGTTGGCGCTACCTCCTCAAGGGGTCCGGCTTCATCAACGCGCTGCGCCGCGCGGGCATTCCGCGCATCGAAGGCGTCGAGGAGGTGGAGGCGGTGGGTGAGGGGCAGCTCGCGCGCATTCGCTGGCGCGTAGGCGCTGCCTGGAGCGAAGCGCCGGCGAAGGGCCTGTTGCTGCACGAGGGCGTGGTGCCCCACGTGCAGATGACGCTCGCCATCGGCTGCGCGCACGATTGGGACGCGCTGCAGCAGTGCTTCCGCCCGCGCGTGGACGCTTTCGGCGCGACCGACCTCCCCGCGATCCACGTTGCGGGCGATTGCGGCGGCATCGCGGGCGCACGGATGGCGGAGCTGCGCGGCCGCGAGGTGGCGCTGGGCATCGCGGCGCAGCTGGGCAAAATCTCCGGCGAGGAGCGTGACCGCCGGGCGGGCGCGATTCGCGGCGAGATGCGCGCGCATGCGGGCATCCGCCCGTTCCTCGATGCGCTGTGCCAGCCGCGCCCGACGCTCGCGGCGCCTCCCGACGACGTCGTCGCGTGCCGTTGCGAGGTCGTGACGGCCGGGCGCATCCGCGAGGCGGTCAAGCTCGGCTGCCTGGGGCCCAACCAGGCGAAGTCATTCACGCGTTGCGGCATGGGTCCTTGCCAGGGGCGGCTATGCGGCCCCACGGTAACGGGGATCATCGCGCAGGCGCGCGGGGTGAGCCCCGCCGAGGTGGGCCCGTATCGCATTCGCCCGCCGCTGAAGCCGCTCAAGATGGGCGAGCTGGCCGCGCTGGCGAGCGAAGGCAACGGCGAGTGATTCGCGAAGCCGACGTCGTGATCGTCGGCGGCGGCCTGCATGGCTGCTCTGCGGCGCTGCAGCTGGCGCTACGGGGGCGCAAGGCGATCGTGCTCGAGCGCCGGCACGTGGGGCGCCATTCCTCGGGAATCAACGCGGGGGGCGTGCGCACCCTCGGCCGCCATCCGTCGGAGATCGCGCTCGCGCTCGAGGGCATGGAGATGTGGCACCGCGTGCGCGAGCTGGTGGGCGACGACTGCGGCTTCGTGGCGTGCGGCCAGGTGAAGGTCGCCGAATCGGACGGCGACCTCGCCAAGCTCGAGGCGCGCGCGGCGAAGGTGCGCGCCCTGGGCTTTTCACACGAGGAAATGATCGATCGCGACGAGCTGCGGCGCCTCATGCCCGCGCTCTCCTCCCACTGCGTGGGGGGGCTCATCGCGCGGCGCGACGGCGCGGCCGATCCCTATCGGACCACTGCCGCCTTCGGCGCGCGCGCGCGGGCGAGCGGCGCGGAGATCGTCGAGGAGGAGGCGGTCACCGGCGTGGCCCACGAGCGTGGCGCCTGGAGCGTCACCGGCTCCCGGGCCACTTACCGCGCGCCGGTTCTGGTGAACGCCGCGGGCGCGTGGGCCTCCAGCCTCGCGCGCCTCGCGGGCGACGTGCTTCCGCTCAAGACGCGCGCCTCGATGATGCTGGTGACGGAGCGCCTGCCGCCCTTGGTGAAGCCGGTCGTCTCCGCGGTGAGCCGCAAGCTTTCGTTCAAGCAGACACCCGCGGGCAGCATCCTCATCGGCGGCGGGCAGCAGGGCCGCGTGGACCTCGAGCGCGAGCTCTCCTGGATCGACGTGCCCAATTTGGCGCGCGCCGCCATCGCGGCGGCCGCGCTCTTCCCGCAAGTGCGCGGCGCGCGCATCGTGCGCAGCTGGTGCGGCATCGAGGCGGAGACGCCGGATGCCATCCCCGTGATCGGTTTTTCCGATTCCGCGCCGGGGCTCATCCACGTGTTCGGGTTCTCGGGCCACGGCTTCCAGCTGGGCCCCATCTGCGGCGTGGCGGTGGCGGAGCTCGCGATGCACGGCAATACGAGGCTGCCGATCGCGGACTTCGCGCCGCGCCGCTTCGCCGCGCAGGAGGCCGCCTAGATGCTGGGCTACCTCGTGCGCCGGCTGCTCTTCGCGATTCCCACGCTTTTCCTGGCGATGACGGCCGTGTTCGTGCTCGCGCGCGTGGTGCCGGGCGACCCGGCGCTGGTGATCCTCGGCGACCAGGCGAGCGCCGAGGCACTCGCCGCGTTGCGGGAGCGCCTGGGCCTGGACCGTCCCCTGCTCGCGCAGTACTTCGAGTTCCTGGGCGGCATCGCGCGAGGCGATCTCGGCACCTCGCTCGTCACCGGCAAGGCGGTGTGGGCCGAGCTCTGGTCGGTGCTGCCCTACACCATCGAGCTCACGCTGGCAGCGATCCTCATCGGCGTGATTTTGGGGGTGCCGCTGGGCGCTTACGCCGCCGTGCATCGCAACAGGATGCCCGACATGCTCACGCGGCTGCTCTCGCTCGCCGGGCTTTCGTTTCCCGCCTTCGTCTCGGCGATCCTGTTGCTGCTCGCCTTCTCGATCCACCTCCAGTGGTTCCCGGTGATCTCGGCGCCGAAGGTGGACGACCCGCTCGATCGCCTGCGCCACCTGGCGCTGCCGGCGCTCAACATCGGCTTGATCATGACCGCCTACGTGACGCGCGTGGCGCGCTCCTCGATGCTCAACGTGCTGAACGAGGACTACGTGCGCACCGCTCGCGCGAAGGGCATCGGCTCCCTGGCGGTGCTGTGGCGGCACGCGCTGCGCAACGCGCTCATCCCGGTGGCCACGGTGGTGGGCCTCTACCTGGGGACGATGATCGGCAACTCGGTGCTGACGGAAATCGTCTTCAACCGCCCCGGACTGGGCAAGCTCATCCTGGGCGCGCTCAACCTGCGCGACTACACCATGCTGCAGGGGCTGATGGTGTTCTTCGCGGGCTTCATCGTGCTCGCGAACGCCGCGACCGACATCGCCTACGGCCTCATCGATCCGCGCGTGAGATACCAATGAGCGCGGTCGCAACCACGCCTCCCGGCCTCGCGCGGCGCCTGCGCGGCAATCCCACGACCTGGGCGGGCATCATCATCGTCCTGCTGGTGGTCGCCGCGGCCCTGTCTGCCTCGTGGATCTGGCCCGTCGATCCCCTCGAGCAGAACATCGCCGACCGGCTGATGGCCCCGTCGGCCGAGCATCCGCTGGGCACCGACTCCTACGGGCGCGACGTGCTCTCGCGCCTGCTGCACGCCGCGCGCATCTCGCTCGCCATCGGCGCGCTCGCCATCGCGCTCGCGATGATCCTGGGATCGGCCATCGGCATCGCCGCCGGATACATCGGCGGCTGGTTCGACACCGTGGTGAGCAGCCTGCTCGACGTGCTGCTCTCGTTTCCCACGCTGCTGCTGGGGCTCATGGTGGTGGCGATGCTCGGGCCCAGCATCGAGAACCTGGTGCTCGCGATAGCGCTCACCGAGCTGGCACCCTTCGCCCGCGTGGCGCGGGCGCCCACCATCGCCCTCAAGGAGCGCGACTTCATCGAGGCCGGCCGCGCGCTCGGCTTCTCCGACCTGCGCCTGGTCGCGGTGCACATCGTGCCGAACCTGCTCTCCGAAGTGGTGGTGGTGGCCTCCCTGTGGCTCGCGACGGCGATTCGCACCGAGGCATCGCTCAGCTTCATCGGCCTCGGCGTGAAGCCGCCGACCGCGACCTGGGGCGGCATGATCCGCGAGGGTTTCGAGAACATCCTCGACGCGCCGTGGCTTGCCGTGGCGCCGGGCCTTGCGATCCTCGTCACGGTCCTGGGCCTGAACCTCGCCGGGGACGGGCTGCGCGATGCCGTCGATCCGAAGGTGCGCCGTGACTGAGCCGGCGCTCGAGGTGCGCAACCTAAGGGTCGAATTCCGTGTCGCGGGCGCATGGCACGCCGCGGTGCGTGGCGTGGATCTCGCGGTGGCGCCGAACGAAACGCTCGCCGTGGTCGGCGAGTCCGGCAGCGGCAAGAGCGTGACGGCGCTCGCCGTGATGGGGCTCGTCTCCGCCGAAACGGGGCGCGTAGCCGCCGATCGCATCCGGGTCGACGGGCGCGACCTCCTGGGCCTCTCGCAGCGTGAGCTCGATCGCGTGCGCGGCGACCGCGTGGCGATGATTTTCCAGGAGCCGATGACCGCGCTCAATCCCACCATGACCGTGGGAGACCAGGTGGCCGAGGCACTGCGCGCCCATCGGGGCATGGACAAGCGGGCCGCGCGCGCCGAATCGCTGCGCCTGCTCGAGCTGGTGAGGGTGCCCTCGGCCGCCTCGCGCATGGACGAATACCCGCACCAGTTCTCCGGCGGCATGCGCCAGCGGGTGATGATCGCGATGGCGCTCGCTTGCCGCCCGAAGGTGTTGCTGGCCGACGAGCCCACCACCGCGCTCGACGTGACCATCCAGGCGCAGGTGCTTGGGCTCCTCGCCGACCTCAAGCGCGAGCACGGCCTTTCGGTGCTCTTCATCACCCACAACCTCGGCGTGGTCGCGTTGATCGCCGATCGCGTCGCGGTGATGTATGCCGGCGAGATCGTCGAGACCGCCACGGTGGAGGCGCTCTTCGCGCGGCCGCAGCATCCCTACACCGAGGCGCTGATGGCCTCGACCCCGCGGGTGGATCGCGACATCGCCGCGTTGGCCCCGATCCGCGGCCAGGTGCCCTCGATCCGGGAGGTCGGCGCCGGCTGCGCGTTCGCGCCGCGTTGCAGCCTTGCCGTCGACCGCTGCCGCACCCAGGGCCCGACGTTGGCGCCGAGCGCGACGGGCGGCACGGTGCGCTGCTGGCTGAGGTCGGCATGAGCATGGCGGCTGCGCCGATCCTCGAGGTGCGCGGCGTCGTCAAGCGCTTCCCGGTGAGCCGCGGCATGTTCGGCGGCAAGGCGACGGTGCACGCGGTGGAGGATGTCTCCTTCGACGTTGCGAAGGGCGAGTCGCTGGGACTCGTGGGCGAATCGGGCTGCGGCAAATCGACCCTGGCGCGGTGCGTGCTGCGGCTGGTGGAGCCGCAGGCAGGGCAGGTGGTCTTCGAGGGCGAGGACATCCTCGCGCTCGAACGGCCCGACTTGCGCCGCGTGCGCCGGCGCATGCAGATCGTCTTCCAGGATCCGTACGCCTCGCTCAATCCGCGCCGGACTGTGCTGCAGACCCTCGCCGAGCCGCTTGCGGTGCATGGCATGGCCACCAAAGCCGAGGCCGGCGGACGTATCGCCGCCGCGCTGCAGGAGGTGGGCCTGCCGGCCGATGCGGCCGGGCGCTATCCCCATGAGTTCTCGGGCGGCCAGCGCCAGCGCATCGGCATCGCGCGCGCCCTGGTGATCGAGCCGCAGTTCATCGTCGCCGACGAGCCCGTCTCGGCGCTCGACGTCTCGGTGCAGGCGCAGGTCCTTGCACTGCTGGAGGCCTTGCGCGCGAAGCGCGGCTTGTCGTTCCTGTTCGTGTCGCACGACCTGGGCGTGGTGCGGCATGTGTGCGACCGCGTGGCGGTGATGTACCTCGGGAGAATCGTCGAGGAAGCCCCGGTGCCCGACATCTTCGACCGGCCGCTGCATCCCTACACGCGCGTGTTGCGGGCGGCCTCGCCGGTGCCGGATCCCGCCGCGCGCTTCACGCTGCCGCGCGTGGAGGGCGAGATCCCTTCGGCCATGGATCCTCCACCGGGGTGCGCCTTCTCACCACGTTGCCCGCACGCGATGCCACGGTGCACGCGCGAGCGGCCGGCGCTGGTGGAGGTCGCGCCTCGGACGAAGGTGGCTTGCTTCCTGCACTCGGATGCGGTGGCCCGGATCGTCCCTGCTCCGCGCACGATCTAGGCAAGGAAGAGCTGGGCGTCCTTCTCGCTGAAGAACACCATCCGCACTTCCTCGACCTGCGGGAACTCCTTGAGCGCAGTCTCCACTGCCGTGCGAGCGATCTTCACCGCCTCCTCCTTCGGGTAGGCGTAGATCCCGGTGGAGATGGCGGGGAAGGCGATGCTCTTCAGGCCGCGCGAGGCGGCGAGGCGGATGGCGCCGCGATAGGCTTCGGCGAGCAGCTTCGCCTCCTCGCCATTGTGCTTGCCGTAGATTGGTCCCACCGTGTGGATCACGTGGCGCGCCGGCAGCTGTCCGCCCGAGGTGATGACCGACTTGCCTACCGGAAGGCCATCGGGATACTGCGTGGCCCGGATCTCGCGGCATTCCTCGAGCAGCTCAGGGCCGCCGGCATTGTGGATCGCGCCGTCCACGCCGCCCCCGCCCATGAGCTTCGAGTTGGCGGCATTGACGATGGCGTCGACATCCTCGTGCGTGATGTCGCCCACCTTGACCACGATGCGTTCGCCGAGCCGGACGGGTTCCATGGCGCGTAGAGTAAAGCAATTCGGGTCCGTCATTACGTTACTCTTGCGGTGGTCAGCCTCCGTTCATTCCCGCCGTGAATCCCGAACCCCGCGTGATCCTCAAGCCCGGGCGCGAGAAGTCGTTGCGCCATCGCCATCCGTGGGTCTTTTCCGGCGCGATCGAGCGCGTCGAGGGCGATCCGAAATCGGGGCAGACCGTCGTGGTGAGCGCCAAGGACGGCGCCTTCCTCGCGCGCGCGGCCTACTGCGCCGAGTCGCAGATCCGCGCGCGGGTGTGGTCGTTCGAGCCCGCTGAGACGGTAGGCGAGGCCTTCCTGCGCGCGCGGCTGGCGGCCTCGATCGCACGGCGCGCGGTAATGGCGCCCGGTGCGAGCTCGATGCGCCTCGTGCATGGAGAATCCGATGGCTTGCCCGGGCTGGTAGCCGACCGTTATGGCGATGTGGTCGTGGCGCAGATCCTTTCGGCAGGCGCCGAGGCGTGGCGCCCGCTCTGGGGACCGGCGCTGGCCGAGCTCACGGGCGCTCGCGCCGTGTACGAGCGCTCGGATGTGGAGGTGCGCGCCCTCGAGGGGCTGGCGCCGCGCGTGGGACCGCTGTCCGGCGAAGCGCCTGGCGAGGTGCGCATCGACGAGGACGGCATCGCGTACGAAGTGGACGTCGCAGGCGGCCAGAAGACCGGCTTCTACCTCGACCAGCGCGACAACCGCGCGCTCGCGCGCCGGCTCGCTCGCGACACCGATGTCCTGAACGCCTTCTGCTACACCGGCGGCTTCTCGCTCGCGGCGCTCGCGGGCGGCGCCCGGCACGTGCTCTCCCTCGACACCTCGGAAGAGGCGCTCGCGGGCGCGCGCCGCAACCTCCAGCTGAACGACTTCGATGCGGGCCGGGCCGAATGGCTTGCCGCCGACGTCTTCGCGCACCTCCGAAAGCTGCGCGACCACAACCGGAAGTTCGGCCTGATCATTCTCGACCCGCCCAAGTTCGCGCCAACCGAGAAACACGTGCCCAACGCGGCGCGGGCGTACAAGGACATCAACCTGTGGGCGATGAAGTTGCTGGCTCCCGGCGGGCACCTGCTCACATTCTCATGCTCGGGCGCGGTGGGACCGGAGCTCTTCGCAAAGATCGTGGCGGGCGCCGCCGCCGACGCGCGCGTGGACCTGCAGGTGCGGCGCAAGCTGGAGGCCTCGATCGACCATCCGGTGTCGATCCATTTTCCCGAGGGCGAGTACCTCAAGGGATTGTGGCTGCAGGTGAGTTGAGAGACGATTCGGCCCCGGCCTTGGCCGGGGCGACACATCACGCCGCGAAGGCCGGGGCCCAATTCCCACCCTTTTCCAGTAAAATTACGCGTTCGAATCCTTTAGGCGCGTAGCTCAGCTGGTTAGAGCACCACCTTGACATGGTGGGGGTCGTTGGTTCGAGTCCAATCGCGCCTACCAATTTCCCTCAGCCCATGGATTGGGAAGCCTGCCGCGCGCAACGCGCGGACCTCGCCCTGGCGCTGCGCGCCGCCGCCCACCACGGGCTGGGTGAGGGCGTCTGCAACCACTTCAGCTTCGCGCTTGGCCCGGACGCCTTCCTGATCAATCCCCGCGGCCTGATGTGGGCCGAGGTGGACGATGACGACATCGTCGTCATCGGCGGCGATGGCCGGCACCTCTCGGGGCGTCACGAGGTCGAGCCCACCGCCATGTTCATCCACGCCGCCGTGCACCGGATCGCCGGCAAGGCGTGCGTGATGCATACGCACATGCCCCATGCGACGGCGCTCACGCTCACGCAGGCGCGCGCCCTGGATACACGCCTGTCGCAGAACGCGATGCGCTTCCACGGCCGCATTGCCATCGACGCCGAATACAACGGCCTCGCGCTCGACGCGTCGGAAGGCGAGCGCATCGCCAACGCCATGGGTGGTGCGGACATCGTCTTCCTCGGCAATCACGGGGTGATCGTGTGCGGAGGCCGCATCGACCACACCTTCGACGACCTTTATTACCTCGAGCGCGCGTGTGAAGCCCAGGTGATCGCGCAGTCGACTGGAATGCGCCTCATGCCCGTCGCGGAGGAAATCGCACATCGCGTATCGCGACAGATGCACGGGGAGCGGCTGCAGTCGGAGCTCTTCTTCGCCGCGCTGCGGCGCGCGCTCCCCGCGCGGCGCCGCTGAGCCTCGCAGGACTCGCCGCCGCTACTTCTTAGCCGGCCCGAAGGCGAGCTTGAGCGTCTCCGGCTCGAATCCCAGGCTGCCGCTGCCGTCGGCGGCATAGCGATACAACGCCGCGGCATAGATACCGCCGAGCGCCGCCTGCACCAGGGCGGTCACGCCGAGGGCGAGGATCGTCGCGAGGAACGCAAGGGCGATGAGCCAGGCGCTGCCCGACATCAGCGCCACGATGATCACGAAGCCGCCGGCGACCATCACGAAGAAGAAGATGATGCCGAAGGCGAGGCCGATGCCGGCGCGCCCTATCACGTTCTCGCCCCAGGTCTCGCGCAGCAGGGCCGCGCTTTCCCTGACCGCCTCCCAGGGGCCGACGTCGCGATGAACGAGCACCGGCACGACGAGATATGTCGCGAGCGTCCAGCCGAAGCCGATGAGCGACACCACGATCTTGCCGATGAAGCCCACGCGCTCCTGGATCACGCGCAGCAGCATGCCGACGGTCGCGGCGATGAAAGCGTAGCCCGCGATCACGGCCACCTTGGAGCTTGCGATGCGCAGCCCATCCTTCACGGTGGGATCGCCGCCATCCAGGCGGATCATCACCGCGCCGACCAAGGCCGCGTTGAAGAAGAAGATCACGAAGTACTGGCAGAAATAGAAGAGGAACGCGACCACGTACGCCATCGGCGGCAGGTCTTCCTGGCGGCCGCTGATGCCGTCCAGGCCGCCCAGGCCGATGACCGGGAGCGCGAAGCCGGCGAGCACCAGCAACAACGCCGCGGACGAAATGAGCGGGAACACGAGCAGCTCCTTGTCCTTTGCGAGCACCGAGGCACTGGCGCGGACGAGGCTCCAGCTGCGTGAGAAGCGTTCGAACATGGCGATCTCCCCGTGGCGTCCTCGTGGGACGTGGCGGGATTCTGCGCCTTTTCAGGCGATGAGGCGGATCTCGCTCGGCGGCACCGCCAGGCGCACGGCGGTGCCGCGGGGCAGGGGCTCGGTGCCCCGCAGATGCGGCTGGTCGGCGACGACCAGCGCCTCGTTCACGCGGATCTCGTAACGCATGAACTCCCCCAGGAACTCGCCCGCCTCGATGGCGCCCGTCATCTGCATGGCATCGGGCGAGGTCGGCGCATCGAGCGATACCGCATGCGGGCGGAAGGCGATCTCCACGCGCTCACGCTCGGCCGCGGCGAAGGATTCGGGCAGGAAGCATTCGCCGAGCGAGGGCGAGCGGAACGCCCAGCCGCCACGCGCGCGCGCGAGGGCGCCTTCGTAGAGGTTTACCGAGCCCACGAACTGCGCGACGAAGCGATTTGCCGGCCGGTCGTAGAGCTCGACCGGGGTGCCGATCTGCTGGATCACGCCCTGGTCGAGGACCGCGATGCGGTCGCAGATCGTCATCGCCTCCTCCTGGTCGTGCGTGACGAAGATGGTGGTCACGCCCAGGCGCCGGTGCAACCGCAGGATCTCGCGGCGCATCGACACGCGCAGCTTGGCGTCGAGGTTGGAGAGCGGCTCGTCGAGCAGCAGCACCTGCGGCTCGATCGCCAGCGTGCGCGCCAGGGCCACCCGCTGCTGCTGCCCGCCGGAGAGCTGGTTGGGGCGGCGCGCGCCAAACCCGGTGAGGCCCACCATCTCGAGCGCCGCCTCGGCACGGCTTCGCACCTCGGCGCGCGGCAACCGACGCTCCTGCAGGCCGAAGGCCACGTTCTCGAGCACCGTCATGTGCGGCCAGAGCGCGTAGTTCTGGAACACCATGCCGACGTTGCGCTTCCAGGGCGGGATGCCGGTCATGTCGCGGCCGCCCACGAGGAGTTGCCCCGACTGGTGCTGGTTGAAGCCGGCGATGAGGCGCAGCAGAGTGGATTTGCCCGAGCCCGAAGGCCCGAGGAGGGCGAAGAACTCGCCGGGCTCGACAGTGAGGGAGATGTCCCGCAGCACCTTGGTGGTCCCGTAGGACAGCTCGATGTTCCTGGCTTCAACCTTGACTTTTTCCATTCAACCTCCAACGCTTTCAATCACGATCACATCTTTGCTTCCAGCGCCTCGGGCCTCACCGCGTTCGAGCGCATCTGCAGCAAACGGTGCGACGCGTAAGTCCCTACCCCCACGATGACTACCGCCAGCACGCCCAGCGCCGCTCCGGGCCCGCGGCCGGCGATGCTCTGCATATAAAGATAGATGCCGTAGGACATCGGCGCGGTCGTGGCCGAGGAAGAAAGCACGATCGTGGCGGAAAGCTCCACCGCCGCGGTGATGAAGCTGGTCACGAAGCCCGCGAGGATGCCGCCCGCCATGAGCGGAACCACGATGCGCTGGATGGTCGTGGCCTTGGTGGCGCCGAGGTTCTCGGCGGCCTCCTCGAGGGAGACGTGCATCTGCTGCAGCGCCGCCATGCAGGAGCGCAGCGCATAGGGCAGGCGCCGCACGGCATAGGCGAGCATCAATGCGATCCAGCCCGCGGTGAAGGCGCCGTCGACGAAGGGCAGCTCCAGGCCGCGGAAGGCGCGCAGGTAGCCGATGCCCAGCACCACGCCCGGGATCGCGAGCGCCGCCGAGGCGGTCCAGTCGAGCAGCTGGCGCCCGGGCAGCTTGGTGCGCAGGATGATGTAGGCGATGGCGGTTCCAATCACCACGTCGAGCAACGCGGCGAGCCCGCAATAGAGCAGGGTGTTGCCGATCATCCGAGGCGATTGCGTGAAAACCGTCTGGTAATGCGCCAGCGTGAAGCCTTCGGGCAGCACGCTGAAGCTCCACACCTTCGAGAAGGACAAAAGCAGGATGCCGAGGTGCGGCGAGAGCACGAGCAGGAGCACCACGGTGATCCAGGCGTAGGCCGCGACCGACTGCCAGCGCGTGAGGCTGCGCCGGGCGAGCGACGTGCCGCCGCGCTGCAATGTCGCGTAATCGCGCCCCTTGAGGATGCGCGCCGAGAACCAGAGCGCCGCCACCGAGAAGGCGATCATGATCACGCTGATCACGTAGCCGATCGGGTCCTCGATGCCCACCGAGGTGATGCGCAGGTAGGCCTGGGGCGCGAGCATGTTGGTGGCGCCCAGCACCAGCGGAGTGCCCAGGTCGTCGAAGACCTTGACGAAAACGAGCGAGGCGCCTGCGACATACCCCGGCATCGCGAGCGGGAAGACGATCTTGCGAAAGAGGCGCCAGCCGGATGCGCCGAGGTTCTGCGCCGACTCCTCCATCGCGCCGTCGATGTTCTGCAGGGACACGACGAGATTCAGGAGGATGAACGGGAAGTAATGCAGGCTCTCGACGAAGATCACGCCGTTCAGGCCCTGCATGAAGGGGATGGTGAAACCCGCATGCTCCTGCAGCAGGAGGTTCACCGAGCCCGAGCGGCCGAAGATGAGCTGCATCGCCACGGCGCCCACGAAGGGCGGCATGATGAGCGGCAGGACCCCCAAGGTCTGGATGAGGAGCGCGCCGCGGAAGCGGAAGCGCACCGTGAAATACGCGAGCGGGATTGCGATCAGCGAGGCGAAGAGCACCGACATCCCCGCCACGTAGAGGCTGTTCCAGAAGGACTCGCGCATGAGCGAGATCCCGAAGAACGATTCGAAGTGCGAGAACGTGAAGCCGCCCGCGCCGGAGGCGAACGCTGTGTAGACGACGGTCGCGACCGGGAAAACAAGGAATGCGACGAGGAACGCCGCGATCGCGAGCGCGATCGCGACGATCATCGAGCGCAGTCGGCGAAGTCCCGGATCACTTCGCCGCGTTCGCGAGCTCGGCGGCGCGCACGTAGTTGGCGCGGGCCTTCGAGCTCCATTCCTCCTCGAGCTGGGTCTTGCGCTTCAGGGCTGCATCGTCGCCCTTCTTCGCCGCGAAAACCGCGAGCACTGCCTTGTCCTGCGCCTGCTGGGCGGTGACCGGCACCGTGAAGGCGAGTTTTCTCGCCTCCTCGAGCTGGGCGTTGGAGCGCCCGCCCAGGCGCTTTTCGGCGTCGTGGATCGCCTTGGTGGCGGCGGTCAGCTCCTTGTGGCGGAAGGTGATCACCTGGTCGAAGAGCGAGGAGACGAGGTAGTAACGCGACTTCGACAGGTTCGAGTCGAAGTTCACCTTCGCCTGGATCTTGCCGTCGAACGGGTTCGGATAGCCGGCCGGCGCCTGCTTGTACACCGTTGGCAGGACGGGAAGGCGCGAGATCTTCGGGTCGAGCAGCAGCTTCTGCCCCTCTTCGGAAAGCGTGAACTGCACGAAGCGCTTGGCACCCTCGGGGCTCTTGGCGCCCGCAACCACGGCGATGTTGGCCGGAACGATCGCGGTCACGCTGGGATAGGCGAACTCCGTCGGGAAGCCGGAGGCCTTGGCGGCGAGGCCGAAGAAGTCGATCACGATGCCGATGCCGAACTGCCCGTTCTGCACGCCGTCGGGGACGCCGAAGCTGCGCTCGGTGATTGCGGCGCAGTTGCCGGAGATCTGCAGGATCTGCGTCCAGCCCTTGTCCCAGCCTTCGCCCTGGAGGATGGTTTCGAAGGTGAGGTGCGAGGTGCCCGAGCGCGACGGCGACGAGGTGGCCACGTGCCCGAAGTACACCGGCTTGGTGAGGTCGCTCCATTCCTTCGGCACCGGCAGCTTGTTGGCCTGCATGTAGCGCGTGTTCCACATGAAGCCGTACCCCGCGAGCGCCTGGCCGCGGTAGAGCCCTTCGGGATCGTTGATCGGATAGCTGCCGATCTTGTCGGGAATGCCCTGAGAGGGAATGTCCACCTTTTGCAGCAGGTTCTCGCCGGCCAGCACCTCGAATGCGTCCGGCGCGCTCGCCCAGAAGATCTCGGCGCGGCTGCCGGCCGGCTGCTCGCGCACGTAGGCGATGCCGGCCGAGGTGCCCTTGTTGAGGATTTCCACCTTGTCCTGCGGGTGTTTCTTCTCGTAGGCGGCCTTGTGGGCCGTGGTCAGTTCCTTCGGGAACGATGTGACCACGGTGATGGTATCGGCGAGCGCGCCGCTTGATACGATGGCCAGTGCCGTCGCACCCGCGAGCGCGGGTGCCCATTTGCGTTTCATCGACTCTCCCTGTTGTCCGGTTGCAGCGTTTTCTTTCCGCCCGCGATTATGGCCAAAACCTTCACCGCCGTCATTTTCGACCTCGACGGCACCCTCATGGACACCTCCGGCGAGATCGCGACCGCGCTCGAGCGCACCTTCGTCGAGCTGCAGTTGCCGGTCGTTCCCAAGGCGGTCGTCGAAACCCTGATCGGGCGTGGCGTGCCGATGCTCATCGAGCGGGCGCTTGCCAAGGTGGGGGCCTCGCACCGGCAGCCGGCGGAGGTCGTCCACCACTTCGAGAGGCACTACGAGCGCACCGTGGGGACGGCCTCGGTGCTCTATCCGGGCGTGGTCGAAGCCCTGCGCCTGCTGCGTCAACGGCGGATGCCCATGTCCGTGGTGACCAACAAGCCGCGGCTCTTCACCGAGAAGCTCCTCGCCGGGCTCGGGATCGCCGACTTCTTTTCGGCCGTGGTCGCCGGCGACGACGGCATTCGCCGCAAGCCGCACGGCGACATGCTGCTGGCTGCCTGCGAGCGGATGGGCTCGAAACCCGGCGCCACGCTGATGCTGGGCGATTCCGACAACGACATCACCGCCGCTCGCGAGGCGGGATGCCATGTCTGGTGCGTTCCCTACGGCTACAACGAAGGGCGCGCGCCGGACACGTTGCGCTGCGACCGGCTGGTGGCCACGCTCGAGGAGGCGGCGCGGGAAATCTCGTCATGAGCGAGCCTTTCTTCACCATCGGGCACTCGAACCGCACGCTGGAGGCGTTCGTGGGATTGCTCGTGCCGAACGAGGTGAAGCTCGTGGTGGACGTGCGCACGGTGCCGCGATCGCGGGCGAACCCGCAGTACAACAAGGATTCGCTGCCGATATCCCTGCGCGAGCACGGCATCGATTACCTCCACCTGGCGGAGCTGGGCGGCTTGCGAGCGCGGGATCGCAGCGGCCTGCCTCCCGAGCTGAACGGCTTCTGGGAGAACCAGAGCTTCCACAACTATGCCGATTACGCGATGACACCGGCTTTCCACGAGGGGCTGCGGCGCCTGGTCGAGCTGGGCTCGGAGAGGCGCTGCGCCTATATGTGCGCGGAAGCGGTGTGGTGGCGATGCCACCGCCGCATCATCACCGACTACCTGCTGGCCGCCGGCCACGAGGTGTTCCACATCGTCTCGGGCGACGTTCCCGAGCCGGCGCGCCTCACCCCCGACGCGAGGCCCATAGCCGAAGGCCTCGCTTATCCCGCCCGGCAGGGCGGGCTTGCGCTCTAATCGTCGTCCAGGATCGTCGCCGTGATGACTCCCAGCTGGCTCGTGGGACTTTGCGGGAGCACAAAGCGTATCTGCACGGTTTCGTTGACGTTATTTGAATCCTGCACTGCACGCACCGTCACCGTCTTGAAGTCGGTGTAGTCGTCGGGTGTGAACATCAACCCCGGCGATTCGATCACGATTCCCGCACCGAGCGACACGATATCGACCAAGTATGGCCACTGGGGCCGGCTCTGGGGCTTGATGCCGAAGGTGGCGGTTCCGCCTTCGGAAACGGTAATCGAAGCGGAAGTGGTCAACATGACGGACGGCTGGAAAACATCGTCCGCGGCCACGGTCACCGTCTTGTCCGCCATGAGCGGGGCCGAAAGCGTGATGATCGCCACGCTGTCCTGGAAGTCGTAGTCAGGACATGCGCTTACGGCGATCGCTTGCGGTTGGGCGTGATTTGCTGCGGTGAAGACGAGGGCTCGGGCGTCCACGCCGATCCCCTTGCTTTGCACAGTCCGAATGGTGGGGGTCACGGTCGTCTGGCCCGACGGCGGCGGTCCACTGAGGCTCACCATCAACGACTCGCCGGTGCAAGGAAGGGCTTCGATCAAGCCGATGGTGTTCGTGTTCGTGACGATCTTCACGGCGTCGCTGTCGGTGGTGCCGTTGCAGTCGTCATCCAAGCCGTTGACGACCTCCGGCGCAGGAAGGACCTGGCCCATGCAGGCCCCGAAAGAGCCGGCCGTGCAGAAACGCCTACCGGCCTTGCATTGGCCGATGCCCCGCGTAGCAGCAGGACCGCTATAGCACTCCACCGCATCGCCTTCGAAGCACTGCGTTGCCGTTCCGGAAGGACCTTGCGGACCCGGAGGTCCCTGGATGCCCTGCGGTCCCTGCATGCCCTGGGGCCCAGCAGGCCCGGCAGGACCGGCAGGTCCGGTTGGTCCGACGGCTCCGACGGCGACCCAAGCCTGGTCGAACTGGCGGTCCTGCAGGCCGAATCCCACCGTCAGCAGGTAGCTGCCGGGTGCGAGCTCTGGCATCACAGCATCGATGCGTCGGCTGGTCGCTTCGATGATGGTCAGTGGCACCAGTGAAGCGCCGAGAAGTACCTGGGTGGGGCTCGGCCGGTTCGAGGGGTCGAGGAGATTGTGTCCATGAACGCTGACGACCCCCGCTGCAACTTCGACGCTCGTCACGCTCAGCGGCTGCGGTTGCGCGCTGGCGGGCGTTGCGGCGAGCAAGGAAAACGCGCTGAACAAAATGGCTACGATGCCTGCGCCCATGAGACCTCCCTTTCTTGGTCGTTCGAGGGGGAAGCTGTTTGCGCGGGCGAGTCTGCGCCGGCGTCCCTCGGCCGGCAACTATTTCGGACGGCGATACGGAGCTTCAGACCTTTTCGATCACCACCGCGATGCCCTGGCCCACGCCGATGCACATGGTGCAGAGCGCGTAGCGCCCGCCGGTGCGATGCAGTTGGTACATCGCCGTGGTGACCAGCCGCGCGCCCGAGGCGCCGAGGGGATGGCCGAGCGCGATTGCCCCGCCGGTTGGATTCACGTGGGGTGCATCGTCGGGCACGCCCAAGTCGCGCAAGGCGGCGAGCACCTGGGCCGCGAAAGCTTCGTTCAGTTCGAGGACATCCATTTGCGCGATCGACAGTCCGAGGCGCGCAAGCAGCTTCTTCGACGCGGGCGCCGGTCCGAATCCCATGATTCGGGGCGGCACGCCGGCCGAGGCCATGCCGAGGATGCGCGCGCGCGGCGTAAGGCCGTATCTTCCTGCCGCGGTTTCGGAAGCGATGAGGAGCGCGCAGCTGCCATCGTTCACTCCGGAGGCGTTGCCGGCCGTGACGGTGCCGTCCTCGCGCACGATGGGCTTCAACTTCGCCAGGGCTTCCCTCGAGGTCTCGCGCGGATGCTCGTCCTTCGACACGACCGTCGGATCGCCCTTCTTCGCGGCGATCGTGACGGGCACGATCTCCTCGGCGAGGGCGCCGTTTGCCTGCGCCGCAAGCGCGCGCTGCTGCGAGCGCAGCGCGAAGGCGTCCTGGTCGGCGCGGGAGACCTTGAATTCGGCGGCAACGTTCTCGGCGGTCTCGGGCATCTGGTCGATGCCGTACTTCGCCTTCATCCTCGGGTTCACGAAGCGCCAGCCGATGGTGGTGTCGTACACCGCGTTCGCGCGCGAGAAAGCCGTCTCGGCCTTGGGCATCACGAAGGGCGCGCGCGTCATGCTCTCCACGCCGCCGGCGATGCCGATGGCGGCCTCTCCACACTTGATCGCGCGCGCGAGCTGGCCGACCGCCTCCATGCCGGAGCCGCAGAGGCGATTCACCGTGGCCGCGGGAACATCCACGGGCAGCCCCGCAAGCAGCAGCGCCATGCGGCCCACGTTGCGGTTGTCCTCGCCCGCCTGGTTCGCGCAGCCGTAGTAGACGTCGTCCAGCGCCGCCCAGTCCACGCGGGGGTTGCGCTTCACCAGCTCGGCGATCGGGATGGCGCCGAGGTCATCGGCACGCACGGAGGCCAACGCGCCGCCGAATCGCCCGAAAGGGGTGCGGATCGCGTCACAGATGAAAGCGTCGGTCATGTTCACTCCGAGGAAACGGTGCCATGGGCGCGCGCGGTGCGTTCGTGCAGGTAGCGCAAGGTGGAAAGCTCGATCGCGGTGGGGGGAGTCGTCACGGGCAGCTTGTCCGCGACTTTCAGGTCCCAGCCGGTGTTCGCGCGGGCCTGCTCGACGGTGATGCCGGGATGCAGCGCGGTCAGGGTGAGCTCGCGGCTCACGGGGTCTGGCGTGAGCACGCCCATGTCGGTGATCACGGCCGTGGGCCCCTTCCCACGCGCACCGGACCTCGCGCGCGAGTCGCCGCCTTCGAGATGCCCCACGGAGGTCATGAAATCCACCTTCTCGACGAAGCTGCGCTTCGTCTGGCGGATGATGATCCACGTCTCCTTCGCGTTCGAGGCGATCTCGGGCGCGCCCCCCGCGCCTGGAAGCCGCACCTTGGGCCTGGCGTAGTCGCTCCCGATCACGGTGCTGTTGAGATTGCCGAAGCGGTCGACCTGCGCCGCGCCCAGGAAGCCCACGTCGATGCGCCCGCCCTGCAGCCAGTAGCGGAAGATCTCCGGAATCGACACGACGGTATCGGCATGCGACGCGAGCTCCTCGTCGCCGATCGAAAGCGGCAGCACGTCGGGCTTGGCGCCGATGGTGCCGGATTCGTAGATGAGGACCACCTCGGGCGCGTGCGTGAGGCGCGCGAGGTTGGCCGCAGCCGAGGGCATGCCGATGCCGACGAAGCACACCATGCCGTTCGCCAGCCGGCGCGCGGCCTCGATGGTCATGATTTCGGTGGGGGAGTAAGGCAAGGGGAAAAGGGGAAAGGGGAA
>Ga0196977_1000063_pt1 | contig 77036 bp, 85 predicted proteins | sample S3v_1013CmetaG_FD_148634 | JGI IMG/M metagenome (GOLD analysis project Ga0196977, IMG submission 148634) | Soil microbial communities from Anza Borrego desert, Southern California, United States - S3+v_10-13C | ecosystem: Environmental > Terrestrial > Soil > Desert | place: USA: California...
TCTGCAAACTCAAACAGTTCCGCCGCGTCGCAACCCGCTTCGACAAGCTCGCCAGAAACTTCCTCGCCGCCGTCGCACTCGCCTCAACACGACTCTGGCTCAAAGCTTATGAGTCCACGCCCTAGGCGAAGCGCTCCCTGAGCGCGAGCATGGCGAGCGCGGCCCTGGCCGCTTCGCCGCCCTTGTCTTTCTCTTCGGGTCGGGCGCGGGCGAGCGCCTGCGCCTCGTTCTCGACGGTGAGGATGCCGTTGCCGATGGCGAGACCGTCCAGGGTCAGCGCCATCAATGCGCGGGCGCTTTCGCCGGCGACGATCTCGAAATGCCAGGTCTCGCCGCGGATCACCACGCCGAGCGCGACATAGCCGTCATAGCGGCCACTCTCGGCGGCCAAGGCGATCGCGCCAGGCACTTCCAGCGCCCCCGGGACGGTGACCGTCTCGTGGCTGTGGCCCGCGGCCTCGATCGCGGCGCGGGCGCCGGCGAGCAGCAAATCGTTCAGATGGCCATAGAAGCGCGCCTCGACGATCAGGATCTTCGCCATCTCAACCCTCCCCGCCCGGGATCGGTCGCTCGCCGACGATGGCGAGGCCGTAGCCGGCGAGCGCGACCGGCGTGTGGTGGCTGTTGGTCAGGAGGATCATGTCGTGCACGCCGAGCTCGGCGAGGATCTGGGCGCCGACGCCATAATCGCGGAGTTGCTCCGAATCGGCCGGCAAGGCAGCGCCCGAGCGGACCTTGAGCGCCTGCGAGAAGGCGTCGGGCGCGGCCCGGTTGATCACCACGATCACGCCGGCGCCCTCCTCGGCGATCACCTTCATCGCGCCCTCGAGCAGGCCGCCTCTTTTCCCCTCCTCGGCGAAGACGTCGGGGATCAGCGAGAGGCCGTGCATGCGCACCAAAGTCGGCGCGTCCGGATCGACGCGGCCCTTGACCAAAGCGATCTGCTCCATGCCCGAGGCCTTGTTGAGGAAGGTCTTCGCGGTCCAGCCGCCGCCCCAGCGGCTCTCGAACTGCGCCTCGGCGGTCAGCTCGACGATCCGGTCCTTCCGGAGGCGATAGGCGATCAGGTCGCGGATCGTGCCGATGCGCAGATTATGCAGCTGGGCGAAGGCGAAGAGCTCGTCCATCCGCGCCATCGTGCCGTCGTCCGACATGATCTCGCAGATCACGCCCGACGGGTTGAGCCCGGCGAGCCGCGCCACGTCCACCGCCGCCTCGGTGTGGCCGGCGCGGACCAGCACGCCGCCCTCGCGCGCGGTCAAGGGAAAGACATGGCCCGGCGAGACGATATGCTCGGGGCCCTTGGCGGCGTCGATCGCGACCGAGATGGTGCGCGCCCGGTCGGCGGCGGAAATGCCCGTGGTCACTCCCTCCCGCGCCTCGATCGAGGCGGTGAAGGCGGTCTCCATGCGGGTGCCGTTGACCCGGCTCATCGGCTGCAGGCCGAGCTGGTCGACCCGTTCCTTCGACAAAGCGAGGCAGATCAGGCCGCGGCCATGCTTGGCCATGAAGTTGATCGCGTCGGGCGTCGCCATCTGCGCGGGGATGACGAGGTCGCCCTCATTCTCCCGGTCCTCGTCGTCGACCAGGATGAACATGCGCCCGTTGCGCGCCTCGTCGATGATCTGCTCGGCCGACGCCATGACGCCGCGCGCGCCGCCGGCGAGGAATTTCTCCAGCTTGAGCAGGGTCTCGGCGGTCGGGTTCCAGTCGCTGTCGCCCAGCTTGCGAAGGCTGTTCGGATGCAGGCCGGCGGCGCGGGCGAGGCCGGCCCGGCTCATCTCGCCCTGGGCGACCATGTCGCAGAGGCGGTCGATCAGGATGGTGCTCATTTGCGCCGCGTATCACATCAGAATGTGATTCGCCATTTCTAAATTCACATTGCAGCGTTGCGAACGTCGAGCATACGCCCAAGATAGCGCGCCAATATGTCGATCTCGATGTTGATCCTGTCGCCCGGCTTCACATCGCCAAAGCCCGTCTCGCGCGCCGTATGGGGGATGATGTTGACCGAGAAGGCGGCACCGCCGCCCGGAAAAGGCTGGACCTCGTTCACGGTCAGCGAGACGCCGTCCAGCGCGATCGAGCCCTTGGCGGCGATATAGGGGGCGAGCGCGGCCGGCGCGACGATGCCGATCCGCACCGAATCGCCCACCGGCTCGACCGCCGCGACCTCGCCGAGCCCGTCGACATGGCCGGTTACGATATGGCCGCCAAGTTCGTCGCCGACCTTCAGCGCGCGCTCCAGGTTGAGCGGTCGGCCCTCGGCCCACATGCCAGGCGGCGTCCGGCTCTGCGTCTCGCCCGAGACGTCGACCGCGAACCAGCCTTCCCCCTTGTCGACCACGGTCAGGCAGACACCCGAGCAGGCGATGGAGGCGCCGAGATCGACACTCGCCATCTCATAGGCGGTGGCGACGGTGACGCGCAGGTCCCCGCGCGCCTCGACGGCCGTGATCCGGCCCTTATCCGTGATAATGCCCGTGAACATCGCGCTGGCGTTCGTAGACTTGCAGCGTGTCGCTGCCAAGCTGGCGCGTCCCGGTGAGCGCCCAGCGGCCGTGCGCGTCGGCCAGGCCCTCGAGCCCGATCGCGCCGACCCCCGGCTTGCCCTCGCCGATCAGGATCGGGGCGCGGTAGATGAGCAGCCGGTCGACCAGGTCGGCGGCGAGGAAGGCGGAGGCGGTCTCCGCGCCGCCCTCGACCAGCAAGTCGTTGACGTCGCTGAGCGTGCGGATCGCCTGCGGACTGGAGAGGCGGACGAAACCCTCGACCGGGCCGCCGGTGGTCAGCAGCGCCTTGCGCGGCGAGGCATGTTCGAGCCCCGGCAGGCGAACGTCCAGCCGCGGCCGGTCCGTCTCCCAGGTGCCGCGCCCGACCAGGATCATGTCGGCGCGCGCGCGCTCGAGATGGACGTCCTCGCGCGCCTCCTCGCCTGTGATCCACTTGCTTTCGCCCGAAGCCAGGGCGATCCGCCCGTCGATCGACATTGCAAGCTTCAGCGTCACCCGCGGCCGGCCCAGCCGCAGCCGGGTGAAGAAGCCCGCCATGCTGTGCTCGGCTTCATGCGCCAGGACGCCGGTGATCACCTCGATCCCGGCCGTCTCCAGCCGCTCGATGCCGAGCCCGTTGGTCCGCGGATCGGGATCGCCGACGCCGATCACCACCCTGGCCGGGCAGGCGTCGACGAGCAGGGTCGCGCAGGCGGGGCCGCGCGCGCTGACATGGGCGCAGGGCTCGAGCGTCACATAGACGGTCGCGCCGCGCGCGGCCGCGCCGGCCGCCGCGAGCGCCATCGCCTCGGCATGGGGGCGGCCGCCCGGCCGGGTCCAGCCTTCGCCCACGGCCCGGCCGTCCTGCACGATCACGCAGCCGACATAGGGATTGGGAGCGGTGAGGCCGCGGCCGCGCTCGCCCAGCGCGATCGCCGCCGCCATCCAGCCCTCGTCGCCGGGGGCTCCGGTCAAAGCCCGATCCGGGTCAGCGTATTGTCGGCGTTCTGGAAGTCCTGCTGGCGGGCGGCATCGCGGCGCGCCTTCTCGGCGGCGACCCGTTCGACATTCGCCCGCGTATCCGCCTCGGTGCGGTTGGCCGGCCAGCTCTGGATATAGGTGATTTGCGGACCGGGCGCGATATTGGTCTTGCCGTCGAGCCAGAAGGCGATGCCGAGCCCGATCGGGATGATGAGGGCCAGGCCGCCGGCGATCCACTGCACGCGCGTGCGCGTCGACCAGAACAGCCTGAGGTCGGCAAGCAGCGCGCGCGGGCCGGAGACGGGAGGGAGGACGGACATGGCGCCAAGATAGGCCCGCCACGCCGGATTCGCCACCCCGCCCCCGGTTTCCGCCACCGGCTCAAGCCTCCGGCAGGCGGAAGGTGACGGTCATCACCATCGTCGAGACCACCGGGCGGCCGTCGACCGTGGCCGGCCGGAACCGCCAGCGGCTACGCGCCTGCCGCTCCGTGACCCGCCAGAAGTCCTCCTGGGTCGCGGACAATTGCTCGATCGCCGTGACCCGTCCGTCCGTGCCGATCGTGATCCTGACCCGGACCCGACCCTCCTGCTGCAGCCGCTCCCGCTCGCGCGGATAAGGCGGCTGAAGCGCATCGCGGAAGCGCGGGTCGACCTCGGCCGCCTGGCGCACCGGCTCCGGGATGCGCGGAACCGTCGCTTCGGCCAACCGGACGGGGCCGGGGTCCGCGATTGGCGGGCGCGGCGGCTGGGGCGGTGTCACCGGTCCCGCCATCGGCCCCAGGGGCGGAGCGACCGGCGGCGTGACCGTTAGATCGTCGCGCGGCTGCGGAATCGGCTGATCCGGCCGCGGCGGGGGCGGCGGCACCTCCGGCGGCGGCGGCGGGAGGGGCCTGATCCGGATCGTTTCGATCACGCCCGGATCCTGCCGAATGAAGGTGGTGGTGCCGAACAGCATGACTGCACCGAGCGCCGTGGCGTGGAGCCCGATCACGGCCGCAAGGCTGACGGGGCTGCGTCTCTTCTCTGCCAGAAAACCGTTCGCGTACATGAGCCTCTCCTTCTCTGGTGCGACTCATGATACATTATATCGTCATGTTATACTATACCATAATGGGAGATGCGAATTTTTGCGACGGCAGGGGCCGGTCAGCCGGCGGCGGCGCGGAGGCGGGAGACGGTTTCGTCGCGGCCGATCAAAGGAAGCAGGGCGCCCATTTCGGGGCCGCTGTCGCGGCCGGTGAGGGCCCGGCGCAGGGGATGGAAGAGCGATTTGCCGGCACGGCCGCTGCTTTCCCTGAGCCGCGCGACCAGCTGCGGCCAGGGCGAATCCGACCAGTCGATCGCCTCGGCAACCGCCGCCGCTTCGGCCAGGAAGGAGCGATCCTCCTCCGCCGCCGCCTGCTCGACATGGCCGTGGAGAATCTCCCACCAGTCGGCCGCCTCGGCGACCGTCTTGAGATTGGGCCTGATCGCGTCCCAGTCCGCCTCGGCCATGCCTGCCGGCAGCCGCTCGCGCACCCGCGCAAAGGGCAGAAGATGGACGATCCGCGCATTCAGCGCCTCCAGCTCGGCAAGATCGAAGCGGGCCGGCGCGCGGCCGAAGCTGGCGAAATCGAAGCCGGCGATGAGGGGCGCCGGGTCGGCCACCGGCTCGACCGGCAGGCTGGTGCCGATCCGGGCGAGCTTGGCGATGAGGGCTTCGGGCTCGATCCCGGCCGCGCGCATCGCCTCGACGCCGGTCGAGCCGAGCCTTTTGGCGAGCTTGCCCTCCGAGCCGGTCAGCAGCGCTTCGTGCGCGAAGGCCGGCGGCGCCGCGCCGAGCGCCGCGAACATCTGCAGCTGCAGGCCCGTATTGGTGACATGGTCCTCGCCGCGGACGACATGGGTCACGCCCATGTCGACGTCGTCGACGACGCTGGGCAGCATGTAGAGCCAGGAGCCGTCCGCGCGCCGGATCACGGGATCGCTGAGCAGGGCCGGCTCCAGCTGCTGCGGCCCGCGGATCAGATCGTCCCAGGCGATCGGCGCATCATGATCGAGCCTGAAGCGCCAGTGCGGCCGGCGTCCTTCGGCCTCGAACCTCGCCTTGTCAGCGTCGGTCAGCGCCAGCGCAGCGCGGTCATAGACGGGCGGCTTGCCGCGGCCGAGCTGGATCTTGCGCTTGAGCTCCAGTTCCTGCGCACTCTCCCAGGCCGGATAGGCGCAGCCCGCCGCGGCCAGCCGCGCCAGCGCCGCCTCATAGGCGCCGAAGCGGGCCGACTGGCGCTCCTCGCCGTCAATGTCGAGGCCGAGCCAGGCGAGATCGGCGCGGATCGCCTCGACATAGGTCTCCTCGCTTCGCTCGCGGTCCGTATCGTCGATCCGGAGCAGGAAGCGCCCCCCCTGCTTGCGCGCCCAGAGCCAGTTGTGCAGCGCCGTGCGGATATTGCCGACATGGAGCCGGCCGGTGGGCGAAGGCGCGAAGCGGGTGACGACATGCATTGCCCGGAGCGACTAGGCCCCCGGCGCCCGCCCGGCAAGCGGGTCAGAGCCTGGCCGGCCCACAGCGCCGGGCGGTGGCGGCCAGGTCGGCTGCCTCGTCGAGGCTCAAGGCATGGCGGGGCACGAACCACAGGCCCCCCGCCGGGGCCGCGAACAGGAAGCCGCCCGGCCACTCGCCCCAGCGATGGAGCGCGTTCCAGCCGACGCCCGCTCTCTCCCCCGCCATCTCGGTGCCGATGCCCTCCTCGGACCAGGAGAAGACCTGCTCCCCCTGCATCGCCGCGTTGCGCCGGAAGCCGCGCCGCGCCGCGTGCGGCGCGAGCGCGAGACGCAGCGCCAGGATCAGGCCGACGAGCAGCAACCCGCCGAGCGCCGCGGCCGACGCGACCCAGCCTGCCCGGCCGGCCGGCGCGCCCGCCTGCAGCGCGAGGCCGGCGCCGACCAGGGCGGCCGCCATCGCCGTGCCGAAGAAGGCCAGCCTCGTCCGCGGCTGCAGCAGGCTGCGGCGCATCCACTCGCGCGTCGCCGCGACGACATCCGCCTCAGTCGGCGTGAAGGCGATCCGCCCTGCCACTTGCTCCAGCTGCTCCTATGCCCTTCCCCTTCTCATATCCTCTGAATAAGGAGGCGTGAATCCGGGCAAGAAGGGAAAGCGGGCCGATGAAGCTGCTGTCGGGCAATTCGAATCTGCCGCTCGTGCAGGCGATCGCCCAATATCTGGAGACGGAGATCACCCAGGCGAGCGTGCGCCGCTTCGCCGACGAGGAGATTTTCGTCGAGATCCTCGAGAATGTCCGGGGCGAGGATGTGTTCGTGGTCCAGTCCACGGCCTATCCCGCCAACGACAATCTGATGGAATTGCTGATCTGCATCGATGCGCTGCGCCGCGCCTCGGCGAAGCGGATCACGGCCGTGCTGCCCTATTTCGGCTATGCGAGGCAGGACCGGAAGCCGGGGCCGCGCACGCCGATCTCGGCCAAATTGGTCGCGAACCTGATCACCGTCGCCGGCGCCAACCGGGTGCTCTCGGTCGACCTCCATGCTGGGCAGATCCAGGGCTTTTTCGATATCCCGACGGACAATCTCTACGCCGCGCCGGTCATGTCGGAGGACATCCGCGCGCGCTTCTCCGGCCGGCCGATCACCGTCGTCTCGCCCGACGTCGGCGGCGTGGTCCGCGCCCGTGCGCTCGCCAAGCGCCTCGACAATGCCCCGCTCGCCATCGTCGACAAGCGCCGCGAGCGCGCCGGCGAATCCGAGGTGATGAACATCATCGGCGATGTCGAGGGGCGCTTCTGCATCCTGATCGACGACATCGTCGATTCGGCGGGCACGCTCTGCAACGCCGCCGGCGCGCTGAAGGAGGCGGGGGCCGAGGACGTGGTCGCCTATTGCACGCACGGCGTGCTCTCCGGCGCCGCAGCGGCGCGGGTCGACAAGTCGGAGCTGGCCGAATTGGTCATCACCGATTCGATCGCCGCCTATGAATCCGCGGAGGCGACGCCGAAAATCCGCCTGCTCACCATCGCGCCCCTGCTGGCGGAGGCGATCCGGCGGATTGCGGACGAAAGCTCCGTCTCGAGCCTGTTCGACTGAGGGCCGAATCATTTGCCTTTTCGGGCGTCCGCCCATATAGGCGCCTGCTTTCCAGCTTGTGGAAGAACCGAACCGCCCGGCGAACAAGGGCTGCCGTGGCTGTTCTCAAACGCCTGTCCCCGCGCAAGCGGGGATCCGAAAGGAGACGAAAATGCCCAAACTGAAGACCAAGAGCGGCGTGAAGAAGCGCTTCAAGCTCACGGCGACGGGCAAGGTGAAGCACGGCGTCGCCGGCAAGCGCCACCGCCTGATCAGCCACAATGCCAAGTACATCCGCCAGAACCGCGGCACCGAAGTGCTCGCCGACGCCGACACGGCGCGGGTGAAGCTCTGGGCGCCCTACGGCCTGAAATAAGGAGGTACTGACCCATGGCACGCATCAAGCGCGGCACCACCACGCGCGCCAAGCACAAAAGGATCCTGGAGCAGGCGAAAGGCTATTATGGCCGTCGCAAGAACACGATCCGCATCGCCCGCCAGGCCGTCGAGAAGGCCGGGCAATATGCCTATCGCGACCGCAAGGTGAAGAAGCGCAGCTTCCGCGCGCTCTGGATCCAGCGCATCAACGCCGCGGTCCGCGCCGAGGGCCTGACCTATGGCCGCTTCATGCACGGCCTGAAGCTCGCCGGCGTCGAGCTGGACCGCAAGGTCCTCGCCGACATCGCGATGCACGAGGGCGAGGCCTTCAAGGGCATCATCGCCCAGGCGAAGGCGGCGCTCCCGGCGTAACGCCGAAGCCGCTCCAGCGACGCGAATGTGGAAAGGGCGCGGGAGGCAATGCTTCCCGCGCCCTTTCTCCCGGGGGGCCTTGGGGGGTGCCCTCTCTTATCCTTGTCACCGCATTTTCCGGGCCGTCGGGCCGTCAGCCCGACCTGAAAATGCTCTAGTGCATCGTCTCCATGGCGATCGAATAGCGGGTGGTCGCCGGGTCGGTGCCCGGACTGTAGGTCAGCCGCATCCATTCGTTGCGCGCCTTGCGCTCGTCCTCGAACGGACCGGCCATCGTCTCGCTGCCGGGGATCAGGGCGCTGAAATCCGGCCCCTCATATTCGCCGCCGACGATCCAGTAACGCGTGGTCATCCCGGTTCTCCTTACGCAGCCTGTCGGGTGAACTGGTCGGCCTCGGTCGATTCCGCCAGGGCCGCGGTCGAGGATTCGCCCCCGGCGAGCGTCTGGGCGACCAGGTCGAAATAGCCGGTGCCGACCTCGCGCTGGTGGCGGGTCGCGGTATAGCCGGCCGCCTCGCTGGCGAACTCGGCCTGCTGCAGCTCGGAATAGGCGGCCATGCCGCGCTCCCGATAGCCGCGCGCGAGCTCGAACATGCCATGGTTGAGGCTGTGGAAGCCGGCCAGGGTCACGAACTGGAACTTGTAGCCCATCGCGCCGAGCTCGCGCTGGAAGCGGGCGATCGTATCCCGGTCCAGCTTCGCCTCCCAGTTGAAGCTGGGCGAGCAATTATAGGCCATCAATTTGCCCGGATGCGCGCGCTGGATCGCCTCGGCGAAGCGCTTCGCGTCCTCGAGATTCGGGTGGCTGGTCTCCCACCAGAGCAGATCGGCATGCTCGGCGAAGGCGAGGCCGCGCCTGATGCAATGCTCGACGCCGGTGCCTTCCTTCAGGCGGAAGAACCCCTCGGGTGTGCGCTCGCCGGTGAGGAACTCGCGGTCGCGTTCGTCCACGTCCGAGGTGATCAGCCTGGCGCTCTCCGCGTCGGTGCGGGCGACGAGGATCGTCGGCACGCCGCAGACGTCGGCCGCGAGCCGGGCCGCGTCGAGGTTGCGGATATGCGCCTGGGTCGGGATCAGCACCTTGCCGCCGAGATGGCCGCACTTCTTCTCGGCGGCGAGCTGGTCCTCATAATGGACGCCCGCGGCGCCGGCCTCGATATAGGCCTTCATGATCTCGAAGCAGTTGAGCGGCCCGCCGAAGCCGGCCTCGGCGTCGGCGACGATCGGCGCGAACCAGTCTCGTTTGGCGCCGCCCTCCATATGCTCGATCTGGTCGGCGCGCTGCAGCGTGCGGTTGATCCGCCGGCAGAGCTCGGGCCCGGCATTGGCGGGGTAGAGCGACTGGTCCGGATACATGGCGCCGGCGGTGTTGGCGTCGGCGGCGACCTGCCAGCCGGAGAGATAGATGGCCTTGAGGCCGGCGCGGACCTGCTGCATCGCCTGGTTGCCGGTCACGGCGCCCAGCGCGTGCACATAATCCTCGCTGTGCAGCAGCTCCCAGAGCCGGTTGGCACCGCGCCGGGCGAGGCTGTGCTCTATGGGTACCGAGCCGCGCAGCCTTTCGACCTCCTCCGGGCCATAGGGCCTGCTGATGCCGTCGAAGCGGCCGGGCGGGGCGGGGATCAGGTCGGCGAAGTCGGTCACGCGAGGCCTCTCGAACTATACGAACCAGGCACGAGGAACCCTCAAACGGGCAGAATGGGCAGAGGGAAAAGGGTCGTCTTGTCGCGAGACGACTTGCGACTCTTGTTAATTTTTGACAATCTGACGAGCGATGAAGCTCTATCTCGGACGGCGGCTCCGCCATCTCCGGCGGGAGCTCGGGCTCAACCAGAGCGCGATGGCGGCCGAGATCGGCGTCTCGCCCTCCTATCTCAACCATCTCGAGCGCAACCAGCGGCCGGTGACCGCGCAGGTGCTGCTGAAGCTCGCCGAGGTCTATGACGTCGACCTGAAGAGCTTCGCGGCCGAGGGCGGCGAGGGCGTCGGCGCGGCCCAGCTCGCCGAGATCTTCGCCGATCCGATGTTCGGCGGCCTTGCCGTGCCGCGCTATGAGCTGGCCGAGGTCGCCGACAATGCGCCGGGCGTCGCCGAGGCGGTCTCGCGCCTCTACGCGGCCCTGGTCGAGCTGCGCCGCCGGCCGGCGGGCGGCGAGGAAGAGGAGGAGGGTGCCGCGCTCTCCCCGCAAAACTGGGTGCGCGACCATATCCAGGCGAGCCGCAACCACTTCGCCTATCTGGAGGAGGCCGCCGAGACCCAGGCCGGCGCGCTCGGCGATCCGCTCTCGATCGCCGAGCCGATGCGCCGGCGGCTGAAGGAGGCGTTCGGCATCGAGGCGCGGATCGTCCCACCGGAAGTGCTGGACGGGGCGACCCAGCATTACGATTTGCACCGCAAGCGGCTCCTGCTCTCGGCCCTGCTGCGGCCGGAGAGCCGCACCTTCGCGCTCGCCTATCAGCTCGCCCTGGTCGAGTTCCGTCCCTTGCTGGAACGGATGGTCGAGGCTGCGGCGGCGCCGGACGCGCCGACGGCCCGGCTGCTCCATATGAGCCTCGCCAATTATGCGGCCGGGGCGGTGATGATGCCCTATGCGCCCTTCCTCGAGGCGGCGGAGACGCATCGCTACGACATCGACCGGCTCTGCGCCCTGTTCGGCGCCAGCGTCGAGCAGGTCGCGCACCGGCTGACCACGCTGAACCGCGCTAATGCCCGCGGCATCCCCTTCTTCATGCTGCGCGTCGATGCGGCCGGGAACATCTCCAAGCGCTTCGCCGGCGAGGCCTTCCCCTTCTCGCGCTATGGCGGCACCTGCCCGCGCTGGAATTTGCACGGGGCCTTCCAGACGCCCGGCCGGACGGTCACGCAAATCGTCGAGACGCCCGACGGCCAGCGTTTCTTCACGCTCGGGCGCACCGTCCCGCGCTCGGTCCGGCTCGACGCGCAGGAGGACAGCCAGCTCGCCATCGGCCTCGGCAGCGACCTCCGGCACGCACCGCGCCTCGCTTATGCGGACGGCCTCGACCTCGCCAATCCGCAGGTCATGCCGATCGGCCCTGCCTGCACCATCTGCCCCCGCATCCGCTGCCCCCAGCGCGCCGCGGCGCCCGCCGGGCGGACGCTGACGGTGGAGGTGGGCAGGAAGACGATCTCGCCTTTTCCGTTCCTGGGAGGTTAGCGCATGAGCCTGGCGCGCTTCGCAGAACTTTGGACGCATCCGGAATATCCGCCGACGCCGGTATCGGAGTTTAACCTTCGCGCCGTGGAGAAGGACCTCGGTTTCACTTTTCCCACTGACTATCGGGATGCCGTCGTCCAGGTAGGCCTCGTGTCACCGACCATCGAACTGCTCGACACAATCGTTAATCGCGAGCTCGACATGGCGGACCTCTCCGAGCTTCTGGAGCCTAACGAGATACTGGCTACGACCGAAGTCTGGCGCGAGATGGGTCTTCCCGCGGACCTCGTGGCCTTCGCCACCGATTGTTCGGGCAATCTTTTCTGCTTCGGGCCGAATGGCGCGCCGACGATTTTCCTTTTCGACCATGATTTCGGTACCACGCGGGAGGTCGCGCCCTCTTTTTCACAATGGATCGACCGGTTCTGCGCGCTCGCAGAATAGTGGCCAAGCCGGCTTCGACCCGTCGCCGCACCTCGCTATAGTCCCCGCCGAAAGGTCCGCTCCATGCCCGCTTTCCCCGACGACATCTTCACCGAGCCCGAGGACGTCGACCCCGACACGCTCGCCAATCTCGGTCCGCTGCGCCGCCTTGCCGGCGGCTGGGAGGGGCATGGCGGGGTCGATATCAATCCCAAGGCGGACGGGCCCGAGACGCGGGCCTTCCTGGAGCGCAGCCTGTTCCAGCCGATCGACCCGCAGGCCAACGGGCCGCAGCTTTTCTACGGCCTGCGCTACCATATCCACATCAACACGCCGGAGGAGGACATCACCTTCCACGACCAGACCGGCTACTGGCTCTGGGAGCCGGCCACGGGCCTCGTCATCCAGACCCTCGCCATTCCGCGCGGCCAGATCGCGATCGCCTCCGGCCAGGCAGAGCCGGACGCGACGCGGCTGGTGGTGAGCGCCGAGCGGGGCCGCACCGACTACGGCATCTGCTCGACCCCCTTCCTCGAACATGCCTTTCGCACCGATTCCTACCGGCTCGAGGTCGAGTTCCACGAGGACGGCTCCTGGTCCTACGTCTCCGACACGATGCTGATGGTCCGCGGCCACACGGAAGCGTTCCAACACCGCGACCGCAACCTGCTCACCCGGACCAGCGCGCCGGAGCCGAACCCGCTGCTGCGCGTCCTTGCCGAGCGCGGCGAGCCCGTGGTTCGCGCCACCTTGCCGGGCGAGGGCTGAGAGTGGTTCACCTCGCGCGAAGATTGGCGTGGCGGGGCAGGGTGAGCGTGTCCGGTTGCGTATTGGTCCGACATGGACGGGAATGATGGCCTGCCTGGCCCTGCCGACGACGGTTTCGCGGAGGCGGAGGCGGCTTCCGTCGCGCATTACAAGAAAATGTACGACCGCTCGTCCGCGCTGGCACGGATCGGCGTCTGGGAATGCGACCTCGCGACCGAGGCGCTGACCTGGACGGACGGGGTCTACGACCTGTTCGAGCTGCCGCGCGGCGCCCCGCTCGAGCGGGCGGAGATCGTCGCGCTCTACGACGCGGAGTCGCGCGCGGAGATGGAGCGGCTGCGCGCCAGGGCGATCGCCGAGGGCGGCAGCTTCGCGCTCGACGTCCATATCCGGACGGCAAAGGGCCATGACCGCTGGCTCCGCCTCACCGCCGACGTCGAGCGGGAGGACGGGCGCTCGGTCCGCATCTTCGGCACCAAGCAGGACATCACCGCCGAGAAACTGGCCGAAGCGCAGGTCCAGGCGCTGCAAGCCGAGCTGATCCACTTGTCGCGCAAGAGCGCGATGGGGACGATGGCCGCGATGCTCGCGCACGAGCTGAACCAGCCGCTCGCGGCGATCGGCAATTTCGCGGCTGGCACCAGGCGCGCCCTGCAGGCCGACGTGCCGAGCCTGGCCTTCCTGGAGGACGGGCTCGACGCGATCGAGAAGAGCGCCCTGCGCGCCCGCAACATCATCCGCTCGCTGAAGGAGATGAGCAGCGGCGCCGCGGCGAAGCGTCAGCGGCTCGATCCCAGGCCGCTGATCGCCGAGGCGGCGGCCCTGGCCCTGCTGGGGGTGGAGGCGCAGGTGGCGCTCCGGCTCGACCTGGCGGACGGCCTCAGGGTCGCGGCCGACCCTGTCCAGCTCCAGCAGGTGGTGATCAACCTGGTCCGCAATGCCGTCGAGGCCGTGCTTGAGGCGCCGCAGCGCCAGGTGCTGGTGTCCGCCCGGGCCGCCGGCAAGGTCGTGGAGATCCTGGTCGAGGACAGCGGCCCCGGCATTCCGCCGGACATGATGGACAGCCTGTTCGAGGCCTTCGCCTCGTCCAAGCCGGGCGGGATGGGCGTCGGCCTCTCGATCAGCCGCACCATCGTCGAGGCGCATGGCGGGACCCTGTCCGCGGCCAACCGGGCGGGCGGCGGCGCCTGCTTCCGGGTGAGCCTGCCGTCGGCGGGCGCGGGACGGACCTAGGCCGGGATCGCCCCGACCGCGACGATCTCGATTGCGTCCGCCTCGCCGCCGAAGTCCGAAAAATCGCCCGGCCCGGCTCCGATCAGGGCGCGCGCGAGCGGGGCGGAGAAAGCGAGCTTGCCTGCCGCGGGATCGGCCTCGTCGTCCCCGACAATGTCGACCGTCCGTTCCTGCCCGTTGAGGCGGAAGGTGACGCGGCTGCCGAACGCGGCCTCGTCCTCGGGCGGCGACGGGGCGAGCTCGGCGGTGGCGAGGCGGGTGCGCCAGTAGCGCAGGCTCCGCTGCGCGTCGGCGAGCGCAAGCTCCTCCGTCTCCGCCGCGACCCGCGCCTCCAGTTCGGCAACCCGTTCTTCCGCGAGTTTCAGCCCGGCCGCAGTGACGAGGTTCGGCCCGGGCGGGATCGGCAGCTCGAAGCGCGGCTCCTTATGCTCCTCGTCGCTCTCCCGGCGGAAGGCCACGCTCATCCTTCACTCCTAAACCTGCCGCGGCACGCCCGGCCGGCCGATCGGGCATTCGAGCGCGGCGCGGTCCCAGGCGGCAAGGTCGGCGGCGGCTTCATAAGTCGAGCTCAGGAAACGGAGCAGGGCCCCGTCCGGGTCCGCCGCGGTCCGCACCGCCTCATAGTCCAGCACGAACTCGCCGAGCGCCGCGTCCCAGCGCGCCGCCTCCGGCCCGACCGTCGCCTCGGCGAAGCCGTCGGGCGCCGGATAGGCATAGGAATAGAAGAAGGGCCCGCCCTCCGCGCCGGCGCCGCCGGGCCAGAAGCCGGCGCTGGCTTCCTCGTGGCTGTAGGCCTCGCGCGTCACCGCATCGGGCAGGTTCGGAATGCCGCCCGGATGCAGCGGCGCCGGCCGACCGGAGAAGCGGGTGACGGCGAGATCGAAGCTGCCCCAGAAGAAATGGACCGGGCTGGCCTTGCCGAGAAAGCCGGAACGAAACAGGCGGAAGACGCGATCGGCATTCTGCACCGCGCCGAGCAGGCGCGCAGCGCTGTCCCGGTCATAGGTGCGCGGCGCGCGATCCTCGGCAAAGGGAATGGCGGGATCGACCTCGTTCGGCGCTCCGTGGATGCGGACCTTATGGCCCGCCCCGGCGAGGATGTTCATGGCCCGGGCGTGGAAGTCCGCCACCGACATGGGGCCGAGCGGCGCGGTCATCCGCCGCCCGGAATCCTCATAGACGAATTGATGTTCAGCCAGGTCCAGCGCGAGCGTGAAGACGCCGCCAGGCACATAGATTGGCTCGGTCGTCAGGCCGCGCGCAGTGACGTGCAGCGTCAGGTGCCAGCCATGGTTGCGCCAGGGCAGCAGGGCGGTCGGCACCTTGCCGAGCACCTGCGAGAAGAGGTGCAGCGCGACGATGGTCGGCCGGTCGCGCGCGGCCGACAGGCTCGGCCAGGCCCCGGTCATGCCGGGCAGAGCTGCGTCCGGGGGATGGTGGCGAGATGGCGGAGGCCGCTCCCGGTCCATTCATAATAGACCGCGCTCTCGTCCGTCTCGGCGCCGACCGCGCTGCCGATCACGATCAGCAGGCGGCTGCCCGGGTTGAAGCGCATGCCGCGATAGCGGAGCGGCCGGTCGCTGACCCAGTCCCGGACATGGCGCGTGCTGATCCGGCGCAGCTCGACCGGAAAGATGACCCGGCCGTTGCCGAGATTGACGATCGCCGCAGCGCTGCAGGAAAAGCCGCAGCCCCAGGCCGCGACGGTGTAATTGGCGGCGAAGTTCGGCCCGTTTGCAGCCTCGGCGCCGAGCGTGGAGCGATAGGCGCGGATCTCGCGCGAGCTGAGCTGCGGCGCGACATAATCCTTTGCCAGGATCGCGCGCGGCGCCGGAAAATCGGCGAAGCGGGGGGCACCGTCCTGATTGCCGAGCCGCCTCGGGCAATCGGGGCCGGAACGGGGTTCGGCATGGGCCGGATCGCCATGGTCGCCCTCGGGCGGGGAGCCATGCTTTGCTTCGGGCGCGGAGGCGGCTGCCGCGAACGGCAGAGCCAGCGCCAGGATCGCAAGGCTACGCAGTGAGATCATCCGAATCCCTCCCGTCCTGTCTTTGATAGCGCAACGGCGAGGGGTTTTCATCCTGCGCCTTTCTCCGTTAGGGGCCTCCCTATGGGCAGCGACCTCGAACGACTGAAACAGGACTGGCTCGACCGGATCGCCGGCGCGGGCGATCTTGCCGCGCTCGAGGCGGAGCGCGTCGCGGCGCTCGGCAAGCAGGGCGCGGTCACCGCCCTGCTGAAGACCCTGGGCGGGATGTCGCCCGAGGAAAGGCAGAGCGAGGGTCCGCGTATCCACGGCCTGCGCGAGGCGGTGACGGAAGCGCTGACCGCGCGCAAGGCGGCGCTGGAGGGCGCAGCGCTCGAACAGCGCCTGGCGGCCGAGCGGCTCGACATGACCTTGCCCGTCGCGCCGGCCGCGGAGGGCAGCATCCATCCGGTCAGTCAGGTGATGGACGAGCTGGCGGAGATTTTCGCCGATCTCGGCTTCTCCGTCGCCACCGGGCCGGAGATCGAGGACGACTGGCACAATTTCACCGCGCTCAACATTCCCGAGAGCCATCCGGCCCGGGCGATGCACGACACCTTCTATTTCCCGCAGAACGGCCCCGACGGGCGCGCGATGCTGCTGCGCACGCACACCTCGCCGGTGCAGATCCGCACCATGCAGAGCCAGGAGCCGCCGCTCTACATCATCGCGCCGGGCCGGACCTATCGCTCGGACAGCGACGCCACTCACACGCCGATGTTCCACCAGGTCGAGGGGCTGGTGATCGACCGGGGAATCATGCTCGGCCACCTCAAATGGACGCTGGAGACCTTCCTCAAGGCCTTTTTCGAGCGCGACGACATCGTGCTCCGCATGCGCCCCTCCTATTTCCCCTTCACCGAGCCCTCGGCCGAGGTCGATGTCGGCTATCATCTGGAGAAGGGCCGGCGCGTGCTCGGCGGCACCGACCATTTCATGGAATTGCTCGGCTCGGGCATGGTCCATCCACGCGTGATCGCCGCCTGCGGGCTCGATCCGGACGAATGGCAGGGCTTCGCCTTCGGCTGCGGCATCGACCGGCTGGCCATGCTGAAATACGGGATGGATGACCTCCGCGCCTTCTTCGACGGCGACCTCAGGTGGCTGCGCCATTACGGCTTCCGCGCGCTCGATGTGCCCACGCTCAGCGGCGGAGTGGGCGCATGAAGTTCACCCTGTCCTGGCTGAAGGAGCATCTGGAGACGGATGCGGACCTCGAGACGATCGTGGAGACGCTGACCCGGATCGGCCTCGAGGTGGAAGCCGTCGAGAATCCGGCCGAGAAGCTCGCCCCCTTCGTGGTCGCCGAGGTGCTCACCGCGGCGCCCCACCCGCAGGCGGACAAGCTGCAGGTGCTGACCGTCAATGCGGGGACAGGCGAGGCGATCCAGGTGGTCTGCGGCGCGCCCAATGCGCGGGCGGGGCTGAAGGGCGTGTTCGGCCCGCCGGGCGCGTGGGTGCCGGGCAGCGATCTGACCCTGAAGGTGGCGGCGATCCGCGGCGTCGAGAGCCGCGGCATGATGTGCTCGATCCGCGAGCTGGAGCTGGGCGAGGCGCATGAGGGAATCATCGAGCTCGCCGAGGACGCCCCGGTCGGCGTGCCTTTCGCCGTCTATGCGGAGCTGGACGATCCGGTGATCGACGTCTCGGTCACGCCGAACCGCCAGGACGCGATGGGCGTGCACGGCATCGCCCGCGATCTGGCCGCGGCGGGGCTCGGCACGCTGAAGCCGGTCGAGGTGCCGGTGATCGCCGGGACCTGGCCCTGCCCGGTCGAGATCAGCCTCGAGGACGAGGAGGGCTGTCCGGTCTTTTACGGCCGGGCGATCCGCGGCGTGCGTAACGGACCGTCGCCGGACTGGCTGCAGCAACGGCTGAAGGCAGTGGGCCAGCGGCCGATCAGCGCGCTGGTCGACATGACCAACTATATCACGCTCAGCTACGGCCGGCCGCTGCACGTCTTCGACCTCGCCAAGCTGCGCGGCAACCTGACCGCCCGGCGGGCGCGGGAGGGGGAAGAGGTGCTCGCGCTGAACGGGAAGACCTACCGGCTCGATCCCTCGATCACCGCGATCGCCGACGAGGCGGGCGCCGACGGAATCGGCGGCATCATGGGCGGCGAGCGGACCAGCGTCGACGAGTCGACGACCGACATCCTGATCGAATGCGCCTGGTTCGATCCGCAACGCATTGCCTTGTCCGGCCAGAAGCTCGGCCTCACCTCGGACGCGCGCAGCCGCTTCGAGCGCGGCGCCGACCCGGCCTTCGTGGAGGCCGGGATCGAGCTGGGCACGGCGCTCGCGATCGATCTCGTCGGCGGCGAGCCGTCGCAGATCTTCCGGGCAGGCGAGCCGCCCATCCCGGACAAGGTCGTCGACTATCGGCCCGAGCGCTGCGCGGAGCTGGCCGGGGTCGCCGTGCCGGAGGACCGGCAGGCGCAGATATTGCAGCGGCTGGGCTTCACCGTGACCCGCGGCGAGCCTTGGCGAATCGCGGTGCCGTCATGGCGTCGCGACGTGGACGGTGCCGCCGATATCGTCGAGGAAGTCATTCGACTCGAGGGGCTTGACCAGGTCCCCTCGACGCCGCTGCCGCGCGCCCCCGGGGTGGCGCGGCCGACGGCGACGGCGGAGCAGATGGTCGAGCGGCAGGCGCGGCGGACGGCCGCGGCGCGCGGCCTCAATGAGGCGGTGACCTGGAGCTTCCTCGCCGAGCGCGAGGCCGAGGCGTTCGGCGGCTCGGCCTGGGTGCTCGCCAATCCGATCAGCGAGGAGATGAAGGCGATGCGCCCCTCGCTCCTGCCCGGCCTGCTCGCGGCGGCGGCGCGCAACGCGGCCCGGGGGGCCGAGAGCATCCGCCTGTTCGAGATCGGCCGGCGCTATCTGGGCGACGGTGAGCGGGCGACGCTCGGCCTCGTCCTGGCCGGGCCGCGCGGGCCGCGCCACTGGGCGGGAAAGACGGGCCCGGTCGACGCCTATGACGCGAAGGCCGAGGCGCTGGCCATCCTCGCCGCCGCCGGCGCGCCGGTCGACAACCTGCAGGTGCTCGGCGAGGCCGGCCCCGCCTGGCATCCGGGCCAGTCGGGGCGGCTCTGCCTCGGGCCGAAGAACGCGCTGGCCGTGTTCGGGACCTTGCACCCGCGCATCGTCAGGGCGTTCGACCTGGACGGGCCCGTGGTGGCCGCGGAGCTTTACCTCGACGCCATCCCGGCCAGGCGCGGCGGCGCCGGCCATATGCGCAGCGCCTATCAGCCACCGGCCTTGCAGGCGGTGACGCGCGATTTCGCCTTCCTCGTCCCCGCCGATCTGCCCGCCGACCAGCTGGTGCGCGCCGTGCGCGGCGCGGACAAGGCGGCGATCACCGGCGCGCGGCTGTTCGATGTCTTCACCGGCCAGGGCGTGCCCGAGGGCCAGAAGTCGCTCGCCGTCGAGGTGAGCCTGCAGCCGGCGGAGAAGAGCTTCACCGAGGAGGAGCTGCAGGCGATCGCCGGGCGGATTGTCGCCGCAGCCGCGAAGCTCGGCGCGACGCTCAGGACCTGAGGCTTGGCGACAGAGACGGAGATTCGGGCCAGCTTCGCAGAGCAGGCCCGGTTCTGCGCCGCCTTGGGGGCTCCCTTCACCGCCTTGCTCTGCGAGACGCTTGGCCGGCAGCTGGACCGGCGCACCGAAACGGGCCGCCGCGTGCTCGACTGGCCGGGCGAGCCGGGCGCATTCGGGGATGCGCTGGCGCTGCGGCTCTGTGGCGGGCTGCATTTCCTGGCCATGTCCGACCGGAATTCGGACCTTGCCCGTCTCTACCCGCCGGCACCGATCCCTGATGCGGGCGCGCTCTGGGAGGCGCTCGCCCCGGTTCTGGCTGGCGGCAAGCTCATGCCCTGGCTCGACTTCGCGCCGCAGACCAATGAGGTCGGCCGTTCCGCGGTCTTGATGAGCGGCCTGCTGACGATCGCCGACCGCCTTCCGCTGCCCATGCGCCTGTTCGAGCTGGGCGCGAGCGCCGGCCTCAACCTCGTCCTCGACCGCTATCGCTACAATCTGGGCGGCCTGCTCATCGGCAGGACGATTCACCCGGCGCCCTTGTTCAAGCCGGACTGGGAAGGGCCGCGGCCGCCCAAGGCGGAGGTCCGCATCGTCGATCGCGCCGGAGTCGATCTCAATCCCGCCCGCCTGCCGGACGATGCGATGAAGCTGAGCGCCTATATCTGGCCCGACCAGCCGGAACGCGGCCTCGCCTTGCGCGCCGCGCTCGCGGCCGCCGAATTTCATCCGCCGGAGATCGACCGGGGCGACGCCGCCGACTGGCTCGAAGACCGGTTGAAGCCCGAGCCCGAGCCCGATGTGACCCGGGTGGTGATGCACTCCGTCGCCTTCCAATATTTCGATCCCCTCAGCCAGCAACGCGTCAGGGAGCGCATCGAGGCGGCCGGCGCACAGGCCTCCGCCGCCGCCCCGCTCGCCTGGCTCCGCTTCGAGAAGGAACCCGGCGAGGAACGCCATTCGCTGCGGCTCCGGACCTGGCCGGGAGAGGAGCAATTGCTCGCCTGGACGCATCCGCACGGCCGCGCGGTGACGTGGTTAGGCGGTCGTTAGCGATGATAACAATTTCGACTCCGTAATTATTGCGTCAGCACCAGATCCTCGCCGACCGTCCAGTAACCCTCCAGCCACAAACAGATTTCCCGCGCGGCCGGGTGATCGAAGGCGGCGTAACGGGCCTGCAGGGCGGCCTTGCGCCCGCCGAGCCGGTCGAGCCCGCGATCCTGCAGCGTGAGGATGTCCTTCGTTAGGCGAAGGGCGAGCTCCTCGCCCAGAATCTCGCGCGCGGCCCGGCCGAACGCCGCAAGATAGTCATAGGATTCGCCGGTCCGATAGCTTTCAGCCAAGGTCAGCAGGGGGATGCGGCTGAGCAAAGGCTGGGAGGCCGGATTGACCCCGTGGCCGGCAATATGCGGCCCGATCGCGGCTGGCCGGCCGGTGACGCCGCGCAGGTGCAGATGCTGCGACATGCGGGCGCCGTCATTGACCGGATAATTGTCCCAGAGCATCGGCCTCCGCCCCATCTGCCCGGCGACGCGGGCGAGATGGCCGGGCGAGTATTCGCGCGAGCCGACCTCCGGCCCCGTCCAGAAGAGCTGGACGGCGGGATCGAGCAGCCGGCCGAGCTGCTCGAGATAGAAAGCCGGGCGCTGGCCGAAGGCGACGTCGAGGATCGGATCGTCGGAATAATAAGAGGGGCAGGAGAGGATCCGGCCGGCGACCCCGCGCTCGGCGGCATAATGGACGATCGCGGCCTGCCGCTCGGCGAGCTCGGGCACGTCGCCGCGCATATCGTCGAAGAGAATCGCGAGGTCGTCGAGCTTCAGCGAAGCGAGCTGGGCCAGCTTCGCCGCCAGCGCCTCCTGCCAGCCCCGGCCGCCATGGAGATGCAGCTCGAACGGGGTGAGGCCGATGCCGAAGCGGACATTCTGCGACCTGCAAATGTCCCGGAATTCCGCCAGTTTATCCATCTCCGCCGGGGGATGCGGCTCCTGCCAGCGCCGGCGGAGCCAGGGATCGGCCTTGGGCGCGTAGAGGTAGAAGCTGTAGCCGTGCGGCCTCAGGAAGCGGACCGCGTCCGCCCGCTCCGCCCAGGACCAGGGCCGGCCGAAAAAGCCCTCGATGATGCCGAGTGCCGGAGTCATCGCCCTGTCACCGGTCGAGCTCGTTGATCGCGGCGTGGACCCGCGCCTCGATCTCCGGCCGGGGCAGGCCCGGCTCGATCGGCGCAAGGAAGCGCATGGTGACGATGCCGGCGCGCTTGACGAACCGGCCGCGCGGCCAGAGCCGGCCCGAATCCACGGCGACCGGCACGACCGGCAGCTTCAGCGCCCGGTAGAGCCCGGCAAAGCCCGGTTGCAGCGGCGGCTGCGCGCCCGGCGGCACCCGCGTGCCCTCGGGGAAGATCGCGATCGGCCGGCCTTCGGCTATGGCGGATTCGGCCGCGCGCATCATCCGCCGGAGCGCCGCGGCGCCGCCCTTCCGGTCGACCGGTATGACGCCATAACGTCGCGTCACCCAGCCCCAGAGCGGGATGTCGGCGAGCTCGCGCTTCAGCACCGTGGCCGGCTCGTCGAGCATCAGGATCAGCTCCAGCGTCTCGAACATCGACTGATGCTTTGAGGCGACGAGGCAGGCGCCCCTGGGCGGCGTGCCCTCGACCTTGGTGCGCACGCCCAGCAGCAGGCGGGCGCAGAGCCGGTGATAGCGGGCCCAGCCATGGGCCCACCAGCGGATCGCCCTGGTGCCCAGCAGGCTGATCGGGAAGGAGAGCAGGACCGCAGGCACGGTGCCACCGTAGAAGATGAGCGCGAACAGGAAGGAGCGGAAGGCAGCCATCGTCCCGTTCGCCTAGAGCCCGACCAGGCCGGCGGCCCGCGCCATCAGATATTTGTTATATTCGTTGTAAATCTGGACGAAGCCGGGATTGGTGACGACCGCATCGGTCAGGATGGTGACGTCGCCGCCGACGCGCCGGCCGATCTCATAATAGGCCCGGTGCATGTGCAGGTCGCTGGTGACCAGGCGGATCGAGCGGTAGCGCCGCCGCTGCAGCCAGCGGGCGACCTCCTCGGCATTGGTGCGCGTGTCGACCGAATCCTGGCCAAGCGCGATCTTCGCGGGAAACAGGCTCGGGTCGACGCCGTAGCGCGCCGCATAATCCTGCGGCCGGGCGCCGGTCGGCACGCCGGAGATGAGGACGGCCTGCGCCCGGTCCTGCTCGAGCAGGGCGAAGCCCCGCTCCAGCCGGCCCGGGCTGCCGGTCAGCACGACGATCGCGTCGGTCCGTTCGTCGCCGGCCGCCCTGGGCAGGGTCAAAGCGAAGACCGCAAAGCCGATGCCGTAGAGCGCGAGCAGCAAGGCGACGAGGCGGATCGTCCAGCGGATCACAGCATCTTCCCGAGCGCGCGCAGGATGGTGAGCCGCGCGACCAGCATGGCGAGCAGCACGCCGAACAGAGGCAGGCCGACGAGGATGCCCCAGGCGGGCGCCGGCACGCTCGCCGAGCCGAGCAGCTCCGACCCCAGAGCGGAGACCCGCTCGCCGATGCCGATCAGCACCAGAGCGGCGAGGATGAAGCCGACGAGCCCGCCGAACAGGGCGTCGAGCGCAATCCGGCGCTGGAACAGGCGCGCGACCTGGACGTCGGTCGCGCCCATGAAATGCAGCACCTCGATCGTCGCCCGGTGCAGGTCGAGCGCCGCGCGCGCCGCCAGCACGACCGTCGCCGCGGTCGCGCCGACCATCAGCAGGACGAGCCCGGCCGCCAGCCATTTCAGCGCCCCGATCAGCGAGGCGAGCGGGGCCAGCCACTGGCCGTTATCGTCGACCCGGGCGGCAGGCGCGGCGGCGGTCACCGCGCGGGTGAGCTCGGCGAGCCGGGCATGCCCCTCGGGCGTCAGATCGACGTCGATCAGGGCCGGCACGGGGATGTCCTCGGCGATGCCGCCCTGCCCGAGCCACGGCACGAGCAGCCGGTTGATCTCCTCCTCCGGCACCGGGCGCACCGCGACCACGCCGGGCAGCCGCTGGATAGCGGCGACCGCGGCCCGGGATTGCGCCGCCTTGCGCGCCGGATTGGCCTCGACGATCTGGATGGTGACGCGCCCGCCGATCTGCTCGTCCAGGCGCGCGGCGGCGCTGGCCAGGCCCATGCCGGCGGCGGCGGCGAGGACGGTCAGGAACATCATGATCGCGATCACCCAGGGCATCGGCCCGGCGAGCCGCCCCTCGGGCAGCAGGCCGCGCTCGGCCCGGCCGAACTTGCGCACACCGCCTTTCATCGGGGCGCCCTCATTGCTCCGCCCGCTTGGGCGGGTGGCGGAGCGCGCCGGTCGGGTCGGCGATCTGGCCGCGGTCAAGGCGCAGCATCTCGGCGCGCTGGATCTCGGTCAGCAGATGCAGATCGTGGGTCGCGACGACGATCGTGGTGCCGAGCTTGTTGAGGCTGTCGAACAGAAAGAGCAGCCGCCGGGCCATGTCCGGATCGACGTTGCCGGTCGGCTCGTCGGCGACCAGCAGCTCGGGCCGGCCGATCACCGCCCGGGCGATGGCGACGCGCTGCTGCTCCCCGCCCGAGAGGGTTGCCGGCCGCGCGCTGGCCCGGTCGGCGAGGCCGACCCAGGCGAGCATCTCCCTGACCGGCGTCTCCAGATCCTTGTCGGCGACCCCCGCGACCCTGAGCGGCAGCGCGACATTGTCGAAGGTCGACAAATGCGGGACCAGCCGGAAATCCTGGAAGACGACGCCGATCCGCCGCCGGAATCCGGGCAGCCGGTCGCGCGGCATGGTGACGATGTCCTGGCCGAACAGCCGGATCAGGCCACGGCTGGGCCTGAGCGCGAGATAGAGCAGTTTCAGCAATGACGTCTTGCCGGCGCCGGACGGGCCGGTGAGGAAGTAGAACCCGCCTTCGCGCAGGGTGAAGGCGAGATCGGACAGCGTCTCGGCGCCGGTGCCGTAGCGCAGCCCGACATTCTCGAATTGAACGATCGCTCCGCTCGTGTTCAGCGGTTCGCTCCCTGCCCCCAATGCTCTGCCTGGGGGCAGCAATGGCATGCCGGTGCGGTCCGCTTCAAGCATTACGCCCTTCGACGGACCCTTTCGGGCCGTCACACGCTTGCAACAGGCGACTCGCCCGTGCTTAGAGTCGGCAACCAGTCCCGAGAGCGCGCGTAGCCGATGATCCTCTCCTGCCCGTCCTGCAAGACCCGCTATGTCGTGCCGGACAGCGCGATCGGACCGACCGGGCGCCGCGTGCGCTGCGCCAATTGCCGCTATTCCTGGGTGCAGGACCCGCCCGCGCTCGATCTCGACATGGCCGCCTCGGCCGAGCAGGCCGCCGCCGAACCGCCCGTCCCCGCCCCGCCCGCCGTCGCCCCCCGGCCCGAGCCGCCACCCCCGCCGAGCTGGACCCGGCCGGAGGAGCCGGCGCCCGAGCCCGAGCCGGAGCCGGTCCAGGAGGAGTGGGAGCCCGGCCGCCGGCCGCGCCGCAACCGGGCGAGAATGTGGACGATCATCGCCATCGTCGCGGCTTTGCTGATGGTCGCCGGCGTCGTCGCGCTGCAGGTCTTCGGCCTTCCGGAGGCGGTGCGCCGGGTTTTCCTGCCGGTGCAGAGCGCCAATGCGCTGACCATCAACGGCACGACCGAGCGCACAAGGCTGGCGAGCGGGCAGGACCTGCTCGTCCTGCATGGCGAGATCACCAACACCAGCGACGAGACCCAGCGCGTGCCGCAGATCCGGGCCGAGCTGCGCGACGGGCAGGGCCGCGTCGTCCACAGCTGGTCGATCGCGCCGCCGGTGCGCGACCTCGCGCCGCGCGAGACCCGCCGCTTCGACAGCGCCGAGCGGGACGTGCCCGCGGGCGGCCGCCAGCTCAGCCTGAGCTTCGGCCCGATCTCCTGAGCTTCAGCACGTAAAAGAAGCGGCCGAACTGGAGCGCGGCGGTGGCGAGCATGCCGATGCCGGCGGCGAAGGCGAGGCCGCCCGGGCCCCAGCCGTTCCTGACCAGCAGCAGCCCGGTGCCGCCCGTGATCAGGAAGAAGCCGATGATCCCGTTTATTCCGGCCCAGACCTGCTCGCCGAGCGAACGAAGCGAGGCGCCGAACACATATTGCAGGCCGTCGAAGACGAGGAAGGCGCCCATGATCGAAAGCATCAGGGCGGCGAGGGCAAGCACCTCGGGATCGTCGGAGAAGGGCCAGACGAGGACAGCGGAGGCCGAGACGAGCAGCAGCGAGATGAGCGCCAGCAAGCCGGCGCACAGGGTCGCGGCGAGCATCGCCCGCGGCCAGGCCTGGTCCGGCTCGCCCGCGCCCACCGCATTGCCGACCCGCACGCCCGCCGCCGAGCCGAAGCCCATGGAGAGCGCGAAGGCGATATTGTGGATGGAGAGCATGGCCTGGAAGGCGCCGGCCGCGGCATTGCCGAGCTGGGTGGAAAGCACCATCAGGGTCGAGAAGCCGGCCAGCTCAAGGGTCGCGCCGAGCGCTGGCACGAGGCCGAACCAGGCGAGCGGCCCCGCCCCCTTCAGCGCCCGGAGCAAGGCCGGGCCACTGAAATCGCGCACCCGCCGCGCCGCCGCCCGCGGCAGGAACCAGACGATCAGGATCATCGCCAGCGCCCCGGCCCAGGAGACGGTCGCGGTCGCATAGGCGGCGCCGACCGCGCCGAGGGCGGGCAGCCCCCAATGGCCGCCCACCCAGGCCCAGGCGAGCAGGCCGTTGACCGGAAGCATGAGCAGGTTGACGGTCATCACCCGCTGCGGCCGGCTGATCCCCTCCAGGAAATAAGAGGCCGCGCCGAGCAACAACTGCGCCGGAAAGCCGAGCGCCATCGCCTGGACGACATTGGCGCCGGGCCGCTGCAGCGCCCGCTCGACGCCGAACAGGCCGAGCAGGTCGAAGGCGAAGATGCCGAGCACGGCGGCGCTGACCACGCCGACGATCAGGGCGAGCGCGAGGCCCGAGCGGAAGATGTCGCCGGTCTCGGCATAGCGCTCCCCGCCGTCCGCGCGCGCGGCGAAGACGAGAATGCCGGTGAGCCCGGCAAAGCCCATGACGAGGACGATGAAGGTGACGGTGCGGCTCGCCCCCAGCGCCGCCAGCTCGGCCGTGCCGTAATGGCCGACCACGGCGACGTCGATCATGTGCATGAGCGTCCAGTTGAGGCTGGTCAGCATGATCGGCCAGGCCAGGCGCAAGATGCGCCCGGCCTCGCCACGCCATCCGTCTCTCAGGTTGTCCTCCATCGCGCCCGCCGATAGACGGTCGGGATGCGCATAGGAATACTGACCGGCGGCGGCGACGTGCCCGGGCTCAACGCCTGCATCCGCTCCGTCGTGCTCTCGGCCGACGCGCTCGGCTGGGCGGTGACCGGCTTCCGGCGGGGCTGGGAAGGGGTGATGGCGATCGACCCGGCCGATCCGGACAGCATCGCTGCGAACAGCCTGGAGCTGAACCGGGAAACGGTGCGCGGGATCGACCGGACCGGCGGCACCGTGCTCCACACCTCGCGCCGCGACCCGCGGACGATGGCGGAAGGCGACCGCACCGGCGACGTGCTGAGCGTGCTCGACGCGCTCGGCATCGACGCCATGGTGACACTCGGCGGCGACGGCACCCTGCGCTTCTCCGCCCATCTCTCCGCGCAGGGCGTGCCGGTGGTCTCCGTGCCCAAGACGATGGACAATGACGTGTTCGGCACGGATTATTGCATCGGCTTCTCGACCGCGGTCAGCCGCTCGGTCGAGGCGATCAATGCGCTGAGGACCACGGTCGAGAGCCATGAGCGGATCGGCGTGATCGAATTGTTCGGCCGGCGGAGCGGCGAGACCGCCTTGCTTGCGGGCTTCCTCGCCCAGGTCGACCGGACGGTGATCGCCGAGGTGCCGGCCGATCTCGACGTGCTGCTGCCCCTGCTCGCGGAGGACAAGGCCAGCAATCCGGCCCATTATGCGATGTGCGTGATCTCCGAGGGGGCGAGCATCGCCGGCGAGGCGAATGGCGAGGGCGAGATGTCCAAGCCCGCCAGCCAGCGCGGCGACATCGGCATCGGCCAGCGGCTGGGCAACGAGATCACCGCGCGGCTCGGCGAGGGCGTCGTCATCCAGGAGCTCGCTTACCTGATGCGCTCGGGCGAGCCGGACGCGATGGACCGGATGGTCGGCTTCGCCTTCGGCGGGCTCGCCGTGCAGCTGATCGAGCGGGGTGAGGCGGGGCGAATGGTGACCCTCTCGGACGGCAATTACAGCCACGTCCCGATCGACACTTTGCTCAAGGGCAAGAAGTCGGTCGACGTCAGCGCCCTCTACGACCGCGCCGCCTATCGCGCGCGGCTGATGCGCGTCGAGGGCATGCCGATGTTCCTGTACTGAGGGCTTTCTCCGTCATTGCGAGGAGCGGAGCGACGCGGCAATCTGGACCTTGCCGGGTTGCTTCGCTTGGCTCGCAATGACGGGTCGTGGTAGGCGTTGCGTATCGCTGACAGCGCTGCTAGAGGCCCGCTTCCTACCGGCCGGAGGAACCCCTCCGGCGCAGCACGTGCGGTCGTGGCGGAACTGGTAGACGCGCAGCGTTGAGGTCGCTGTGGCCGAAAGGCCGTGGAAGTTCGAGTCTTCTCGACCGCACCATTCATCCAGACTCAAATCGTCCGGGGGACGATTTGTGCTGGATGAATCCCGAGCGACAGCGAAGGGCCGGGCCCCCTTCCCCATCGCCCGAAAATAGCGCACCACCCGCTTATGGCGGGGGCCCCTCCACAGACCATCCACCGCAGGAAGCTCGGCTTCTGGATGTGCGTCGCCCTCGTCGTCGGCAACATGATCGGCTCCGGCGTCTTCCTGCTGCCGCGGGACCTGGCCCCGCTCGGCTGGAACTCCGTCTACGGCTGGCTGGTGACGATCGCCGGGACGCTGTGCCTCGTGACTGTGCTGACCCGGCTGGCACGTGGCCGCGCCGACAGCTGCGGCCCCTTCTCCTATCCTGCGGCCGCCTTCGGACAAGGGGTCGGCTTCGTCGTCGCCTGGAGCTACTGGATCTCGATCTGGGTCACCAACGCTACCCTCGCCGTTGCCGTGGTCCGCAACCTCGCCTTCCTCGCGCCCGGGCTGGCCGATCCCGCCCTCGGCGCGAGCATCGCCATCGGCGTCGTCTGGCTGTTCACGCTCGTCAACTGCCTGGGGGTGCGCACGGCGGGCTCCGTCCAGGTGCTGACCGTCCTGCTGAAGCTCCTGCCGCTGGGCGGCGCGATCCTGGTCGCTGTCTGGCTGCTCGGCCGGGGCGAGACGGCGCTCGCGCCGCATGGCAGCGTGCCGATCGATCTTGCCGGAATCAACGCCGCCGGTACCTTCACCCTGTTCGCCATGCTCGGCTTCGAAAGCGCGATGGCGGCCGGCGAACGCGTGGAAAATGCGGACCGGACCGTCCCCCGCGCAACGATCTGGGGGACGGCGATCACCGGGCTGATCTACCTGCTCGCCTGCTCGGCCGTCACGCTGATGCTGCCGGCCGCCGCGATCGCGGACTCGCAGGCGCCCTTCGCTCTCTTCTTCGGCGAGCTGGTCAGCCCCCAGGCGGGCGCCTTGGTCGCCCTCTTCGCAGCGATCGCCGCCCTGGGCGCGATCAACGGCTTCGTGCTGCTGCAGGGTGAGCTGCCTTTGTCGCTGGTGCGGTCGCGCCTGCTTCCCGCCTGGCTGGGCGCGGAGAATCGCCGGGAGGCGCCCTACCGGATCCACATCTTCTCGAGCGCGCTCGCCACGATCCTGATCCTGCTCAATTATTCGCGCGGGCTTGCCGACCTGTTCCAGTTCATGGTGCTGGTGACCACGTCGGTCACGATCATCTTCTACGTCGCCGGCGCGCTGGCCGCGCTGCGGCTGGCGGCAAACGGGCAGATCGAGACGTCGGCCACATTCGTCGCCATCGCTTTGGCCGGCCTCGTCTATTCGCTCTGGGCGCTTTACGGCGCAGGGATCGAGGCGAGCCTGTGGAGCATCGGCATGACCCTGGTCGGGTTGCCGCTCTATCTGATCATGCGCCTGGCAAAGCGCCCCAGCCGGGCGCCGGCGGCGAATCCAGCCTCGTCTCCGGAATCAGCCGCCTGAGCTTCTGCGCGAAGCTCCTGAGGCAGACCTCGCTGCTGCCCAGCGGCCCGGGGCGGTAATAAGCCGAATGCATGCCCTGCTGGACGCGGCGGATGAGCGTGGCGTCCTCGGCATTGACCTGGCGGTTGATCCGCCAGTTCAGGTAGCGCGCCGCGCGCATCTCCCGGCGGTCGTCCGGCAGCGCGTAGCTGATCTCGCGGATCATCGTCTCGGTCGGCCCGACCGGCACGAAATGCATGAAATCGACCTGGTCGGGATAAATGTCGAAGGCGACATTCGGCCAGAGCTTGAAATAGAGCCAGCGCCGTCCCGCCCCTGCGGGCAGGAAATGCTGATAGGCGCGCTCCGAGGGATTGGCCGACGGCCGGTCCAGCAGGTCGCCCCACATCCGGTCGACATGGGGACCGGCCTCGATCCCGTAGCCCGTGCCGAACAGGCGGGTCAGGCCGGGATGGGCGACGTTGATGTGCAGCCCGTCCGAATAATTGTCGGCGACATTCTTCCAGTTGACGTCGCGCGGGCGCAGCGTGATCCGGCCGATCGCCTGCAGCTCCTCGAACCGATGCGGCGCCACCTCCGCCTCATAGGGCGCCATCATCTGTGCGACGCTCGGCCCCCCTCCTTCCAGCCGCACGAAGGCGAAACCGCGCCAGAGCTCCAGCTCGACCGGGAGCAGGCCGAGCGCGGTCAAGTCCAGCCCCGGATAATGCTCCTTCATCGGCACCCCGACGAGGCGGCCGTCGCTGGCATAGGTCCAGGCATGATAGGGGCAGGTGAGCCGTTTAGCGCAGCCCGCCTCGCCGTCGACGAGGCGCGAGCCGCGGTGCCGGCAGACATTGGCGAACGCCCGGATCGCCCGGTCGGCGCCGCGGATGACGAGGATGGATTCGCCGTCAATCTCCAGCGTGCGCCAGTCGCCGGCGCCTGGGATGTCGTTGGCATGGCAGACGATCTGCCAGGCGGGGCGGATCAGCCGCTTCATCTCCACGCGATAATAGTCCGGATCGTGATAGACCCAGCCGGGGAGGCTGAGATCCTCCCGGTCGTCGGGCACGGGGCGCAGGCGGGCGACGTCGGACATGGCGAGCTTCCTCTGCCGCCCCTCTAGCAACCGCGCAAAAGTCGCGCCAGACGACTTTCCTCGGCCACGACGGCGCCGGCCGGGACGGCAAGTAAGGCGGCGTTAAGCCGGAACGCGCTTCTGCTTGCCCCCGTGACTCGCCGACTCTATCCAAAGGACCCAAACTTGGTGCCGGAGGCGGTCGTGACGGGTTGGCATTTGTCGTCTGGCAAGGAGCAAGAAGGGAGCGATGATCATTCATCGTGACCGCCGCGGCGACGTCGCCAGGCGGCAAAGGACAGCCCGCCGCTACGCGGTCGGCCGGAGAAGCCGGCTGGCGGCGTCGAGCCCCTTGTCCGGGCTGCCGGGCCCGGCCTTCGGCACTCTCCTACCCAGCCGGCTTCTCCGGCCGATCACGGCCCACTCCGGCACCAAGTTTGGGTCCTAACCCGCCATGGCAACTGCCGCTGAAGACCCGGGACCGAAGCAGCGTTCGCGCTTCAAGCGCTATCTGATCGCGACGCTCAAGGTCTCGCTCTACACCTTCGTGATCGCCGCGGTGGCGCTCGTGATCGCCGTCTCGGTCGCGGTCAGCCAGCTGCCCAGCTTTCCGGAGATGGTCCGGCGCGACGATCTCGGCCAGATGATCCGGGTGCGCGCCGCCAATGGCCAGATCATCCAGACGATGGGGCCGAGCTTCGGCGAGTGGATCCCCTATGAGCGGATCCCGCCGGTCATGCGCGAGGCGATCATCGCGGTCGAGGACCGGCGCTTCCGCAATCATCCGGGCGTCGACCCGATCGGCATGGTCCGCGCCACCTGGCTCAGGATCACCGAGGGGCGCTGGCGGCAGGGCGGCTCCACCATCACCCAGCAGCTCGCCCGCAACATCTTCCTGAACAGCGACCGTACCTTCGCCCGCAAGCTGCGCGAGGGCATCCTGGCGCTGGCGCTCGAATGGCAGTTCAGCAAGGAGCAGATCCTCGAACTCTATCTGAACCGCGTCTATTTCGGCGGCGGCGCCTATGGCATCGATGCCGCTTCGCGCCGCTTCTTCGGCCACAGCGCGACCCAGCTCAGCGTCGCCGAGGCCGCGATCATCGCCGGCTTGGTCAAGGCGCCCTCAAATTACTCGCCGACCGCCGATCTCGCCGCCGCGCGGGACCGCGGCCGCGTCGCGCTCGGGCTGATGGTCGAGAATGGCGCGATCACCCAGGCCCAAGCCGACGGTGCCGACATCGATTCCATCCAGCTCGCCCGCGTCGCCCAGCGGCAGGACAGCAACCGCTACTTCATCGACTGGGTGCTGCCCCAGCTCGACACGCTGATCGACGAGAGCCGGGCGCCGCTCGACGTCTGGACGACGATCGATCCCAACATGCAGCGCGCCGCCAGCGCCTCGATCAACGCCAACACGCCGCGCGGCGCGCAGGGCGCCATGGTCACGCTCGACCGGGACGGGGCCGTGCGGACGATGGTCGGCGGCCGCGACTATGTCGGCTCCAGCTACAACCGGGCGACCCAGGCCAACCGCCAGGCCGGCTCCTCGTTCAAATTGTTCGTCTATCTGACCGCGCTCGAATCGGGGTACCGGCCCGAGAGCAATGTCGCCGACGAGCCGATCACGATCGGCGGCTGGTCGCCGCGCAACAGCAACGGCCGCTTCATGGGCCCGATCCCGATCCGCATCGCCTTCGCCTATTCGGTGAACACGGTGGCGGTGCGCCTCGCCCAGCAGGTCGGGACCAGCGCCGTGGCCGACATGGCCCGCCGCTTCGGCCTGACGACGCGGATCGAGACCAATCCATCGATGGCGCTGGGCTCGAACTCCGTGCGGCTGATCGACATGACCCGGGCCTATGCCTCGGTGGCGCGCGGCGGCGTCGGGGTGACGCCCTACGGCATCCGCCGGGTGACGACGGCGGACGGCACTCTCCTCTACCAGCATCCGACGGACGAGCCGCGCGTGCTCGTCGCGCCCTGGGTGGCGGCGCAGATGACCGAGTTGCTGCAGGGCGTGGTCGAGCACGGCACCGGCCGCGGCGCGGCCCTGGGCCGGCCGACCGCGGGCAAGACCGGCACGACCAGCTCCAACAAGGACGGCTGGTTCATCGGCTTTTCGAGCGGGCTCACCACCGGCGTCTGGATGGGCCGGGACGACAATCGCGCCCTGCCCGGCCTTTCGGGCGGCCAGGCGCCCGCGCGCGCCTTCCACGATCTCATGGTCCGCGCCGTCGCCAACCGGCCGGTCGAGCAGTTCCAGACCGACGCCACCGGCCCCGAATGGGAGGTGGAGGGCGGCGACAATGCGCTGCTGGAAATCGCCCCGCCCAATGACGAGCCCTTTGTCGACGCCGACGGCAATCCGGTCGAGCGCGACGGCCCGCCGCCGCGCGACGAGATCTTCCGCCCGGACGAGGGTCTGCCGCCCGAGGATGAGGGCCTCCGCCCGCCCGATGACGACGAGCGTGATACCCGGCTGACCGAGGGTGCGCTGACCGGCGCCTAACGCGGACCGATGCGGTGGAGGGCGGCGCCCCCGCGCTTTAGCCAGGCGCGGGCCGGCCGCGGATCGGTGCCGAGGATCTCGGCGACCAGGGCATGGAAGTCGGGCCCGTGATTCAGGTGGATGAGATGCGCCACCTCATGCGCGACCGTCGCCCGCCGGACGAATTCCGGCGCGAGGATCAGCCGCCAGCTGTAGCGGATAACGCCCTTGCTTGAGCAGCTGCCCCAGCGCGAGATCGGATCGCCGATGCCGACGCGCTCGAGCCTCGCGCCCGCCTTCGCGGCATAGTCGCGGGTTTCCCGGGTCAGCACGGTCAGCGCCTCGGCCTTCAGCCAGCGCAGGATCCGGCGGTCGAGGCCGTCGAGCGGACCGCCGCAGACGAGCCGGCCGGCCTGCTGGCTGATCTTCCGCGGGCGCTCGGACACCCAGTCGATCACATGGGGCTCGCCATGCACGGGCACGATCTCGCCCGGCGCGAAGAGGCGCGGCGGCGGAATCTCGGCCAGCTGCCGCTCGATCCATTGCCGGTGCTCGCTCGCCCAGGCCAGAGCCCGGCGCTGCGAGACGCGGCGCGGCACGGTGAGCAGGACCGAGCGGGTGCGCGGGTCGACGCTGAGTCGGAGCTTGCGGGCGCGCGGCGACACCTTCAGGCGCACCGGCGTTTCGCCGATGCGCAGCTCGGAAGCGCCGGGCCTAGAAGGGCCTGTCGACGAGATGAAGCTCCAGATCGCCAGCGTCGTCCTCCGATATCGTCCAGCCGCGCACCGACATGCCGGCCTCGTGCACCGTCTCGCGGCTGCCGCTGACCAGATAATGCCAGTCCGGCAGCTTCTTGTCGTCGCCGCGCAGGCGATAGGCGCAGGTCGAGGGCAGCCAGTCGATCTCGCGGAGCTGCTTCAGGTCGAGCCGCACGCAATCGGGCACCAGCGCCTTGCGCATCCTGTAATTGGTGCAGCGGCAGGCCTGGCGGTCGAGCAGCCGGCAGGCGACGTTGGTCGGGAAGAGCTCGCCGGTGACCTCGTCCTCGAGCTTGTGCACGCAGCATTTGCCGCAGCCGTCGCACAGGGCCTCCCATTCCTCGCGGTCGAGGCTCTCGATCGGCAGCTCCCAGAAACGCTCCCTCATCTCACCCAGCGCGCCAGCTCGTTGGCGGTGCCGTCGGGTCCCTGGTCATAGGGAATGATGGCGAGCGGCCGGCCCTCGGGATCATAGAGGACCGCGTTGCGCGTATGGTCCATCAGATAGCTGCCCGGCGTCGCCCCCTCGCGGCGCATGTAGGAGGCGCCATAAGCGCGCGCCATCCGGGCGAGTTCGTCCGGCGTGCCGGTCAGGCCGACGAAGCGCGGGTGGAAATTGGCGACGAACTCGCGCAGCACCGGCGGCGTGTCGCGCGCCGGATCGACGCTGACGAAGATCGGCTGGACCAGGGCCCCCGCTTGGGCATCCCGCTCCTCGAACCGCCTGAGGCCCGCGCCCAGCACCCGCATATCGACCGGGCAGACGTCGGGGCAGAAGGTATAGCCGAAATAGACCAGCTTATATTTGCCCGGCCAGCTGCGCTCGGTGACCCGCCGGCCGTTCTGGTCGGTCAGCGAGAAGGCGCCGCCGAGCCGCGCGCCCTTGAGCGGCGGATCCTGCGGGGCGGCCTGGGCGCAGGCACCAAGCAGCAGGACCAGCAGAAGGGTAAGGACGGCGCTGCGACGCACTGGGACGCTTTCATTCATGACAGGCGCAGCCTTGCTTTGCTAAGGGCCGCGGATCAAGTTCGCATATCATGTAGGGATTATCAGGCGGATGGCCAGAACCAAGACGCTCCTGCTCGCGGCCGCGCTGGCGGCGATCGCCGTGCCGGTGGCGGCGCAGAGCTTTTCCGAGGGCTACACCTTCCTGAAGGCGGTGCGCGAGCGCGACGGCAACACCGCCGAGCGCATCCTCTCCAATCCGAGCTCGACCGCGATCAACCATCGCGACGCCAGCACCGGGGAGAATGCGCTGCACATTCTGGTGCGCGGCCGCGATTCCGGCTGGCTGGCCTACATGCTCGGCCGCGGCGCCCGCGCCGACGTCGGCGACCGCGAGGGCAATACGCCCTTGATCATTGCTGCCCAGCTCGGCTGGCTGGAAGGGGCGGAGATCCTGCTTGGCCGGGGGCGGGCCAATGTAAACCAGAGCAACAATCGCGGTGAGACTCCGCTGATCTTCGCCGTCCACCGCCGCGACATGCCGATGGTGCGCATGCTGCTCCGCAACCGCGCCGATCCGAACCAGACCGACCATGTCGCCGGCAATTCGGCGATCGACTATGCGCGCCAGGACAATCGGGCGACGGGAATCCTGCGGCTGCTGGAAAATCCGCAGGCCGCGACGCCCACCGTCTCCGGCCTGACGCCGCCGACGCCGCGCCCCTAGCTCGGGCTCAATCCAGCCCGGCCAGCCCCGGATCAAGATCGCCGGCGAGCCGGCGCGCGGCGCGGCGGGCGAAGCGCAGGGTCTCCGCCTTGCGGCGGGCGGCGGCGAGCGGGCGGCGGGGCGCCTCGCGGACCATCTCCGCATCGTAGCGGTCGGCGACGATCAGCCCGGCGCAGCCCGCGCCGAAGCCGTCTTCCTCGAACGGCGCCAGCGTGAAGCCGGCCGGCACCGCCCAGTAGAAAAGGTCGCAATAGTCGAGATAGTCGGCCCACTTGCAGTCGGCCATCAGGTCGGCGCGGGAGACCTTGATCTCGACGATGGTCAATTGCCCGCGCGCGTCGATCGCCATCATGTCCGCGCGCCGGCCGTTGGGCAGCGGCACCTCGCAGAGCGCATACATGTCGGCGCGGAAGAACATCCGGGTGACGCCGCGGGCGACGTCTTGCGCGATCAGGGGCGCGTCGGCGAAGCAGTCGGACGACTCGGGCAGGAGGGAGGCCATGCCCGAAAACTAGAATGAAACGGGAACGAACGGAAGTGGGTCAGCGGTAGAAGACGTGATTCCCGACCGTGGCGATGCGGGTCAGCCGCCGCCAGCCCGGATTGATCCGCCGGGCGTGGAAGAACAAGGCGTCGGGCGCGCCGCCCTCGGCGAGCCGATCGGTGGCGATGCGGGCGATGGCGACTGCGGTCTGCCAGTCGCGCGAGCCCTGCGGCGGCTGCGGGATATAGCCGCGGCGGACGAAGGAGAATTGGTAGGGCTGGCGGACGACGCCGCACAGGGTCGGCGCGAACCGGCCCGAGCGGGCGCGGTTGATCACCACCTCGGCGACGGCGAGCTGGCCGGACAAGGGCTCGCCGCGCGATTCCCAATAGACGGCGCGGGCGAGGCATTCGGTCTCGTCGTCCGCGGTGGCGCCGGCCGCATGGATGGCGACGAGCTCGCTGAGCGGCCGGCCGACCACTTCGACCTCCGATGTCGTCGCTGCCGGTGCCGGAGCGGGATCGGCAAGACCCTCGATGCCGAGATTGGCGGCGGTCAGCGCGGTCTGGGCCCGGGCGGGCATGGCGATGCATGCCGCGGCGAGGAAGGCCAGCCCGATCCGGATCCGCATGAAGAAGCCCCCGCTTGCCCCTGGACGGCCGGAGAAGAGCCCGGCGACCGCAGCGAATCAACCGGGGGCGTTCATTTCAGCGGCGAAGCGTTCGCCGTCCGCGACGTCCAGCTCGACGATCCAGAGATCGGGATCGCTGCGGCGGCGCCGCGCGACCAACGCCTGGAATTCCTCCTCCGTCTCCGCCCGGCCCGTCGCCTGCCAGGCATAGCTGCCGTCCGGCTGCAGCAGCCGCTCGAGCAAGGCGGTCCGAGTCCCGCGCTCGGCGAGGACCACCATGACTGCGCCCGCGGTCGCGTCGCCTTTGGCGAGCACCACGCCGAAGCCGCCCTCGGCCTGGGCGCGCCGGAGCAATGAGGAGACGAGAACCTGGCTGGAAAGCCGCGCAGTCACCTCCCGGCGCTCACCGGCTGCGATAGCCGTCGAGGCCCGAGAGCGGGATGTGCGAGCGCATGAAGGTGCCAGTGCCGCGTGCCGCCTCCTCGCCGTCGGGCAGCAGCAGCCGCGCCTCGCCCACGAAGACACGGCGGCGGCCGGAGACCCAGCGTCCCTCCGCGATCACCGGCCCGGCGCGCAGCGGCTGGGTGAAGACGAGGTTGAAGGCCGTGGTCAGCAGGAAGCGGTCGCTGACCATCGAGTTGCAGGCATAGAAAGCCGCATCGTCCATCATCTTGAAGTAGAGCGTGCCGTGGGCGGCGCCGGCGGCATGATAGCTGGCCGGCGCGACCTCGAAGCGGATCCGGGCGACGCCGGCCTCCCTGATCTCGATCTCGGACTCGAACAGGTCGTTGATTGCCGCCGACCGGTAGAGCGATTCGAGCGCGCGGAAGTGCGCGGCCTCGCCCCCGGTGGCCCCTTCAGGCGGCATCCCGCGCTTCCCCGCCCGCGAGCAGGGCGTAGATCGCGTCGCGCGAGCGGGCGCCGCGCAATTTGGCCACGGTCTGGCTGTCGCGGAAGATGCGGCTGACCCGCGCCAGCGCCTTCAGATGGTCCGCCCCCGCATCGGGCGGGGAAAGCAGAAGAAAGACCAGATCCACCGGCATATTGTCGATCGACTGGAAGTCGACCGGCGTCTCCAGCCGGGCGAAGAAGCCGAAGACATTGTCCAGCCCCTCGATCTTGCCGTGCGGGATGGCGGCGCCGCCGCCGAAGCCGGTCGAGCCGATCTTCTCGCGCGCATTGAGGCTGGCGGCGATCGTCTTGGCGGGCAGGCCGGTCAGCCGTCCCGCCGCCGCGGCGAGCTGCTGGAACAGGCCCTTCTTGTTCGCCGCCACCAGATCGGCGTCGATCGCCCTGTCGCTCAATAAATCCGAAAGATCGCTCATCATCACACCGGTTGGGAGGCCGGAGCCTCCGGGGGAAAGGGCAGAAGGGGCAAGGTGGTGCCTTCAGAGGCCGCCGCGTTGGGGCTCGACCCAGCCGATCGTGCCGTCGTGGCGCCGGTACACCATGTTGAAGGCGCCCGTCGCGCTGTTTTTGAACATCAGGGCGTTGGTGTTCCGCAGGTCGAGCAGCATCACCGCGTCGGAGACGCTGGCGGTCGGGATGTCGACCCGCGTCTCCGCGACGACGGGCGGATTGTCGGCCGGCTCCTCGGGCTCGGGCGGCGGCGCGAACACGGTATAGCCCGCATCGAACTCCGCCTCGGCGTGCGCGGTCTGGGCGTGGCGGTCCTTGAGCCGGCGCTTGTAGCGGCGCAGCTGGGTCTCGATCCGGTCGGCGGCCAGCTCGAAGGCGACCGGGGCGAGCGCCCCGCCGGCCGAGCCCTTCAGGACGACGCCCTGCGGGACATAGGCGACGATGTCGCAGGTGAAGCTATGGTCGTAGGGGCCTTTGCCGAAGGTGACCTGGGCGGAGATGGCGCGGGAGAAATATTTGTCGGCGATCTGATGGAGCCGCTCGTCCACCTGTTGCTGCAGCGCCTCGCCGGTATCGATCTGATGACCGGAGACCCGGATGTCCATCATCGTCTCCAATGCTGTACCGGCGCATGTGGGCGCAGCCGCGGCTTTGGTCAACTGGGCAGAGAGTGGCTGGGAAACGAAACCGTCATTGCGAGCGCAGCGAAGCAATCCGGTCAGAGGGCATGGGCTTCGTCGCTGCGCTCCTCGCAATGACGTGGCTTAAAGCCGGTTCCAGATCGGGTCCTTGATCTTCGCCAGGAAGGCCGCGTGGCGGGCCGCTTCCGCCTCGCTCGGCGCATGCGGGCGGGCCGGGCGGATCGCGACGGATACGGGCTCGATCAAGGTCTCCGCCGCCTCGGCGGTGGCGGACTGGTCCTCAATCAGCTCGGCGACCAGGGTGAGCCCGATCTGGCGGCCGCCGGTCAGCTCGACATAGACCTGGGCGAGCAGTTGCGCGTCGAGCAAGGCGCCATGCTTGATCCGCTGCGAGCGGTCGACGCCGAAGCGGGTGCAGAGCGCATCGAGGCTGTGCTTGGCGCCGGGGAATTTCTGGCGGGCGATGGAGAGCGTGTCGACCATGCGCGACATGCAGACGCTCGGCCGGCCGCACTGGCCGAGCTCGGCGTTGATGAACCCGAAATCGAAGGCGGCATTGTGCGCGATCATCGGCGATTCGCCGATGAACATGAGCAGGTCCTCGACGACATCGGCGAAAAGCGGCTTGTCGGAGAGGAAGGTGTCGGAGAGGCCGTGCACTGCCTCCGCCTCGCTCGGCATCGGCCGGCACGGATTGAAATAGGAGTGGAAGTGCCGCCCGGTCTCGCACCGGTTAAACAGCTCGACGCAGCCGATCTCCACCACCCGGTCGCCGTTGAGTGGGCTGAGGCCGGTCGTCTCGGTGTCAAAAACGATTTCCCGCATGCCTTCGCCTATGAATCCCCCTGCCCGTTTAGGCAAGCGAGGATGCGGCGGACCGAGGCGCGGGTTTCCTCGAGGCTGACGTCGGTGGGGATGACGAAGTCGGCGCGGGCGCGCTTCTCCGCGTCCGGGAGCTGGCGGGCCAGGATCTTCTCGAATTTTTCGGGGGTCATGCCGGGCCGGGCGAGCACGCGCTCGCGCTGCACCGCCGACGCTGCGGAGACGACCGCGACCTTGTCGACCTCGTTCACCCCGCCCGCCTCGAACAGCAAGGGAATGTCGAGCAGGATCACGGGCGCGCCGTCATGCGCCGCGATGAATTCCCGCCGTGCCCGCGCCACGGCCGGATGGATGAGCGCTTCAAGCCGCCTGAGCTGCTCCGGTTCGCCCAGCACCCGTTCGGCCAGCGCGCCGCGATTCACCCCCTCGGGCCCGGTCGTGCCGGGGAAATGCGCCTCGATCTCGGCGACCAGCGCCCCGTCCGGCCCCTGCAGGCGATGGACGGCCGCATCGGCATCGAAGACCGGCACGCCCTCCTCGGCGAACATCTTCGCCACGGTAGACTTGCCCATGCCGATCGAGCCGGTGAGGCCGACGAGCAGCGTCATGACGTCAGCCTTTCGCGGAGCTCGGCGGAGTCGGCCGGCTCGGGCGAAACCTTGAAAAAGTGGGTGAATGCTATCGACGCCTGGTGAATCAACATGCTCAGCCCGTCCACGGTTTTCAGGCCTCTGCCCCGTGCGTCCCGCAGCAGTGGCGTTTCGAGCGGATGGTACACCATGTCGAAGACGGTCGCGTCAGCCTTGAGGCGCGAGAGGTCGACATCGAGCGCTGGATAGCCGGCCATACCCAACGGGCTCGCGTTGATCAGCAGATCAACATCGGGGGCTGTGCCGAGCGGCAGAACCTTGCCGTGAAGCCCGAACAGCTCCAACAGCGCAGCCGCCTTTTCGGGCGAGCGGTTGATCAGAATGACGTGGAGCACCTTCTGCATTCGCACTTCGGCCAGCGCCGCCCTCGCCGCACCGCCGGCGCCAATGACGGCGACGCGTTCCGGATCGATTCGCGCTGTATCAAGGGCGAGATTGATGCCCTGCCAGTCCGTATTGGTCCCGGTGAGCATCCCGTCATAGCGAACCACGGTGTTCACGGCGCCGATACGCCGCGTCAGGGCGTTGGTATCGAGCAGCGAGAGTATGTCTTCTTTCAAAGGCATGGTGACGTTGCACCCGCGCCAGTCGGGATCGTCGCGCCGCGCCGCGAGATAATCGGGAAGCTCGTCCGCAGTGACTCGTGTCGTCCGGTAATCCCCCTCGATCCCGAGCTGGTCCAGCCAATATCTGTGGATTGCCGGCGATTTCGAATGGGCGACCGGATCGCCGATCACCTCGGCATAGGGAATTCCCATCACCTTGCCGCCAACCCACGCTCGCGCAGATAGGCGAGCAGGGGGAGAAGCGGCAGGCCGAGCACGGCGAAATGGCTGCCCTCGACCGCCTCGAACAATTGCACGCCGCGGCCCTCGATCCGGTAGCCGCCGACGCAGTGCTTCACTGCCTCATATTCGGCGTCGAGATAGGTTTCGAGAAAGGCCTCGCTCAGGGGCCTGACCCTGAGCTCGACGCTTTCGGTATCGCCCCAGACCCGCTCGCCCGCCTCGGTCACCACCGCGGCGCTGTGCAGCCAGTGGGTGCGACCGCCGAGCATCCGGAGCTGGCCCAGCAATTCCTCGCGGGATCCCGCCTTGGACAGCATCGTGCCGTCGTCCAGCTCGAGCACCTGGTCCGCGCCGATCACCAATGTCTCGGCCTCGGCGGGCACACTCCTCGCCTTGAGCTCGGCCAGCATCTCCGCGACGTTCCAGGGCTCGAAGCCCGCCGCCGCGAGGCCGGCCTTGGCCTCCTCCTCGTCGAGCGGCGCCGATACCGTCTCGAAGGCCAGGCCCGCCGCCGCCAGCATCTCCCGCCGCGCCAGGCTTTGCGAGGCGAGCAGCAATCTCACTGGCCTTCGGCCTGCTCGCTGCGCTCGGCGCAGAGCTTGACGATGGCGAGCGCGGTCTCCTCGATCGAGCGGCGGGTGACGTCGATCACGGGCCAGCCATTGTCGGCGAACATCCGCCGCGCGAAGGCCAGCTCGGCATTGACCGCCTCATTGTCCACATAATCGGTCTCCGGCACCTGATTCAGCGAAAGCAGGCGGTTGCGGCGGATCTGGATCAGTCTCTCGATATTGGTGGTGAGGCCGACGATCATCGGGTGCCTGAGACCGTAGAGTACCGCCGGCGGCGGCGATTCCGGCACGAGCGGCACGTTCGCGACCTTGAAGCCGCGATTGGCGAGATAGATGGAGGTCGGCGTCTTCGAGGTGCGCGAGACGCCGGCGAGGATGATGTCGGCCTCCTCCCAATTCTCCGAGCCGACGCCGTCGTCATGCGCGATGGTGAACTGGATCGCGTCGACGCGGGCGAAATAGGCGGCGTCGAGCGCGTGCTGCCGCCCGGCCCTGCCTTTCGCCGCCTCGCCGCTCACCGCCGAGAGCGCGTCGATCACCGGATCGAGCACCGAAACCGCGTTGATCCCGCGCTGCCGGCATTTGCGCTCGAGCTCGCGGCGGATCTCGCGGTTGACGACCGTGTACAGGACCAGCCCCGGCCGCCGCTCGACATCGTCGAGCACGCGGTCGAGATGGCCCTCGGAGCGGACCATCGGCCAGAGATGATGCAGCGCCTCGACATTGTCGAACTGGGCGAGGCAGGCCTTGGCGACCATGTCCAGCGTCTCGCCGGTGGAATCCGAGAGGAGATGCAGATGGAGCTGTTTCAACGGCGCGCCTTCGGCAGGTTCGGCCACGGGTCTTACGACGCAAAGGCGCGATCACGAAAGAGTCATTCGCTGTGGAAAACCTTGGGGAAATGCCCGGCTTAAGGCTCGGGGCAAAGCCAGGGACGGAATTCGTCCACGCTCCGGGCCGTTTCATCCACAGCGCCGCGAACATGGGAAAAAATCCACCGGTCCGATGTGGAAAACGGGGATGGCCGGGGCGAATCCGCGGGAATGCGCGCCTGCGGGGGAGTCAAGCTGTTGGCAAAATTTGTGCGAGGCAATAAACCCCGTTCGTCCACCGCCTATCAACATCAACAGACTCTCTTATAAATATATATTTAAGGATAAGAGAGCGGAGCCCTCCGACTTGACGCTCGCGCCTCACAAGCCCTTGCTCCACGTGCTAAGCGGTGGAAAAAGCGATATTATTCCGATCTGGCTGATGCGTCAGGCCGGACGCTACCTGCCCGAATATCGGGCGCTGAGGGCGGCGAAGGGCGGCTTTCTCGAGCTCGTCAACGATCACGAGGCCGCGGCGGAGGTCACGCTCCAGCCGATCGCCCGTTTCGGCTTCGACGGGGCGATCCTGTTCTCGGACATATTGATCGTGCCTTATGCCCTCGGCCAGGATCTGCGCTTCGAGGCAGGCGAGGGTCCGCGTCTGTCGCCGCCTTTGACCGACGCTGTGCTGAGCGGGCTGACGGCTGTGCCGGCCCGTCTCGAGCCCGTCTACCGGACTGTGGAGAAAGTGAAGGCCGCGCTCCCGGCGGAAACCACCTTCCTCGGCTTTGCGGGCAGCCCCTGGACGGTCGCGACCTATATGGTGGCGGGCCAGGGCAGTCGCGACCAGGCGGAGGCGCGGCAGGCCGCATATGCCGATCCGGGCGCCTTCGCCGAGATCATCGGCGCGATCGAGGCGATGACCGTCGACTATCTCTCCGGCCAGATCGAGGCCGGGGTCGAGGCCGTGCAATTGTTCGACAGCTGGTCCGGCAGCCTCGCCCCCGCGCAGTTCGAATCATGGGTGATCGCGCCCACCGCGCGGATCGTCGCGGCGCTGAAGGCGCGGCATCCCCACATCCCGGTGATCGGCTTTCCCAAGGGCGCCGGCGCGAAGCTCGCCGCTTATGCGCGCGAAACCGGGGTCGACGCGATCGGGCTCGACGAGACGGTCGATCCCGCCTGGGCCGATTCTGTGCTGCCCGCCGACCTGCCCGTGCAGGGCAATCTCGATCCGCTCGCCTTGCTGGCCGGCGGGGAGGCGCTTGAAAAGGCGGTGGCGCGCATCCTATCTAGCCTCGCGGGGAGGCCGCATATCTTCAACCTGGGTCACGGCATCATCAAGGAAACCCCGATCGCCCATGTCGAGCGGCTCCTTGAGCTGGTGCGGCGGTCGCCGTCCGGGCGAGCGGCGTGATCGACAGCTTCGAAACGGTTCTGATCTTGCTCTATCCCTGGCTCAAGGCCGGCCACATCATCTTCGTGATCTTCTGGGTCGCGGGGCTGTTCATGCTCCCGCGCTTCTACGTCTATCACCAGGAGAGCGCGCCGGGCTCGGACGAGGAGCGACGGTGGATCGAGCGCGAGAAGAAGCTGCGCAAGATCATCATCACCCCCGCGATGATCCTGGTCTGGCTCTTCGGCCTGCTGCTCGCCCACACGATCGGCGCCTGGACCCAGCCCTGGTTCCTCGCCAAGTTCGCCATCGTCGTCCTGCTCTCCGGCTATCACGGCTGGATGGTCGACTATGGCAAGAAGCTGGAGCGGGGCATCCGCCCGGTCTCCGGCAAGGCGCTCAGGATCATGAACGAGGTCCCCGGCCTCGCCGTGGTGCTGATCGTCGTCCTGGTGATCGTCCGGCCCTTCTGACCGGCCTGTCGCCGCGTCGTCCCGGCGAAAGCCGGAGCGGCCCTCCATTCGCTCGGCTTGACTTGCCCAGGGGCGGAGCATAACGGCCAGAACAGTCGTTAGCCTGCCGTCCGCGCGGGTGTTCAAGCCGCCACATTCTCCCGAATCTCCGAGCTCCCACGCCCGGAATCCGTATTTTCAAGAGTTACCCGACATGCATTTGAACGACCTCAAGCAGAAGACCCCCGCCGAGCTGGTCGCCATGGCCGAGGAGCTGGGCGTCGAGGGCGCATCGACGCTGCGCAAGCAGGAGCTGATGTTCTCGATCCTCAAGGTCCGCGCCGACAGCGGCAACGAGATCATGGGGCAGGGCACGATCGAGGTGCTGCAGGACGGCTTCGGCTTCCTGCGCTCCGCCGATTCCAACTATCTGGCCGGCCCCGACGACATCTACGTCTCTCCCAACCAGGTCCGCAAGTTCGGCCTCCGCACCGGCGACACGGTCGAGGGCGAGATTCGCGGCCCCAAGGAGGGCGAGCGCTATTTCAGCCTCGTCCGCGTCACCCAGGTCAATTATGACGATCCCGACGCCGTCCGCCACCGCGTCAATTTCGACAATCTCACCCCGCTCTATCCCGACGAGAAGCTGACCCTCGACAGCGCCGATCCGACGATCAAGGACCGCTCGGCGCGGGTGATCGACATCATCTCTCCGCAGGGCAAGGGCCAGCGCGCCCTGATCGTGGCGCCGCCGCGTACCGGCAAGACCGTGCTGCTGCAGAACATCGCCCGGGCGATCACCGACAATCATCCCGAGGTCTTCCTGATCGTGCTGCTGATCGACGAGCGGCCCGAGGAGGTCACCGACATGCAGCGCTCGGTGAAGGGCGAGGTCATCTCCTCGACCTTCGACGAGCCGGCCAGCCGTCACGTCCAGGTCGCCGAGATGGTGATCGAGAAAGCCAAGCGTCTCGTCGAGCACAAGAAGGACGTCGTCATCCTGCTCGATTCCATCACCCGCCTCGGCCGCGCCTACAACACGGTGGTGCCGAGCTCGGGCAAGGTGCTGACCGGCGGCGTCGACGCCAATGCGCTGCAGCGACCGAAGCGCTTCTTCGGCGCCGCCCGCAACATCGAGGAAGGCGGCTCGCTCTCGATCATCGCCACCGCGCTCATCGACACCGGCTCCAAGATGGACGAGGTGATCTTCGAGGAGTTCAAGGGCACCGGCAATTCCGAGATCGTGCTCGACCGCAAGGTCAGCGACAAGCGCATCTTCCCGGCGCTCGACGTCGGCAAGTCCGGCACCCGCAAGGAGGAATTGCTCGTCGAGCAGGGCACGCTCTCGAAGATGTGGGTCCTCCGCCGCATCCTCATGCAGATGGGCACGGTCGACGCCATGCAGTTCCTGCTCGACAAGATGAAGGATTCGAAGACCAACGAGGACTTCTTCGCCTCGATGAACCAGTAAGCCCATCGAGGGTTGGGGAGGCACATGCTCGAGCTCTGGAACGCGATCGTCCACGACTTCAGCAACCTGAGCGATCCGGCGGCTTTGGCGGCCTTCGGCCAGGTGCTGATGATCGACGTCATGCTCGCCGGCGACAATGCGATCGTCGTCGGCGCGCTGGCCGCGGGCCTGCCCGCCGACCAGCGCAAGAAGGTCATCATGATCGGCATCCTCGCCGCTCTGGTGCTCCGCATCATCTTCGCCTTGATGGTGACCCAGCTGATGCAGATCGTCGGCCTGATCCTCGCCGGCGGCATCCTGCTGCTCTGGGTGGCCTGGAAGATGTACCGCGAGATCAGGCATGTGCCCGACGATCCCGCGACCGAGGGGAACGAGGCTTCGGGCCTGCGCCCGGCCAAGAGCTTCGCCGGCGCCGCCTGGGCGGTGGCGGTCGCGGACGTCTCGATGAGCCTCGACAATGTGCTGGCCGTCGCCGGCGCCGCGCGCGAGCATCCCGGCATCCTGATGATCGGGCTGCTGCTCTCGGTCGCCCTGATGGGCCTCGCCGCGAACCTCATCGCCAAATATATCGATCGCTATCGCTGGATCGCCTGGATCGGCCTGCTCGTCATCCTCTGGGTGGCCGGCAAGATGATCTACGAGGGCTTCGTCGACCACAATGTCGGCCTGCTGCAATATATCTGGCCGGACGCGGCAGCCCGCCTCGCCCACTAGACGGCGCGCTTCAGGACTGTCTTGAAACTGCAATGGGCCCGGGCTTAGTCTGGCGCCCATGGGGACACAGAACGCACGCGCCGCCCAGGATTGCGCTCAATGCGCCTTCTGGGCGCGCTTCCTGATCTGGGCAACGCGCAAGGCGCGCTGAGGGGTTGAGCGCCCTCTAGCCCACATGCTCGGCAAAGAAGGCCTCGGTGCGGCTGTCGGCCAGCTGCGCCGCGGCCTCGCTCCGCCGGTCGCCCGCTTCCGTGGCAAAGCCGTGATCCTCGCCCGGATAATCGTAGAGCGTCACCCGCGGATGATCGTCCAGGCCTTCATGAATCAGCGCCTGCTTGTCGGGCGTCACGAAGTGGTCGGCGCCGGCGATATGGAGCATGAGCGGCCGGGCAATGGCGTGTTTCTCGCCGAGCAATGCCTCGAGCATCACCCCATAATAGCCGACCGACGCGTCGACGTCGGTGCGCGCGGCGGTCATGAAGGCGAGCCGGCCGCCGAGGCAATAGCCGACCGCGCCGACCCTCGCCCCCTCGGGAAGGCGAGACCGTGCCGCGCGGATGCAGGCCTCGATGTCGGCGATCGCCCTGTCCTGGTCGAGCTTCTGCATCAGGGCGAGCGCCTCCTGGAACTGCTCGGGCACGTCGGGGTCGAGCTCGACCCCTTGCTGGATTCGCCAGAACAGATCGGGCGCGAGGCCGAGATAGCCCAGGCTTGCCCAATGGTCGCATTTGGCGCGGATGCCGGGATTCACCCCGAAAATCTCCTGGATGACGACGATCGCGCCCCTGGGCGTGCCCTCCGGCTCGGCGAGCCAGGCATTGAAGCTGCCGTCATGGTCGAGGGTCTCGATCGAAATCAGGGGCATGACGCGTCCTCCACTTGCGAGTCGCGCCCCTATAGACCTAGAGCCACGCCAGCCAACAGGCATGAGGAGAGGCTCATGAAAGTATCGGTCGACGTCGATTGCACGCCCGAGGAGGCCCGCCGCTTCCTTGGCCTGCCCGATCTCAGCCCCGTCCACGAGGCCTATGTCGAGAAGATGAAGGCGGCGGTCACCGACGGCGCCGCCCCGGAGATGTTCGGCGAGATGATGAAGGCCTGGGGGCCGATGAACGAGGCGGGCATGAACATGTGGAAGCAGATGCTCGACCAGATGGGGAAGGCGCCGCGCTGAGGGACACGATCTTCGCTCTGTCCTCGGGCGCGCCGCCGGCCGGGGTCGCAATCGTCCGGATCAGCGGGCCGCGGGCCGGCGCCGCGCTCGCCGCCCTGGCCCGCCGTCTGCCCGAGCCGCGGGTCGCGACCTTCCGCAAGCTCCGTGTTGACGGTCAACTGCTTGATAATTCAGTTATTCTCTGGCTGCCGGGGCCGAAGAGCGCGACCGGCGAGGATGTCGCCGAGCTGCATCTCCATGGCGGCCGCGCATTGATCGCGCGGGCGCTCGGCGCGCTCGGGGCGATGGAGGGGCTAAGGGCGGCCCTGCCCGGCGAGTTCACCCGGCGCGCCTTCGAGAATGGCGCGCTCGACCTGGCCGAGGCCGAGGGGCTGGGCGACCTGCTCATGGCGGAGACCGAGGGCCAGCGCCGGGCCGCGCTCGCCCTGATGGGCGGACGGCTGAGCCGGCAGGTCGCGGCGTGGCAGGAGCAATTGCTGGCCTTGTCCGCCCAGATCGAGGCGGCGCTTGATTTCTCCGACGAGGGCGACGTCGCGCCCTTGCCGGCCGATTTCGAGCCGCGGCTGGCGGCGTTGCGGGAGGAGATGGCGGAGGCAGTGGCGCGTCCGGGCGCCGAGCGGCTCAAGGACGGTGTCCGGGTTGTCATCGCGGGGCCGCCGAATGCTGGAAAGTCCAGTCTTCTCAATGCGTTGGTGGGTCGCGAAGCGGCGATCGTGACGGATCTTCCGGGAACGACGCGCGATCTGGTGGAGGCGCCCGTCGCGATTGGCGGCACGCCGTTCCTGCTGACCGATACGGCCGGACTGCGCGAGACCGCGGATGTGGTTGAGACGATCGGCGTCGACCGCGCCCGCGCCTCGCTCGCCGGGGCGGACATCATCATCTGGCTCGGGCCGCCGGACGAGGCGCCGGCGGGGGCGATCCGGCTCCACGCCAGGGCGGACCTGGCGCCGGCGCCGGCCGACGCGGAGCTCGCCACCTCGGTCGTCACCGGCGAGGGTCTCGGCGAATTGGTCGCACTGCTCCAGGCGCGTGCCGCTGATCTCTTGCCGGTCCCGGGCGAGATTGCGCTCAATGCGCGTCATCGGAAAGCGATCGCCGAGGCGGCCGCGGCCCTGGCCGATGCAACCTCGCCCGACCTGATCATCGCCGCGGAGGCGCTGCGCACCGCCCGGGCCGCGCTGGACCGGGTCACGGGCAAAGCGGGGGTCGAGGACATGCTTGACGCCCTGTTCGGCCGCTTCTGCATCGGGAAGTGAGTGTTCCACGTGGAACAAATGCTGTAGGGCGCGGCCCCGTGAGCGAGACGTATGACATCATCGTGGTCGGCGGCGGCCATGCCGGCACCGAGGCGGCGACCGCGGCGGCGCGCATGGGCGCGGCGGTGGCGCTGGTCAGCTTCAGCCGCGACCAGATCGGGGCGATGTCCTGCAACCCGGCCATGGGCGGGCTCGGCAAGGGTCATCTGATCCGCGAGGTCGACGCCTTCGACGGCCTGATCGCGCGCGCCTCCGACCATGCCGCGATCCACTATCGCATGCTCAACGCCAGCAAGGGCGCCGCCGTGCGTGGCCCCCGCATCCAGGCGGACCGCAAGCGCTACAAGGCGGCGATCCACGCCCTGGTCGATGCCCAGGCGGGGCTTGAGATCGTCGAGGGAGAGGCCAGCGCGCTGCGCCTCGAGGGCCGCCGCGTCACCGGGCTGGCGCTGGCGGACGGGCGCTCGCTCTCGGCCAGGGCAGTGATCCTCGCCACCGGCACCTTCCTCGGCGGCAAGCTGCATTTCGGCATGACCAGCTGCGCCGGCGGCCGCGTCGGCGAGCGCGCGGCGACCGCCCTCGCCCATCAGCTCTATGCGCTGGAATTGCCGCTCGCCCGTCTGAAGACCGGAACGCCGCCGCGGCTCGACGGCCGCACGATCGACTGGGCGGCGCTGGAGCGGCAGGAGTCGGACAACGAGGGTTGGACGATGTCGCCGATGAGCGAGGGCCGGGTCGCGCCCCAGCTCTTCTGTGCGATCACCCGCACCAATGCCCGCACGCACGACCTTATCCGCGCCAGCCTCGACCGCTCGCCCCTCTTCGCCGGCGAGATCAGCGGCGTCGGCCCCCGCTACTGCCCCTCGATCGAGGACAAGGTCCACCGCTTCGGCGACCGCGACGGCCACCAGATCTTCCTTGAGCCTGAGGGGCTTGACGATCCCGCCGTCTATCCGAACGGCATTTCCACATCTTTGCCCGAGGACGTGCAGCTCGCCATGGTCCGCTCGATGGCGGGCCTGGAGCGGGCCGAGATCCTTCAGCCGGGCTATGCGGTCGAATATGACCATGTCGACCCGCGCATCCTCGAGCCGACGCTCGGCGTCCGCGACGTGGACGGCCTCTATCTTGCCGGCCAGATCAACGGCACCACCGGCTATGAGGAGGCGGCGGCGCAGGGCCTGGTCGCCGGGTTGAACGCTGCCGCCTTGGCCGAGGGCAAGGCGCCGATCCTGTTCGACCGCGCCGAATCCTATATCGGCGTGATGATCGACGACCTCGTCCTGCAGGGCGTGACCGAGCCCTATCGCATGCTGACCGCCCGCGCCGAATACCGGCTGCGGCTGCGCGCGGACAATGCGGCGGCGCGGCTCACGCCCCATGCCATCGCCGCCGGCTGCGTCTCGCCGGAGCGGCAGCGCCGTTTCGAGGCGCTGCGTGCGGAGCGGGCGCGGGTGGAGGCCATTTTCTCCCGCCAGGTCGAAGGCCGGACGCTCGCGGCGCGGCTCCTTCATCCCGAAACGGACGCGGCCCTGCTGATCTCCCTCGCCCCTGGGCTCGCCGCGCTTCGCCCCGACATCCTCGAGGAGGCGATCCAGGACCATCGCTACGCCCCCTATGTCACCCGGCAGGAGGAGGAGATTGCCCGCCTGCGCTCTGACGAGGCGGTGCGCCTGCCCCGCGCGCTCGATTATGCCGGCATCCCCGGTCTTTCGAACGAAATGATCGAACGGCTGTCCGCGGCCCGGCCCGCCACGCTGGGGGCCGCTTCCCGCATCCGGGGCGTCACGCCGGCGGCGCTGGCGGCAATCCTCATCCACGCCCGGCGCAGGGCCGCCTGATGGACGAGACGGCGGCGCGGGCCTGGGTCGAGCGAGAGTGCGATGTTCCACGTGAAACAATGGCCAAGCTCGACGCCTTCGCCGATCTGTTACGCGCGGAGAACGAGCAGCAAAACCTCGTTTCACGTGGAACATTGGGCCAAATCTGGCTGCGGCACATTGCGGATTCGGCGCAATTGCTTCGTTTCGCCCCTGCCGGTGCGTCCTGGATTGATCTTGGCACGGGCGCCGGCTTCCCCGGCCTCGTCGCCGCCGCGCTCCATGACGGGCCCGTCACTCTGGTCGAGGAGCGGCGCCTGCGCGTCGACTTCCTGCGCCGTGCGGCCGGGCTCATGGGCCTTGAGGTGGAGATCCTGCACGCCAGGGCAGAGCGACTCCCGCCGCGCCCCTTCAAGGTGATCAGCGCCCGCGCCTTCGCCCCCCTGGAAAAGCTCCTCAGCTTGGGCACAGCTTTCTCCACACAAAAGAGCCTGTGGCTGCTTCCAAAGGGACGAAATGCGTCCGCGGAACTGGCGGCGCTCGCTCCTTCGTGGCAGGGTGACTTCCGGCTCGAACCGAGCGTGACCGACGCCGCGGCGCAGATCATCGTCGCCGCAGGCGTCCGCCACGCGCCGGTCCGCCTTGTAGGAAAGGACAAGCGTCGATGATCCGCATCGCGGTCGCCAACCAGAAAGGCGGGGTCGGCAAGACCACCACGGCGATCAACCTCGCCACGGCGCTCGCTGCCAGCGGCCTGCGCATCCTGCTGATCGACCTAGATCCGCAGGGCAATGCCTCGACCGGGCTGGGCATTACGCATGCGCAACGTTCGCTTTCCTCCTACGAATTGCTGACCGGTCAGTCGACCCTGGAGGACGCCGTGGTCGCCAGCCCGGTGCCCCGGCTCGACATCATCCCCGCGACCGTCGATCTGTCCGGCGCCGAGATCGAACTCATTGAATTTGAAGGAAGAACCCATCGCCTCGACAAGGCGCTGGAGGGCACGGCCGACGTCAAATGGGATGTCTGCCTGATCGATTGCCCGCCCTCGCTCGGCCTGCTCACGGTCAACGCCCTGATCGCCGCCAATGCGATCCTGGTGCCGCTGCAGACCGAGTTCTTCGCGCTGGAGGGGCTCAGCCAGCTGCTGCAGACGGTCGAGCGGATCCGCGCCCGCTTCAATCCCGAACTCTCGATCATCGGCGTCGCGCTCACCATGTTCGACCGGCGCAACAATCTCTCCTCGCAGGTCGCCGACGACGTCCGCGCCTGCCTCGGCAAGATCGTGTTCGACACGGTGATCCCGCGCAACGTGCGGCTCTCGGAGGCGCCGAGCCACGGCATCCCGGCCCTGATCTACGACCATCGCTGCCCGGGCTCCGAAGCCTATATTGCCCTCGCGCGCGAGCTGATCGGCCGCCTGCCCCGGCAGGCGAAGGCGGCGGCATGAGCGAGCCCTTTCCCAGGAAGCGCCCCGCCGGGCTCGGCCGCGGCCTCTCCTCCCTCCTCGGCGAGGTCCAGCAGGAAGCGGCGGTTCGCCCCGGCACCGGTGGCACGGCCTCGGGCGCCGTCCAGCTCATCCCCGTCGCCGGCATCGAGCCGCATCCGGGCCAGCCGCGCCGCATCTTCCAGGAGGAGGCGCTGGCCGAGCTCGCGGAATCGATCCAGACGCGCGGCGTGATCCAGCCGATCATCGTCCGCCCGCACGGCCATCGTTTCCAGATCGTCGCCGGCGAGCGGCGCTGGCGCGCGGCGCAAAGGGCGCGGCTGCACGAAATCCCGGCGATCGTCCGCGAGTTCAGCGACGACGAGACGCTCGAGGTCGCGCTGATCGAGAATATCCAGCGCCAGGACCTCAACGCGATCGAGGAGGCGCAGGCCTATCGGCGGCTCGTCGACGAATATGGCCATACCCAGGAGGAGCTCGGCAAGCTCGTCCACAAATCCCGCTCGCACGTCGCCAACCTGTTGAGATTGCTTGATTTGCCGGGGAAGGTGCAGGTCCTGGTGGGGACCGGCCAGCTCAGCATGGGCCACGCCCGGGCGCTGATCACCGCCAAGGATCCGGAAGGGCTGGCCGAGGAGGTCGTCCGCCGCGGCCTCTCCGTCCGCGAGACCGAGAAACTGGCCGCGGCCGGCAAGACCGCCCGCCAGCGCCGCCTGCCGATCGAATATAAGGGCGCCGGCGCCGACATCGCCGCGCTGGAGCGCCAGCTGGGCGACCTTCTGGGCCTCAAGGTCTCGATCAGGCACAGCCCCAAAGGCGGGCAGGTGACGCTGGCCTATTCGAGCCTCGACCAGCTCGACATGATCTGCCAGCGGCTGTCAGGCGAGAAGTTCTAGTTCGGGCGCCGGAGGGTGAGGCTGCTTCTGTCCTCCGTGCGCTTATCTGAGCCGACCCGCCTGCCGGCAGATCGCGAACAATTCCTCGTCGGCTGCCAGCGGGCCGATCCCGCCCGCGGCCTTCACCTGCCGCTCCGCCTCGAGCAGCCGGGCCATGGCCTTGGCGAGCAAGGGCGCGCGCCAGCGGGCAAGCTGCCGGGCGACCTCGTCTTTCTCTTTCCAGAACAATAACTTGCCGGATGACGCCATGACTGCAGCGGGCGTGCTGCCCTGCTCGACTTCGGCGCGCAGCCGCGCGAGCAGGGCGATGCGGCGGAGCATGGCCCGGAGCAGGGTTATGCCCTCCTGCCCCTCGGCATGGAGCCGGGCCAGCTCGGCCTCCAGCCCGGCCGGATCGCCGCCCACGGCGCTGTCGACGAGGCGGGAAAGGTCGCCCTCGTCGCTGTCGGCGCCGAGCGCGTCGATCACGTCATGGTCGATCGCCTTGGGCGCTTCGGGCGCGGCACCGACATAGAGCGCGAATTTCGCCAGCTCCTGCGCGATCAGCGCGCGGTTGCCGCCGCAGCTCTCGGCGATCCGCCGGGCGACGTCGGGCCGCAGGGTCAGCCCCTCGGCCCGGCCCAGCTCCGCGGCCAGGCGGTCCGCGTCGCGCGCGTCGGGCAGGTAGGAGGCGAAGGCGACTGCTTCCGGCGCGGCAAGGGCGAGCTTCAGCAGCTTCGAGGCGGGCTTGAGGCCGCCCGCCAGCAGGATCACGGGATTGCCCGCCACCGGCGCCTCCAGCAGCGCCTCCACCGCGGGCAGCGTCTCGTCCCCCGCCGGCTCGACCTGGATCCAGCGCGCGCCGCCGAACATGGAGATGCTGGCCGCCTCGTCGGCGAGCCTTGCCGGATCGGCCCTGAGGTCGGCGCCGGTCAGGTCGATCCGCTCGGCATCGGGCCCCAAGGCCGCGCCAAGCAGTTTGGCGAGGGCGCGGCTGCCCGAATCGTCGGGGCCGTGGAGCAGGAAGAAGCGGGTGGCGGCCGGCGCCTTCAGCGCTTTCTCGATCTGCGCCCGGTTCGCCTTCACGTCCCTCGACTCTAGCGGGTGGCGGGGCGGCGGCCGCCGCGCTGGGCGTAGAGGGCGAGGCGCGAGACGATCTGGTCGGCGACCTCGGTCGAGAGGCGTTCGAGCGCGGTCTGCTCGGCCGCCACCGTCGCATATTCGCTGGAGACGACGTCGATGCCCGCGTCCGAGCCCGCGGTCGCATCGAGCACCACCGTGCCGCGCTGGGTGTCGACCAGCCGGTAGCGGGCGCGCAGGGTCCGCCGCTCGCGGGTCACGGCATTGTCCGAGCGGATGCCGAAGCCGGTAATGTCGTCGCTGAGCTCGACCTCGAGCCGGTAGCGGATCTCGCCGCCATTGTTGCCGAGCCGGTCCTGCAGCGCGGTTCGCACCAGCCAGCCATTCTGGCCCGGAATCGGCGCAACCTGGACGCCGCGCAGGGTCCGCACCACCGGTCCCGCCTCGCCGCCGGCATAAAGCGGCCTGAGGCCACAGCCCGGCAGCGCCAGCGCCGCGAGGGCGAGCAAGGCCGCACGCGCCCTCATGCGACCACGTTGACCAGCCGGTCGGGCACGACGATCACCTTACGCGGCGCGGCTCCGGCGAGGATGCGCTGCACCGCTGTATTCGCGACGGCCAGCTTCTCCAGATCCTCCCTCGCCGCGCCCTTGGCCGTGCGGACCGTGTCGCGCAGCTTGCCGTTGACCTGGATGGCGATCGTGACTTCGTCCTCGACCAGCAAGGCCGGGTCGGCCTCGGGCCAGGCGGCGTCGGCGACGAGCCCCGGATTGCCGGCCGCGGCCCAGGCCTCCTCCGCGACATGCGGCACCATCGGCGCGACCAGGCGCATCATCACCGCCACCGCCTCGGTGCGCGAGGCGGACGGCGGCGCCTTCTCGATCGCATTGGCCAGCTCGTAGATGTTTGCCACCGCCTTGTTGAACGCCAGCGCCTCGATATTGGCTCCGACCGCGGCGATCGTCTGGTGCAGCTTGCGCTCGAGCGCGATGTCCGTCCCCTCCCCGGCCTCGCTCGCCGCGGAGAGCCGCCACAGCCGGTTGACGAACTTCCAGGCGCCCTCGATCCCCGCCTCGCTCCACTCGAGATCGCGCTCGGGCGGGCTGTCGGAGAGCATGAACCAGCGCACCGCGTCCGCGCCATACTGGTCGACGATCGGCTCCGGATCGACGGTGTTGCGCTTGGACTTGGACATCTTCTCGACGCGGCCCGCCTTCACGCTCTCCCCGGCCGCCTTCGCCGCCTCGGCTTCCTCGGGCAGCAGCCAGTTGCCGGCCTCGTCCTGATAGGTGCGGTGGGTGACCATGCCCTGGGTGAACAGGCCGCTGAACGGCTCCTCCAGGTCGAGCATGCCGATATGCTTGAGCGCCCGCGTCCAGAAGCGGGCGTAAAGCAGATGCAGGATTGCATGCTCGACGCCGCCGATATACTGGTTCACCGGCAGCCAGCGCTTGGCCACCTCCGGATCGAACGGCCGGTTCCCCGGCTGGCTCGCGAACCTGATGAAATACCAGGAGGAATCGACGAACGTGTCGAGCGTGTCGGTCTCGCGCCGCCCCGCGCCGCCACAGCTCGGGCAGGCGACATGCTTCCAGGTCGGGTGCCGCTCCAGCGGATTGCCGGGCGTCTCGAAATCCACGTCCTCGGGCAGGATGACGGGCAGCTGGTCCTTCGGCACCGGCACCGCGCCGCAGGCGGCGCAATGCACGATCGGGATTGGCGTCCCCCAGTAACGCTGGCGCGAGACGCCCCAGTCCCTCAGCCGCCAGGCGGTGGTGCCCTCGCCCCAGCCCCCGGCCTCGGCGCGGGCGATCACCTCGGCGATCGCCGCCTCGACGCTCATCCCGTCGAGGAAGCGGCTGTTCACGATCACGCCGTCGCGCAGATCCGCCTCGTCGCCGATCGGCAGGTCGGCCTCTTCGGCCGTCGGGGCGACGACCCGGCGGACGGGAAGTCCGTATTTGCGGGCGAAATCGAGGTCGCGCTGGTCGTGCGCCGCCGAGCCGAAGATCGCGCCGGTGCCATAGTCCATCAGCACGAAATTGGCGATGAACACCGGCAGCTGCCAGTCGGGGTCGAACGGATGGACCACCTTGAGCCCGGTGTCGAAGCCGAGCTTCTCCGCGGTCTCGAGCTCGGCGGCGGTGGTGCCGCCCTGCTTGCAGAGCGCAATGAAGGCGGCGACCTCGGGCTGTTCCGCGGCAAGCGCCTGCGCGATCGGATGATCCGGCGAGAGGGCGGCGGAATTCGCCCCGAAGATCGTGTCGGGCCGGGTGGTGAAGACCTCGATCTCCTCCATCCCGGGCCTCGGCCCGGCGATCCGGAAGCGGAAGCGCATGCCGCGGCTCTTGCCGATCCAGTTCTCCTGCATCAGCCGGACCTTGTCCGGCCACTGGTCGAGCCCGTCGAGGCCGTCGAGCAGTTCCTCGGCGAAATCGGTGATCTTCAGGAACCACTGGGCGAGCTTCCGCCGCTCGACGAGGGCGCCCGAGCGCCAGCCGCGGCCGTCGATCACCTGCTCGTTGGCGAGCACGGTCATGTCGACCGGGTCCCAATTGACCTCGCTCTCCTTGCGGTAGACCAGCCCCGCCTCGAACAGGTCGACGAAAAGGGCCTGTTCGTGCCCGTAATAATCGGGTTCGCAGGTGGCGAGCTCGCGGCTCCAGTCGAGCGCGAAGCCGAGCCGCTTCAGCTGCGCCTTCATCGTCGCGATATTGGCCCTGGTCCATTCGCCCGGATGGACCTTGCGCTCCATCGCCGCATTCTCGGCCGGCATGCCGAAGGCGTCCCAGCCCATCGGGTGGAGCACCTCATGGCCGTTCATCCGCCGGTAGCGGGCGAGCACGTCCCCCATCGTGTAGTTGCGGACATGGCCCATGTGGATGCGCCCCGACGGATAGGGGAACATCTCCAGCACGTAGGAGCGGGGCCGGTCGCTGTCGTCGGAGGCGCGGAACGTCCCGCCTTCCTCCCAGACTTTCTGCCAATGGGCATCGGCCTTTAATGGATTGAAGCGCGATGCCATCGCGAAAGCTTACTCCGATAGGGGGTTATCCGGCCAAGGCGGCGCGGCGCAGGTCGCGGGCGCGGGTGAGGATGATCTCCTCCAGCCGCTGCACGGTGGCGGCGGTGACCGGCGCGTCGATCCACTGGCCGTTCTGCAGCGTCTGCCGCGAGGCGAGCACGCGCAGCGCGTCGGCGCGCAGGTCGCGGTCGAGGATGGCGACGCTGACCTTGGCCCGCTCCGAGGGATTTTGCGGGTTCACATACCATTCGGTGACGATCACGCCGCCGTTCGAATCCGCCTGGGCGAGCGGGGCGAAGGCGAGCGTGTCGAGCGAGGCGCGCCAGAGATAGGCGTTGACGCCGATCTGGGTGACCTGGCTGGCGGCATAGTCGACGCGCCGGGCATTGTCCTCCGGGCTGCGGCCGAGAGTCCGGTTGATGTCGTCCCGGATGAACTGGCAGCCGGCCACGGTGAAGGCGGCAGCGGCAGCCAGGCCGAAGGTGAGTACGCGAGCCATAATCTGTCCTTGAAACGGAAGGGATTGAGCGTCGTTATAGATATCGCCACGCCAGCGGCAAGCGTCTTGGAACGCGGCGTCATCATGCCCGGGCCGGATGAACGCTTCATGTGCGGGAAAGGCGGATTGTGTGAATGATGCAACATGCGGGGATGATTCAGGTTTGTCGCCCCTGCCATCGCTAGGAAAGGGCTGCAACAGCGATTAAGTGCCGGGCTGGAGGGGAGTGAGTCTGTTGAGAAAGGTGCGTGCCATCGGGACGGTCAGCGCGTCGCTGCTTGCGGCGGCACTGGTGCTCGCCCCGGCCTGGACCGCCTTCGCGCAGCGCAATCCCCAGCAGCAGCGGATGAACGCCCCGGTGTCAGGCCGTCCGCTCGGCGCCTTCACCCCCGCCGTCGCCGACCCGCGGCTCAGCGCCATGCTCGCCCGGCGCCCGAACAACCCGCTCAGCACGGGCTTCAGCTTCACGCCCAGCACGGCGCAGAACGAGCGCGCCAATCGCGGCCTGCGCGTCGCCGTCCGCGCCCGCGCCAGCACGCCGGCTCTGGCCTCGCGCGAGGTCGGGCCCAGCGCCGCCTCCGCCGTCACCGCGATCACGCCCAGCTCCTACAATCTCGGCGTCTCGGTCGGCTGGCGCCGCTTCGCCATTTCCGGCGACGTCGCGCAGAATGACAGCGGCCTGATCTCGGGCGTCCGCGAATCGGCCCGGGTCGGCATTTCCTACCAGCCCACGCGGCGGCTGACCGGCCGCGTCGCGGTCGGTGCCGAGCGGGCCGAGGGTGCTCAGCGGCTTGTCACCGGCGACGAATCCTATTCGCTCGACGTCGGCGGCGCCTACAGCATCGCCCGCAATATCGACGTGACCGCCGGCGCCCGCTACCGCATCTCCCGCGACCGGCTCGATCCGACCTCACGCGACGACCGCCGCGACAGCCAGGCCGTCTATATCGGCACCGCCTTCCGCTTCTAGCGGAGCCAGGCGTCCACGCCCGCCCAGCCATAAGCGCCCGCAAGCCCTTCCGCGCGCGGGGCGTCCATCCCGCCCAGGGCGACGGCGGGCAGTTCCGTCTCCGCCGAAAGCGCGGCGAAGCCGGCCGGGCCCAGCACCTGCGCGTCCGGATGCGAGCGGGTTGGGTAGACGGGCGAGAGGAAGACCAGCTGCGCGCCCACCGCCTCGGCCATGCGCAACTCGGCCAGATCGTGGGCGGAGGCGGTGACCGCGCCCTGGTGGCGGCCATGGCTGCCGTCGGCGCCCCACATGGCGGCCATTTCCGCCGGCCCGGCGAGCAGCAGCAGGCCCGTATGCGCCGCCCGCACCCTGTCGAACAGGAAGCGGCGCTCCTCCTCGTCCATGCCGTAATGGCGGAAGACGATGCCGGCGCCCGCCGGCAGGCGCGCGACCGCGTCGAACAGGCGCTGGCCGAGCCGTTCGTCGGTCATCAGCCAGAGGCGCGGGAGAGGCTGGTCTGGGCCCATGGGCCTTCCTATAGCATCCCGCATGGCGCTTTCATCGCTCGACGAGGTCCGGGAGCGGATCGGCAAGGCGGCGCGGCTGGCTGGCCGCAGACCGGATGCGGTGACGCTGATTGCCGTCTCCAAGACCCAGCCCGCGCCGCGCATCCTCGGCCTGGTCTCAGCCGGGCAGCGCGTGTTCGGCGAGAATCGCGTCCAGGAGGCGGAGGAGAAGTGGCCCGCGATCCGCGAGCGGCATCCCGACATCGGCCTGCACCTGGTCGGCCGGCTCCAGTCCAACAAGGCCGAAGAGGCGGTACGGCTGTTCGACGCGATCCATTCGGTCGACCGGGAATCGCTGGTGACTGCGCTGGCCAGGGCGATGGCGAAGAGCGGGCGGCGGCCCGACTGCTTCCTCCAGGTCAATGTCGGCGACGAGCCGCAGAAGGGCGGCTGCGCCGTCCCCGACCTCCCCCGCCTGCTCGAGCAGGCGCGGGCGGCGGATCTGCCGGTGGCGGGGCTGATGTGCCTGCCGCCCGCCGATACCGAGCCGGCGCCCTTTTTCGCTCTGCTGGCGAAGCTGGCGCGACGTCATGACGTCGCCGGACTCTCCATGGGCATGTCGGCCGATTATGAAAGCGCGGTAATGATCGGCGCGACTCACGTACGTGTCGGTACCGCTCTGTTCGGGCAAAGGGGGACGGAAGATGGCTGAAGGCAATCTCAGCGGCATGCAGCGCATGCTCCGGCGTCACACCTCGCCGGAATTGTTCGCTGCGATGCAGCGCGAGTCCCGCCTCTGGAAAACGGAATGCCCACATTGCCAGACCGACACGACCGACATCTGGGAAATTGGCGGAGTCCGCTACAAGGCGCTCGGCGAACCGCGCAACCGGATTCGCTGCCCGCGCTGCAACCAGAACCGCTGGATGCGGGTCCACTGGACCGGCGGCGATCCGAACGCTCTGGGCCCGCGGCCGTCGGTGACGCCGCTGGTGATCAAGATCGTGCTGATCACCTTGCTGATCCCGCTCGCGATCGTGGGCGCCGTGCTGTTCTTCGTGCTTCGCTGATATCGCCCCGCCGGCCGGAGTCCGTGCCGGACAGCATAAGGGAGGACCAGGATGACCGATCTCTCGTCGACACGCCCCCGGCGCCGCTTCGGCCTCAGGAAAATCCTCCTGCTCGTCCTTGGCGGGCTCGTGATTTTCGGCGTCGGGCTCTTCCTCATCCTGCGGGCTGCGCTCGGGCCCGTATCGGAGGCCGCCGACGCATTCATGAGCGCGCTGCGCGACGGGAACGAAGCCCAGGCCTTCGCCCTCGCGGCACCGTCGCTCCAGCAGGAACTGGGGAGCGCGGAGCGGATGGCGGCCTCGGTCGGCGCCTATCGGCCATCGTCATGGAGCTGGTCGTCACGCTCGGTTCGCAACAGCGACGGCCGGCTTTCCGGCAGCGTCACCTTTCAGGGCGGCCGGACCGGCACAGCGGAGATGAGTCTGGTCCATGATGGAGAGGGCTGGCGGGTCACCGGCATCAGGATGAATTGACCAGAATGCGTTTTGACGCCCTGATTTTCGATTTCGACGGCGTCCTGCTGGAGAGCGAATATGCGGGCAATGCCCAGCTCGCCGACTGGCTGACGCGGAGCGGCCATCCGACCAGCGTCGAGCAGGCGATGGACAATTTCATGGGTCTGGCCGGGCTCGACTTCATCGGCGCCGTCGAACGCTGGATCGGCCGCGCGCTGCCGGACGATTTCCACAGCGCGCGTGCCGAGGAGGATGCGCGCGCCATCGCCGAGGGGATCGCGGCAGTGGAGGGCGCCGTCGCCTTCGTCCGCGGCCTCCCGCCCGAGCTGCCGAAGGCGATCTGCTCTTCCAGCTCCTCGCACTGGATCGAGAGCCACCTCAGGAATATCGGGCTGGACGGCGTCTTTGCCGGGATGATCTTCTCCGGGCGCGAGCATGTGGAACGCGGCAAGCCGGCGCCCGACCTCTATCTGCACGCCGCGGCGGCGCTGCGCGTGCCGATCCAGCGCTGCGCGATCATCGAGGATTCGCCGGTCGGCGTGCAGGGCGCCCTGGCCTCGGGCGCGACCGTGATCGGCCTCGTCGCCGGCAGCCATTGCCGGGCGGACCATGAGGAAAGGCTGCGCGCGCTCGGCGTCAGGCAGGTCGCCCGCACTTTCGACGAGATCGCCGCCCTGCTCGCGTGAGGCGCTGAAACGGATGCGTTGTAAACTAGAGCTGGTGCCCCGACCGGTCCCGCTTGGTGTCGAGATAGGCCTGGTTGTGGACGCCGGCGCCCGCCTTCAGCGGCACCCGCTCGGCGACTGCGATCTCCACCGCTTCGAGCGTGGCCACCTTGCGGGGATTGTTGGTCAGCAGCCGGATCCGGGTCTGGCCGAGCGCCTCCAGCATCCGCGCCGCCACCGAGAAATCCCGTTCGTCGTCGGCGAAGCCCAGGCGGAGATTGGCGTCGACCGTGTCATAGCCCTGGTCCTGCAGCTGATAGGCCCTGAGCTTGTTGACGAGGCCGATGCTGCGCCCCTCCTGCCGCAGATAGAGCAGGATGCCCCAGCCCGAGGCGGCGATCGCCTCCAGCGCGGCGGCGAGCTGCGGCCCGCAATCGCATTTGAGCGAGCCCAGCGCGTCGCCGGTCAGGCATTCGCTGTGTACGCGCACCAGCGGCGGCTGGCCGTTCGGCGCGCCGATCAGCAAGGCGACATGCTCGGCCGTGTCGCCGTCCGAGCGGAAGGCGATGATCTCGCCCTGCTCGGCGAAGCGGCTCGGCAGGCGCGCGCGGGAGACGATGCGCAGGTCGGCGCCGCTGCCGAACGTCATGACGTCAGCCACTTCGGCCCGCGCCTCGGCCGGCCCGTCGCGGCGGGTGAACAAGGCCGGCAGCAGCCCCGCGAGGCGGGCGAGGCGCAGCGCCGAACGCGCCGTCGGCGGCGAGCAGAGCGGCGCGGTCTGGAACGGCCCCTTGAAGGGCGTGGCGAGGTCGAGCGCCGGATCGGCAATCGCATTGGCGGTGGCGAGGTCGATCCAGGGCGCGCGCTTCACCAGCACCGGTTCGTCCGGCTCGGCGTCGCGCTGGTTGGTGAGCTTCAAAGTCGCGGCGCGATTGCCGGAGATCAGGAGCGCAGCAGGGGCGTCAGGGCCGTCGAAGGCGGCGAGGCCGGTCTCGTCGGCCGTCTCGATGGCGAGGAAGCTGATCTCGCCCAGCGCCACCGGCCAGCCGCGGCGCAGCGCGTCGATGGCGCGGGCGACGTCCCGCGCGCCCATCAGAAGGCGAATTCCGTCATCAGCGGGACATGGTCCGACGGCCGCTGCCAGTTGCGGCAGGGCTCGTAGACCTTGTGGCCAACCGCCTGCTTCGCGACCTCGCCGGTCGCCCACATATGGTCGAGCCGGCGGCCGCGGTCGTTCTTCGTCCAGTCGGGCGAACGGTAGCTCCACCAGGTGTGCAGCCGCTGCGGCGCCGGGAAGAAATGGCGGCCGAGATCGACCCAGTCGTTGCTCGCCTGCAGCCGGTTCAGCGCCTCGACCTCGACCGGCGTGTGGCTGACCACGTTCAGCAATTGCTTGTGGCTCCAGACGTCGCATTCGAGCGGGGCGATGTTGAAATCGCCGACCATGATCGTCGGCCGGTCCAGCGTCTCGGACCAGCGTGTCATCCGCCCGACGAAATCCAGCTTCTGGCCGAACTTCACGTTCAGCTGCCGGTCCGGAATGTCGCCGCCGGCGGGCACGTAGACATTCTCCAGCCGGACCCCGTTCTCCAGCAGCACGCCGATATGGCGGGCCTCGCCATTGTCCTGCCAGTCGTGCCGATGATCCTCGCGCAGCGGCACCTTCGAGGCGATGCAGACGCCGTGATGCATGGGCTGGCCGCAGATGAAGAGATGCCTGTAGCCGAGCCGGCGGAACAGCTCCTGCGGGAATTCGGTGTCGCGAACCTTCGTCTCCTGCAGGCAGAGGATGTCCGGCGCCTCCTCGACGAGGAATTTCTGCACGATGTCCGTACGGGCGCGCACGGAATTGATGTTCCAGGAGGCGATCTTCAGCGTGGAGGACATTCAAGGGGACTTAGCGAGCGTCCCCCAAAATGGAAGGCCCCCGCTCCGGGGGCGTGGAGCGAGGGCCACCAAGCGTTGTTACGCGAGGTCAATTGCGATGACCGGCCGGGCAACAGGGGGAAAACCCGGGGCGGAACGCCGCAATTGCAGCCTGAATATTAGGACCCCCCACCTGTCGCGCGGATGAACGGATTTGGGCCATTTTGGGGCGCCTTGTCGCGGCGGCTAGCGCCGCGGGCCCCGGCGCTGGATCGGCCGATAGGCGAAGGCGCTGTCCGCCACGGGCACGTTGAAGCGCTGGCCGCTGAGGTTGACGACCGTGCGGTTGTTCTGCGCGTCGATCGCGTTCCAGCCCTCGAGGATCAGGCCGCCGGGCGCGGAGGCCGACTTGAGGAAACGGACGGTGATCGTGCCGAATTCGCGCCGCCGCGGGTCCCGGGCCTGCAGCAACAGGAAGCGGGGATTGTCCTCCACGACGCGGGCGAAGCGGCTCAGATCCTGGCTCGGGTTGAGCAGGACGGAGAGCGGCGAGTCGTTGATCGGCCAGCGCTGCTGCTGGTTCACCGAATAATCGAGGAAGGTGAGCGCCCGGCCGTCGCCGACGATCAGCATGTTCGCGGCGCGGCCATAATCGAAGCGGATGCGGCCAGGGCGCTTGATCGTCAGCCGGCCGCTGAGCGAGCGGCCGCGGGCGTCGGTCTGCGTGAAGCCTGCGGTCATCGTCTGCACGGCGCGCAGATGCGCCTGTACCTGGGCGAGGCCGGTCTGCGCAAAGGCAGGCGCGGGCGCCGCGAGCACCAGCGGGGCGGCAAGAAAAAGGGCGCTGAAGCGCGTCATCACGTAACTTCCTTCAAGGAACGGGGGTCGCGCGACCTATCGCGCACCCCGCTTGAATGTCCAGTGAACCCCGGCGGTTCCCTCACGCGCCGGCGGGGACGGGCGGCGGCCGCCAGAGCGCCAGCTCGTCCTCGGCCAGCGGATAATCGGCGTAGAAGCGAACGAAGCTGCCATGCTCGGCCCGCCCGAGCACGTCGGTCAGCCAGCCCGCATAGGCCCAGTCCCGACCGGCGCCGTGCGCGGCGATCGCCGGAAAGACCTCCAGGAAGCGCCGCGCCAGCAAGCGGGCGGTCAGCGTGCCGCCATCCTCCCAGCCGAAGTAACGCGATCCATCCCCCGAACTGTACATGGCGACCCGGCCGGGCCCGGCGCCGCGCAACTCCAGGCCGTCGGGCGTGAAATTGTCGGCATCGCTGATCCGGCAGCGCCAGTGCACGCCGTTCGGCGCCATGTTCGGGAGGATGCGGATGCGCTGATAGCCGGCCTTATGCAGCTCGTGGACCATGGCGATCAGTCGCCCGGCGTCGCGCACCGCGCCCTCGGCCGGCTTCAGCGACACCGGCCGGATCAATTCACGGGCGAAATCGGGGGCGGCCATGACGGGCTCAGACCAAAGGCCGGCCCTCGGGGTCCATCAGCACCTCGCGGCGGCCGACATGGTCGGGCTGACTCACAAAGCCCTCTTTCTCCATCCGCTCGATCAGCCGCGCGGCATTGTTGTAGCCCACGCGCAGCTGCCGCTGGAGATATGACGTGGATGCCTTCTGGCTCTCGGCGACGACCTGGACCGCCTTGCGGAAGAGCTGGGTCTCGGCATCGTCCTCGCCGACCGGCTGGCCCTCGAACATATAGCCGCCGTCCTCGGGCTCCTCGGTGACCGCCTGGACGTAATCGGGCCGGCCCTGGCCGCGCCAGTAATCGGCGACGGCGCGCACCTCCTCGTCGGAGACGAAGGGGCCGTGGACGCGGGCGATCTGCTTGCCGCCGGGCATGTAGAGCATGTCGCCCTTGCCGAGCAGCTGCTCGGCGCCCTGCTCGCCGAGAATCGTGCGGCTGTCGATCTTCGAGGTGACCGAGAAGGAGATGCGGGTCGGCAGGTTCGCCTTGATCACGCCGGTGATCACGTCGACCGAGGGGCGCTGCGTCGCCATGATCAGGTGGATGCCCGCTGCGCGCGCCTTCTGCGCGAGCCGCTGGATCAGGAACTCGACCTCCTTGCCCGCGGTCATCATCAGGTCGGCGAGCTCGTCGACCACGACCACGACCTGGGGCAGGACCTCATAGTCCAGCTCCTCCATCTCGTAGCGGGGCTGGCCGGTTTCGGGATCGTAGCCGGTCTGCACGCGCCGGCCGAGCGGCTGGCCCTTCATCTTCGCCTCGCGCACCTTGGCGTTGAAGCTGGAGAGCTGGCGGACGCCGACCGAGGCCATCATCCGGTAGCGGTCCTCCATCTGCTCGACCGTCCATTTCAGCGCGCGAATCGCCTTGGCGGGCTCGGTGACGACGGGCGCGAGCAGATGCGGGATGTCGTCATAGACGCTGAGTTCCAGCATCTTCGGGTCGATCAGGATCATTTTGCACTGCTCGGGCGTCAGCCGGTAGAGCAACGACAGGATCATGCAGTTGAGCCCGACCGACTTGCCCGAGCCGGTGGTGCCGGCGACGAGCAGATGCGGCATCGGCGCGAGGTCGGCGACGACCGGGTCGCCGGCGATATTCTTGCCGAGGATGATCGGCAGCGAGGCCACCTGGTCCTCGAAGGCCGGGCTCGAGACCAGCTCCGAGAAGCTCACCGATTCGCGCTTGGCGTTGGGAAGCTCGATGCCGATGACCGAGCGGCCGGGGATGGTGGCGACGCGCGCCGACAGGGCCGACATGTTGCGGGCGATGTCGTCGGCGAGCTGGATGACGCGGCTCGCCTTGATGCCGGAGGCGGGCTCCAGCTCGTACATGGTAACCACCGGGCCGGGGCGGACCTCGACGATCTCCCCCTTGACCGAGAAATCGTCGAGCACGGACTCCAGCAGCCGCGCGTTGCGCTCCAGCGCGGCCCGGTCGATCGTGACGTTGACCGGCGGCGGCGGCGGATTGAGCAGGTCGACCGAGGGCAGGGTATAGGCGTCGCCGAGCGCCAGCGAGGGCTGGCGCTCGCGCAGCGGCCGGCGCGCATTGTCCTTCGCCCGCGCAGGCTCGGCGATGACCGGGGCGCGCGAGGGGCGCTCCGCGACGGGCGCGCGGGCCGGGCGATTGGCGGGCGGGGCGATTTCCCCGTCCGCGTCGCCCGCGCCGCCGCCGCGGACCGGCAGCCGCCGCGAGGCGATCCAGTGCCGTTCCTCGGCGGTGAGGCCGAGGCCGAGCAGGACGAGCGCCAGCCCGGCCACGCTGGCAATGGCGATGACCGCGATCCGGAACGGCTGCACGATGCCGGGATCGCCGAGCAGGCTCAGCAGCGCTTCCATGCCCTTGGCGAGCGCCAGGCCGAGGCCGCCGCCCCACCCGGCCGGCAGGCCCCAGAGCTCGCCGCCCGCGAACATGCCGGCCGCCAGCCCGATCAGCATGATCCCGGCGAAGGTGACGAGCAGGTTGCGCAGCCAGCGCCCCGGCTCGACGCCGCGCAGCAGCCTGAGGCCGATGATCAGCAGCAGCGGCAGCAGCAGGCCGACGGGCGGTCCCGAAAGGGTGAGCAGGATGTCCGACAGCCAGGCGCCGGCGCCGCCCATCCAGTTCGCCACGGGCCCGCCGGCGCTGGTGTTCAGCGACGGATCGCTCTGGTGGTAGGTGAGCAAGGCGACGAGCGCGCAGGCGGTGAAGATCAGGATGAAGAGGCCTGCGAGGAAGCTCCCCGACCTTCTGGCGAGCCTCTTGGAGCCGTCCCGCAACTGGTCGAGACGGCCGGGCCCTGCCTTGCGCGCGCTGCTTGACGCCATCTGCTGTGCCCCAAATGTTCCCCGTCTGCTCCCTAATGCGCCCTTGGTGACTCCCCGGTCAAGCGCTTGGCGTTGCTTCATTGCAACGTTAGGGGGACGAAATGCAGCGCGCGGACGTGATCATTCTCGGCGGCGGCCTGGTCGGGCTGACCCTGGCCATCGCGCTGGACCGGCACGGCCTCTCCACGCTCGTCGTCGACCCGGCCGATCCGGCCACCCAGGTCGCGCCCAGCTATGACGGGCGCGCGACCGCCGTCGCCAGCTCCTCCTGGCGGATGCTCGAGGCGATCGGCGTCGCCGAAAGGCTCGCGGGCGTCACCTGCGCGATCCGCGCGATCAGGGTCAGCGAGGGGTTGCAGCCCGGCGGCATATTGTTCGCGCCCGGCGAGGAGGACGATCCGCTCGGCATCATGGTCGAAAACCGGCTGTTGCGCGGCGCGCTCCGCGACACGGCGCTGGCGGCGGAGCGGCTCGACCTGCTGATGCCCGCCCGCCCGGCCGGGGTCGTGCGCGACGGCGCCGGCGTCCGCGTCGCGCTGGCGGACGGGCGGCTGCTCGCCGCGCCTTTGCTGATCGGTGCCGAGGGGCGCAACTCGCCGACCCGGACGGCGGCCGGCATCGCCGTCGCGCAATGGCGCTACGATCATGTCGCGATCGTCGCCACCATCGCCCACGAGCGGTCGCACGAGGCCACCGCCTACGAGATTTTCTATCCGACGGGGCCGTTCGCGATCCTGCCGATGCTGGCGGGCGAGGACGGGCGGCCGCGCTCGGCGATCGTCTGGTCGGTCAAGGCGCGCGACGCCGCGCCGACCCTGGCCCTGCCGGACCGCGCGCTCGCGCATGAGATCGGGAAGCGGATGGGCGGCTTTCTCGGTGCGATCGAGCTGGCCGGGCCGCGGTTCAACTATCCGCTCGGCTTCCATCATGCCGCCAGCATCACCGCCGAGCGCCTCGCTTTGATCGGCGACGCCGCGCACGGCATCCATCCGATCGCCGGCCAGGGCCTCAATCTCGGCTTCCGCGACGCCGCCGCGCTCGCCGAGGTGCTGGTCGAAGGCGCGCGCCTCGGCCTCGACCCCGGCGATGCCCAGCTCATGGCCCGCTACGAGCGCTGGCGCAGCCTCGACACCTTCTCGGTCGCGCTCGCCACCGACAGCCTGACCCGGCTCTACGGCGTGCCGGGGCGCGCCGCCTCGGCGATCCGCCGCCTCGGCATGGGCGCGGTCCAGCGGATCGGGCCGCTCAAGGAAAGGTTCATGGCCGAGGCGCGCGGCGAGGCCGGGGAATTGCCGCTCCTGCTGCGGGGCCTGCCCATCTAGCGGCCGGCCGGCACCTTCTCCTCCACCTTCAGCGTCTCGGCCGCCTTCTTCCCGCTCTTGCGCATCATCATGAAGGTGCCGGCGCCCTGGCCCGGGATCGACCAATCCCCTTCGACCTCGTCGCCCTCGCTTTGGATCAGGCCTTCGTAGAAGATCACGTCCGGCGCCAGCGCGAGATCGTCGTAAATCTTGGTGAAGCGCAGGATCGCGCCCTCGCGCCGCCCGTCGATCACCGCCTGCAGCACCGTGCCGAGCCCGTCCGGCCCGTCGAACCGTTCGGTGGTGACGCCGGTGATCAGGCCGCCGCAATCGCGGATCGCCGCCTCGAACTGGGTCGGCGGGCAGGGGAAGTCGTAATTGTAGAAGCCGATCCAGTCGCCGCTGAGATCGACCGCGCCGCTCATTGGAGGGTCTCGGGCCCGTCCGCCCCGCCGGGGGCCATGCGCTGGAACTGCATGAACTGGACGAGCAGGTCGGCGCGGTCGGCGATCAGGGTCGCCTCGAGCAATGCCTGCTTGGAGCCGACGTCGAGCGGAGCGATCTGGGCGATGCCGTTGACCAGCATCTCGTCGTCGAGGCGCGAGACCTGTTCCCATTCCACCATATAGCCGAGCGCGTCGGCATAGCGCCGCGCCTCGCGCTCCACCTCGGCGCGCTGGGCGAGGCCGAGCACGGGCTCGTCCTCCTCCTCGAAGCCGGCGCGGTCGGCATCGACCTGGCGGTAGAGCGTGCCGACCGCCGCCTCCCGCGCGATCCGGAAGCGGCTGAGCCCCTCCAGCACGATGTTGAAGCGGCCGTCGTCGAGCTCGTCGCAGGCCTCGATCCGGCCGATGCAGCCGATCTCGAACAGGGCCGGCGGCTCCTCATTGTCCTTCGGCTGGACCATCGCGATCAGCCGGTCGCCGGCGATCGCATCGCGCACCATCGCCCGGTAGCGCGGCTCGAAAATGTGCAGCGGCAGCTGGGTGCGGGGGAAGAGCAGTGCCCCGGCGAGCGGGAAGATCGGGACGCGAAGCAGCGTCACCGGCGCAGCCCCCCGCTCATCCGAACAGGATCGCGGAGAGACGGCGGCGCTGCTGGCCTGCCCAGGGGTCTTCGAGGCCGACCGCCTCCAGGATCTGCAGCAGCCGCCTGCGGGCGGCGCCCTCCTCCCATTCGCGGTCGCGGCGGATGCTCTCCAGCAGCTGGGCGGCGGCGCCCTCCCGGTCGCCCTGCGCCATCAGAGCGCCGGCAAGGTCGAGCCGCGCCTGGTGATCGTCGGGATCCTGCTCGATCCGGGCCTCCAGCTCCGCGGTCTCGCCGCCGGCCGGCGCCGCCTCGGCCAGCGCCAGCGCGGAGCGGGCGCGGGCGATGGCGGGATCCTTGGCGAGCTTCTCGGGGGCGGCGTCGAGCGCGGCCTTCGCCTCGTCGATCTTCCCGGCGGCGACCAGGGCGCGGGCGAGGCCGGAGATCACTTCCGGATGCTCGGGCGCCATCTCCCGGATCTGCGCGAAGATATTGGCGGCGCGCTCGCCGTCGCCGTCGCCGAGCACCTGCTCGCCCATCGCGATCAACGGCTCGATCTCCGCTTCCTTCTGCTGGGCCTCGCCCTGGATCGGCAGCTGGGCGAGCAACTGGTCGAGTGCGCCGCTCACCTGGCCCTCGGTGCGCGCGCTCGAAAGATCGGCGACCGGCTGGCCCTGGAACAGGGCGTAGACGGTCGGGATCTGCTGCACGCGGAACTGGGCCGCGATGAACTTCTCCTCGTCGACATTGACCTTGACCAGCCTGACGCCGCGATCGGCATAATCGGCGGCCACCTTCTCGAGCAGGGGCGTGAGCTGCTTGCAGGGCCCGCACCATTCCGCCCAGAAGTCGAGCAGGATCAAGGAGGTCATGCTCGGCTCGATCACGTCGCGGCGGAATCTCTCGACCGCCTCGCGTTCGGCTTCGCTCAGTCCCAGGGTGGCCACGTTGAACTCTCCGATCAGCGCCTGTCTCGCGCCCCTATGTGGGATATGCGGCAGTTCTGCCAAGCCCGCATGTCGGGGGTTGCGGGCCTCAAGGCCCCATGCTAGCAGCCGCCGCCTTACCTCAGCCGGGCGGCCAGGAGCCGGCGGCGCAAGCTCAGAGCGGGCGTAGCTCAGGGGTAGAGCACAACCTTGCCAAGGTTGGGGTCGAGGGTTCGAATCCCTTCGCCCGCTCCAGTTTTCCAAAACACAGCCGAAATGATAGGCTCTCCGCCGCCGGAGGGAGAGTCGGCAATGGCCTGGTATTGGTGGGTCCTGATCCCCGTTGCGGGGTTCGTGCTGTTCTACATCGTGATGGCCGCCCTCGCCGGCAGTCCCGCCGCAAAGCAGCGGCGGCGGGACGAGCTCAACGCTATCTTCGAGCCCGTCCGCCGGGACCTGGCCGTTCGTGAGGAGGAAGGCGCGAAGGCTCTCGCGCTCGTGCTGGAGCTGCCGGTGGCGACGTCGGCCGGGGCCGGCGACGTCCAGTCGCGCGAGAAGGTGAGCGAAACCGTTATGAACATGGCGCGGACCCGTCATGTCAGCCTGCATGTCTCGCTCGCACCGGAACGCGTCACCTTCGTCCAGCAGATCGCCGGCCAGCCCGGCAAATCGATGGTGCGCACCGTCGCCCGGCGTGACGCGGAAAGCTGGGTCGTGCGGACGCGCATGGGCCGGGACTTCAGCGCCGAGGTTCGCGCGGCTCAGGCCGGCGAGGAGGGCGAAGGCCGCTGATGGCCGACCGCGCCGCCATCGCGCGCGTGTTCATTTCCTCCACGCTGCAGGAATTCCAGGAGGAGCGCGATCTGCTGGTCCGGCGGGTGTTCCCGGAGATGCGGCGGCGGCTCAGCACGCGCGGCGTCGATCTGGTCGAGGTCGATCTGCGCTGGGGGATCACCGCCGAGCAAGAGGCGCGCGGCGAGGTGATTCCCATCTGTCTCGAGGAGATTGCGCGCTGCGCCTATTTCGTCGGCCTGCTCGGCGACCATTACAGCGCCGCGACCTGGGAGGCGAAGCCGCGGCTGCTTGCCCGCTACCCCCGGCTTGCGGCCTGCACGGCGGCGAGCGTCACCGAGATCGAGATGCTTCGTGCCGCGCTCGACGATTCGCCGCTGATCGCCGAGCGGTCGCTCTTCTACTTCCGCGCGCCGACCGGGCGGGCGAGCCCGCCGGGCACGGCCGGGAGGCTTGCGGCGCTGAAGCAGCGCATTCGCGACAGCGGCCTGCCGCTGGTCGAGAATCTGGCCACCGCCGAGGCGCTGGTCGCGCGGCTGCGCGCCGATCTGGAGGCGTTGATCGAAGCCGACTTTCCTGAAGCGGCCTTCGCCGATCCCGTGGCACGCGAGACGGCCGAGCATGAGGCTGTGGCGCTCGCTTTGGCGGATGGCCATGTCGGAGCCGAGGCGGCGCTCGCCGCGCTCGACAAATGGGGCAGGAAGGCTCGGTCGCTGCCGCTGCTGGTCACGGGTGCGCCGGGCAGCGGGAAGAGCGCGCTGCTCGCGCGGTGGAGCCGGGACCGGGCCGAACGGAGCGCACAGCCGCTGTTCAGCCATCATGTCGGTGCCGGGCCGGAAAGCGATCGTCCCGGCGACATTCTCCGCCGGCTGGTCGGCTGGCTGAGGCTGCAGGGTGCGGCCGTCGAGGTCGAGGGGGCAGCCACCGCAGCGGCCTTTGCCGCCTGCTTCGCCGCAGCGGCGGCGCTGGCTGGCGCAAGCGGCAGGCCGATCCTGCTGGTGCTGGACGCGCTCGACCGGCTGGCCGAGGGCCAGGATCTGCTGTGGCTGCCGACGGCGCTGCCCGAGGGTCTCGTCCTGCTCGCCTCCGCAAAGGGAGATTCGGCCGACTTTTCGGCCGCTCCGTTCGACCGCATCGGCGGCCGCACCCGGACCGAGATGGTCGCCAGCCCGGCGCCGGAGCTCGACGCGGGGCTTGGCGCCGTCCTCGGGTCCGACTTCGATCCGAATCCGGTCTTCAGCGATGCCCGAAGCGACGATCCGGTGACCGACGTCTGGCGCCGGCGCCAATGGAAGGACATCACGCTCGACGCGATCGAGCGGCCGGCGCGGCGCCGGCTGCTGGGCGAGGCGGCGGCGCGTTTCTCCAAGTCGTTCGCGCCGGCGCATCTCGAGCGCATCCTCGGCCATCCGATGGCGGGCAACCCGCTCTTCCTGCACACCTTGCTCGACGAGTTGCGGCTGTCGGCGGACTTCGACCGGTTCGGCGCGTACCTCACTCATTATCTCGAGGCCGGCGACCTCGCCGCCTTGGTTGATCGCGTGCTCGCCCGGCTCGAGACCGACTGCGGGCGCGACCTGGTCGCCAATGCCTTCCGGCTGCTCTGGGCGAGCCGCGCCGGGATCGAGGAATCCGAGCTCGCGGCGATGGTGGGCGTCACGCCGATCCAATGGTCGGCCTTCCTGATCGAGGCGGAGAGCCTCATCCGGCGCGGCCGCCGCCTGACGCTGGCGAGCGAGACGGCGCGTGCGGCGGTGGGCGCGCGCTACTGCCAGGACGAAGATCTCGTCGCCGGCGTCCGCCTCGCCCTCGCCAGGCGATTGGACGGCGCGGACGCCGCGCGCCGGGCGGAGGAGGTTCCCTGGCAGCTCGCGCGCGCCGGCGCTTGGGACCGTCTTGAGGCCGTGCTCGTCGATCCCGGCCGCTTCCGGGCGCTCCTTGCCCGGGGCGAAACCGAGCTGCTCGGCCACTGGCGCGCTCTGGCCGCATTCGGGCGCGACCCGGCGCCGCTGCTTGCCGAAGCCTGGCACGGCCATGGCGGTGCCGATCTCGGGCTCGGCCAGGCGATCGCGGGCTTCCTGCGCTTCGCCGATCCCGCGAGCACGGCCGTCGGCGATTTCCAGACCATGCTCCTCGAGGCGCTGAGAGCGCGGCTCGGGCCGGATGACCAGGCCGCGCTGGCCGCGGAGCGCGCCGTCGCCGAATTGCAGCTGGCGCGCGGCCGGACGGGGGAGGCGGCGCTGAGCCTGTGCGGCCTGCTCGCACGGCAGCAGGCGCGATTGGGGGTGCATCATGACGACAGCGTCGCAACCGCGCTTGCGCTGGCGCGGGCGCTGATCGCCGCCGGGCGCGAGGCAGAGGCGGAGCCCCTGCTAAAGGCGTCGGTGGCACGGTTGCGGCTGCGCGGACCGGCCTTCGTCGAGACGCTGTCGGCAGCACTGCGGGCGCTGGCCGACTGCGCCCTCGCGCGAGGCGATCGAGCCGGGGCTGCAATATTGCGGGCCGAGGCGCTGGACCGGCTGGCGGCGATGTTCGGCGCCGGTCATCCGGCGACGCTGGATGCGCGTGCCGACCGCATCGAAAGCCTGTGCGACCGCGGCGACCTGATCGAGGCGTCCTATGAGGCGCGTGCCGTGCTCGAGGCGCGCGAGCGGCTGCTCGGCCTCAGGCATCCCTCGACCCTCTCCGCCGCGGCGCTTCTCGCGCGCGCCCTGGCGCGAATCGACGACCACTCTGCGCCGAACCTGCTGCGCTATGTCGTCGACCATCTGGAGGAGGCGCTCGGCGGGGCGCACCCGGCGACACGCGCCGCGGCGGCGCGGGTGATCGACCGGGCCCGCCGCGATCCTATCCTGACCGATCCGGAGACCGCGCGCAGCCTGTCCTATGCGCCGAGCTTCGGTATGATGTTCGACATCGATGGCCTGGCGGCGATGGAATATGGCCGCGCCGCCTATCGCCTGCTGTTCGACGCGATCCCGCCGCCCCTGCTCTGCGGCAGCCGCTGGTTCGACGGCGACAGCCGGGCGACGCTCGGCGGCGGCGCCCGTTCCTATCTCGTCGCGCTCGAATTGGCCCGGCCGCAGGCGGCGCCGGCCATCCGGCAGGCGGTCGCGGCGATCGAGCATCCCGCCCTGCCTGCGGGCGCGGCGCGCTTCGTCGAGGCCGCCCGGCTGCGCACCGAGCCGCTCGTGCCGGCGCTGCGCATCGGCCCGCTCGGCGTGCCCGACTGGTCGGCAGGGCCCGCCTTTCCGCTCGCCGCCTGGTGCGCGGCGCGGGATGCGCGCGAAGGGGGAGCGCCCGGCAGCACGCAATCGAGCGATCCTTGACAGCCGGGCTGCTTTGGCGATGCTCCGGCGCGGGAGGATAGCGCCATGAAGATTCTGGCAATTCTGGCCCTTGTCATGCCGATCATGCCGGCCGCCGCGACCGCTCAGGTTCAGACCGCGGCCCAGGAGCCGCCGGCGCCGCCGCGTTCGGCGCACGAGCGTATCTGCAGGACCACGGGCGAGCTCGGCTCGCGCCTTGGCCGGACGCGGGTCTGCAAGACCCGGGCGCAGTGGGAGGAAGCGCGGCGCGAGAATCGCGACACGATCGATCGCGCGCAGCGGCAGTGGAATCCGACCGCGGACGAGATTCCCGGCGGCTGAGCGTCCTTTCATGCTGCTGCTGATCGCCGCTGCCCTGCAGGCGGCGGCGCCCGCGCCGCCCGCCGGATCGCCGCCGGAACCGCCCGTCGTCACCACCGAATCCGGCCTGCGCTTCCAGGTGCTCGCACCCGGGACGGGGCGCCGGCCGACGCGCGCGGATGCCGTCCAGGTGATGTACGAGGTGCGGCTCGCCCGGAACGGCCGTCTCGTCGAGCGGACCAGCGCGCCCGCCGGCATCCCGGTCGCCGGCTCGATCGCCGGCTTCACCGAGGCCTTGCTGCTGATGAACGAGGGCGGGCGCTACCGTTTCTGGGTGCCGGCGCGGCTCGCTTATGGCCGGCGCGGCAGCCCGGGCATGGTGCCGCCGAACAACGACCTCGTCTTCACGCTCACCTTGCGGCGCATCGGCCGCGGCGTGCAGCCCCGGCCCCGCTAGGCGCGGACTCGGAACGCTTTCAATGACGGGGCCGTTCTGACCCCCGATGAGCACACAGCTGCCAACGCTCGACGCCTCCGCCTTCGAGCCGCCGCCCGAGGCGGTGGATTTCTATGTGGAGAGCCTGAAATTGCTGGACGAATCCGGCATCCCCTTCCTCCTGTCGGGAACCTATGCGCTCTCCTGCTATACCGGGATCACCCGGCCGACCAAGGATCTGGACGTCTTTTGCAAGCCGTCCGACGCGCCCCGCATCCTCAGCTATTTCAAGGCCCGCGGCTACCGCATCGACATCGAGGACGAGCGCTGGATCGGCAAGGTCTGGAAGGGCGAGCATTTCTTTGACGTCATCTACAACATCTCCACTGCCTCCATCCCGATCACCGACGAATGGTATCGCGAGGCCTATGAGGTGGAGGTCTACGGCACCAACGTCCGCATCACCCCGCCGACCGAGTTCGTCCTCTCCAAGCTCTTCCTGCAGGACCGCTACCGCTATGACGGCGCCGACGTCGTCCATGTCATCCTGAAGAAGCATGACGAGATCGACTGGCGCTATCTGCTGAACGCGATGGAGCTCTACTGGGAGGTGCTGCTCATCCACGTCCTCAACTTCCGCTTCATCTACCCGACCGAGCGCGAGTGCATCCCGCGCTGGCTGTTCGACGAACTGCTCGGCCGGCTGCACGCGCAGGCCGAGATGCCGGCGGCGCGGATGAAGATCTGCCGCGGCCGCCTGTTCAGCCCGCGCGACTACATCACCGACATCGCCGAATGGGGCTTCGCCGACGTGGTCGGCAAGGGGATCGAGGAGCGGCATGAACGCAAGGCCTGAGCCTTTCACCCTGGCCGCGATCGGCGATCTCCACGTCACCGAAACCAGCGAGCATCGCTACCGCGACCTCTTCCAGGAGATTTCCGAGGTCGCCGACGTGCTTGCCTTGTGCGGCGACCTCACCAATTTCGGCAAGACCCGGGAGGCCGAGATCCTCGCCGAGGACCTGCGCTCCTGCACCATCCCGGTGGTCGGCGTGCTCGGCAATCACGATTATGAATGCGGCCAGCCCGAGGAGGTGGCGAAGATCCTGCACGGCGCCGGCATGACCGTGCTCGCCGAGCAGGCGGTGGTGATCAGGGAAGTCGGCTTTGCCGGGGTGAAGGGCTTTCTCGGCGGCTTCGGCCGCGGCGAGCTCGGCGCCTTCGGCGAAGGCCCGATCAAGGCCTTCGTCGACGCGGCGCTGGACGAGGCGCGCAAGCTCGAAAATGCCCTGCGCTCGCTGAAGACCGAGCGGAACGTCGCCGTCCTCCATTATTCGCCGGTCGCCGACACGGTCGCGGGCGAGCCGCCGGAAATCTATCCCTTCCTCGGCTGCTCGCGCCTCGCCGACGCGATCGACCGGTTCGACCATGTCTCGGCCGTCGTCCACGGCCATGCCCATCGCGGCACCCACGAGGGCCGGACGCCGCGCGGCACCCCCGTCTACAATTGCGCGCGGATGGTGGTGGAGGCCGAGAAGGGCCGCTCCTACGCGCTTATCGCGCTGTAGGCTGAGGGCGGGCCGGGGCGGGCTGCGGCCGCGCCGGCTGGCGGGCCGGCTGCGCCGCGGGTCGAGCGGCAGGTCGCGCCGGACTCTGCTGCTGCTGCGCGGCCGGCTGCGCCTGGGCGGGCGGGGCGTGCGGCTCCAGCAAGGCGGCATTCTCGATCGCGTCGAGTGCCCGGTGGGCAAGCGCATAGCGCCCGGCCCGCGTCACCCAGGCGGCGCCATATTCCTGACCGGGCATGCGCTGCACCTCGGCGATCGCCGCGGTCACCTCACCGGCCTGCAGCCATCGCCTGGCCCGGTCCAGCCGCTGGCTCGGCTCGGCCGAGGGCGTGTCGGCGCGTCGGACGACGATCAGGCTGCCGATCTCGTCGCGAAACGCGCCCCACCAGCTCTGGTTGGGCGGCGCGCCCATCAATTGCGGCCCCAGCGCCTCCAGCTCGCTCTGCAGCTGGGCGAGCGTGACCGGCTGGCGCGCGGCGGCGATGATCGCGCCGACTGCCTGCGGCTGGTTCGGGAAGCGCAGCTGCAACACCCGCTCGAGGAAGCCCAAAGCGACGCCCCGGTCGAT